>Ga0302319_10025815_pt1 | contig 10380 bp, 8 predicted proteins | sample Bog_T0_2_FD_203319 | JGI IMG/M metagenome (GOLD analysis project Ga0302319, IMG submission 203319) | Peat permafrost microbial communities from Stordalen Mire near Abisko, Sweden - Bog_T0_2 | ecosystem: Environmental > Terrestrial > Soil > Wetlands > Peat | place: Sweden: Abisko, Stordalen Mire...
ATGTCAGCGGCAGCTCGCCCCGCCCTCGGGGTGGCGAATTCACCGGCCTCGGGTGGCGGTTTCCGCCGGCCTCAGGTGGCGATTTGAACCGGCCTCAGGTGGCGGTTTCCGCCGGCCCGTGCACTCTACAGGCGGAGGTTGTAACCCTGTGTTCCCCGCGAGCGCGGGGATGGCCCTTGAGCGCGAGTTGGGTCAATCGGCCGGCTCGCGTGTTCCCCGCGAGCGCGGGGATGGCCCGGCAGAGGGCCTCCAGCCAAGCGCCACGAGCCTGTGTTCCCCGCGAGCGCGGGGATGGCCCGTCACCTTCCCGCCTCTCACCCGCGAACGCACAGTGTTCCCCGCGAGCGCGGGGATGGCCCGAGCGCATCGTCACCGCACTGGCGAAGGGGCTGGTGTTCCCCGCGAGCGCGGGGATGGCCCGTCCAAGCAGTCATGACTATCGCCGCATTCCCCGTGTTCCCCGCGAGCGCGGGGATGGCCCGGCCATTGGCTATGGCGGAAACAGCGCGTTCCTGTGTTCCCCGCGAGCGCGGGGATGGCCCGGCACCGAAGCGGACGTTGAGAGCAACGCCGAGGTGTTCCCCGCGAGCGCGGGGATGGCCCGCCTGCCGCGCCGGATATGTTCGGGCCGGCGCCGTGTTCCCCGCGAGCGCGGGGATGGCCCGTCCCATGCGTCCGACCTGTATGCGGCACAGCGGTGTTCCCCGCGAGCGCGGGGATGGCCCGGCTTGGCGGTAATCGTTGATAGAGCATTGGGTGTGTTCCCCGCGAGCGCGGGGATGGCCCGTCGAGGTATTGCGAATACCGGCGCTGGAAGGCGTGTTCCCCGCGAGCGCGGGGATGGCCCGGACGATGACGGCGAGGAACGCGCTGTTTCCGCGTGTTCCCCGCGAGCGCGGGGATGGCCCGCCGTCGTCGTCACCCTGCTCGACCGTCTCGGCGTGTTCCCCGCGAGCGCGGGGATGGCCCGCTGGCGCCCGTCGAGCAGGTCGCTGCGCACGTGTGTTCCCCGCGAGCGCGGGGATGGCCCGCGCCACCGTTCCCCGAAAAGGGGTTGCGATCGGTGTTCCCCGCGAGCGCGGGGATGGCCCGTCAGACAGTTGCAGTTCAACGCCGATTGTGATGTGTTCCCCGCGAGCGCGGGGATGGCCCGCAGCACGGGCGACTATGGCGCGGCGAGCAGCAGTGTTCCCCGCGAGCGCGGGGATGGCCCGCAACTTCACCGCGCCAGACTGGCGCATGGCGAGTGTTCCCCGCGAGCGCGGGGATGGCCCGGCGCGATGAACACCCTGGCCGCCTATGTAGGCGTGTTCCCCGCGAGCGCGGGGATGGCCCGCTGACTGGGCAAGCCGCCATCGCCCTGAGCCAGTGTTCCCCGCGAGCGCGGGGATGGCCCGCGCACGCTCTCGCAGAGCGGCGGCATATTCAAGTGTTCCCCGCGAGCGCGGGGATGGCCCGTTGTGGAGCCGGCGGAGGTTCCAGAGGCGGACGTGTTCCCCGCGAGCGCGGGGATGGCCCGCCACGAGCTAAGGCCGCGCCGCCCGTGCCGGTGTGTTCCCCGCGAGCGCGGGGATGGCCCGCATCCGAATCGCCGGAACTTGCCGATCTACCCGTGTTCCCCGCGAGCGCGGGGATGGCCCGTTGTGCCGCTAGATTTCCGTATGCACGAAAGGGTGTTCCCCGCGAGCGCGGGGATGGCCCGCTGGCGCGAGCCGGCGCGATATCCGCGCGCCAGTGTTCCCCGCGAGCGCGGGGATGGCCCGTCGAGCTACAACGGGGCAGTCGGCGCGGGCCTGTGTTCCCCGCGAGCGCGGGGATGGCCCGCGCATCCGAGGATCGCGCGCCGGACAGCACACGTGTTCCCCGCGAGCGCGGGGATGGCCCGCCGACGCACAGCCGGTCATTGACCTCGCAGGCGTGTTCCCCGCGAGCGCGGGGATGGCCCGTGGAAATGGCTGAGTGGGTTGCGACGTTCCTCGTGTTCCCCGCGAGCGCGGGGATGGCCCGATCGGCCACGTCATGCCACCGTCAACGCAGCGGTGTTCCCCGCGAGCGCGGGGATGGCCCGGAACAGGTGCGCGTAACCCCGAAGGGCGTTGCGTGTTCCCCGCGAGCGCGGGGATGGCCCGGCAACAACGCCCGTTTTCCGCTCATTGGTCGCGTGTTCCCCGCGAGCGCGGGGATGGCCCGCCGCCAGCAGCACGGGCTACCAGGGCGCGGCGGTGTTCCCCGCGAGCGCGGGGATGGCCCGGCGCGGCTTACGCGGCATGACGCACCTGTTGCGTGTTCCCCGCGAGCGCGGGGATGGCCCGTCGTCCACTCCATCAAGGGATTTGACGGCAACGTGTTCCCCGCGAGCGCGGGGATGGCCCGGATCAACAAACCCAAATCCTTTATCCGAAGCGGTGTTCCCCGCGAGCGCGGGGATGGCCCGTGAAATGGCAATCGAATGGACCGATCCGGCGTGTGTTCCCCGCGAGCGCGGGGATGGCCTGCGCGGGCCGGAGTTTTCGCCACCTGAGGCCGGCGGAAACCGCCACCTGAGGCCGGTGAATTCGCTAAATTCATCTGTCTACTCGCATTACAATTCGGGAACGTAACAGGCGCAACGGCATCGCTGTGATCGCCCGCCCCGCCGCCGGCCGCCATGACGGCTGGTCGGCGATCGGCCGCCATAACCGCCCATGGGCTACGGTTGCCGTGCAGCGGGGCCGAGCCAGACGACGCACCCCTTGCGAGTCCCGTCCGGGCTCAACATCGCTTCGCCATTCAGGCACGTCCGCAGTGAGTGGTCAGCGGCATCCGCGTGCCCGCGCTGCCACCACCCGGTCCAGTAGCTGCCCACACCGGTGACCAGCATCAGCCCGGCAACGGCGGCGCCGACGGCGGCGGCAAGCCGCCAGTTCATCTGGCGATGCGCCTCCCACGTTGCGTCCCTCACCGCCTTCCGGCCTTCCTGCGCCAGGCGATCGAGGAGCTGACGTTCGGCGTCCGGGGTCAGGATCGGCGTGTGGCGTTGGGCCTCCTGAAGCGCCAGCGTGCCGTCCGCGAACAAACGGTGTAGCGCGCCGACCGTTGCCGCCAGCGCCTTCAGGGGCTGCGCCAGCGGGTCGTTGGTCGCCCGGGCCGTCCGGATGTCGCGCTCCAGCGACCCGAGCGCTTCCGCAATGGCGGCATCCGTCTCGGCGGAGAGCGCCGCAAGGCGCTGCTCCGTCACGGGAGCCACGATTTCACCGGCTCGAAGTTCTTCGCCATGGCATCGAGCCAGTGGCGCACGCGGGAGCGGTCGAACGGGCCGAGCGGGGTGAACCTCTTGCCTTCCGGCACGACACCGTCGCGTGCGGTGGCGAACTGGATCCGCCGAAGTTCGATCTCGGCCGCGGGGATGAGGCGTGGCATCCAGAGCGGCACGGCCCCGCGTTCGATGGCGGCCTTGTAGACGCTGTGCCGCATGACGGCGGCGAAGGACTCTTCGCGTGTCCTCGTGGGGTCGGACCGGCCCTCATTGAGCACGATGGCTGTCGCCCGCGGCCGGAAACCGCTCTGCTCGAGGGTCGCGAGCACGGCGAGGTCATCGACCCTCGGCGACATCACGTACATGGCCACCGGCGAGATGCCCGCTTCCTCCAAGGTGGAGACGATGTCCACGCCGCCGGCAATGAGCTGCAGGAGCGAGGTGTCGCCGCCCCCGAAATCGATCGCCGCGGACGCGCCGATGGCCATGATGTGCTGGAAGAGCTTCTTTTCCAGCCACGGCACCACCGCGGTCGGATCGCGGCTCGGCGGCTCAACCACGCCCGCGAAGTAGCTCGTCAGCGACCGATTGGTCGGGTCGACGGCCGCAATGATGGCCTGGCTGTTTCTCTCCAGGATGGTCTCGGTGATCCAGCGCAGCAGGGTCGTCTTGCCTGCGCTGCCGGCGCCTATCGTCATCAGCACCTTGGGTCGTCCGCTCAGGTCGACCGCCGACACCGCCGGTGCGGCCTCCGCGCTTTCCGCCGCCGTCCCGGCCGCCAGGCTCCAGCCGACTGCCACCTCCTCGGTGACCTCGGCATCCTGCACGGAGTCGAACAGCGGAATGATGGCGGTCGTGGACGCCGCTGCCTCCTCGCCGGAATTCTGGCTGGAGGCCGCCGGTTTCTGCCTGGGTGCCATCTATTTCGCCCTCACAAATGGAAATTTCGCGTCGTCGGCGCTTTCGTCGTTCGATCCGGTCGTATCCGCCACCGGGGGTGCCCCCGATGCCGCCCGACATTTGGCCACTTCGTCGACGACCCGCGCCCAGGTGCTCCGCACACCCGCCGCGGTCGGCAGGTTGCCGTCGCCTCCTTTGAGTCCGGCCTTCCCCAGGTATTCGGCCATGGCGGGCCACGACGGTGCGTTGAGCTTGAAGGCCGCCTCGATCTCGTCGTGGTTCTGCCTGAGCCAGAGGTGGACCTGCGACTTCCGGCCCCTTCCACCAGCCTTGGCTCTGCTCATTGCGGCCAGTGCATCGGCCACGGTCGGAGGCTTTCTCATACCAAGCTGATAGCGTGCGCTTGGGCTCGTAGTCAAATGCGGTTGCGAGCGGTTTGTGACAATATTGACCTGAATTCAAAGGATTCGAGGTTGAACGCGGCTCCGAAAATCTGGGGTTCTGGTTGATCGGCGGCGCGGCTCCGCCATCGGCAGGGCGACGCAGCTCGGTGACCGCGATCGACGCCGACGGCGCCGAACTCATTGTCGATACGATCAGCGCGGGAACACGCCGAATCGGCGATGCATGCTGTTCGGGCACCGAGGTGTCGTCGACACCGTCGGCGGTGCTGATCCATGGCAAGGCCGTCGCGTTCACCGGGGATAGCCTCGTGCGTTGGCCTGGGATTGTCCGGTGGCCTGCCGGACTGTTTCATGGCGCCGCGGCGCAGGCTGGATGCATGACGGTCAATCCCCACTCCCGACGACGGTGTCATGGTTCCGCAAGTGGACCACCCGGCAACCTTCCGCGTGCCAAAAATTGAGCGTCCGTCAAACCGAATCAGTCAGACGCGCGGATGCCGCCGGATGGTGGACGGGCCGACGACCCCGGCTAAGGTCCAACGTGTTGCTGCCGGGCCGCCATATCAGCCGTTTGGCTAGATGCACGTTCGTATGGGAGCGGCCGCAGATGGCTGGCAGCACCATGTCTGCTGTCGACCGAGGCTGTGTAAAAACGCGGGGCCGTAACGGCAACAAGCAACGACGTTGTGTGGCCAGGCCGTCTAACGAATCGTTCTTGCGACTGGGTCCTGCGCCGCGACAGGACATTGCGCGCGGTCGACCCGCAAGCACGCTTTCACACAGCCTCGCCCCATTGCGGCGGTCGGGGCCACGCCGCCGGATGTCGGCTATAGGGGATGGAGCGGCCGTACCCTCCGTGACGGCACGAGGAGCAGCTCCGCGCCCATGGCGGTCGTCCAGGCTCCTTGTTCGGCCTCCCGATGGCGGACGAAGTGTTTAGCATTACCGTCGGCCGGAAGGGTGGTTTCCAGACCACCCCATCAATTGTATGGAGCGGTGGGCGCAGGTAATCGTGCAGTCGCACCCCGGCTTGGCTATGTCCGTCCGTCTGTCCCCGGCTTGGTGTTATGAGCGCTTCGTCCGCAGCACCCCAAGGGCCAGCACGCCGGTCAACAACAGCCCTGCGCTCAGCGGCTCGGGCGCGGGAACCGGCGGCGGGTCGTAAACCGCAATCGAGCTGGGCGATACACCGAAGGTGCGGTATATTGAGGGGTTGCTGCCATCCAGATTGGCAGTCCGCACAGTGTCGCCGTCGATCCAGTATAAGTGGTCGCCGGCAATCGTCAGGTCCTGCGGATTGCTCGACAGAATACCTCCCGTGCCGCCCATTCCGGGGTCCATCGGATAGATGCCGACGCCGTTGGACGGAGCATACGGCAGGTCGTTGAAGGCGGCGTAGAAACGTCCGCCGGTTGGATCGACCGCAATCGAGCTGGGCGATACACCAAAGGTGCGATAGGTCAAGGCGTTGCTACCGTCCAGATTGGCGGTCCGCACAGTGTCGCCGTCGATCCAGTATAAATGGCCGCCGGCAATCGTCAGGTCCTGCGGATTGCTCGACAAAACACCCCCCGTGCCGCCCATTCCGGGGTCCATCGGATAGATCCCGACGCCGTTGGACGGAGCATACGGCAAGTTGTTGAAGGCGGCGTAGAAATGTCCGCCGATTGGATCGACCGCAATCGAGCTGGGCGATACACCGAAGGTGCGATAGGTCGAGGCGTTGCTGCCGTCCAGATTGGCAGTCCGCACAGTGTTGCCGTCGATCCAGTATAAATGGTCGCCGGCAATCGTCAGGTCCTGCGGATTGCTCGACAAAACACCCCCCGTGCCGCCCATTCCGGGGTCCATCGGATAGATGCCGACGCCGTTGGACGGAGCATACGGCAGGTCGTTGAAGGCGGCGTAGAAGGTCCCTGCGGAGGCCGAGCTGGCGACCATCGTAATCAGCGCCAGCAGCATGGCGCGCAGCAACACGAACATCCGCAATCCCCTTTCGTCGGTGTATCGAACATAAGGAGATAGATTATTGCGTGTCCCGCAAGGAATGCCAAGCTTTTTTTGCGCACTCGTGACATCTGCGTCGATCTTTGAATCCGATCGCATGCATTAGTTCCGCAATTGCCGCACAGTTGCCGGCGCCGAAGCCAAGAAAAATTTGTAGATAGACACTCTTGCGGGAGCCAAAGAAGATCTGGTTTGGATCGGCAACTGCCAAAGCTCGTACTCGGCATCTGCATCCGTTTCGCTGGGTTGAGCACACGTCACCGGACCAATGGCTTCCGGCCAGGTCTGGCCAACAGCCTCGGGACGCTGTGGAGCCTCGGAATGACCGCTTCGGGAGAAGGAGCGGTCGGGCGCGGCCAAGCGGGTGACCGCCGCTGTCCACCCCAAGCGGCTGTTGGCCATTCGGCAAACCGGACAGCCGAGGCCAGCCAACAGCGGACTCTGATGCTCTGGCCGCCAACGTCCAGGAAGGGTCCGACCGACCTGCGGCACCGCCGCCCCGGAGCCCGGCCAGCCGGCGGGCAAGCGAACACCCCCACGGCGCCGGCGCCCAACCTTGCCGGCGGGCTACGAACCCCACGAGATCGGACGCTTCGGGAGAATCGGCATGGGTGGATGCGGCTGCCGCGCAATCTCGGTTGCATTTGACACCGCCTTGGGTTTCGGGTGACGTTCCGCACGCAATCGTATTTTGGCGGACTTACTGCGGCTCCGATCCATGCCGGCGCCTTCCAGACCTCCAAGGTCGGTTGCCCGCGCTGCACGCTGTTGTGCGGCGTTTGCATCGGAGAGCGACGGGGCGATGGCGATTGGAACGGTTAAGTGGTTCAATACGACAAAGGGCTATGGCTTCATTTTGCCGGAGGACGGCAGCAACGACGTGTTTGTGCATATCACCGCAGTCCAGGCGGCCGGCCTGCGTGGCCTGGAGGAGGGGCAAAAGCTGAGCTATGAGGTGACCTCCGAGCGCGGCAAGGCCGCCGCCGCTAATCTCAGGCTCGCCTAGCGCCGGCGTGGGTTGGATCCGCGACGGGGGCGGAATCAGCGGCTCCCGTTACCGAACCGGCCATGTGCCTGATACGTTCCGTCACCGGCGCCGCTTCCGCCTCTGGTCAAACGCCGGCCTGCGGCATGATCGGCGGCCATGATACGTGCCCGGCCGGCCGGGCGATGATCCGCAACGATTTTGCCTTTGGACGACGGCCGCCGGGAGGCGGCCGCGCGGTTCAGGCGTACACGGGCAGAACAGGGACGATCGTCGGGTTAGGACGCAATTCCGCAACCGGGCGATAGCAGCGCGAACGGAGACAGCACCAGAGCGAAGTATTTTAATGGATTGAGTCGCAACGCTTCCGGCTGCCCGAGGCACGCATGGGAAGATTTCCCCTTCCAGTCCGGCCATGTTCCGCATATGTTCGCGCTCGTGGACGGACGGAAACATGCAGCCAGGTATGGACATTGCCGGCCTTGCCGCCCTCAGATCCGAGGTGGCGCGCCTGGAGCGGCGTCCCGGGCCGGGCCGTCAGGCCCAGTCCATCCCCTTCGCCATCCCGGCGATCGACCAGGCGCTTCCCGCCGGCGGCATCGCAACGGGCGCCCTGCATGAGGTCGCCAGCAGCGGTGCACAGGTCGAGCACGGCACGGCGGCAACCCTGCTCGCGGCCGGGCTGCTCGCCCGGGTGCCGGGCGAGGTCTTGTGGGTTCTGGAGCAGCGCGACATCCACCCGCCGGCGTTGGCCGCGGCCGGGCTGACGCCGGACCGGGTCGTCTATGTCCATGCCCGCAAGCCGCGGAGCGTGCTGCTGGTCGTGGAGGAAGGGCTGCGGCATCGCGGCCTGGCGGGGGTGGTCGGTGAGTTCAGCGGGGCGCTGAGCCTGACCGCATCGCGCCGCCTGCAACTGGCGGCAGAACAATCGGGGGTCACGGCCTTTCTGCTGCGCCGCAGCCGCTGCTTCGACGACAAGGCGCTGCTCGCGCCGAATGCCGCAGTGACGCGGTGGCGGGTGGCCACGGTGCCGTCCGCGCCGCCGCTGCCGCACGCGCCGGACACCCCGGGTCTGGGCTGCCCGCGCTGGCGCCTGGAGCTGATCCGTTGCCGTGGCGGCGAGGCGCATGCCTGGATGGTGGAGGCGTTCGATGCGACGGGTCATTGCCGTCTGGCTGCCGACATGGCCGACCGACCGGCTGCGCCGCAGCCCCGGCGCGCCGTCGCCTGAGACGCCGTTGATCACCGCGGCAAGCGACGGGCGGCGGATGGCGGTGGCGGCGGCCGACCAAGCCGCGCTGGCGTTGGGGATTCGCCCCGCCATGGCGCTCGCCCATGCCCGCGCCATGGTGCCCGGCCTCGCGGTGGTGGACGCCGACCCCGCGGGCGATGCCGCCGCTCTGGCCCGCCTGGCCGCCTGGTGCCTGCGCTATGCGCCGCTGACCGCGGCCGATCCGCCGGACGGCATGTGGCTCGACATCACCGGCTGTGCCCATCTGCACGGCGGCGAGGCGCCTCTACTCGCCGACCTGCTGGAGCGTCTCGCCGGCGGCGGGATGCATGCGCGTGCGACGGTCGCCGACACGCCCGGCGCCGCCCACGCGGTGGCGCGCTTCGCGCCGGCGGCGGCGGCCGTGGTCGCACCCGGCGCCCAGGCAGCGGCGATTGCGACGCTGCCGGCCGGCGCCCTGCGGCTGTCGCCGGAAACCGTTGCCGCGCTGCGGCGGCTCGGCTTCGACCGGGTTGGGCAATTGGCCGACACCGCCCGCGGGCCGCTGGTGCGGCGGTTCGGCCGGCTGGTCGCGCTGCGGCTCGACCAGGCATCCGGGCGGGTGTTTGAGCCCATCGAGCCAGCGGTGCCCGACGCCATGGTGACGCACCGGCTGTCCTTCGTGGAACCGCTGCTGACCGCGGCGGCGTTCGGCCAGGTCATCGACGAACTCCTCAAGGCGGTCTGCACCGAACTGGAGGCTGCCGGGCAGGGCGCCCGGCCCCTGGACCTGCTGTTCGAGCGTGTCGACGGCTCGGTGCAGGCCATCCAGATCGGCACCGCCGCACCGTCGCGCCAGGCGGGGCACCTCGCGCGCCTGCTCCGCGAGCGGCTGGAGGAAATCGACCCCGGCCTCGGCGTGGAGGCGATGCAGCTACGCGTGCCGCTGGCCGAGGCGCAGCTGTTCCATCAATCCGTGGCGGCGCTGGATGGCGAGGCCGGACCCGCCACCGACATCGCCGCACTGGTGGACCGCATCGAGAACCGGCGGGGTCCCGGCAGCGTCTGGCGGGCCAGCGCGGTCGAGAGCGATGTGCCCGAACGCTCGGTGGCCAGCGTTCCGGCCATCGGGCGCCGCCCGGTCTCGTCCTGGCCGCCCGCCTTGCCGCGGCCGGTGCGGCTGCTCGATCCGCCGCAGCCGGTCGATGTGCTGGCGCTGCTGCCCGATCATCCGCCGGCCGCCTTCATCTGGCGCGGCAAGCGCCACCGCGTCCGGCGTGCCGACGGACCGGAACGCATCCATGGCGAGTGGTGGCGCCGCCGCGCCGAGGCGGCGGCGCTGCGCGACTATTTCGCCGTCGAGGACGAGGACGGAAGCCGGTTCTGGCTGTTCCGCCGCGGCGACGGCACCGACCCGGCCACCGGCGATCTGCGCTGGTTCCTGCACGGGCTGTTCTGACCATGCTTGCCGAGGACAGGATGAACAACGACGCCCCGGTTCGCCCGGCCAGCCCGGCCGAGATTGCCGACAGCCTGTCCTTCGCGCTGCGTTATGACGGCCGGCGGCGGGTGCATCATGCCGACGACGCCATGGCCCGCATCACCGCCGACCGGCTGGTCCGCCACCTCGAAAGGAGCG
>Ga0302319_10025816_pt1 | contig 10380 bp, 9 predicted proteins | sample Bog_T0_2_FD_203319 | JGI IMG/M metagenome (GOLD analysis project Ga0302319, IMG submission 203319) | Peat permafrost microbial communities from Stordalen Mire near Abisko, Sweden - Bog_T0_2 | ecosystem: Environmental > Terrestrial > Soil > Wetlands > Peat | place: Sweden: Abisko, Stordalen Mire...
TCAATTCGGAATGTTGTTCGACTGTGATGTAGCCGCAGTCCTTCGCGAAATCCAAAGAGGAGTCCGTCTCGCTATTCTCCCCGTCGCAGTCGGTCAGCTTGCTGACAAAGTGCGCTTCGTATCTTCGATTGGCCCACGCCTCCCGCAGATTGAGGCAGACGGAGCGTGAAGACCGGCGGAGCTGGCTAATAAGCACGAACTTCTCCTCGGCTGGAAAGGTCTTGCTCACGCGAAACACTTTCATGGCAAGCTCGTAACCCTTCTGGTAAACGGCCAGGTCTTTCGCTGATTTGATTTGCATATTCTGTGACTTCCTTAATTTGGCTGATGCTGATCTCTGACTTCCGACTTCTGACCTCTGGGTTTGACGCTTCGCGTCAAACTGTGTCCATAAACGTCTTTTCGACATGGTTAAACAGGAGGACGCCGGCGGCAAGCAGGATGGTGGCTGCAACGGCAGTGTAGCCAAGGTTCAGCCAACTGAAGATTCCGGTGCCGAGAAAGGCGTAACGGAAGGTCTCAATGATCGAGGTCATCGGATTGGCCAGCATGATCCAGCGGTAATGGTCGGGGATTTTTGAAAGCGGATAAATCACGGGCGTGGAATACATCAGCAATTGCACCCCGAACTGCACCAGGAACCGGAGATCGCGATAGCGGGTGGTCATGGACGAAACGATGATGCCCGCGCCCAGCCCGAGCGCGGCCATGAGCAGGATCAGGAGCGGCAGCAGCCAGAGTGCCTGGGTGGCATGAATGGCCGTGCCGCGGGCCAGGAAATATACATAGAACCCCAGGAACAATCCCAGTTGAATCCCGAACCGGATCAGGTTGGAAATAACTATCGAGACCGGCACCGCCAGCCGTGGGAAATAGACCTTGCCAAAAATAGCGGAGTTCGCATTGAACGTCTCGGAGGTTTTCGTGAGACAGTCGGCGAAGTAGCTCCAGGCCGTGACGCCAGAGAGGTAAAAAAGGACTTTCGGCAGGCCGTCCGTGGAGAGCTGCGCGAGGTTGCCAAAAATAACGGTAAAGGTCAGGGTGGTCAGCAGGGGTTGGATGATGAACCAGAGCGGGCCAAGAACGGTTTGCTTGTATTGGGATACAAAGTCGCGCCGGACAAAGAGCATGACGAGGTCGCGATAGCGCACCAAATCCGCCAGATGCAAATCGAACCAGCCCGTCTTGGGCCGGATGAACATGTCCCAATGGCTGGAAGGCAGAGGAGTGAGGCGAGCCGGAGGCGCGAATGCCGCTGTGTCGGCGGAGGTCAGTTGTGCGGAGTTGGGAGGCATTGAGTAAAAAGTTGAAATACTGAAACGCTGAAATCTGAAATTAGACGTCCGTCGTCAGTTTTCCCATTTCCTGATTTCCATTTTCTGTTTTCTACTTTCGTGTTGTAGTGGGCTGATCGTCCAAGTGGATCAATTCCGGGAGATGTTGCGCCAGGGCGCGGTCGGCTTCATCAAGGGTGGCGTAGCCAGTCATCAACAATTCCAAACTTTGGTCGCCGACCACCCGCCGGCCCACCCACACGGAGCGCAGACGGTCGGTCTGGTTGGAGCCTTGCAGTCCCAACTGCTTTTCATCGCCATCCTCCCACTGGCAGAAAAACACGAAGAGAGGTTTGCCGTCCTCTTCATAGACGTATCGGCGGAAGGGCAGTTTCAAGTTACCGACCGTGAAATATTTGATGCCCGAGTCCGACACCTGTTCCAGCCCGGCGGCAGGGAGACACCGATCGGGTCGGTGGATCCGGGACATGATCACCGATTCGATGGATCGGGGCAGCCAGCGGAAGAAATACAGCGTCCATTGCGTTCCATCCGCTTGCTGCCATTTGCCCGTCGCCCCAGAATCAAATGACAGGAGCTGCAGCGTCCGGGGTTCCATGTCAATTTTCTGGAACGTCGGGTTGCCCTCCGGCAGAACGGCGGACCAGTGAAAGACGCCCGCGTCTTTGACCTCGTGGGAGCGATACCAGACTTCGGTGGTGACGAGGCAAAGGATGGCCCAGCAGCCGACGGCGAGGAGGAAAAACGAAGGCTGAAGGTTGCACCTTACCCCAAGCCTCTCCCCATCGGATGCGGAGAGGGAGGAGACAGTGGAACTGCCGGATGACTGGTCCGTAGTCCGAAGTCCCGTAGTCCTTTGGTCCTGTCTCTTGCGGAACCAGACGGCAACCGCCCACAGGCAGGCGAAGCAGGCGAAAAAAATCAGCAACCCGGCCGGGTCGTGCCATTTTTCCAGCGCGGCGATGCCGGCCGCCGAGGCCCGCCAGGTAAGTGTCACCGTCCGCACCACGTTGAAACAAAATGCCATCGCCACTCCCCCGGCCAGCAACAGCAGCCGGCGCGTCCACCGCAACTGGTTCAGTTCGCCCAGGAACAGGGCCGCCATGAACGTGGATTGGAACGACCGTATGCCGCTGCAGGCTTCACTGATGCCGACGACCCCGGTGCTGACCTCGATGAGGTTTCCGTGCTGGAACGCCGGGATGTTGAACCAGCCGAGCAATTCAACCGTCGAAGCCGCCACCACGCGCATCAATCCTTGCGTAAGCCCATGCTCGATCCGATAGGGCCATTGCACCGCCGCCAGGATGAAACACACCGGGAAGGCGAAGTGCCTGACCCACTTCCAGCCACCCGCCAGAAAAACCGCGTAGAGTGAAATCGCGACCACGGAGAGCGCCATCACCCAGCTACAGAGCGGCCAATCGGGGTTGATTTCATAGACCACCCGGAGGGGAAGCAGCGCCAGTGCACAGAAGATGGCGCAAAGCTGAAAGCTGAAAGCTGAAAGCTGAAATTTGGATGCGGAATGCGGGGTCTGCCATCCGTCTTCTGCCTTCTGCCTTCTGCCTTCTGGCAAACTGGCCGCCGGCCGGGTCATCCAGCGCCGCCAAAACAAGCCCAGAGCGAGAAACGGAACAAACCAGCCAAAGGCATACTGCTCGTCGGCTTCCCAAGTATAGCCAAGCTGCCGGATGAGGTCGGCCCAGAGAACCCCGAAAAAGGCGAGAGGCAACCACATCTTCAAGAGGTTGCTGGATCGGGTTGTGCCCGGAGACAGCGGTTGATTGAGAGTTGAGGGCATTTTCTAAAAAGCTGAAACGCTGAAAAATGGAAAGCAGAAATTGGGAAAGCAGCTAAAACAAAAGCATAAATGGCGAAAGTAGAAAGCAGAAATTAGGACTACGGACGACTGACGGCAGACAACCGACTAAAATTAACCGACGCTTTGGGTTCGTTTAATCCAGTATTCAGGCCGGCGGGAGCCATGGGCCACGGCCAGAATCCAAACCGCATCATTCCAGGTGAAATAAGGAATGTAATATCGGAAAATTTTCAAGTTGACTCTGCGGTATCCTTTGGGGCGGAGCCGGGGAATTTCAGGATTGTCTCCAATCCAGCGAATTATCGTGCGAACATCTTCTTTCAGCCGGATGCCCAAACCGGGTTCGATTTCTTCGTAGTAAGCAACGGCTTCGGTCAGTTCCTGCTCCGCTTCGTGAAGGATTTCGATCTTCATCCGGGAAATCGCTGGTCAAGCCGGGCAAACACCTGATCGAAACCGCTGGACCGGGCGCGTCCGGCTTTCACTTCTTCCATGCGCCGGCAAATTTCCGTTTCCCAAGCGGCCTCAATTTCGGGCGAAAAGTCCCCGCTTTCATCCGATAAATCCAACAGAATGCGCGCCAGTGTCAAGCGTTGAACCGGCGGCAGTTCCAAGGCGTCTTTGGCGAGTTCAGAAATCGCTTTCATGTCAATAAAATAGGGCTGTGTCGTGCGTAAAGCGAGTTAAAAATTGACCCGGCCGTTGGCTCGTCGGCAAAGTCGCGGATGCCGGCAAAATCAATGATGTCCTCCACCTTGGCCTCAATTTCCCGTTTGGTCAGGCCCAGCACCGAGCCGTTCACATAGATGTTTTCGCGTCCGGTCAAAATGGCGTTGAATCCCGCGCCGGCTGCTGAAAAGTTGAAATTAAACGTCAGAGGTCAGTAGTCGGTGGCCGATAGTCGGTTTTCCTATTTCAAGTTTCAGCGTTTCAGTATTTCAGCTTTTCCCTGAAGACACTTCGTGCCGGTCAATTCGCATGCCTTATTTGCCCGGCTTGCGATCTACTTGATGCGCGGTCTCTTTTACTCACACGTTCGTGGAGTGAACGTTTATTGACAGCACCCTATTCACCCATCACTTCCACTGACCACTTGCCGACCGGTCATTTTTTATGGCTCGTGATGCTGTTAGGAAATCCATTGTCCGATCGGTGGTAATCCGCATATTTATAATAGTGATACGAGCGCGCCGAGGCGTCCGCCCGGTTGAAAACCAGTCCCAGCACTTTGGCCTGCCGATGGTGAAGGAGTTCGAGCGCCTCGCGAACCTGACGCGCGCTCGTAAAATTGCTGCGCACCACAAACAGGGTGCCATCCGCTTTTGGCGCCAGGGTGCTGGCGTCATCGGCGGCAAAAACGGGACTGCTGTCTATGACCACATAATCAAATTGCCGGCGCATGCGGGCCAGGATCTGATCGAAGGTTCCGCCCAGAAACACGTCGCTGGACAGGCCGCGATCTTTTCCCCGGGAAAGGAAGGCAAAATTCTGGAGGGAGTTCCCCTGGACAAGCCGGTCCAGATTGTCCGGTTGCTGTAGCAATTCGACGAGTCCCGGAGCGCACTGCATCCCCAGCATCTCATGGAGATGGCCTTTGCGGAGATCGGCATCCACCAGCAACACCCGCGAGCCGGCGAGGGCCATGGTCCGGGCAAGATTCGCGGCAATGGTGGACTTTCCCTCACTGGGGAGGGTGCTGGTGATGAGCAGAACCCGGGGCCGTTCGCCCTCGATGGGCTGAAAGAGCAGCGCCGAGCGCAGGCTGCGATAGGATTCCGCATACATGTAACGCGGGTCGTTGGGTTCCAGCACAGTCATGGCGGCTTTGTCCTTCTGCGTCATTTCCGGGAGCAGGCCAACGACGGAATCGCCGAACGTGGCGTTGACCTCGATCACGGAAGTGAACCGGTCATCCCGAACCGCCAGCAGCAAAACGATGCCCAGTCCGACCGCCAGGCCTCCCATCAGGGCCAGGGCCATCACGCTGGATTCACGAGTGTAAGAGCGTATCGCCGGGGCGGCGGGATCCAAGATCGCGAGGGTGTCTTGATTGATATTCCGGCTGATATCCACATTCTGCAGGAGAGTCACGAGCCGGTCATAAAGGCTTTGGGTGCGGTTGACATTCAGTTTGAGGTGGTCCGCCTCGGCGATGCGCGCATTGGCATCAATCACCTTGGCTTCCCACTCCTTGATGGAGGCCTGCACGCTGTCGGACTTCATTTTGAGGGATTGCCGGGTGGCGGCGAGCTGTTCGCGGCTCTGGTTGTTATAGAGTTCGATCAGTTTCTGGGATTTTTCAATTTCCCCATCAAGCTTGACAATTTTGGGATGATTGGGCCGCAGGTATTTGCTGAGCTTCTGGCGCTCGAACTTCAGCAGTTCAACCTGCTGAAAGGCCGAATCACGCCCGGTGGCAACCGCCGACGAAGCGGAATTCTGCCCGCCTAAAGAATCAACCGAAGACGCGGTCAAACTCCGCGCCCCCGCCCCGTTCGTGCCATTTTCCAGCGCAGTGGCCTCGAGCAACTGGGATTCGAGCTTGTAGTCGGAGAGTTGAGTCTGCAACCTTTCCAAGTAGCCCCCCGCAACGGTGCCTTCTTCCTGCAAGATGGCCAGATTGTTGGACTGCTCAAAGGTAGTGAGGGCGTCCTGATCGGCCTTCAGGTCCCGCTCCAGGCGCAGAACCTGCTCGGAAATGGAGGCGAGGGTGTCGCCCGAAATCACCTTGTGAATATTTTTACGGTATTCGAGATACTGGTTCATGAGGCTGTCCAGATAGACCTGGACGTAGGCCGGATTCGAGCCGCTGGCTTCAACCTGAAAGACCGAACTCTTGGCAGCCTGCTTGACCGCAAGCTTCACTTTGAGCGGCTTGCCATCCTTGTCCCGCGGGATTCCGTTGGTCATTACGGTCTGCAAACCCGCCAGGGTCAATTGTTCCAGCTTGTCGCTCTGGATCAATTCAGTCTGGTTGCCGATGTAATCCTGTGGATCTTCGGAAAACAGTTCGCCTCCCGGCAGGCGCAGCTTTTCCGTTTCCCACATGCTGGCCTGGGAAACATAGGTGGGAGGAGTCCACAGCAGATAACCGGATGCGGCACCGAGGAAAAGAGCCAGGGCAAGAACCGGCACCCACCAGCGCTTGCGCAAGGCAGCGAGGAACTTCCGGAGGTAAAAGGTCGAGGCCGGGGCCAGATAGTAATCCGGCGCGCCGGTTAATTCATAATCCGGTTCCGGTGATGTGGGTGCGGGAGTATTCACAATGGGCCAGTCTTTGGTTGGTTCGGTTGCATGGCGGCTTGCGGGTCAGAAGTTGATCAACCGCTCCGGGATGTAAATGAGGTCGTCGGCCTTCAGCGGCACGTCTTTCTCGGTCTTGCCCTCGTCAAAAATCTGGCCCACGTCCACGACCAAGGTCACCTTGTCGCTGTCGCCGCCGCTCCCCTGACGCGTAATCTTGACATGATGCGGCTCGGCGAAGTCGGTGAATCCACCGGCGCGGAGGACGGCTTTGCTCAACGTAAGAACTTCATCACTGGGAAGTTCCTGCGGCCCCGGCATGTGGACGGCGCCGACCAGATACACCTTCCCGCGGCTCCTGGCCATTGAGTCAACAGCGATGATCACTGTGGCCTGGTAGTAATACTCCTTTTCCAAGGCGGTTTTGAGTTCCCGGGCCAATTGTCGGCAGGTCTTGTTCTCCGCGGGAAAACGCCCAAGGTAGGGAACTTCCAAGTCCCCCGAATCGGTGACGATCAATGTTTTGGAATCCTCCTCGTCCTCCACGATCCGGAAACTCAGGATGTCCCCGATGGCCAATGTGTGTTTGTCGTCAAGGGCATCCATGCTGTTGGTAACGGCCGCCTGGGTGACATTCGTCGCTTGAACGTTATTCGCAGCGGACGGCGACACGAAGGCCGGGCCGCCGGGTGGTGCGTTCTTTGCCGGTTGTGGTGCGGGGAAGAACAAATCGCCGGCCCGCAAACTGAATGCATTCAAGCCGAGGAATAAAACGAACGCGCCCGACAGCGCCAGGCGCCGTCCGCAATTCCGGGGATTGGATGCCGGGACAAAGTTGTTAGTATGGGCAATATTCATTGGGGGGTATAGGTAATCTGCAGCCCAATCTGGTTCTGCGTGTATTCATTTGACGACTCGTTGGAAGAACGCATGGTTAACCGGTAATTCAGGCTTACCCTGACTTTTTTCGCGGGGGAATAGGACAAACTCAGCGCGCCCCCATACCAGTTGTAATTATCTTCCAGCCAGCTTGCCTGCTGTCCGGCGCTTTCGTCTCCATGTTCGAAAAAGCCCGAGGTTTGCAGGGTCACCTTCCTGGTCAAGTTCCAGTTGACGGCCGGGCGAACGTAGGTGTCTTGAATCGCATCGGATTGAACGCCGGGGAGGATTTCGTGGCCGGCGCTCAACGTATAATTCAAAAATTCGGTTGCCTGATGCTTCAGTGTCAATTCGGCATACCATGAGTTCAGGTTCCCGCCTTGAACAGAAGAGCTGGTCTGGCTGCAATCGAAGATCGTATAGCCAAAACGCGGTTGAACGCTGAAATAATGCCCCGGCCGCAAGTCTCCATAAATTCCCGCGCTATACACCTGATTGTTGTTCAGGACCGTCTCCTCGTAGGTCATGAACGAAGCCGATCCCTCCACGCCGATGGTAACCTTGGGATGCACCTGCAGGCCGGCCTGCGCCACCAGCAATTCCGACGCACTGTTAATCTGGTCATACTGGCTCGACAGCGATTGGACGTTTTGGTGGTCGTAGCCGAGGGTCAACGTGATTTTCTTCAGATCCCACGTGCCGGAAAGCCCCGCCGTGTTCTGAAAAGTTCCGTAGCTTCCTGTCCCCGCCACTGCCGATTCCTGGGCGGAGTCTTGAGTATATTGGAACCGGTCGTGAACATTGAACCAGAAATCCTTTACATAAACGTCGAATGACAACCCCGACCCTGAGCCCAAATACCACTGGCTATACTGATCATAAGTGACATATTTGTTATAGCCAAAATCAACCGAGAGGTCCAACAGGTTGCGCGTCCCGATGGGATAACTCGCGTCCAGAGCCACCAAGGGACTCAGAATGAAATCAGCCTCGGGGCTGGTCTTGGTCAGGTTTATATTATCGTTCCAGTTGAGGGCCAGCGAGGGCGTGACCAGCAGTTTGAAGTCACCATACTTGACGGTGTAGGCCATTGATTGCAACTGGAGGTTCCGGGCCTCTGCCGCCGCATCGCCGGCCAATGAGGATTGCAAGGCTTCCTGCGCTAGCGCCAAATTTACGGTGGCCAACCCCATCGCCGGGATCAACCACCAGCGCCACGCCACGCCGTGCCGCAAGCCCAGCGGGCCTCGCGGAAAGCACGAGAATAATTCCGCATTCGCGCCTGGTCGCCCAGGTTGGAAGGATACTGGCATGATCATTTAAGCGTTGATTCGGACTACAACCCGTCTTTGCGTGTTTTCACGATTTCTTTGCTGGCCGGCAGCCGCTGGCCGGTCCACTTTCCCACTCCTATTCGGAAGTTTCGCGCTGACGAGAAGCCTTGCCGGTTCTGGCTTTTTCGTCAGAGGGGCTTCCAATGGTGCCGATCCGCGTTCGTGATGGGTGTTGCCACAGAGCGGGCACAAGCCGCCGACCCGCAGGGGACACGCAGCCGCATCCGGTTCCAGATGGGCTGGCCGGCTGCCGGACTTCAGGTTCAGCTTCCGCCATTGACCCGGACTGGCGCCGAATCGCCGCTTGAAGCAGGTATTGAAAAGCCCCAACTGGTTGAATCCGCAGTCTTCCGCCACCCGGATGACTTTGGCGTCAGGATCCCTCAACAAGGTGACCGATTTTAGCAGGCGCATCTCCATTCTCAGGGCGGCAACCGATATTCCAAAGTAATGATGAAACAGGCGGTTGAGATGGCGCCGGCTGCAACCGAACTTGTCCGCCAGTTCGCCAACGGATAAACCCAACAGTTCGCCGGCCGTGAGTTGGTCAAACACCTGGGCCATGTGCTCCTCGGGCCGGACAAACCCGGTCCGTTGAGATTTTGCCCGGTTGAATTCGACGGTCAGGATGCCGGCAACCACCTGCAACAGGTGACAGCGGTGATCGAGATTGACCTGGGCTGGCATCTTTGCCAGCCGCCGGTGACATTCCTGCGCCACCGGAATGGTGGCCGGATACAGTCTTGCGGTTTTAAACCCATCCGAGATATTTTGCAGCAGGCAAATCTCACTGCTTCCAAAAAGGGGAAACAGGTGTTCCAACTGGAGGGAAATGCACCAGAAGACCAGCTCGCCCGGGCCGGCGGCACAAAGTTTTCCTCCCAAAGTGGCGTTCAGAACGAGAACATCTCCCGGCCCCAGTTTCTGGACAACCGCCCCCGCGACCCATTTTCCGGCGCCAACTTTCGGGAAGATGAATGAAAGCTGCTCGCCTTTATGCGCCCATTCTTGAGCCGCTTTAAGCTGAACGCACTGCAAATTGAGAGGGTCTTGAGCCAGCATGTTACATATCCATTTAAGCCGGGTGATTCGCCATTATTGCCGTTTAACCAGGAGACAGTAGCGCACGCCCCGGCGCGTGTCTGTCGCTCAAAGTCGCTAATTATTTCTAGTCGAAATCAGGATTCCTGTAGCATTTCGCCGTTGCTTAAATAGCAATTTCCACTATGGACGGATTGCGGTTCTGTCTGGTAAATAAATGGCGCAAGTTTGGAAACGGGTCGGAATCCAAACATGAACAAAAATTCATCTCTTAATAAGCCAGAAAACGCCAAACGGATTTTGATAGTTGAGGATCATCCGGTGGTGCGGTTCGGCTTGGCGACCGTCTTGAACCGGCAAGGCGGGTATGGCTGGCCCAGGCTTCGACGCTGGGGGGAATGTTCCGGTCGAAGCCATAGACTTCGTAAAACGTGTCGTTCCACCAAGCCGGGCGGGTCAGGTTCCAATCCCAGATGGCGTCCTTGGTAACGCGGGTGACCAGTTGAAATCGCTCGACCGCATCCTGCAAATCTTTCTTCACCTGCTTGCGCTCGGTAATATCCTCCTTGATCGCGACGAAATGCGTGATTTTCCCGTCGGCGGTCTTGATTGGCGAAATCGAGGCGGATTCCCAAAACAGCTCGCCGTTTTTTTTCCGGTTGTGAAACTCGCCGTGCCACACGCGTCCCTGCAGGATGGTTTGCCATAGTTGTTGATACACCTCGGCCGGCATTTCACCTGATTTAAGCAAACGGGGATTTTG
>Ga0302319_10025817_pt1 | contig 10380 bp, 5 predicted proteins | sample Bog_T0_2_FD_203319 | JGI IMG/M metagenome (GOLD analysis project Ga0302319, IMG submission 203319) | Peat permafrost microbial communities from Stordalen Mire near Abisko, Sweden - Bog_T0_2 | ecosystem: Environmental > Terrestrial > Soil > Wetlands > Peat | place: Sweden: Abisko, Stordalen Mire...
TGTTCACCGTGCGGCATTTCACCAACCAGACGGGGGCGCTGGACGGGGGCACGGTGGGCGGAATGTATCTGGGAATTTTCATGGTCGGCTGCCTGTTTTTATCGCTGGGCTGTTTTGCCTCGGCGATTTCCCGGACCCAGATGGCGGCGGCGATGATCAGCTTCGTGCTGGGTGTGACCCTGTTTTCACTGGGGTTTCTGGCGGAGGCGTTGCCCGCGACCGCGCAATGGCAGTCGCAGGCTTTGTCGTATTTCGGACTGTTCGAGCAGATGCATGATTTTGCGCGCGGCGTGGTGGACACGCGCACGGTGGTTTTTTACGTGAGCGCCACGTTCTTCTTTTTGTTCCTGACCCTGCGGGCGGTGGAAAGCCGCCGCTGGAAATAACATGGCCGCCAAATCCCAACCCAGTTTCTCGCCGGGCCGCCGCTGGAAAATCGGCTTGGACGTCGTCGTGCGCACGGCGCTGGTGCTTGCCGTGGTGGTGATGGTGAACTATCTCGGCGCCAAATTTTATGGCCGGTTTTACTTGAGTTCGCAGACGCAGGTGAAATTGTCATCCCGCACGTTGAGTGTGGTGCATTCCATCACGAACCACGTCGTGGTGACGGTTTATTATGACAAGACCGACGACTGGTATCCGACGATCATCGCGCTGCTGAACGAATACCGCTCGGCGAATCCGAATATTTCCGTCAAGGCCGTGGATTACAATCGCGACCCGGGCGAGGCGCAGAAAGTGAAGGCACAATATAAGTTAAGTTCGGCCAAGGACAAGGACTTGGTCATTTTTGACTGCGCTGGCCGCGTAAAAATCGTCAATGGCGATGCGCTCACGCAGGTGAAGCTGGAGGCGGTGCCCAACGCCACCGCGCGCGAATTCCGCCGCAAACCCATTGCGTTCAATGGTGAGATGCTGTTCACCGCAATGCTGCTCGCGGTGGAAAACCCCAGGCCGCTGAAGGCGTATTTTCTGCAAGGCGACGGCGAACCGTCGTTGTCCGACTCCGGCGAAACGGATTATCAAAAATTTGGCGCGGTGCTGGCCGAAAATTACATCGCGACCGTGCCGCTGCAGCTGCTCGGTGACAATGCCGTGCCGGACGATTGCAACCTGCTCATCATCGCCGGACCGCGCACGGCGTTTTCGGAGACGGAACTCCAGAAAATCGACCAATACCTCACGCAAGGCGGAAGACTGTTCGCGCTGTTCAATTATTTTTCCATCAAGCACCCGACCGGTCTGGAACCGATTCTCTCCCGTTGGGGTGTCAATGTCGTCGCCGACGTGGTGCAGGAGCCGAACAACACGACTTCCCATCAGGATGTGATCACCTACAACTTCAGTTCGCATCCCGCCGTCAACCCGCTCACCCAGCTGGCGCTCCAGTTGATTTTGCCGCGCCCCATCAGCAAGGTGGACTGGAAAAATCCGCCGGCTGATGCGCCCAAAGTGGACGAACTCGCGTTTTCCAGCGCGGAATCAACGCTCATGGGTGATCCGGCCGCCGCGCCGCGCCGTTATCCGCTCATGGCCGCCGTCGAGCAGAAGCCTGTTCCCGGCGTCGCCAACAAGCGTGGCACCATGCGCATGATCGTGGTGGGCGATTCCTTTTTTCTTGGCAACCGGCAGATTGAATCCGGCGCGAACCGTGATTTTGCCGGTTATGCCGCAAACTGGCTGCTCGACCGTACGGTGTTGCTCGAAGGCATCGGGCCCCGGCCCGTCACGGAATTCCGCCTGACCATGACGCGTGAGCAGCAGAAAAGTGTCCGCTGGCTGCTGCTCGGAGCGCTGCCCGGCGGAGTGCTGTTGTTCGGCTGGCTGGTCTGGCTGGTGCGCAGAAAATAATGAACACGAAAAACACTTTTGTCTGGTTTGTCCTCGCGGGCGTGTTGTTCGCGTCCATTTTTATTTTGGATCGCTACCTGCGCCCGCCGTCCGCTTCGGCCCGGAGCATCCTGGCCGGCCTGCAATCGGCGTCGGTCACCAGCGTTCAGGTGATCCCCGCCGGTGAGCTGGAAATCCGGGCCGACCGCAAGGGCGATGCTTGGCTGCTGGTAAAACCCGTCGTATATCCGGCGCAGTCTGCGGCCGTCGAGGCGCTGTTGAATGCGCTGCAAAAGCTGAACCCGGCCACGCGCATCAGCGCCGGCGAGCTTCAGGAACATCGCACCGCCGACGCGGACTTTGGTTTTGATGCGCCCCAAATCTCCCTCGTCGTCACGGCGGGCGACCAGCGCTGGCAGCTGAAGGTCGGCAACAAGACCGCGCCCGGCGACCAGGTTTTTCTGCGCGTCGTCGGCGTGGATGGTGCGTTTGTGGCCGACGCCGACTGGCTCCAATTCATTCCTCGTTCGGCCGACGCCTGGCGCAGCAGCGCATTGGTGGCGCCGGACGGAAATACCTGCGATGCCATCGCGCTGACCAACGGCGCCAAGGTCATCGAGCTGCGCCGCGACACGACCAATCACTTTTGGCGCATGATCCGCCCGCTCCAGGCGCGTGCCGACAGCGACCGGATCACCGACGCGCTGCAAAACTTGCTGACCGCGCAGGTCACGCAGTTTGTCACGGATGATCCGAAGGTAGATCTGACCGCGTTTGGCCTGCAGCCCGCCGACCTCGATTTATGGCTCAATCACGGAACCAATTTTATTTCCGCTCTGCACGCCGGGAAAAATGCGACGAATGCCGCCACGCAGATTTATGCCCAGCGCGAGGGTTGGAACGCAGTTTTCACGACGGCCCGGGAGCCGTTGCTGCCGTGGCACGGCACGGTCAATGACTTTCGGGATCCGCACTTGTTTGAGCTGACCGTGCCCGTTGCCGAGATTGAGGTGCATGGCCCGCACGATTTCACCCTGCTGCGGCAAGGCTCGAACGATTGGAGGGTCGTCGGGGAAAAATTTCCGGCGGACGCCGAGAACGTCGAGCTGTTCATCAAAGCCCTGGCCGATTTGCGCGTTGCGGAATTTGTCAAGGACGTGGTGACGGCACCCGATCTGGCCGCCTACGGGCTCGCCGCGCCGGCACGTCAGATCACCTTGCGCCCGACGGCCGGCGACACGAACGCCGTCATCGTGCAACTGGCCTTCTCCGTGCAGACCAACGGGATTTTTGCCCACCGCGCCGATGAAGATTTTATTTACGCCATTACGCCGGAAGATTTCAACAGCCTTTGTGGGGACGGCAGCCTGTTTGAAGCGGCTTGGGAATTCCGCGCCCGGCACATCTGGAATTTCAACGAAGCGGATGTGGCGCAAATCACGCTGCGTCAGGGCGGCAAGGTCCGGCAGATTGTCCACGACGGGCCAAACAAATGGTCGCTGGCCGCCGGTTCGCAGGGCATCATCAATCCGCCCGCCCTCGAGGAAACCGCGCACCGCCTCGGTGAATTGACCGTGCCCGGCTGGGTCGCGCGCAACCCGGTGGACCCGGAAAAAAATTACGGTTTGAGCCCGGACAATCTGGAAATCACCGTCGAACTCAAAAACGGCGGGAAGTTTTCCGTGGCGTTCGGCACGGAACTGCCGCGGGCCAACACCGCGCTGGCCGCCGTCACGCTGGACGGTGAACGCTGGGTGTTTGTTTTCCCGCCGGTGCTTTACCAGTTTGTCTTGAGCTACCTCACCATCCCGGCCGGCGCCCCGTGATATGCGCCCCGGTTTCTGGCACAAATGCCGTGTGAGCTTCCGCTGGTGCCGCATCAGCCTGTGGCTCGTGCTGCTGGCCGCCCTGTGCGCGGTCGTGTGGTTCAATCAGATCGGCCTGCCGGATTTTCTGAAGACGCGGCTGGTTGCCACGCTGCGCGAACGCGGTGTCGAACTGGAATTTTCCCGGATGCGGCTGCGTTTTGCGCGCGGCATCGTGGCGGAAAACGTCCGCATCGGTGGCGGCCAGGCGGCGCCCGGCCCCGTGCTCACGCTCGCCGAAGTCCAGTTGCAGCTGGATTTCCGGGCGTTTCTGCGCCGGCAAGTACAGGTGAACGGACTCTTTCTGCGGCAGGGCAAATTGGTCTGGCCGCTTTCCCCGACGAACTCCCTGCAACTCGACAACATCCAGTCCGCCCTCCGGTTCCAGCCGGACGACACCTGGTCACTCGACCATTTCCAGGCTGACCTTGCGGGTGCAAAACTCAACTTGTCCGGCAACATCGGCCACGGGTCCGAACTTCGCGACTGGGAGATATTTCGCGGCTCCAACACCACCGGGCTTCTGACATGGCAGTCGCAACTGCAACAACTCTCCGACACGCTTGACCGGATCCATTTCACCGGCCAGCCGCAGTTGAACCTCGTGGTGAACGGTGACGCGCTCGACCTGCATTCGTTTCTGCTCCGCCTCCAGGTCGCCGCTCCCGCCGTACGAACGCCATGGCTCAGTGCGCGCGACATTCAGTTGACGGCCAGTCTCACCTTGCCCGTCAGCGCTCCGGCCAGTTTCAATGCGGCGTGGGCCTTTTGGACGAATATCGAGCCCTATCAGCTCGAATGGTCGGTGCGGGCCGCAAAGTTGGAATCGGACAAGGGGAACGCCGCCGCCGTGGCGGTCGGCGGTTACTGGCGCGCACCGGAACTGGTCGTCACCAATCTGTCCATCGAACTGGGCGGCGGACGGCTGGACGCCAGTGCCAGATTAAATGTCGCGACCTGCAAACTGGCCTTCACTAATTCCTGCTGTTTTGATGTTCGTGCGCTGGACGCATTTCTTCCGGAGAAAATGCGCGCCCGGCTTGCGGAAATTATGTGGACGCAGCCGCCATCGCTGCGGCTGGGCGGTTCGCTCCTTTTGCCCGCTTGGACCAACCCGCCGCCGGACTGGCGCGGCGAAGTGCGGTCGTCAATCTTGCTTGCCGGTCAGGCGGCGGTCACAAACGTCACCGTGCGTGGCGTGACCATTGGCCGGGCGCAGGCCTCTTTCAACTACGCAAAACTCTTCTGGGATTTTCCCAGCCTCACGGTGGTTCAGGCAAGAACCCGGCTGGAAATCAGCGGCAGCGAGAATGACGCGACACAGGATTTTCAGTGGCGCCTTCGCGGAATGCTTGATCCGGAATCGGCGCGGCCATTTTTGACGGACAGCAACGCGGCGCATGGATTTGACTTGGTGAAGCTGGCCGAGCCGCTGTCTTTGGATATGCGGGTGGGCGGAATTTTATTTAATTGGGACAGCTTCGCCGCTGATGGACGGCTGGCGGTGACGAATTTTTCCGTGCGCGGCGAACAGTTTGGTGATGTGACCGCGGCGGTGAATTATACGAACCGGGTGCTGACGTTTTTGCAGCCGCTGATGCACACCGGCGCGCAGACGGCGGCGGCGGACTCGGTCACCCTGGATTTCAACGCGTGGCTGATTTATTTCACGAATGTTTTGAGCAGTGCCGACCCGGACTCGGTGACCCGCGCCATCGGCCCGAAGACCTGGAAGCTGGTCGAACCATATCATTTTCTGCTGCCACCCACGGTGCGAGTGAACGGCCGGATTCCCCTGGGCGGGATGAACGGCGGACGCGAAATGGCGGCGGTGGACATGCGGTTTGACATCACGCAGGGCGCGCCGTTCCAGTGGCTCCGGCTCAAGACGACCAACATTGTGGGCACGCTCTTCTGGCGCGGGCAGACGCTGCTGCTGACCAATGCGGTGGCGGCCATTTATGGCGGCACCGCCGATGGCTTCGCGTATTTCGATTTTCGCGTGCCGCATGAAGGGGCGGATTACAACTTCACCGTGAATTTGACAAACGTGAACCTGCACCTGCTGGCGGCGGATTTGTCGTCGCCGACCAACTCGCTCGCAGGCATGCTGGCGGGGCAGTTGGTTGTGACCAATGCCAGCACGGAGAACTTGCAGTCCTGGAGCGGTTTTGGCCACGCCAGCCTGCACGACGGCCTGCTGTGGGACGTTCCCATCATCAGCGCCGTGTCGCCGGTCTTGAACACGGTTTCCCCCGGCCTGGGCAACAGCCGGGCGACGGAGGCTTCCGGGAAATTCCGGATCGCGAACGGTGTGATGGCCACCGACTCGCTGGAAATCCACTCAACCATGACGCGGCTGGAATACGTCGGGACAATTGACTTGAAACAGAACGTGAACGCGCACGTCACCGCGCAACTGCTGCGCGACACCTGGATGGTCGGTCCGCTGGTCAGCACGGCGTTGTGGCCGGTGAGCAAGATTTTTGAATATCACATCACCGGCCCGCTGGAAAATCCGAAGAGCGAGCCGATTTATGTGCTGCCGAAACTGCTGCTGCTACCACTGCACCCGTTCCGTACGCTGGAGGACATCATGCCCGGCGGCGACCCGTTCTCGAATCGTCCGCCGGGCAGTTGAAATCATCACTGGCCGTCGGTGGAATTGGTTTGTGCGCCGCTGCTGCCGTCGGTCGGAGCCGTGTCCTGCATCTGAATCGGTGGTTCGTTGCTGGGAAGGCCCGCGCCGTGCTTTTGGGCCCGCGCGGCCGCTTTCGCCTCCCGTGCGGCCTGGGTTTGCTCAATTCTTTCCTCGGCTTGAACCTGCTTGAGTTCGTCCTTGTCGTCCTGGGCTTCCGCATGGGCAATGCCGGGCAGCCGCGATTCCTCCTTTTTGGCCTGGATGGCCGCCAGTTCAGGGGTTTTCAACACCGTCGGGCGCATCAACACCAGGAGTTCGTCGCGGGATTTGTCGCTGGTTCGGGCGCTGAACAAAACGCCGAGCAGCGGGATGTCCTCCAAAACCGGCACGCCACTTTTAGTGGTGTTTTTTTGCGAACGGATGGCCCCGCCGAGGATGATGGTGTCGCGGTCTTTGACGGCGACTTCTGAATTAAGCGTTCGTTTGTCGGTGTTGGGCACATTGCCCACGCCCTGGATAAAGGTCGAGCCGTTGATGTCGTCAATTTCTTCGTTGATTTCCATCACCACCAGACCATCGGGGTTGATGAAGGGGGTGACGTCGAGTTCCACACCGACGGACAACTGGGCATAGGAAGAGCTGTTGCCATAGGCGCTGCCATAAGTGCTGCCGGTGACATAAGGCACAGTCTGGCCGACAAAGAACGATGCCTTTTGCGCCTGAAAGGTTTGAATGCGCGGTTTCTGGATGATGCTGATGTTGTTGTCGGAGGCCGCCGCCTGAATCGCAATGTCATAGTCGGAATTTCCGATCTGGCCGAAATAACTGAGGCCGCCCGTAAGGTTGGTCCCGGCGCTGCTCAAGGTGTTGTTGGTGATGAAGGAAAAAAATGACGGGCCGTTGAAAATGCTCCCCGTGCCTTTGAAGCTTTGCGCGTTGATGGCGCTCGGATTTTGCACGGCGGAAACGCCGGTGTTCAGCGTCTTGTCCAGCGAGACTTCCATGATGACCGATTCGATGAGCACCTGCGAGAGCAGCACGTCCAGCTTGTCCACGATGCTTTTGATCATGGCCATGTCCTGCCGCGTCGCAAAAATCAGGAGCGAGTTGCTCCGTTCGTCGGCGATGATTTTTGTCTGGCCGAAAAGCTGGATTTGATCCTGCTGGCCGCCGGTCCCCGCTGCGCGCTGGATGATGGACTGCAACCGCTGCTGAAACGTGTTGCCAGCCGCCGGCGTGCCGTTGGGGGTCGTCCCGCCAAAGCCGCGTTGCTGGCCGTTGTTCAAGCCGTTGCCGCCTGGATAACCGCCGCCGCCGCCTTGGGTGCCTTGACCGCCCATCGTGCCACCGGGCGATTGGAACCCGTTACCCCCGGTGGTTCGGGTCGCCGCGGAGCTGCCGATGCTGACGGTGCCGCCGCCGCCACTGCCGCCGAGGCTGTTCAGCGCGCTCGCGATGTCATCGGCCAGCGCATACTTGATCGGGATGACTTCCGAAATGTATTCCGCCGGCACGGACACATCCACGCGGTCAATCATCTCCAGCATGCGCTTCACATTTTCCGCGTTGTCGCGCAATACGAGGATGCCGTTGTTATCTATCGGCACGACGGAATTTGGCAGCCTGGAGAACGGGGTGAGGAGCGGTGCCATTTCGCTGGGCTTGACGTTTTTTAGTTGCACAATGTGCGTCACATAGGTTCCCAAGTCGGGCAGCTGGCTGGCCGCTTCATCATTGAACTCCGCCCCGGCCGTTCCGGCCTGATCCACCGTCAACACCTTGACAAATTTATCGCCGATGTTGATGACCGAAATGCCGTTCAGCGCCAGCACCGCCTGCAGGGCCTGAATCGCCTCGCTCTTGGTCAGCGGTGTTTCCGTTTTCAACACGATTGAGGCGGACGGCAACCCGGCGCGCAACAAGGTTCGCCCGACCAGCTTGGCATAGACTTCCAGCACCTGGCTTACGTCCACGCCCTGAAAATTGATGTTGCCGGCGGGAATCATTTCCTCCGGCGGTGCGCTTGCCGGCGTGGCGCTGGCGCTGGCATCGGGTGGCGTTGCAAGCGAGGCAGGCGGTGTTCCCGGAGTCGGTGGAACCGGCGGGGCAATCATCGGGGCGGCCGGGTTTGGCATCGCCGGCCGGTTGGCGGGGTAGGCACCCCAGTTGCGCAACGGCGGCCGGCCCATCGGCGCTGCTGGGTTCCCGGCCGTCGGCGTCTGTGCCCAAAGACCGGTGGCGGTTAAAAATAAGATTAGGGCGAACGTGGTCGTTTTCATTTTGCCTTTGCGGTTGCGGGTTTCAAATTGCTGTCGGCCACATTTTTCTGGTAGCTGGCGACAAGCTGGATGTTGGCGTTGAGGCGCTGGCGGGCGGCGTCGGGCTGGAGCACCAGGTCGCGCACCCGGATCATCGAGGCGCCGGAGCCGAGCTTGTAAAGGAAATCCACCAGCTGGCTGTCGTCGGCAATGACGTTGATGTTTTGCACCTGCTCGACGAAAAAGGCGTCGTCTGCATGCGTGGTTTGTGGCGAGCTGTTGACGATGGCGACGCCGCTCTGGGCGGATTGATTTTGGATCGTGCGCAGCATGTTGACGGACATGTCCTCCGGGGCGACCGATTCGCCCTGGCTCTGCAAACTCTTTACCTGCGCCTCGTATACCGGCGTCTGGACGATGGCCATCTGGTAAAGTTTTAATTTCGCCTCGGCCTGCGCCATTTGGTCCCGCAATCTGCTCCAGTCGGAAAAGTGCGGGTAGATGAACACGCCGTTCAACACCAAGAACAGGATCACCAGCACGCCGACGGCCAGGCGGCGCTCGAACGGGCGGAGTTGCGCAAAATATTTTTTCATGGCGCGGCCTCCTCCGTGCGGCGCAGTTCAAGGCTGAAGCTCCAGTTAACCTGGTTGCCGCTTGAATGGTAGCTCAACTCGTCGCCGCCGGTGGAATTAAACATCGGCTGGCCATTCAGCTGCGCCTTGCGCAGACCGTCGTAGAAATCGCTGGTGAGGGAGGTGATTTGATCCGTCGTCACGGTGCCGGCAAGCGAGAGCCGGTGGCCGTCGCCAAAACTGAACCGTTGCAGCGAAATCCCGACGGGCAGGTAATCCGCGACGAGTTTCCAGCAGTCCAGCGCGGCGAATTTCAAATCCTGCCGTTGCTTGAGCACCGCATAACGCGCCTGAAGCTGCAAGGCATTTGTGTAGCTGCCGCTGATGGCCGCGACCCGCTGCTCGACTTTTCCCGTCTGGAAACCGAGCAGGGTGGTCGCGCAAAAATAAATCACCACGCCGATGGCATACAAGACGCCCGCCGCCATCAGGCCGCGCAGCCATAGGCGGTCAACGAACTGCTGGTGATAAAGCGTTGTGTATTCCGCCGGCAGCAGCACGGCGCCCGGACTGTCGGCGGTGGCGCGCCGCGCCGTGCTGGCGGCCAGTTCCTCCGGCGACGACGGTTTCAACACTTGAACCGGCCCGCCGGGCCCGTCGCGCAAAAAGGCCTCCCATTCGACCGCCGTTGCGCTGTCGGCGACCAGATGCCATGCCGGCGGCGCCGTGAGCCAGCCTTCCAGTTCACCCGCCCAGACCAGCTGTGTGAGCTGCGCCTGCAGGCTTTTCGCGCGGTCCCCGTCGGAGGCCAGCAGGACATAACTCAGATTCCGCAGTGCGCCGCCAAACCACCAGGCCACCAGCGCGGCAGGCTGGCCGTTCAGCAGTGTTGGATAAATCCACGCGCCCTCCCCGGCTGGGGCCGCCGCCAGCTGGTCGAGCATCGGCACTTCCAGCCGGTCCGCGAGATAACCCTGCGCCTCCAGTTTGCCGAGAAATTCCTCCACCACCTTGCGTTCGACAACGACGACAATGACGGTCTGCAAATTTTCCGCCGCCGATTGGGGCAACAGCTGGAGCGTCCAGACAATCTGGGCGACGGGCAGTGGCGAAAGTTTTTCCAGCTGCAGCTCCACCATCGAGAGCGTTTCGCCGAGGCTGCTTTTGGGCAGTTCAATGACGCGCAGAAACACATTCTCCGGCGGCAGCCA
>Ga0302319_10025820_pt1 | contig 10379 bp, 11 predicted proteins | sample Bog_T0_2_FD_203319 | JGI IMG/M metagenome (GOLD analysis project Ga0302319, IMG submission 203319) | Peat permafrost microbial communities from Stordalen Mire near Abisko, Sweden - Bog_T0_2 | ecosystem: Environmental > Terrestrial > Soil > Wetlands > Peat | place: Sweden: Abisko, Stordalen Mire...
TGCCAACGGGAGGCAATGTCAAACTCATGTCTGAACTCGAACTCAAACACTCAGGCAAAACACCCCACTTGTATTGGCGTAGCCACCGTTAACGGAAACACTTGCAAAAACTTTCGGAACACCCTCTCATAAGCAACGTGGAAAAAGTATCAGCCACCGATGTTTGACTGTTTTTCATCCCTTTTCAAGGTCGAAAACAGATTTTAAGCCGGGTCCGCGCTCCCCGGGCAGGCTGCCGGCCGGCTGTAGTTTTAATTAGACCACAGGCCGGCCTGATGTTATCTTGTGGGAATTATGACACCTGATGATATTTTGCTGGAAGCGGAAGACAAGATGATCAAGACCGAACAGGCGGTCATCAATGAATTTGCCGGCGTCCGCACCGGCAAAGCCTCGGCATCCCTCGTGGAAAACATCCAGGTGGAAGTTTATGGTTCCATGATGCGCATCCGTGAACTGGCCGGCATCACCACCCCGGAATCGCGCTTGCTGGTGATTCAGCCCTGGGATCTGGGCACCATCCAGGCCATCGAGAAGGCCATCCAAAAATCCAATCTCGGTCTTTCCGGCGCGGTTCAGGGCAAGGTTATCCGCCTGTCCTTTCCCGAACTCAGCACCGAACGCCGTCAGGAGTTTGTCAAGATCATCAAGAAAATGTCGGAGGATGGCCGGGTGGCCGCGCGGCATGTACGGCGCGATGCCTTGGAATTGTTGAAAAAGGCCAAAACGGCCGGCGGTGTCGGTGAAGAGGAGATTGAATCCGCAGAAAAAGAGATTCAAAAGCTGACCGACCAGTGCATCACCAAAATTGATGCCCACGTGGTGGCCAAGGAAAAAGAAATCATGACGGTCTGAGGTGCCCGTTACCGGGGGGCGGACCCGTTGGTCACCGCCGGGTCAAAATGGAAAACCGTCTCGGCCGGTTTGGCGTAGCCCAGTTTTTCCCGGGTCAGGCGTTCCAATGTCTTGTTATCATTGCGCAGGATGGTGATGGCCATGGACAAATCCTGCGAAGTCTTCTCCTGGGCCTTGATCTCCTCGTCCAGCCTTAAAATATCCTTCCGCATCGCCTCGTTTTCATCGATGAGCGGCCGGTAACACATGAAGATAAGCAGCAATACGGCAATGACGACCAGCCCGACCACCAGCTTGGTCAGCTTGTTCCAAATATCCAAATCAACGTTCACGCCCCGAGTAAATCACGCCGTCTCCAAGGGTGAAAGATGATTCTACAATTTTGGTATTGGCGACGTCGCTTTCGCGGTTTTTTCCTGCCGATAAATTGGTTTTAAGAATGATCCGGCCTGAAATCCGCTCGGCCCCTCCCACGGTTCGACCCCGGCCTCCAGATTCGGAACGAAATCGCCCGAACTCACCAATTCATTCCATTTTAACCGCCGAAAACGCTTCAGTCCCGCGTTGCCGAAAGGAATTTCAATCAATTCCGGAGACGAGTCCAATGGGCGGTCTTGGTTTTCATCCTCGGCGTATTCCTTGGGTTCCGGCAGGGTGACGGTTTTGGTGCGGGCGTTTTTCATAATATTGTCAATCTGACGGTTGGGTCAGTCTGACTCAGGAACATAGCACATGCCTGCCTGGGCTTCCATGGGGTGAAATGCTTATCATCCACCCTCGGAGTCGTGTAGAGCTGGAAAAAGTTATTACCATGGACTATGGATGTCCAACCTCCTGGGTTAAATTCACGGCGAATCATGGGATTGCCCATGAACGTAGAAACGGATGGCTCCATGCCCTCCGGGTTCTTTGACATATTTGGATGTCCGGAAACATGGTGCGTGGGACGATATGGTCCCACGCTTCTCGGTCCTTCGTTAAATCATCCCGGCTCTAACATAAAAAAGCGCTAACTAACAAAAACCAACAAAAAAACACACCGCGAAACCATGCAAAAAAGCCCGTAAAACACGCAATAGCACGATAAAACACATCAGAAAAAAAGCGCCGGGTATGGCGGCCAATCCGGTCTAATCCGACCTGATCCGACCATGGGAATAAGGAATCGAGATTGTCAGGCGACCAGTCTCACGTTTATCCCACTCGTCCTCCCGATCGCCTGAGTCGTTCTGAGTCCGGCTGAGTCCAGGCTGGGCCTGAACGCCCCAGCCGAAGCTATCTAATGTAGTGTCGCATAAAAGCCTTTACTAAAAAGCGGAAGTGTGCCAAGCTTGGAGCATGGCCAGACCCAAACTGCCTGTGGAGCTAACCCCGGAGCAAAGCCGCGAGTTGCAGCGGTTGATCAACGCCTCCGCGACCCCGCAAAAGATTGTGCGTCGCGCCCGGATTGCGATCCTGGCCGCCCAAGGTCAGAACCATGAGGCGATTGCCACGGAGCTGGCGACAAGTACGGTGACGGTGGGGCTGTGGCGGCAGCGGTTTGTGGATTTAGGGCTGGCTGGACTGGCGGAAGCTCCCCGGCCCGGGCGGCCCGCTACGCTGGATGCGGAAAAAACGCGCCAGGTGTTGAGCGAAGTGGTGCAGCCGCCGAAAAATTCCGGGCGCTGGTCGTGCCGGCGCATGGCACGGCATGTGGGTCTCTCCAAGGATGCCGTGCAACGCCTGTGGGCGGCCAACGACCTCAAACCGCATCGGACGCGCACCTTCAAACTCTCCAATGATCCGCAATTCGAGCTTAAATTCTGGGATGTCATCGGTTTATATTTGGATCCCCCCGTCCGCTCGGTGGTGCTCTGTTGTGATGAGAAAAGCCAGTGCCAGGCTTTGGAGCGCACCCAGCCGGGCCTGCCGCTCAAGCAGGGGGAGGTTTGCACCCGCACGCACGATTATTACCGGCACGGCACGGTCACCCTGTTTGCCGCGCTTAATTATCTCAGCGGGAAAATCCTAGCCGAACGAGCGCCACGGCATCGGCCTCAGGAGTGGCTGGGGTTTCTCAAGACCATTGAGGCGCAGACGCCCGCCGGCGTGGACATTCATGTGGTCCTCGACAACTACGCCACCCATAAACACCCCAAAGTCAAAGCGTGGCTGAGCCAGCATCCGCGCTTTTACCTGCATTTCACGCCCACCTCGGCGTCGTGGTTGAACTTGGTGGAGCGGTTTTTCCGGGATTTTAGCCAGGACGTCGTGTTGCCGGGGAGTTTTGACAGCGTCCACCAACTGGTCAAAGCCATTTGGGACTATCTGGCCGAACGCAATCTCAAGCCCACCCGCTACGAGTGGAAGGCCGACGGCAAAGCGATTCTGGAAAAGATCCAACGGGCGCGGGCAGTGTTGGCACGCCAGACACCAATTACTTAAGACATTAACGCGACACTACATTAGGGTGACCAATGCGCCGTGAGGTTGGCAACCAGCCGGCGTCAGCCTAAATTCCCCCTTGCGTTTAACCGGGTTTCCGCTATCTTCCATCCTGCCTGAGCGCCGCGTGTGCGGATGTTCATTAAGGCTGAGAAAAAGCAGTTAACATACAACCTAACCCTCAACCCTCCGTTGCCCCGGCAGCGTTCGGTCAGTTAGGCAATGGAGTCTTCGCCGTCCCCTTCGGGACGAACAAGCCTCCCGCAGTTCAATACAGAAATATTATGCTCACGATGGAAGAAGCCATGAAGCACAGCGCCACGCGCTTTGCCGCTGGCGAAATAGTCAAAGGTACCGTCATTGAAGTCCGCCCCAAGGAAGTCTTGGTGGACATCGGTTACAAAAGCGAGGGCGTTATCCCTGGCAACGAATTTGAAGACATCAAGAATGTGAAGGTCGGCGATGAGATTGATGTGCTCATCGAGAAGCTCGAAAACAAGGACGGCACCGTCGAACTCTCCCACGAGAAGGCCGAGTTCAAGAAAAACTGGGACAAAATCCTCACCATTTGCAACGAGGGCGGCCGCATCAACGGCAAGGTCAAATCCATCGTCAAGGGCGGCCTCGTCGTCCATGTCGGCGTGGAAGCCTTCCTGCCCGCCTCGCAGATCGATGTCATCACCCCCAAGAATCTTGCGCAATTCGTTGGCAACACCTACGAATTCAAGGTTGTCAAAATCAACCAGGAACGCCAAAACATCGTTCTCTCCCGCCGTGAACTGATCGAGCAGGAACGCAATGAACGCCGCGGCAAGCTGCTGGCTGAAATGGTCCCCGGCGACATCCGCAAGGGCACCGTCAAGAACATCACCGATTTCGGCGCGTTCATCGATCTCAACGGCATCGATGGCCTGCTGCATATCACCGACATGAGCTGGGGTCGCATCGGCCATCCGTCCGAAGTCCTCAAGGTCGGCCAGGAAATCGATGTGGTCGTGCTCGACGTGAACAAGGAAAAGGAACGCGTCAGCCTGGGTCTCAAGCAGAAGATGACCAATCCCTGGGACAACATCGAATCCAAGTTTCCCGTGGGTGCCAAGGTCAAGGGCAAGGTCGTCAGCCTCGTGCCTTACGGCGCGTTTGTGCAGCTCGAACCCGGGGTCGAAGGCCTCATCCATGTCACCGAACTCTCCTGGACCAAGCGCATCGCCAAGCCGAGCGACGTGCTCAAGCCGGACCAGGAAGTTGAAGCCGTCGTGTTGGGCATCAACCGCGAGGAGCAGAAAATCTCCCTCGGCGTCCGCCAGCTCGAATCCAATCCGTGGGACAAGGCCTCGGAAAAATACACTGTCGGCACCAAGGTCAGCGGCAAGGTCCGCAACCTCACCAGCTACGGCGCGTTTGTCGAACTGGAAGAAGGCATCGACGGCATGATTCACGTGTCCGACATGTCCTGGACCCGCAAGATCAACCACCCGAGCGAAGTGCTCAAGAAGGGTGATGATATCGAGGCCACCGTCCTGGAAGTGGATCGTCCCAACCAGCGGATCGCCCTCGGCATCAAGCAGCTCGGCCAAGATCCCTGGTCGAACATCGACAAGCTCTACAAAGTCGGTGACGTGGTGCAGGGCAAGGTCACCAAGCTCGCCAGCTTCGGCGCATTTGTCGGCCTCCAGCACGAGATCGATGGTCTGGTGCACATCTCCCAGGTCAGCGAGGACCATGTGGACAAGATCAAGAACGTGCTCAAGGTCGGCCAGGATGTCACGGCCCGCGTGATCAAAATCGATCGTGGCGAGCGCCGCATCGGTCTGTCCATCAAGGCGGCCAGCTACTCCGATGAGCAGCTCAAGGAGGAACAGAAGATCCTCGACGCCCTCAAGCCCGGCGAAGACTTGGTTGCTCTGCAACACGCCTTCGATGCCGCCGACGAGGCGCTCAAGACGGACTAAATGGTTCAAGCCATTTGAAATTCACGAACCGGCGGGCCCTCTGGCCCGCCGGTTTTTTTATGATGCCGGTCCTGCAGGTTCCAAATAATTACGTTTTGCGTGCCGCCGTGGGTTCGCTATTCTGTCCGTCATGTTGCATGCCTTCACGAAGTATCACGCCTTGGGCAATGATTATATTGTCATTGATCCGCAGGACCTGCCGGCACCGTTAACGACCGCCCAGGTGAAAACCATCTGTCATCGTAATTTCGGCATCGGTTCCGATGGCATTCTGCTGGGACCACTCCCCGCAACGAATGCCCGGTTTGGGTTGAAAATCTACAACCCAGATGGCAGCGAGGCGGAAAAGAGCGGGAACGGGCTGCGTATCTTTTCCCGTTATCTCTGGGACCGCCAGTTGGTGGGCAATGAAGAGTTCACAATTCAAACGGCGGGCGGCCGGGTGCGGTCCACGGTGTTTGCCGGCGGCGCGTCGGTGCAGGTCGAGATGGGACGCTTAAGTTTTCACAGCGGCCAGATACCGGTGGCCGGTCCGGAGCGCGAGGTGATCAATGAGCGCATCAACGCGGGCGGTCGGGAGTTCACCTTTTGTGCGGCGACCATCGGGAATCCCCATTGTGTGCTGCCACTGCCCGAGATCAGTGCGGCATTGGCGTATGAATTTGGTCCGCATCTGGAGACGCATGCCTTGTTCCCCCGGCGCACCAACGTGCAGTTTCTCAAGGTGCTGGACCGGGCCAACATCCAGATTGAGATTTGGGAGCGCGGGGCGGGCTATACCTTGGCCAGCGGCAGCAGCAGCAGCGCCGCGGCCGCGGTGGCGCACAAGCTGGGTCTCTGCGACCGGCAGATTTCCGTCCACATGCCCGGCGGGGTGATTGCGATTGAGATCGGCGATGAGTTTGCCATTCGCATGACGGGCGGGGTGACCCGTGTCGCCGGCGGGGTGATGGCCCCGGAGATGGTGGATCAGGTGCTGGTGGGCGTTTCCTGAACGGATCGGTCCAGCCGGCCAACGATGCTTGGGGCGGCCTGAAAGTTAAGGCAGACGGGGGGCGAGGAATTCCCGTATACGGACAAGTTCTGTGCGGGCCGCCGTGCACAGTTCGGTGGCGTTGGTCAAAGTGGATGCTTTGCCCTGGCTTTCCAACTCCCGGAGAATGGCGGCGAGCCGGGTCATGCCCAAGGTGGCGCTGGCCCCGCCGCAACTATGGGCTTCCCGCCGGACAGCGTCCGGCTGGTTGTTCCGGATGGCGGTTTCGATATCGGTGATTTGCCGGGCGGTCTGCTCAAAATGCAGGTCCACGAGATCGCGCAGGCCGTCGGTTTCGCCGCCCGTGAGATCGGTCATGCGTTCCCAGTCCACGGGAAGTTCGTTGTCCCCCGGAGGGGCGGTCAGATTTTCGTTGAGTGCCATGGTCCGTTCCCTGCCAGGTGGGGAACGGTTATACAATAAATTGTTTGTGATCTTTAGCCAGTCTGAATTTTAGCAGAATTTGAACGGAAACGGAAAGAAACATTGCTGGTCTCCCGCCCCGGCGATAAACTTTGCTCATGTTACAAACCGTGCTCGAGGCCGAAGCGGTGGACGGGAGGGCAGCCGGCGTGCGTGACCTGCACCGCGCGGCTTACCGGTTCATGCTTCAGGCCCGGCTGCTGGACGATAAACTCGCCGGCCTCTACCGGGCCGGGAAGATCCATGGCGGCGTGTTTCTCTCACGCGGGCAGGAAGCCCTGAGCGTGTCGATTGGGTTATCCCTCCGGCGGACGGATGTGTTTGCCCCGCTAATCCGGGATTCCGCCGGTCGCCTGGCCTTTGGGGAAAGCATTTTGGATTCATTGCAAACCTGCATGGGTTCGGCGCTTGGTCCGATGCGGGGCCGTGATGGCAATGTTCACCGGGGCCGGCCGCGGGAGGGTTATCTGGCCATGATCAGTCATCTGGGGGCGATGATCTCCGTGGTCAATGGCGCGCTCTTTGCCCGGCGGTTCAAGGGGATCAAGGATATGGTGGGAGCCACCTGCATTGGGGATGGCGGCACGGCGACGGGCGCTTTCCATGAGGCGCTCAATCAGGCGGCCATTGAAAAGCTGCCGTTGGTGTTGGTCGTGGCGAACAACCAGTATGCCTATTCCACACCCAATGACCGGGAATTTGCCTGTCGTGATCTAACGGATCGGGCGGTGGGTTACGGGGTGGCGGCTCATTCGGTGGATGGCACAGATTTGACCGCTTGCTTGGACGTATTGGGTCGCGCTGTGGCCTCGGCACGTCAGGGCGGGGGACCGCAATTGGTGGTGGCCAGCCTGTTGCGTCTGTGCGGACATGGCGAGCACGATGATGCCGGTTATATTGACCCCCGGCTGAAGTCCTCGCCGCTGGGACGGGATTGTCTGAAGTTGGCCGGCGAAATTCTGCTGGCTCAAAATTGGGCGTCGATCGAGGAACTGGATGAGTGGCGTCAGGAATTCATCCGGACCATCGAAACCGTCGTGGCGCGCGTGCAGCGGGAGCCGTTGCCGGACGCCTTCACGGAAAATTGGTCGGCCATTTCCGTTAAAAATTTACGGGAAACCTACGACGAGATTTAATTTCCGGGACATGAGCATCACCTATCTTGAAGCAATTCGCGAGGCCCAGGCCGTGGCGCTGCGCGATGATCCGCGCGTGTTCATCTACGGCCAGGATGTCGGCGCCTTTGGCGGCGCCTTCAAGGCCACAAAAAATCTTGCCCGCGAATTTCCCGGCCGCGTCTTCGACGCGCCCATCAGCGAGGATGCGATGGTGGGGATGGCGGTGGGGGCGGCGGTGGAGGGGTTGCGGCCGATTGTGGAGATGCAGTTTGCTGATTTTTCCACGGCCGGATTTAATCAAATCGTAAATCAGGCGGCGACGTTATTCTGGCGGACCCAGGTGCCTTGTTCCATGACGGTGCGGTTGCCGTTTGGGGGCACCTCCGGGAGCGGGCCGTTTCACAGCCAAAGCCTGGAGGCGATTTACGCCCATTATCCCGGTCTTATCGTGCTGACGCCGGCCACGGTTGAGGATGCTTATAGCATGTTGCTGGAAGCGGTGGCGATTGATGATCCGGTCATTTTTTGCGAGCATAAATTTCTTTATTACCATCTCAAGGCGGAAAAACTGCCGAGTGAGGCGCTGCCGGTGGGCAAGGCCCGGATCGCCCGAGAGGGCCGGGACCTGACGATTGTGGCCTACAGCGCCATGGTGCATGAAGCATTGGCTGCGGCCGCCGAACTGGTGCCGGAAGGCTGGGAGATTGAGGTGGTGGATCTGCGTTCAGTCAAGCCGCTGGACACGGATACCATCATGGCCAGTGTGGCGCGCACGGGCCGGTTGCTGTGCGTCGGGGAGGCGTGGCCCTGGGGTGGTGTCACCGCCGAAGTGATTGCCCGGGTGGCCACCGAGGGATTTGGTTTGCTGGATGTGCCGCCCCAGCGTTTGAATGCCAAGGACACACCGGTGCCTTACCATCCCAATTTGTGGGCCGCCCATCGTCCCGCCGCGCGGGCGATCACCGATGCCGCGCGAAAAATGCTACGGCTCTGAACCCACGATCAACAATTTCAACATATGCCGCAAATCCCAATCATCATGCCGCAATTGGGCGAATCCATCGCCGAGGCCGCCATCATCAATTTTCTGGCGCCACCGGGCACGGTTGTCAAAGCTGACCAGGATTTAATTGAAGTGGAGACAAACAAGGCCACGATGACCGTGACTGCGCCCTGTGCCGGTCGGGTGGGGGCGTATACCGTGGAATTGAACGAAAGTTATGCCGTTGGTGCGGTGCTGGGACAAATCGAGGCAACCGTGGAGGAGATTGAACGTTCGGGTTTGATTTTGCAGGTGACTGGCGAAAGTGTTGAAGCGGATGTAGAAGCCCGGCCGGAAGCCCCCGCCGGGGCCTATCGGGTGCAACCGACCGTCCGGGGTCTGCCAGTGCCGGCCAATGCCGCCGGAGCAAGTTATCTGTCTCCCCGGCTGAAGGCCCGCATGAGTGAACTGGGGCTGCATGCGGCGGATCTCGCCGGCATCGCCGGGAGCGGGGCGGCCGGGCGCGTGACCATCGAGGATTTTGAGAAATTTATAGCGAGCTTGGAAAAGCAGAAAATGAGCAAGGCCTCGACCATGCGGGTGGCGGTGGCGGATGCGATGCGTCGCAGTTGGACGCGGCCAATTGCCACAGTCGGACTGCCGGTGCAGTTGGATCCTTTGCTGGCGCACCGCAAGGCGTCATCGCCGAAGCCGGGTCCGGCCCTCTACGCATTGCGCGCATTGGCGATCGCACTATCGGAAAACAGCGCCCCGGCGGGGCGGTTGGTGGGGAAGAAGGTGATTCATCCATCATCGATTGACGTGGGGTTTGCGGTGGAGGCCGAGGATGGCGTATTGGTGCCTGTCATCCGCCATGCGGATCAAAAGCCGCTCAAGGAGCTGGTGTCACGCTATAACGAACTGGTGGAACTGGCCCGGGAACGAAAGCTGCCGGCGGACGCCACCGGTGGTTCCATTGCCACGGTGACGAATTACGGAACATTTGGTCTCATTTGGGCCACGCCAATTCCTTTGCCGGAACAAACCATGGTGCTGGGGATGGGTGCCGGACGACGGATGCCGTTTTGGGATGAAACCAAAAACCAGTTCGTACCGGTTCTGGAGGCTTACCTGACCTTAAGTTTTGACCACCGGGTTTTAGATGGTGGCGGGGCGGGGCGGTTGCTGGCACGGATTGCAGATTTGATGCGGCATCCGGAGTTGTTGTAAATCAGGCGATTAACATCAGCTACGTGTAGTCGTGTTGGACGGGGATAGTTGGTGACGGGCTGGCAATGCCAGCTACGTCTATTTTGCCAGCAGCTTCCTGATGGCCAGCAGTTCCTTTTTGTGGCCTGGACCCGGTTTTGGGTAGCTCAGTTTTAAGGTGTCAAAGGTGTCAAGGGTGTCGAGAATGATCTGGGAGACGATGAGACGGGCGTTGTTCTTGTCATCAGCCGGGACGACATACTCATGAGTAAATAGGATTGGCCACCCTGCATAAAGTGATGCTATTCGTTGTCGCAACATGACAAGAGTCGATAATCGTTCACTGGATCACAAGGTGCTGGAACACATGAGACTACTGGCGG
>Ga0302319_10025821_pt1 | contig 10379 bp, 7 predicted proteins | sample Bog_T0_2_FD_203319 | JGI IMG/M metagenome (GOLD analysis project Ga0302319, IMG submission 203319) | Peat permafrost microbial communities from Stordalen Mire near Abisko, Sweden - Bog_T0_2 | ecosystem: Environmental > Terrestrial > Soil > Wetlands > Peat | place: Sweden: Abisko, Stordalen Mire...
AGCCGCCGACCGGCACCGGCAGCTGGCGGGGCAGGTCGCCGGCGGGCCCGACGGCATAGAGCTGCCCCTGAAAATCATTAAACGAGCGCATGCGGGAGCGGAACACGATCTCGGGCGAGGCGTGCTTCCAGGCCATGACGATGTTGTTCGGCCCCATCCGATCGCCCAAGTCGTCCCGGCCCAAGGTCGCGGTATAGGTCAGCCGCCGCGGCGCCCCTCCCGTCGTGGGCATGAGATAGACCTCGGTGTTGCCGTCATACTGGGCGGTGAAGGCCAGCTGCCGGCCGTCGGGCGAGAAGCGGGGGAAGATGGCGTAGCCCGGGGCCGCGGTCAGGCGGCGGGCGGTTCCGCCTGCCATGGGAACTGTATAGAGCTGGCCGGCGTAGGAGAACACGATCTCCTGGCCGTTCGTCGTTGGAAAACGCAGCAGCTTAACCTCCGGCGGCGGGGCGACCGGCTCCGCCTGGGCCCCGGCCGGACCCACCAGGAGCAAGCCCAGAATTCCAAGGATCATTCGCATGGTGCCACATTGCCCGGAGCCCCTCGCCAGGCAAATCGAATGGCAACGTTCCCACCGGCCCGGTTGACCTGCGGCCAGGCACCGGCAAATTGGCCCGATGCTCCGCCTCGGGTTGCCTGCCTGCCTTGCCCTTTCCCTGGTCAGCCGCCTGCCGGCAACAGAAATCCCGACCGGCCCCTGGCCCTACCCCGCCGCTCCGCCCGGACCGGTGGTCGACGACTATCACGGGACGAAAGTGCCCGATCCCTACCGCTGGCTCGAGGAGCTCGATTCCGCCCCGACGCGAGCCTGGGTCCAAGCCGAAAACCAGCTGACGACGGATTTCCTGAGGCGCCTGCCCCAGCGGGCCTGGTTTCGCGGCCGCCTCAATCGCCTGTGGAACTACCCCCGCTATGGCGTGCCCTTCAAGGAGGGCGGACAGTATTTTTTCACCAAGAATGACGGCCTGCAGAACCAGCCCGTTCTCTATGTCCAGCCGGGCCTGCACGCCGCCCCCCGGCCGCTCTTCGATCCCAACGCCCTCGCCGCCGACGGCACGATCGCCCTGACCGCTGCGGCGGTCTCCCACGACGGCCGGTGGCTCGCCTACGCCACCGCCGTGGCCGGCTCCGATTGGAATGAAATCCGGGTCCGCGATGTCGCCACCGGACGGGACACCGGCGACAGCCTGCACTGGATCAAGTTCTCCGGCCCCTCCTGGACGCGGGACAGCCGCGGATTCTACTACTCCCGCTACCCGGCGCCGGCCGCCGCCGCCGGTGCCGATACCTTCGCCGCCCTCTCCCATCAAAGCGTTTATTATCACCGCCTGGGCGAGCCCCAAGCCCAGGACCGGCTGATCTACGAGATCGGCGACCAGCCGAAATGGTTCGTCGGCGTCAGCGTGACGGAAGACGGCCGCTACGCCGTCCTCGCCACCAACCGCGGTGATTCCGATAACAATCTCCTCGGCATTTTCGACCTGGGCGACCCCCAGGCGCCCAATCTGGCCGCACCCCTGGTTCCGCTCGTAACAACCTGGGACGCCGAGTCGGCCGTGATCGGCAACGACGGCCCTCTGCTCTACGTCCAGACCAATCTCGCCGCGCCCCGCCGCCGGATCGTGGCGATCGACCTGCGCCAGCCGGCCGCCTCCCCCTGGAAGACGATCGTGCCGGAAACCCACGATGTCATCGAATCCTCCGCCCTGATCGGCGGCGACCTCCTCGCCCTGACCATGCATGATGCCAGCAGCCGGCTCCTCGCCTTTGGCCGCGATGGCACGAGCCGGGGCGAAATCGCGCTGCCGGGGCTGGGGACCGTGAGCGAGTTGAGCGGCCATGCCGACGACCCGGAGCTGTTCTATAACTTCACCTCCTTTATCCAGCCGGCGGCCAACTTCCGTCACGATCTGGCCACGGGCCGAAGCGAGCCCTTCCAAAGGCCGACTCTCGCCTTCGATCCTTCGCGCTACGAAACCCGCCAGGTCTTCTATCCCTCCAAGGACGGCACCCGGATTCCGATGTTTCTCACGGCGCGGCGCGGCCTGCAGCACGACGGGGCGACCCCGACCCTCCTCTACGCCTACGGCGGCTTCGACATCTCCCTCACGCCGGCTTTCAGCGTCACCAGCATCGCCTGGCTGGAACTGGGCGGGATTTACGCCGTGCCCAATCTGCGGGGCGGCGGCGAATACGGCCGGGAGTGGCACGAGGCGGGGACCAAGGCGCGCAAGCAGAATGTCTTCGACGACTACATCGCCGCGGCCGAATGGCTTTTCGCCCACCACTACACCGCTCCCGCCCACCTGGTCATCAGTGGGGCGAGCAACGGCGGGCTCCTGATCGGCGCCACCCTGAACCAGCGCCCGGACCTGTGTCGGGTGGCGTGGCCGGCGGTCGGGGTCATGGACATGCTGCGCTTTCACAAGTTCACGATCGGCTACGCCTGGGTCTCCGACTACGGCTCGAGCGACAACCCCGCCGACTTCCGCGCGCTGCGCGCCTATTCCCCTGTCCACACCGTCCGCGCCGGGGCGCATTATCCCGCGGTCCTGGTCACGACCGCGGACCACGACGACCGGGTCTTCCCGGCCCACTCCTTCAAATACACCGCCGCCTTGCAGGCCGCCGTCGCCAACGGCCCGGACGCCCTCCCCGTCCTGATCCGGATCGAAACCCGCGCCGGTCACGGTGGCGGCAAACCGACGACCAAATTGATCGACGAAACCGCGGACAAGCTGGCCTTCGCGGCCCACTTCCTCGGGCTGCATCCGGAGGCGGCACCGTAACCGCCCGAACCGCGCTGCCGCGGCGATGTCTGTCTTCGCTCGGATTGTCCGCTCGCTCCTCGCTCCCTTGCCATGAACTCCGCTCCCCCCCCTGCAATCGGGCTACGCGCCCGTGAGCGGCCTCCAGCTCTATTACGAAATCCACGGTCCGGCCCACCCGCCGCAGCCGCCCCTCGTCCTGCTCCACGGCGGGGGCGACACGATTGAGACTTCCTTCGGCCGACTCCTGCCGGTCCTCGCGCGCACCCGGCGGGTCGTCGCCTTCGAGCAGCAAGGCTTTGGCCACACCGCGGACATCGCGGAACGGTCGTTCAGCTTCACGCAATCGGCCGACGACACCGCAGCCCTGCTGGAATATCTCCACCTCGGCCCCGCCGATCTCCTGGGCTTCAGCAATGGCGGCACGATCGCCCTGCAGGTGGCGATCCAGCTTTCCCGGCTCGTGCGCAAGCTCGTGGTGGCTTCGACCCTCTTCAGCCGGGCGGGCTGCTTTCCAGCCTTTTGGGCCGGGATGGAAAAGGCGCGGCCGGAAATGATGCCAAAGGAACTCCATGCCGCCTACCTCCGGGTCGCACCCCATCCGGAAAACTTCGAGTCGTTCTTCTATAAGTGCGCGCACCGGATGCGCGACTTCGAGGACATCGCGGAAGACTTCCTGCGGGGGGTTGCTGCGCCCACCCTGGTCCTGAATGGCGATGCCGATGTCAGCAAGCCCGAGCACGCCGTCGCGCTGTTCCGGCTCCTGCCCCACGCCCAGATCGCCATCCTGCCCGGCACCGATCACATGGCGATGATGACCAGGACCGATTGGCTGGGGCCGATGATCGGGGCCTTCCTCGAGGCTGCGCCGGCCAAGTGACGGACGCCGGACGGTCGTTCGCCTTCCGACTGTGTCCAATTTGAATCCATCCTTTCTCCTGGCCTGTTTAGCGTAGGTCTTGCGGATGAGCCGAAAGATAAGTGCAAGCTCCTGCTTATGTGGCTTAGACCGATGCCTGATTGGAGTCCGGAGCTTGGCCCCAAAGTTCCGCGCGATAGTCAGCCGGCATGCGGTAGCCGATCGAGCTGTATGGGCGAACAGTGTTGTAAGCCGGAGCTCAGTTCGAGCACATGCTCCTTTGGATCGTGGGCCTTTCCAGCGGCATGGCCATTGTCCTGAAAATCATCGCCGCGCGCTTGAGTGTCGTCACGGGCAAGGAAACGCCCGGGCCCCTTCCGCCGCAGTGGTCGAGATTTAGGGGCTGACTTTTACCTCGACCTTCCCCGCCTCGGCCAGTCCCAGGACGCAAATCCGGTCGGACAGCTTGCACTCGACCACGCCGCCTGCCCGGTCCCGCTTCTGCACCTTGGCCTTCGCTCCAGGCTTCAGGCCGTTGTCTTGGATGAAGGTGAGGAATCCCGGGCTTTGATCGAGGATCCGCTCGATTCGCAGCCCCTTCCCGACGGCGCAAGTCGCGAGGGTCTGGCCGTTGCTGCGCTCGAACTGCGGGGAATTGAGCTGGGGAATCGGGTCGCCGTGCGGGTCGACCGCCGGATGGCCGAGAAAGTCGTCGATCCGGCCAAGAACCCGCTCGGAAATCGCATGTTCCAGCGACTCGGCCTCCTCATCGACCTCCGCCCAGTCCATTTTCAGGACCTGAACCAGAAACGTCTCCACCAGCCGGTGCTTCCGCACAACGACCAGGGCGGCTTTCCGGCCGTCGGCGGTCAGCCGCACACCCTCGTGGGAGCGGTATTCGAGGAGTCCCTGGGCCGCCAACGACTTGACCATCGTCGTGATGGTTCCCGGGGTGACGCCCAAGGCCTCAGCAATCGCCCCGGTCGCGACGAACTCGTCAGTGCCCCCGGATCGGGTCAGGATCGCCTTCAAGTAGTTCTCGGTCGTGCTGGTCAGCATGTTCCGGCAGGACAAACCAAAATCGGCTTTCTGGCGACCGCCATTTTGTTTTTGACTATTCAAAAAATCTTTTTCTAGTATTCGCTTTAGTGAATACTAGCCGTCAAAAATGTATTCGCCCAATGAGCCCCGAAGGGATGTCCACGGACTTTACCGTGGAAGACATCAAGCGCGCCGACGATCGACGCCGGGTCCGCACCCATCGCGCCGGCCAGGGGCGAATCCAGTCCTTGAAGCTGCTCTGGCTCCTCATCGGTCCCGGCATCCTGGTCATGCTTGGGGAGAACGATGGACCGAGCATGATTTCCTACGCCCAAACGGGCGCAACCTATGGCATCGGCTTTTTCCTACCCTTTATCGCCCTCACCTTCGCGATGGCCTTTGTCGTCCAGGAGATGACGGTCCGGCTGGGCGCCGCCACGAAACGCGGGCACGCCGAGCTGATCTACGCCCGATTCGGACGCTTCTGGGGCTTTTTCGCGATGGCCGACCTGGTCTTCGGCAACCTCCTGACCTTGGTCACCGAATTCATCGCGGTACGGGCGGGACTGGGCTTTTTCGGCGTGCCCCCCGGAATTGCCGTGCTCGGCGCCCTTCTAGTCGTGGTCGCGGTGGTGCTCTCCCGGCGCTACTGGACATGGGAGCGCATCACTCTCGGCTTCGCGATCTTCAATCTCATCTTCGTGCCCGTCGCGGTCCTGGCCCATCCCGTGAGCAGCCAGGTGGTGCGTTCGTTCTTCACCTGGGGACCGCTGCCGGGCGGGATGACCGCGGGCTTCATCCTGCTGGTCATGTCGAACATCGGGGCAACCGTGACGCCCTGGATGCTGTTCTTCCAGCAAAGTGCCGTTGTCGACAAAGGATTGACGACCGCCGACATCCGCCACGGCCGTATCGATACGGGGTTGGGAGCCTTGCTCGCCGCGACGGCAGCCATCGCCACCGTGTTGGCGACGGCGCCGCTATTCGCCCATCATGTCGACGCCTCGAATTTCGAAGGGGCCGCCTTCGCCCAGGCCCTGGCGCCCTATGTCGGAAAGGTGGGGGCAACCCTGTTTGCAATCGGGATCTTCGAAGCCGGGCTAGTGGCGGCAATTACGATTTCCGCTTCCTCGGCCTACGCCTTCGGAGAGGTGGCCGGTGGCGCCCGCAGTCTGAACAGTCCGCTGCGCGAGGGCTGGCTGTTTTATGCCGTGCTCATCGCGGCTGCCGCCATCGCGGCCGCCCTGGTCCTCATTCCCCACGCGCCGCTGGTCTTCATCGTACTCATCGTGAACGTCATCGCGGTCCTGGCGATGCCACCGGCCATCGTGTTCCTCATGCTACTAGTAAACGACCGCGAAATCATGGGCGAGCACGCGAACGGGCCGACGGCCAATTTCTTCGGAATCTCGGTGACGATCCTGCTCGTCCTAGCCGGGCTCGTTTACGGAATCACCACCATCTTTCCCCACTTGCTCCCCACCTAGGGAGCAGAGGAAACCCAACCGACAGCCAAGGATATACGATATGACCACCAATACGGAAAGCAGCCAGCGACAGGCAGAGCTGCCCAAGCACGCGGCCAGTTGGGTGCATGAGGTGCTCGAACCCGATCAATTCTCCTCGGCGAAGCAACCCTTTGGACGTCAGAGATTGAACCGGCGAACCATCATTCTCCTCTGGGGGTTGCGGGTCTATGTTCTCCTGATGGTGCTCCTGGTCGCACTACAAGCCTGGAATGTCTTTCATACCGCCAGGTGACGGCCCCCGGTGGGGCTCACGACGCTATCAACGTGTTCAGCTGCCATTGACGAGCTCACAGCGAGGTTTTGATGAGACGAATCTGCGACGATCCGGAATCCCACCCACCGTTGCAGCAAAAACCTCCCGCTCTTCGGGCTATTTCTGCAGCAATCGTCGGTCCCCTGCTGCTGTGCGCTATGACATCATCCGCTAGGGCCCAGGTCCCATCTGCTTTATCTCAGCCAGCGACGACCACCCCGGCGCCGGGCAGTCCAACCGGACCCAGCGCTCCGTCCGCCGGGGCATCGGCGAATGGCCCGGTCCAGCTAGGAGTCTACACCGTCACGGCCGATCTCGATACGGCTCGCGAGGAAATCGCACCCAGCCTGGGCGCTGTCACCTATGCGATCGACGCCAACCAGATCCAGACAATGGGCCAGGGCGAAAGCTCGTCCTTTCAGCAGGTGCTTTTGCAGGAACCGGGAGTTGTGCAGGACGAATTCGGGGAAATCCATGTTCGCGGCGATCACGGCGACGTACAATATCGCGTGAATGGCGTTTTGCTGCCGGAGAGCCTCAATGGATTTGCGCAGGAAGTCGATACGCACCTGATACAGTCAGTCACTCTGCTTACGGGAACCATGCCCGCTCAGTTTGGAGAACGCACTGCCGGAATTATTGATGTTACCACCAAGACAGGCTATCAACTCAACGACTCTGAGCTTTCGTTCTACGGCGGCAGTTACGACACCTTCAATCCTTCCCTGCAAGTGGGCGGCACCACGAGCAATCTGGACTACTTTGTGTCCGTCTCGTATCTACACGACAATCTTGGTATCGACAACACCACGCCCAGCCCCGATCCGCTGCATGATATGACGGATCAGGAGAAGCTTTTTGGTTACTTCTCCCATAATTTTGACTCAGCCAGCCGGCTGACGTTGCTTCTGAGTAGCTCAGACGCGAGATTTCAGATTCCCGACACGGCGGGGGTTGACCCAATCTATCAGTTGGCGAACGGCCCTGCGGCCGACTCGGCCACGGCCAACAATAACCAGATCGAGCAGAATTATTACTTAGTCCTTTCCTTTCAGAAATCGGCGGGCGCCCTCTCCTATCAGGTCTCCGCCTTTACCCGATATACGGACATCGACTTTACTCCCGACTACGTCCAAGGCCTTCTTTTAGCCGGCAACTCCGCGCGTGTGGACAACAACGATTTGGCCAACGGCCTTCAGATCGATTCCTCTTATGGGTTAGGCAATAACCACACTCTTCGCGCCGGCATGCTTGCGACTTATGACCTCGAACGGCTCGACACAACCTCCGCGGTTTTCCCCTCCAGTTCACAATTCACAGCCAGTCCAACCACCGAGATCATCCCCCAACTCGGCGGTCCAGCGCCCTTGCCCGGCAATCCACCGCAATCGTCCCTCACTCCTTTCAACGTCGTCGGCCGCGGCGGCAACAGCGGACTGACCGCCGCTCTTTACGTGCAGGACGAATGGCGATTGAGCGATCACCTGACCCTGAACTACGGCCTGCGTTATGACCGATTTGATGTCTCATTCGACAACGAGCAACAGATCAGTCCCCGCGCCAATCTGGTTTGGAAGATTAATGACGCCACTTCCATGCACATCGGCTATGCGCGCTACTTTATGCCACCGACGTTGCAGTACGTGCCACTCTCGACAGTCAAAGAATTCGAATATACCACCGACGCTCCTTTCAACGAGCAAGACGATCCCCAAAAAGTTGAACGTGATAATTACTTCGACATGGGAGTCTCGCGGCAACTCATGCCGGGCTGGCAGATCACCGGGGACACCTACTGTAAGCTGGCCAAAAACCTGCTCGACGACGGTCAGTTCGGTAGCGCGGTCATATTGAACAATTTCAATTATTCGACCGGCACGGTTTATGGCGCGGAGTTGGGCAATGCCTACAGACAAGGTTTGTTGTCCGTCTACGCGAATTTCTCCTATGTCCAGACCTGGGCACGTAACATTGACTCAGTCGAAAACGAATTTGCAGACAACGCGTTGGCCTATATTTCCGCAAATCCTATCCAATTGGATCACCAGGGACAGTACACCGGATCTGGAGGCATTGCTTATACTTTTCTTAAAGACACCTGGCTCTATTCAGATTTTATCTACGGAAACGGTCTACGTGCCGGGTTTGCGAATCTCGAAAAACTACCCGCCTATTGGACGGACAACATCGGCGTGGAGCACGTCTGGCATTTTCATCCCAAAAGCATCAGCGAATTAAAGCTGCGCTTCGACTGTATCAATGTGTTCGACACAATTTCTGAAATTCGCAATGGCACTGGCGTCGGCATTGCGGCCCCGGCCTACGGCCCGCGCCGCGGCTTTTACGCTGGGCTCAGCGTGGTTTTCTGACGGGGCGCCATGGTTGCGATCAATCCAGTCTATTCGGGAAAAGGAACGCGACGGCATCGTTTTGCCGTATTCGCCATTATTACGGCTGAGCCGAACCGAAGCGTTTTGTTAGTCCGGCGTCGTCGCGGGGGCAAACAGTGGACACTGCCCGGCGGCAAGGCAAAAGGGGGCGAAACGTTGCGTGAAGCGCTGCAACGAGAAGTCTTGGAAGAGACAGGTCTGCAGGTCGAACCAACCGGCTTGGTGGCGATGATTGAGTGGGCATTGCCGCGGAAAACCAGGATATATTTTCACTGCCGGGTTCTAACGGCTGAGTCGCGGAAGTGGGCTCACACGGACGAAATCATGGCTACGGGTTATTTCCCTCCGTCAGAGATCCCGACATCACGCAGCTTGGCGTTACGCATCCTTGTCGAACACATGCCCGATTGGCCGTTTGCGCGGGCTATCCCGTTCGATCTCATCGAACGATGATCGGAGGAACCTTGTCCCTTCGTATCGTGAAGGTTGTCGCGGTGGAAATCATTTTGATTATCGGGATGAGCATGTTTGCAACGAGCCTCGTACCGGACATGCTCGCGGCGGGCGCACCGGCTACGTCAACGCCCTAGAGTCTTGAACATCAACCCACATGGTAACGCCTATGAGCAACGAACCTGAGCACGCCTGTCACCACGACGACGGACATGGCCGGCGCGACCACGGTCATTCGCACGCTCCCACAAGCTTTGGGAAAGCCTTCGCCGTCGGCGTGACCCTGAATTTCTCGTTCGTGATTTTGGAAGTAGTGTATGGCCTTTTCGCACATTCGCTCGCCCTCGTGGCGGATGCCGGCCACAATTTGGGCGATGTATTTGGGCTCCTGCTGGCGTGGGCCGCAACGGCGTGGGCTCGTCGAGCAACGACGCCGAGCCATACCTACGGTTGGCGACGCTCTTCCATTCTCGCGGCGCTTTGCAACGCAGCGTTCCTGCTCATAAGCGTCGGTGTGATCGGATGGGAAGCTGTGCGACGACTGCGGAATCCGTCTCCGGTGGACGCGCAAACCATGATTTGGGTTTCCGCTGCCGGCATCGCCGTGAACACCATCACGGCGCTCATGTTTATGGCCGGGCGAAAGCGCGACTTGAACGTGCGCGCCGCCTTCCTGCACAATGCGGGGGATGCTGTTATCTCGGCGGGTGTCGTCATCACTGGCATAGTGATAATGTTCACGGGCTGGCGATGGCTTGATCCCACCGTCAGCTTGATTCTCGTGGCGGTCGTTGTCGCCGGGACCTGGGGTTTGTTGCGCGATTCGATTAAACTCGCGCTCGATGCCGTGCCTTCGGGTATCGACGTGGCCGAAATTCGAGAATACCTCCTGGGATTGCCGGCCGTGGTTGACGTGCATCACCTCCATGTGTGGGGACTGAGCACAAGCGAAGTTGCGCTGACGGTGCACCTTGTGCTCGCCGCAGGGTTGGAGGATAACATGCTTCTTTCCGCCATCAATCACGAGCTGCAGGAGCGTTTCGGCATAGGACATGCTACGATTCAGTTCGAGGCGGCTGGTCAGCC
>Ga0302319_10025822_pt1 | contig 10378 bp, 8 predicted proteins | sample Bog_T0_2_FD_203319 | JGI IMG/M metagenome (GOLD analysis project Ga0302319, IMG submission 203319) | Peat permafrost microbial communities from Stordalen Mire near Abisko, Sweden - Bog_T0_2 | ecosystem: Environmental > Terrestrial > Soil > Wetlands > Peat | place: Sweden: Abisko, Stordalen Mire...
CGGCTCCATTATGCAAAACAGTTGCTACAAGCCGAGTTACAACCCTATTTGCTGAAATGAAACGGGATATGGAAAAAAAGATCACGATAGAGGACCTCATTCGTCTGAAGAAGGCCGAGCGTCCACCTGTCGAATTTTGGGCCTCATTCGAGGCCGAGATCCGTTCCAAGCAACTGTCGGCAATTGTAAATAAGCGCCCATGGTGGCATGGGCTCTCGAGGGCCGCCGGGGTGTTCAACCGCCACCAGCTCCCGTTCGGCGCGGCGGCCGCCTTGGCGATCACTTGGGCGGGCGTCCATTACTATTCAGCGTCCCCTGCCCAGGCCGTGGGCTTGGCGCCGGCTGGGTCCCCCGAGGCCCGCATTTACGCACCGGCGCCCGTTTCCCTGGCCCCGATGGCTCCGGCTCCCGTTGCGGAGAACAAGGTCCTAGTCCGTAGCGAGGTCCAGACGAGCACCCAAGCGCAGGTCGCCGCGAGCGAGGCCGTGGTCACTGCGACCGCCTCGCATTTGACCAAGGCGCCGGCGGACATCACGCTTGATTCGATCTCAAAGTCGCCATTTGCAGACGGAATTGCCGTTTCACTTGCCGACTACCGCGAGCCGGCTGCCGATTTCACCAGGCAAGGCGCGTTTGGTTCCGACCGCGACTTTGAGACGGCGGTGGCCCCCGCCCGGCAGGCCGCGTCAGACCCGCTGGCGCGCATGGATCCCGCGGAGGAGCGCCGCCAGAGGCTCCTTGCCCCGGCCCTTCCCGCCTATTCCTCGGGCGCCCGGCGTGCGCTTGCGAGCGACTGGATGAAGGCGCGCTCCTCGTCCGACGAGCGCATGTACGAGTCGATGGACCACGGGTCCAACGACCGGACGCTCGTCGGCTTCAGGTTTTGACCGGCCCTTGGGTCGGCCGGGGCAGGCATGCCGCGCAGCCGTTTGCGAAGAAGTCGTTGCCCTTGTCATCGACAAGTATGAACGCCGGGAAGTCCTTCACGTCGATTTTCCAGACGGCCTCCATGCCGAGCTCAGGATACTCTAGCACCTCGACCTTGGTGATGTTCTCCTTGGCCAGTATCGCGGCGGGGCCGCCGACGCTGCCGAGGTAGAACCCGCCGTGCTTCTTGCACGAGGCCGTGACCTGGGCGCTCCGGTTTCCCTTGGCCAGCATGACCATTGATCCGCCAATGGATTGGAACTGGTCCACGTAGCTGTCCATCCTCCCGGCGGTTGTCGGCCCGAAGGAGCCCGAAGCGTATCCGATGGGGGTCTTCGCGGGGCCCGCGTAGTAGACCGGGTAGCGCTTGAAATAGTCGGGCAGGCCCTTTCCGGCATCGACGCGCTCCTTCAGCTTCGCGTGGGCCGTGTCGCGCGCAACGACGAGCGTCCCCGTGAGCGAGACGCGGGTCGTCACCGGGTACTTTGAGAGCTCGGCCCGGATTTCCTCCATGGGACGGGTGAGGTCTATCCGGACGGCGGCCGAATCCTTCAGGGCCCGAAGCGCCGGGGGAATGAAGCGGCCCGGGTTTGAGTCGAGCTTCTCAAGAAAGATGCCGTCACGGGTGATCTTTGCCCTGATGTTGCGGTCCGCGGAGCAGGAGACGCCCATCCCCACGGGGCAGCTGGCGCCGTGGCGGGCAAGCCTTATCACGCGGGCGTCGAGAGCGAAGTACTTGCCGCCGAACTGCGCGCCAATCCCGGTCTTTCGCGCGATCTCCATGACCTTGGCCTCCCAAGCCGTGTCTCGGAAGGGCCGGCCCAGCTCGTTGCCCGTCGTCGGCAGCGAGTCCAGGTAGCGCGAGGAGCCGAGCTTCAATGTCTTCATGCAGGCCTCGGCGCTCGTGCCCCCGACCACGAATACCAGGTGGTAGGGCGGGCACCCTGAGGTTCCCAGTAGCGGGAGCTTCTCGGTGACGAACTTCTCGAAGCTCTTCGGGTTGAGGAGGGCCTTGGTCTCCTGGAAAAAAAGCATCTTGTTGGCTGAGCCTCCGCCCTTGGCGACAAAGAGCATCTCGTAGGCCGAGCCGGTCGTGGCGTGTATGTCGATTTGCGCGGGAAGGTTGGTGCCGGTGTTCACCTCGTTCCACATGTCGAGCGGGGCCACCTGGGAGTACCGAAGGTTCTCCTTCGTGAAGCACTCGTAGATGCCGCGGCTGAGCCATTCCGCGTCGTTGGCCCCGGTCCAGACCTGCTCGCCCTTTTTCGCATAGACGGCGGCGGTCCCGGTGTCCTGGCACATGGGGAGAATCCCCTCGGCCGCGACCTCGGCGTTCTTTAGGAGTGTGAGCGCCACGTACCGGTCGTTCTCGGATGCCTCGGGATCGTCAAGGATGGCCGCAACCTGATTTAAGTGACTGGTACGCAGCATGAAGGCGCTGTCGCGAAAGGCATTCTGGGCTACGAAGGCAAGAACCCCGGGCTCCACCTTCAGGACTTCGCGTCCCTCGAACTGGGAGACGGATATCCCCTCCTTCGAAAGCAGGCGGTACTCGGTCGTGTCCCCCGAAAGGGGTAGGGGCTCCTGATAGACAAACGGGGGTGTGGCCATGCCACAATCATGACCAACTCCCGTCGGGTGTAAAGTTGGCGTGGGCCGTCCGGGGCGATCTATTAGCTGCGTTGCGGGGCCATGGAGCGGACGACATCGCGGAACCTCGCCAGGTCGGCGGGCGTCACCACCTCGCCGTTTTCCCTGCGCCAGCCGGCATAGCTCGGCCATATGCCCCTGGAGAGGAAATGGTCCACGACCTTGGACATCCCCGCGACGCTCACGTAGTCCTTCTGCTCCTTTTCGTCCCGCACGAGGGATACGATGTCGTGGGGAATGGGTACAATTCTCCCGCTGGAGATGTGCGCCAGGTCGTTCAGGACGACCAGGGGGCGGCAGTCCTCGAGCGTCGTCGCCGGCCGCGGATTCTCGCCGTTTAGGTACCGCACATACTCCAGGTGGTTCTCCTCGAGCCCGTCGAACGGGCAGCTCGATACGCGCTCGCTCCGTCCATCCTTCCAGGAGACCTCTATCTGGCCCCCGACCGAGTACTTGAGAATCGCCTTCTCGCAGATCACGGTCTCGGAGCTCGCACTTGCGCCCGCGCAGGCGAGCGAGAGCGCGAACCGGAGCGTGCACCCGGTCGCCAGGTCGGCCTCGACGAAGAACGTGTCGGCCCCCTCGATGGCGTGAGCCCGGTAGAGCTCGGCGCGCACCGCAGCGATGTCGGCCCACTGGTAGAGGCCCGCCGTGCCCGTCCAGAAGAGCATGTTGTGGACAAAATGCCCCATCGTGTTCCCGAAGCAGGAATCGAGGATGACCTTGCCGTTCTCCATGAGCTTCCCGCTCCAGCCGTTGCGCTTGAAATAGCTTGAGGGCCTGGGCCAAAGCGCGGAGAGGGTGCCCCCGCGGATGGCCCCGAACTCCCCGGAAAGGAGCCGCTGCTTGAGGGCCAGGCGGCTCTTTTCCACGATGAAGTTAAAGCCCACGAGCGAGGCGTGGCGCGCGCGGCGGTCCGCCGCGATCATCCGGTCGAGCTCCCCGTGGTCGAGGGTGGGGGGCTTCTCCACGTAGGCGGGAATGCCGTAGGCGGTGGCAACCTCGTGCATCTCCGCATGGAGGCCGATGGGGGTCGGGATGACCACGTAGTCGAGCTCGCCGCGGCATTCCGCGAGCATCGCCTTGTAGCTGTCGAAGACGCGCACGCCGCGCTCGGCCAGGTGCCACAGCTGCCGCTCCGACGAGAACGCCGCGGGGTTCAGGTCGCAGGCACAGATCAGCTTTACCAGGCCCCGTTCCTCTAGCCGTGCCACGGTGTTGTGGTGTGAGCCCGCAAACCCACCCATTCCGATGATGCCAACGCGGACCGGATGCATCAGACGATCTTGAACTTGGGCAGGTCCTGGCCGTCGATCAGCCCAACGGGCCTGCCTGCGGCGTCGACCACGATCAGGTCATCAATCTTGTGGAGCTCGAAGAGGCGGAGCGCGTCCACGCCGAGCGCGTCGTCGCGGATCACCTTTGGCGAGCGGGTCATGAATTTTGAGACCGGCATGCCAAGAAACCCGGGTCCCGAAAGGGCCGACCTGCGGAAGTCGCCGTCGGTCAAGATCCCGGAGAGCCTGCCCTTCTTGCCGCCGATCAGGGCTATGCTCCCGCTCTTCGCCTTGGTCATCGCGAGGATGGCGTCTTGCACGCTCACCGTGTCCCGCGCGACAGGCAGCCGGTTGCCACTGCGCATGATGTCGCGCACCCGGAGGAGAAGGACGCGGCCCAGGTTGCCGGCGGGGTGGTATTTCGCGAAGTCGTCCCTCGTGAGCCCCCGGGCCTCCAGGAGCACCATCGCGAGCGCGTCCCCGAGGGCGAGCGCCGCCGTGGTGCTCGCCGTGGGCGCCAGCTTGAGCGGGCACGCCTCGCGCTTGACTCGGTAGATCAGGCGGTGGTCGGCGTCGCGCGCCAGGTCCGATTTCGGGTTGCTCGTGAACGCCACGATCTTAAGGCCAAAGCGCCGCAGGAGCGGCAACAGGCGGATGACCTCGTCGGACTGGCCGCTGTTGCTGAGGAGTATCGCAAGGTCGCCCTCATAGCACAGACCCAGGTCGCCGTGGAGCGCTTGGGTCGGGTCGAGAAAGCAGGAAGAAACCCCGGTGCTGTTGAAGGTGGCCGCCAGCTTGCCCGCGATGTGGGCCGACTTGCCGACCCCGCTAAAGAGGAGCTTCCCCCCGGCAGCCACCGTCGCCTCGACCGCGCGGACGGTGTCCACGAATTCGGCTCCGAGCGACCGCGCCGTTGCATCAAGCGCCTCGCGCTCGATCCGGATGCACTTGCGGGCCCGCGCCAGGGCTGTTTTCGGGGCTATGGCCATCGACGCGTATTGTTGTCAGCCGTCATTTAGGTTTGTATCGTGGGTAGAGTCGGGAAAATTTAACCACCCGACCCGTCCATTCAATCCCTTTCGCCGCCAGATGCACACCCGTTCGATCTTTTTCGGCTCCGCCGCACTCGTTGCCCTTGCGTTCGGGTCCGGCTGCGGGGGCGAGAACGCCTCGCTCTCGTCGGAGATGGATGACTCAAACTACCGGGACGGCCAGCAGATGGAGCGCCAGGGCAGGTGGGACGAGGCGCTTTCCGACTACCTGAAGGTGATCGACCGCCGGGGTGACGCCGCCCCGGAGTCGAACCTCGATGCGGGCCTTATCTACCTGAACCACATCAAGGACCCGATCTTCGCGATCTACCACTTCCGGAAGTACCTGGAGCTTGAGCCGAACTCGAAGCAGGCCGTCTATGTCCGCGGCCTGATCGACGCGGCGAAGCGCGAGTTCGCGCGCGCACTGCCGGGCCAGCCGCTCGAGAGCCAGACCGAGCACATGGGCGTCGAGGCGCAGCTTGAGCGGCTCCAGCGGGAGAACGACGAGCTAAAGGCCGAGAACGCTGCGCTTAGGGCCGGTGTTCCCGTCCCCACGGTGCACTCGAGTGCGATCGACATAGGCGCAATCCCGACACCCCAAAGCGTGGCCGACGCCCCCGCGCCGCAGAAGGACGCGTCGGAGTCCCCCATCTCGCTTGCGCCCGCCGACGCGGGCGAGAGTACCCCGGCGATTTCCGATGCCCCGCAGGGGGATGCGCCGTCGAAGCCCACGAGGCCCGCCGCCGCCGCCGCGGGCGGCCGCCACCACACGGTGGCCAGGGGCGACACGCTCTTTAGCATCGCCCAGAAATATTACGGGAGCAGGTCGCGGTGGAGGGACATCTATGCCGCCAACCGCGACGCGCTGCCGAGCGAGAAGACGCCGCTAAAGATCGGGATGGACCTGAAGATCCCCTAATATGGGGAGACACCGGTCAAGCCCCTTTTAAGGAGGTTTGTGCATTGGGAAGGACATTGGGGTTTTTGGTTGAAGCGTCTCCCTCGCGAATGGCGCGGTCTGTGCGACCGGCGTTATCCTAATATCCGCGCATGCCGTGAACGGCAGCGCACCATGATCAATACAAGCAGGCGCGAAGGAGTGACGGGCCGCCCGACCTAGTAAGCAACGGGCGTGGCAGAGCAAACCCAAGGGGACCTACGGGCGGCCCGCCGCTCCAAAGTTATGTCGTCGTGAGGCCGAGTTGCTCGGCGGTGGCACGAGCGGTGGCCAAGCGCCACAGGTCGACGGCGAACTGGCGAGCGATCGCGACGATGATCTTCTTCCTGCGTGCTGGGCTCGCGGCGAGCAATGCCTCGCGCCACCTGGCAACCGCGCGATAGTCGGGCTGGTAGCGCACGAGGCGCCAAGCAGCCTCGACCAGCAGGTGGCGGATGCGAGGGTTGCCGTGACGGGTAATGCTGCCTTGCAGGCGAGAGCCTCCGGAGGAGTGCTCGCTGGGGCAGAGCCCGGTGTAGCTGGCCACCTGGCGGCGGTTGCGGAAGCGCCCCCAGTCGCCGACCTCGCGGTGCAGCAGTTCCCAAGTCATGGCACCGAGGAAGGAGGGCAACTGAGCAGGGGCAGCCTCTTGCAGCTGTACGGTGAGGGCGGACAGCTCGGAGTCGATGGGCAACAAAATGCGCTGCCAGATGGCCAGCTGCGCGCGGAGGTCATCGGGCAGCTCCAACTTGGGAAAGACCCGCTCCTGCCACCACGTCGCCGGCAGGGACAGCCCACGCAGCCGGGCAAGGCCCTTGCCGCGCAGGGTGAGCCGGACGCGCTCCCGCGCCAGGGTCTGGCGCTGGCGGCCGACGCCGCGGGCCAACTCCTCCGCCTCCGAGGGGATCCATACGACAGCCAGCGCGCCGCGATTACCGGCTAGATACCGATCCAGGCAGGAGCAGAGTGCGCCGGCATCACGACCGTCGGTCTTGACCCGCTCGCCGTAGGTACTCCAGTCGCGAGGTCGCACCACCAGGTTGTGGACCCCCAGACGGACGAGCCGGCGGTGCAAGACGTACCCGAACGGTCCCGCCTCGTAGCAACTGTGCACGCAGTCAGCCTGGGCCAACTGCCGGTTAACGAAGCCTATAAACGCATCCTCGCTGAACCGCTGCGGCGGCTGCGAAGCCTGCTCATCCACCTGGCGAACCACAACAATGAGACTGGCGTGAACGTCCAGCCCGAGCTTAATTACCCGAGCGCGAGCGCCAGGGTCTGTCTGCGTTACTTGATTGATCGTCATAGCGCGGACAGCTTGGCGCCTCGCGCCCCGCTTGTCCGCCCCATGTCATCTAGACGGACCCGAGCGCCTCGTCCAGGACGGCCAGCATGAAGTCCGAGTCGGACCTCGAGAAAATCATCGGGGGCTTTATTCGGAGGGTGTTTCCCCAGAGGCCGCCCTTGCCGATCAAGAGCCCCATGTCCTTGCACGCCTCGAACACGGCGGCGCACTCCTCCTTTGCGGGCTCCTTTGTCTTGCGGTCCTTGACGAGCTCGATCCCGAGCATGAGCCCCAGGCCGCGGACTTCCCCGATGAGCGTGTGCTTCTTCGCCAGCTTCGTGAAGCCCGACTTCAGGTAGGCGCCGATCTTTAGCGAGTTGGCCTGGAGCCCCTCGCGCTCGATCACCTTAAGGACGGCGCGCCCCTGCGCGCAGGCGACGGGGTTGCCCCCAAAGGTGTTGAAGTGAATGCGGGAGGCGAGGGCCTGCGCGATCTTCGGCGTCGTGACGACGGCGGCCAAGGCGCAGCCGTTTCCGATCCCCTTGGCCATCGTCACGATGTCCGGCAGGACCCCCTGGGTTTCGAAGCCCCAGAAATGCGTGCCCGTCCTTCCGAAGCCGGTCTGGACCTCGTCGGCGATGCACAGCCCGCCGGCCGCCCTCACGTGGGCGTAGGCGTGCTTCAGGTAGCCGTCGGGGTAGACGACCGTGCCGCCGACGCCCTGGATCGACTCGGCGATGAACCCCGCGAGTTTTCCCGAGCTTCCGAATTGGACCAGGCTCTTGATGTCGTCGGCGTACTTGAGCCCCGCGTCCGGGTCATCGCTGCCGAAGGGCCCGCGGTAGGTGTCGGGCAGCACGGAGTGCTGGACCCCGAAGCCGTGCGGCACATTGAACTTCCATGTGCTGTGCGAGGTGAGCCCCATCGTGGACTGGCTTCCCCCGTGGTAGCCGTTCCTGAGGGCGATCATGTCGTAGCAGCCCGTGTAGGCCCGCGCCATCAGGAGCGCCAGGTCATTTGCCTCCGAGCCCGAGTTGACGAGGTAAACGACCTTGAGATCGCCGGGCATCTTCGAGGCGAGCTCCTTGGCATAGAGGGCGATGTTGGGGTGCAGGTAGATGGTCGTCGTGTGCTGCAGGGTTTCGTTCTGCTTGTTGGCGGCCGCCACGATGTCGGGGTGGCAGTGGCCGCAGCTTACCGTCACGATGCCGCCGATCCCGTCCAGGTAGCGCCGGCCTTTCTCGTCGAAGAGCCACTGCGCCTTGCCCTCCACGATCATCACGGGCTTCTTGTAGTAGTGGAAGATGGCCGGGCTCAGGAATTCCTTGCGCATGGCCAGAACCTCCTCGGCCGACGGACCCGAGTAGGGTTGCGGGACGTGCCCGCACGGGGGAAGTGGGATGGATTTCATGTTAAACGTTGGGTCCGATCTTGCGGAAAAGGAGGTAGGCGACAAACGCTATCGCGAAGCCCGAGAACCACGCGAAGCTGTAGATCTGGGCGAAGATCGGGGCAAGGTGCGCCGGGTTCACGGCCCCGACCTGGGCCAGGAACCCGGGAAGGCTCGGGAGCGCCGCCATCAGGAAGGCGGCGATGGCCGCCAGGCTCCAGCCGCCCGAGAAGCGGTAGCAGCCGTCCGGGTCGTAGAGCGCCGCGACGTCGAGCTTGCGGCGCCGGTAGACGAAGTAGTCGGCGATCATGATCCCGCCCACGGGCCCCAGGAGCGCGCTGTAGGCCACGAGCCACGTGAAGATGTAGCCCGAGGGGTCGGCCACAAGTTTCCAGGGCATCATCGCGATCCCTATCAGGCCCGTGATCAGGCCCCCCGTGCGGAATGAGATCCGCTTCGGCGAGAGGTGGGCGAAGTCGTTCGCGGGCGAGACCACATTGGCGGCGATGTTCGTGGCGAGTGTCGCGACGCAGAGCGCCAGCATCGCCACGATCAGCACCACGGGGTTCTTGAACCGGACCAGCACCTCAAGGGGATCCCAGATGGTCTGGCCGAAGATTACCACCGTAGCCGAGGTGACGGCCACGCCTATGAAGGAGTAGAAGGCCATCGCCAGGGGCAGCCCGAGGGCCTGCCCAAGGACCTGGTCCCGCTGGGAACGCGCGTAGCGGGAGAAATCGGGTATGTTCAGCGAAAGGGTCGCCCAGAAACCGACCATACCCGTTAGGCCCGGGATGAAGAAGGAGAGGAAGTGGCCGCTCTTGGGCTGGCCCGGATCGAACGCGGAGGGCTGCGAAAGCATGGGCCCAAAGCCGCCCGCCGCCCGGTACGCCCAAATCAGGAACACGATCCCGAGCGCTATGAGGAGCGGGGCCTTGATCTGCAGGAGGATGCGGATCGAGTCTATCCCCTTGTAGACGACCCCCATGTTGACGGCCCAGAACGCAATGAAGCAGCCGAACTGCGAGAAGCTGATGCCAAGCGGGCCGGTCCCGCCGCCGGACATCGTGGGAAAGAAGATGCCCAGGATCTTGTGGATCGCCTCGCCCCCGATCCACACCTGGATCCCGAACCAGCCGCAGGCGACGAAGGCCCTCAGGAGCGCCGGGATGTTGGCCCCCAGGGTGCCGAAGGACGCCCGGCAGAGGACGGGGAAGGGAATCCCGTAGCGCGTCCCGGCGTCCGCGTTAAGGAGAATCGGCACCAGCACGATCGCATTGCCCAGGAAGATCGTGAGGACCGCCTCCCACCAGTTCATCCCGCCCCCCACCAGCGACGAGGCCAGCATGTAGGTCGGCACGCAGGCGGACATCGATATCCAGAGCGCGGCGTAGCTCCCCATCCGCCAGGTGCGGCGCTCCAGGGGCACCGGCGCCAGATCCTCGTTTCCTAGGGGTCCGTCCGTCACCTTCAGGAGGAGCCAATCAACCAGCCGGCGATGAAGACCAGGACGCCGCCCACGATGACCTGGAAGGCCGCGGAGAGGAACGGGGTGTCCATGTAGTGGTGCCGTATCCAGGAGATGACGAGGAGCTCCACGGCCACGACGCCCATCGCGACCGTGAAGGCCGAGTGGAAGTCGGTTATCATGAACGGCAGCGTGTGGCCCAGGCCTCCGGCCGAGGTCATCAGGCCGCAGACGACCCCGCGCATGAGGGGATGGCCACGCCCGCTGATCGCGCCGTCATCGGAAAGGGCCTCGGCAAAGCCCATGCTGATCCCTGCGCCCACAGAGGAAGCGAGGCCCACCAGGAACGCGTCGTGGCTGCTGTGCGTCGCGAAAGCCGCAGCGAAAAGGGGCGCCAGCGTGGAGACGGA
>Ga0302319_10025823_pt1 | contig 10378 bp, 5 predicted proteins | sample Bog_T0_2_FD_203319 | JGI IMG/M metagenome (GOLD analysis project Ga0302319, IMG submission 203319) | Peat permafrost microbial communities from Stordalen Mire near Abisko, Sweden - Bog_T0_2 | ecosystem: Environmental > Terrestrial > Soil > Wetlands > Peat | place: Sweden: Abisko, Stordalen Mire...
AAAATAGAAGTCCTGCTAACCGAACCCGCCGGCGAAAACCAATGGAACGCCCCGACTTGGAACGCTTTGGTCAAACCCGGCAAAAAAGTAGCCGTAGGCGACCACCTCGCCTTCCCCGCACCCACCGGAGAAACCCTCCTCGAAGCCGAAGTCCTCGATCGCGGAGACTTCGGCGCCCGCCTCCTCCGCTTCGATCCCCCCAGCCCAGAATCGCCAGATTTCTTCGCAATCCTGGACCAGATCGGCCACATGCCCCTCCCGCCCTACATCCGTCATGCCGACACAGCCACAGACCGCGACCGATACCAGACCGTCTTCTCCCGCGAACGCGGCTCCGTGGCGGCCCCCACCGCCGGCCTCCACTTCACCCCTCAAATTCTCGAAGCACTCACCGCCGCAGGCGTCGAGGTAGCCCGCGTCACCCTCCACGTCGGCCTCGGAACCTTTGCCCCGCTGCGAGTCGACCGTCTGGACGAAATCCATCTCCACCGCGAGCGCTACTCCATCTCCGCCGAAGCCGCAGCCGCCATCAACCGTGCCCAGCGCGAAGCCCGCCGCATCGTCGCCGTCGGCACCACCGTAGTCCGCACCCTCGAGTCCGTCGCGCAGCGCCTCAACGGCGCAGAAATCCAGCCCCACTCCGGCCAGACAGACATTTTCCTCTCCCCCGGTTACAATTTCCGCCTCGTCAGCGCCCTGCTCACCAATTTCCACCTCCCCCAGTCCAGCCTGCTCATGCTCGTCAGCGCCTTCGCCGGACGTGAAAACGTTCTGGCCGCCTACGCCCACGCCGTCCAGCAGAAATACCGCTTCTTCAGCTACGGCGACTGCATGTTCCTCAGCTGATGCGCTGTCCACTGTAAAATCGGTACCGTGACTGACCCAGCCGCCAAGCCCCCCGTCTTCCTGCTCGACACCATGTCGTTCATCTTCCGCGCCTACCACGCCATGCAGCGCTCGCGGCCCATGTCCACGCGCGACGGCCTGCCCACCGCGGCCATCTACGTCTTCGTCAACATGATCAAGAAGCTCCGCCAGGACTTCGCGCCCGTCTATTTCGCCGCGGTCTTCGACGTCAGCGGCGCCGTCTTTCGCGACGAGCGCGCCAAAACCATGGGTCCTCTCCGCAAGTGGGACGGCAAAACGCAGAGCTTTATCGAGGTCACATACGACGGTTACAAAGCCAATCGCGAGGCCATGCCGGAAGACCTCCGCCGCCAGATTCCCTACATCCGCCGCTCCCTTGAGGCGCTGCACATCCCCATCCTTGAAGCCGAAGGCTTTGAGGCCGACGACGTTATCGGAACCCTCGCCCGCGAGGCTGCGGAAAGCGACTACGACGTCTTCATCATCTCCGGCGACAAGGACATGATGCAGTTGGTTACGCCCAAGGTTAAAATCCTCAACCCCCAAAAAGACAACCTCATCCTCGACCCCGCCAAGGTCCTCGAAGTCCTCGGCGTCCCGCCGGAAAAAGTCATCGACGTCATGGCCCTGCGCGGCGATTCGGTAGACAACGTTCCCGGCGTCCCCGGCATCGGCGACAAAGGCAGCGTAAAGCTGATCATTCAATACGGCAGCGTCGAGGCGGTCCTCGACCGAGCCGCTGAAGTCGGGGGCAAAGTCGGCGAATCTCTTCAGCTCAATCGCGATGCGGCCATCCTCTCCAAAGAACTCGTCACCATCGATTGCCACGTCCCCCTGGCGCTTGACCTAGACGCGATGAAGACGCAGGACCCGGACATTGAAGCCTGCCGGGAACTTTTTACCGAGCTCGAGTTTACTTCCATGCTGCGGGAACTCTCCCCGGCAGCCGACGCGCCGCTGGTTGAATTGATCGAAGACCCCACCCCCGATCAAGCCGCCACCTTCTATGCCGCCGCCCGCGAGACCGGCTTTGCCTTCGCCCTCGATGCAGCAGCCCCCACGCCAGTCGAAGACTCCGAAGAAGCCCCGCAGCAGAGCCTCTCGCTGCTCGAAGTGGCCGAGGCAGCCGACCGGCAGGCAAGCTTCAGCGTAGGTGTCTGCGCCGTCTCCGGAACCGCCTTGCGTCTCTCCCTCACGCCGGAACTGCGCGCCCTGCTTGAAGACGAATCCGTTCCCAAGCTCCTGCATGACTGGAAACTCGCCCTGCACGTCCTCACCACCCAAGGCGTCGCGCTCCGGGGAGCAGTAGAAGACACCATGCTGCTCTCCTACGCGCTCAATCCCACGCACGCCACGCAGGCGCTTGCAGACGTAGCCGCGCGCCACAGCCAGGCCGCGCCATCGTCCCTCCCCGCCGCCGCTGCCGCCATTCACTCGCTCGTCCCCGCGCTCAAAGCCGAAGTCGAAAAGACGGGCTTAGAGTCCGCCTACAAGATGGATCTTGCGCTTGCTCCGGTCCTCTTCCGCATGGAGCAAGCCGGCGTCTGCATCGATAAGCAGATTTTGATTGACCTTTCGTCGCGCTTTGGCAAGGAAATCAACGGGCTTACACAGCAGATTCATGAGCTCGCCGGTATGAACTTCAACATAGCTTCTCCGAAGCAACTAGGAGAAGTGCTTTTTAATAGACTTGAGTTACCCGCTCAAATCCGACGAGGCAAAAACAAGTCTCTCTCCACTGCGAGAGACATTTTGGAACCTCTCGCTCAGGAGCACGAGATCGTGCGTCTTGTACTCAAATTTCGTCACCTTTCGAAGCTCAAGGGAAGCTATTGTGACACCTTGCCGCAGCAGACTGACGGGGAATCGCGGATCCACACAACTTTTCAAGCTGCGTCGGTTGCTACGGGGCGTTTGGCTTCCTTCAATCCAAATTTGCAGCAAATTCCCACCCGCACTGAACTCGGCGGCGAGATCCGCGCCGCCTTCATTGCATCCCCCGGCACCCAGCTCCTCTCCGCCGACTACTCGCAAATCGAACTGCGTCTCCTCGCCCACTTCAGTGCGGACCCGCTGCTCACCCGCGCCTATGCCGAGGAGATCGACATCCACGCCCTCACCGCCAGCGAAGTCTTCGGCGTCCCTCTAGAATCCATGGACAAGGAGACCCGCGGACGCGCCAAGGCCGTCAACTTTGGCATCGTCTACGGCATCTCGCCCTTTGGCCTGGCCACGCAGTTGGGCATCCCGCAGTCCGAAGCCCGCGCCTATATCGACAAGTATTTTGCCCGCTATGAGGGTGTGAAAGCGTTCATCGAGCAGACCCTGGCACAGACCCGCCGCGACGGCTCCGTTCGCACCTTGTTCGGCCGCGTCCGTCCCATCCCCGACATCGAAAGCCGCAACCCCAACCAGCGCGGATTCGCCGAGCGCACCGCCGTCAACACCCCGCTGCAAGGCACTGCCGCCGACCTCATCAAGCTAGCCATGATCGTTATCGACAGGGCATTGACCGAGCGCAACCTCAACACCCGCATGGTCCTGCAAGTCCACGATGAACTGCTCTTTGAAGTCCCATTGGACGAGACCGCGGAGATCGAGACGTTGGTAAAGACCGCCATGGAAGGCGTCGTCAAACTCAACGTTCCGCTGGTAGCCGACATAGCATTCGGCTCAAACTGGCGCGACCTCTAGCGTTGTCACCGCGAGATCGCCCAAAAATCCGCGTGCCCCATCCATTCGCAGTTTCATCGCGAATGGGTGGGAAAGCAAGAATGCCTTGAATCACGCACGTTGGGCAAGCACGGTTGCTTCTGCCGCGCAAGCGGCGTCTGCCCCACTGCAAGTGGCCAACCAATAATGGAACCCATCCACAATCGCCATCAGCGCCGCCTGGTTCAAATCGCTGCTCACGCCCGCCGTCGTCCACGGTTCGTGCCCATCCGCGTGGAAACTCAGCGTCACCCGCACATGCGCCGCCGTGTCATGCGCCGACACATCGATCGCCGTCACGCTGAACCGACCCAAATGCATCTTCGCCACCGCGGGATACCACTTCTCCAACTCCTGCCGCATAGCCTTGGTCAGCGCATCCACCGGCCCCGCACCTTCCGCCCGAGTGGTAGTAACAACTGAGTTATCGACAGACAACAGCATCGAAGCCTGCACATATCTGTTCTTCGTCTCGTCCGACTCGTCGATAACTCGCCAGCTCTTCACATGGAACCGATCCGGCAGCGTTCCCAGAACCTTCATGCAAGCCAGCCGAAAAGATACTTCGCTCGTCGTAAATCCGCCGCCATCAATCATCGCCTGGTTGGCATCCAGCAACGCCTGCGCCTGCGCCCCATTCAGCGCCACGCCCAGCGACTCCGAGAGCAGCACAATATTCGCCTTTCCCGACTGCGCATTGACTCCAATCACCGGATTCGCGCCCACCAGCGCCGGATCGCACCACAGATACGCGCCCGGGTTCTTGCGCTCGCTGCTCCCGTGCATGCCTGCCCACGTCCCAAAGGCCCCCGTGCCCACGATCGGCGCACCATGCGGCACCTCCAGCGAAAAAGCAGCGCATGCTGAATGCGCCAGGCTCGTGAGCCCGGTCAGCGATTCAGCCGCAACAAACTCAGCCTCGCCGCGCAACTGCATGCTGCCAATCACCGTCGTCAAATTCACATTGCCGCAGCGCTCGCCCGTGCCCAGCAGCGTCCCTTGCACCTGCACCGCCCCGGAGAGAATCGCCGCCCGCGTATTAGCAATACCCAGCCCTCGATCCGTATGTCCGTGAAATCCAAACCCGATGCCGGGATAAGTCGAAGTAAGTCGCCCGAAAACGCCGCTAACTTCTTCCGGATTCGCCCCACCCGTCGTATCGCAGACAACAATGCGACTAACATGCTGACTTACACACTGTGCAGTCAGTTGCTCAAAGTAGTCCATGCTTCGCTGGTTGAAATCCGCATCGCAGCGGTTGCCGTTCTCGCGACGCCCGCAATTGGCATCCATGGCGTGTTCGAAATCGACAATCACCTCAAGCCCATGGTCCTGCAAACAGGCGATCGTCTCGTAGGCCATCAGCAGGTTCTCTTCCGGCGTCGTCTCCAGCGAGCGGATCACATCCAGCAGCCGCGACTTCACCACCAGCACCGCCACCGGCACGCGACGTTTGCGCGCCACGATGAACTGCACATCGGGCCACTCGCTTACCTTCATGCCGCGCCCGCGGGTCCTGCCAAAAAGCGCCAGCTTCATAGCTCCGGTATCAACAACCTCAAGCGCCGCCGTCAGCCCGCTGACAAACTGGTTGGCGCCTGCAAATCCAATCTCGGCGTAATGCACACCGAACCCGGCCATCCGTTGCAACAGGCTCACCGCGCTGGGCAGGGAAATATCGACGTTGGGCTGTTGCATGCCGTCGCGCAGGCTGGTTTCAAACAGCTCAACGTGCGGGGGAGTCGTTGCTCTCATGAGGGTCGGTTTCCTGGCTGGGTGCGCACTTGCCGAAAGCAATCTCCGGCAGCGCACTTCCAATCAAACATTCTACCGTTTGTGCCAGAATCGCGCCCCGTTACCATCGCGGCAGGTATCAGTAGCTGGGGTGCGACAGATCGTTCGCCCCTGGCACCAGGTCAACATAAGTCGCGCGCGGCAGGTTTGTCTGCCAGTGGCCGCTGACCTTGGCATACGCAGTGAATCCGAAAAAGATACAAGCCAGCAGCGCAACCACGGCCAGTGGAGACAAGGCCCGACGCGTCCACCGCGTGCCGACAGGCGTCTTCCTCCACGGCGGCAGCGAAAACTGCAGCGCGTTCTGCGCCGAACAGGCTGCCACGCACTCCATGCAGCCGGTGCACTCCGCCGACCGAATCTGCACCAGCTCATCCACCTTCAAATGCGATGGGCACGCCTTGGCGCACTTGCCGCAATCCACGCATGCCTCCGCATCGCGGCGAATCTTCACCGGGCTCAGCAGAGAAACCAGCCCCATCAGCGCGCCATAAGGGCATAGGTAGCGGCACCAGAAGTTCTGTACAAAGACTGACAACACCATCAGCAGCCCCACAACAACGGCCGCGGTTACGCTCATGTGCACAAAAAAGTTGTACATCTTCACGTCCGCCACCAGCGCATAGGGCGCGTGCATAAACTCGTCCAGCGCCTCGGCGGACATTGACCCGATGATGAACGCAAAGAATCCCAGCAGCAAATACTTCAGCCCGCGCAACGGAAGGTCAAGCCAGCGCGGCAGCGCAAAGTTGCGCCGAAATACCTTCCGGCCAAGCCTCCAAAGCGCCTCCGACAGCGTCCCAACGGGGCACAGCCACGAGCAGAAGGCCTTCTTCAGCAGCAGGCTCACCGCCAAAAACGCCATGAAAAGGAACATCGCTGCGGGATGAATATCGGGGATGCGCCCGGTCGAGAAGAAATACTTGCAATTCATCAGGCCTGCAATCGGCAGCCATCCATCCACCCCCGCCGGCCGCGCGATCTCATTGCCGCCTGCCTGCTGAAACGATCGAACCCAAAAGAAAAACTCGAGCCCCAGCCAGAGGTTGAGCGCCGCGAACAACCCCTGCACACTATGGCGGATCAACTGCGATTGGTCCGCGCCTATCCGGCGAACAAGTTTGTTTCTGACCGGTTGCGGGGAGGGAAGTTGAGTCTGCGTGGCCATTGCCTGTCCTTGTCAAGAACAAGCGTAGAGAACGAGCCACCGTGGCGACGGTGATTTGAGTCACAGGCTGGGTGGCCGGACCAGCCGCTAAATCCCCAACTCCGCGCGAATCGCACCGGCGATCGCCTCCGCGTGGAATCTCATCGCCGCTTCCGACTCCGCCTCAATCATCACCCTCGCCAGTGCCTCGGTCCCCGAATAGCGAATCACCACGCGCCCCGAGTCCTTCAACTCCTCTTCCGCCGCGCGAATTGCAGCCGCAACCGCCGGAATCCCCTCCAACGGCCGCTTCTCCCTTACCTTCACATTCACAATCACCTGCGGAAACACCTTCAAGTCCGCGGTCAGGTCATCAATCGACTGCCCCGTCCGCCCAATCAAATCCAGCACCACCAGCGCCGTCAGCAATCCGTCCCCGGTCGTCGCCAAATGCGGCAGCAGGATATGCCCCGACTGCTCGCCACCCAGCGCCGCGTTGTGCTTCAGCATCTCTTCCAGCACGTAGCGGTCGCCCACCGGAGCCCGCAGCATGTGAATCCCGCTCCGCTTCAGCGCCGCCTCCAGGCCCATGTTGGACATCGTCGTCGCCACCACCAGGTCCCCGGTCAACAGCCCGCGCGCCTTCAAATCCCGCGCCGCCGCCAACAGGATCGCATCGCCATTGAGCACGTTGTTGCGCGAGCCGGCCATCATGCAGCGATCCGCGTCGCCGTCAAAGGTCAGGCCAATCTGCGCGCTCCGCTCCACCACCTGCGCCGCCACACTCTTTGGATGCAGCGCCCCGCAATTGTCGTTGATATTGCGTCCGTCCGCCGTGACATTCAAGAGCGTAATCTCGGCCGCGCCGTTCGCGTTCAGTCGACGAAACAGCTCCGGAGCCACCGCCGCGGCCGCTCCATTGGCGCAGTCTGCCACAATCCGCAGGCCGTCCAGCCTCAAGCTCGGCACGGTATCAATCAGGAACTGAACGTAATCGGCCTGCAGGCTGGCGTTGTCTTCGACCGGAGGCAGATCGGCGGGGTTCGGAGCGGCGATTCTTGCGGCGTGGTACAGAATCTCTTCTTCCATAGCCAGTTCCACCGCATCCGGAAGCTTGAAGCCATCCGGCCCAAACAGCTTGACGCCGTTGTCGCGCCACGGATTGTGCGATGCGGAAATGACTACGCCGGCCTGAAATCCATGCGTCCTGGCCAGGAAAGCCACCGCCGGAGTCGGCACAATTCCCGCGCTCTCCACGCGGGCTCCAGCCTCGCGCAACCCCGCGGCCAGCGTCGCCGCAATCCACGGGCTTGACTCACGCGTATCCCGTCCGAGAATCACCGCCGGCTGCGCGGCCATGTCTTTCAGAGAGTGGCCCAGCGCCAGGCCGACTGCATAAATCGTGGTCGGATCCAGCGGAGTTTCACCGGCGACGGCGCGGATGCCATCGGTGCCAAACAGCGTGCGGGTTGCGGTTGCGGTCATAGTCTCAATTATCGCTTGAAGAATGCGGCCCGGGCTGTCCGGGCGTCGTCGCTTCCACCCTGCTGGTGAACGAGCCGTCCGCCAGCCGCGTCATCAACGTCTCGCCAATCGCCAACTGCTCTGTCGAACGCACCACCCCGCCACCAGCATTCATCACCAGCGCATACCCGCGGTCCAGCACCGCCAACGGAGACAACGCTTCGAGCCGTGCCGCCAGTTGTCCGTTCCGCACAACCCCACGTTGGATTGTCCGCTCAACCGATCGCTGCATTCGCGTTTGCGCCATCTGCAGCCGCGCCCGCGCCCTTGCCATCGCTTGCCGCGGATCGTGGCGCAGCACCGCGGCCGCCAGTCCCGCAACGTGGTCCTGCCTGAGCCGCAAGTCGGCTGTCAGCGCCGACTCTTGCCGGAATGCCAGGTCGTCCAGCTTCTGTGCCTGCCTGTGCAGCAGCGTCCCCACCCGCGTTTCCGCTCGGCTCACCGGCAACCGGCTCAAGCGCTGCCGCGCCTTCAACAACTGGTAGCGCACCGCTCGGTCCACGCGGTTGCCCAGGTTGGCCAGGTGTTCAGCCACTTTGTGCTGCGCCTCGGTAATCAGCTCGGCGGCAGCCGAGGGCGTCGGAGCTCGCAGATCGGCCACAAAATCGGCAATCGTAAAGTCCGTTTCATGACCGATCGCGGAAACCACAGGAAGCCTGCTGGATGCAATCGCCCGCGCCACTCGCTCGGAGTTGAAGGCCGCCAAATCCTCCAGCGATCCGCCGCCGCGCGCCAGCACAATCAGGTCGACAAGCCCGGAAGCATTCAGGCTGGCTATCGCCGCCACAATCTCCGCCGGCGCCTGCTCGCCCTGAACAGATGCCGGAGCCACCAGGATATTCAGACCCGAGTGACGCCGCCCCACGATGTTCAGAAAGTCGCGAATCACGGCGCCGGTCGGCGAGGTGACGATGCCCACCGTTCGCGGAAATGCCGGCAGCGGACGCTTGCGCGCCGCCTCAAACAGTCCTTCCGCCTTCAGCCGCTCTTTCAGTTGCTCGAACGCCAGTTGCAGAGACCCCGCGCCCACCGGCTCCATCGTCTCCGCCACCAGCTGCAGCTGGCCGCGCTGCTCATACACGCTTACACGGCCGCGCACCAGCACATGCAGCCCATCCTCAGGCCGAAACCGCAGCAGCACCGCCTGTCGCCGAAACAACACAATCGGCAACTGCGCGTCGGCGTCCTTCAGCGTGAAATAAACGTGGCCCGAGGGCGCAGGCCGATAGTTGGAGATTTCCCCTTCCACCCACACATCGCCAAACTGCTCTTCGATGAGTTCGCGCACCTGGCCCACCAACTCGCGCACCGGCCAGATGCGCCGTGTCTTGGCAGGTTGGTTAAACGTGAAATCGAGCTGCGGCAAAAACGGATCGCGGGAAAACATCCTGCTTTGCAGTTTAAATGCTTGGACGACTTGGCCCGAATTTCCACCAGCCGCATCAGCGCCACGCTAGCTCGATTGCAGGCCAAGTTGGAAAAGCCTTGCCTCGGCAATTCTCCTCGCATACAAACCGCTGTTCAATGGCCAGAGTCTTTTCATGCTTTCAATGTCTTGCGGGATCTGGCCGAAGCTTTTATTTGTCATATGCGCCAGGATACTGCGCATTTCCAAGTGACGGCTCCCCGCAACCTTGAATGCCGGACCGCGATTGTAGACCAGGGAGACAAGCGCACCCAGAGAGTCGGGGCTTAATTCTTGCGTGTTTGGCAGTGCGTCTTCTGTTTCAGCAACGTACCCCGGCTGATCCTCGTTGAGGTATTGGGAGTGTGCAGTATCCCAGTTGATCTTGATCTTGGCGAATGTCGCGGACGCTGCCAGGGGTTTCGCGGCCACTCCTTGCACTTCGCAAGCCGTATCCAGCGTCGTGAAGGTGGCTTGGTCGACATAGGTGGTCCAGTCCGAGGCGAATGAGGAATGATCCACCTGACCAATGTCGTAGCCAATCCCAATGGTAACTCCGGAACTGTACCCCGGCCAGGTGGGCGATTGGTAGGCCGCTGTATATCGCTGCTGACTTGAGACCTCACACGCGATGATGAGTGCGGTAGCCCGGTCCGAAATCTTGGTGGTGGATTTACGCGACTGGGGAATCACCACAAGGGGGGCGTACAGGGGGTATTTTGACCACGGAAAACGGAACTTTGGAACGGGTTCCCGCGTGTTCCGCATCGATTCTGCAAGCGTCGGGTCCGATTGGAATTTGCCTATGATGCTGTCCACCTCGCTGCTCAACGCTTCGCGCGTTTTGGCTTCAGCGAATGCGGCTCTGCTCAGTAGAGGTGAAAGGGAAAGGATTGCAACTTGCCGAAGAAAGTCGCGCCGGGGACGAT
>Ga0302319_10025828_pt1 | contig 10376 bp, 10 predicted proteins | sample Bog_T0_2_FD_203319 | JGI IMG/M metagenome (GOLD analysis project Ga0302319, IMG submission 203319) | Peat permafrost microbial communities from Stordalen Mire near Abisko, Sweden - Bog_T0_2 | ecosystem: Environmental > Terrestrial > Soil > Wetlands > Peat | place: Sweden: Abisko, Stordalen Mire...
TTCATCATTTATCCTGGGTCGCGAGTAACTTAGGCCCCATATCGAGCAAACGTGTACTTCCTCTTAAAGACTTTATGTCCTGTCGTCGCAAAACGCACCGCATATCACCGCTCCTTTGAGCATGTCGTCGTGGATCTCTCGTGCGGGCCCGTCCAGGAATCGATCTTTGACTCGACGCCCTGGTACACCACAATGAATCTCGTACTCCGGAACATCCGACGTAATTACCGCGCCCGCGCCGATGATTGCGCCACTGCCAATGCGGACGCCTGCCCGTATAATTGCGCGCGCTCCAATCCAAACATCGGCGCCCACAAACGTCTTGTCGAATGGCGGCCGGCCGGAGAACACAATCGGCACTCCCGGCTTGTCCCATACGTGGTCTCCGCCAACGATCAGGACCTCGGGTCCCAGCATGGTGTAGGCGCCAATCTCTACCTTGGGTCCTATCTGACACCCTGGCCCTATGTAACAGAACGGACCAGCCACCAGATCCTTGCTCACACGGCAGTGTCTGGCAATATAGGCAGTGGGCGCCACCGCCGTGAGGCCGCTCATCCAGCGCCTTAATGCCGTACGAGCCATCCTTGCGGCCAGATACACGCGTGGCCGGCGACGCAGCCATTGGGCCATCCGTATCATGCTCCCCCACTTTCAATCGCATTGGCACGCCCGCTGGCGGCCAGTGCCCCTTCAATCGCCTCGACCTGCGATGTGGGATTGTAGTTCCGCTCCACGGCCTCATAGCAGCGCGTGCGCAGTTCTTCGTCCGGCCAGGATCGACTACACCATTTCCACATCAACCGCGCCAAGTCATCCACATCTCCATGTTTAAACAGGTCGCCGTTCCGGCCCGGTTCGATTGCCTCGACCTCGGGAGCCTGTTGGTCGAAATGGTCATGAGTGATGACGGGTGTTCCATAGGTTAGGCTGTGAATCGCAGTCAGCCCCACCTTTCCTGGCGATACCGTGACACTAGCGCCGCGAATCAACCGTGCGACAGCCGCTTCGTCATAACAGGCGCCTACAAAGAACACAGGAAGCGATTTGGCGCGCGCAAGAGTTGAGAGCCTGCCGCGCTCAGGGCCGTCGCCAACCAACACGACGTTTACGACTTTGTTGTCTTCACGAAGCACAGCCTGCGCTGCCAGCAATAGTTCCAGACCGCATTCCCGGGTAAGTCGCGCAGTACAGATCGCATACGGAGTGCTGGCGTCACCGAACATCCGCAAACGAAGCTCAATCAAGTCCTCGTCGCGAATCTGGTTGCGTATTGCCTCTTGCTCGTGATAATTGAGACTGTTATAGATGACCACCATTCGGTCCGAAGAAAAGCCCATGCGCGCGCCGATCGACTTCGCACGCGTCCCATAGAGTAAGAGCGTGTCGGCCAGACGCATGAACCGTTTCTTGATCTGTTCGCGAAAACGACCCTTGTTCGCCAGCCATCCATGGGTCCAAAACAGAATGCGCTTGCCCGTGAGCTTACCGATAATCGCAGAGTACCAGGTGCTCAAAGAATACGGCGTGCCTAAGTAAATAATTGCGTGGATATCCTTCCGTAGCGCTAGGGCCGCGAGGCCGTGTTGATAGAACCAAGGCCGCCAAAGCCAGTAACAGTTCGCCTCGGCAAAGGGTGTGCCGCTCGGAACGAGCCATTCCGGAATGCTGGGCGCCAGGTTGTTGTGGCCCGCCACGAAGATATAGTTGTGCCGCTTGGACTCCAGCAGTTTCAAAAAGATGCCGGCTCTATAATGCGGCAGGAACTGGTAGACAATGGCAACTGTCATCGTGAAGCCTCTGTAGACACTCGCACCGGCAGAACAAGAACCGTGATTGGCGCTTTGGATCGCATCTGTTGGGCTTAAGCAGCGGTAAGGTTCTTGAGGCGGGCGGGCGCAAATGCGGAGTCGGGCAGTACCTGTGCGATGTCGCTATAAGGGCTGATACCGCGCTTGCGGAGTTGCCGCATCAGCCTGTAGGCTTTTTTACTAACAGGGCGCCGCCCGCCGGTACTTAGGATGGTACAGAAGCCTGCATGTAGCCCGCAGAGGCCGGCCGACAGGTGCCCGTGACGGGCCGCGTCGAGGATTGTCTTGGCGATCGTGGCACACATGTGGACCGGCAGGTAAATGCCCGGCACATTCCACCAGGCGTAAAGCACATGACTGCGTACCTTATGGAAGTGTATGGAGGCAACGTCGCGTATAGGAGACTCGAAGTGGTCGATTGGCGGCGCCGTGCCCGCTCGGGTAACCCAACCACACGAAAGAAGCCGGGTGCAGAAGTCGTATTCTTCGCCTTGCCTCCAGATGTCTTTTCGATAGCCTCCGAGCGCCTGAAACACTTCGCGCCGTACGGCATTGGCCCCCCCAGCGAACTCGGAGACGACATACGACCGGTGTGCGGGCAATAACGGAGGCACCACAACCGGGACCTTGTTAACATTAATGTGGGGTATGGCTACGGCCCCAACATTCGGAGAGTCGAAATCACCGACGGTCCGTATAACCGTGTCAGGCGATGAGAACACACAATCGTCGTCGATGGTAAAAACGATCTGTCCCTTCGCCTCTCCGATAGCCCGATTCCGGGCATTGACGATTCCAAGCGATTGTGTGACGCGCTCGATCCGTACGCTCGGAAACTCGCGGCGGATCATCTCCGATGTACCGTCCGACGAACCATCGTCGAATACCAAGACGTCCGTGCAACCCAACTGTTCAACGGCGGATCTCACTGCCCGTCTCAATTCATCGCGGCGGTTCTTGGTTGTGATAACGATTGAAGTCGTTGTTGTCATGTTGTTGATCACCCGACGTCACGCTTGAGGTAAGGGTGCTCTACCTTGGAACCGAGCCTGGAGCGGGCTGTTAGCGACGCGCGCCGCGACCGCCGGTGGGCCAGGGCGCTTCGCGCGGATGACCGTCCCGATTGCGACCCCCAACAGCGCCCAATTCCAATAGGCAACGGGCGCCTGTGAATATTGGACGTGCAGCAGGAAGAAGTGCCCGTAAATGAGAAGGATGCCGCTGACTAAGCCGACTTTGGCGGCCCGTACTGTCGAACGGCTTGAATCTGTGGATGGCTCGTAGAGCCGAAGGCGGCGTGCCAGCGTGACTAAGAAGAACCCGTATGCTAGTAATGCGGCCAGGCCATTCTCCTGCAACTGCCATACCACTTCCGAGTCAACGTACCCGACCTCTCCCGGGTAGGTCGTGATGCCGTCGCTGAGCCGTCCCCGTCCCGCGCCCAACACCTGAACCATCATGCTGTTGGTCAACCAGCGGTCGATCGCGTAGGCCATCCTATCGTCCCGGCCAGCCACCTGGTCGCCAACCGTCGTGAGACCAAAAAGGCTTCCGAACCGGTAGTTGATCCAACTGTCGTACGAAGTGCTAGCCGTCGTGGAGTAGAGGCAAAGTCCGCCTAATGCCAAAACCGCAACAGCCACGAGGGCGCGAACGCTTCCGGGCCTCTTGCCGCGCCCATTTGCCAGTGCTCCGAGCGTTCCAAGCAAGGCGGCGATTAGGCCAATGAACAGGCCCTGGCGACTGCCTGCCAGGATAATGCCAGTCAGGACGGCCAACATACACGCTGGCGCAATCACCCAACCGTATCTACGCCGAAACAGCACCAGCGGTATCACGCCAAGCACCACAGCGCCCCAGCCGCCGATTGCTCCACGGTAGAGTCCCATGAAGCCGGAACTCGAATCGGCTGCCAGGTCACCCTGCAGTACACTCGTCGTCGGGCTAGGCAGAGTAAGGTCCAGCCCCGTATAGGCCTGTAATATCCCGCAGCAGCAAATCAAAGCGAAGGCTATGCACTGGATTGCGATCAACTTGTCGACCTCTTCACCCCGTTTTCCAAAATGGATGGCGGCACAGAAGAGCCCTAGGTATGCGCACCCTCGGAATAACCCTACGGCGATCAATTTCCAATCGCCTTTTCCGGTTGCCGCGACTCCCAGCGCAGTGCTGACGCTCGGAAGCACGACCAGAAGCAATGCCGCCAGCATAACCGGAAGACGCGCGGTCTTATCGGCGAAGAGACTTTGATTTCTGTTGCGCGGCATGGCCAACCAAAACAGGCAAAACACCCCCACGGCATCGGACATAAAGAGAGCGCTGTTGCCGCCGGCGACAACATACGCAAGAGGCACGGGACACATGAGGAGCAGGGCCGCGGTAGCAGAACGGAGCCGCAGGCGAAGACCGGACCGGGCGATGACCAGGCAGATAGCGAGGATGGCGATCTCAATCGCCGTCGGAATGGTCCACAACGTATTCATAAAGTGAGCCTTAGTCGCCGCCGCCGGCGCTTGAGCTACCTTCCAGGTGCGCCGCGCACGGCGTCAGTTGGCATCCTGCGTGCCTCTCAGCAGTGAAGGGGTTCGATCCTAAACCTACAGAGGCTAAACTTACTATTTGGTAGCCGCACTGGATCAGCGCCGCGCCCAATGCCGCTAAAGCGAGACCCAAGGCGCCAAATCGCGGAATGAGGAGCAGCGAAAAAGCCAGCGAGAAGAAAGACCAGCAAAGATCAAAACGAAACGAGAGCCACATCCGTCCGATCCCCGCTGCGACTCTCGACAGATGGTTATTGACTGCAATCAGGCCGCCTGCCAGGGCGATGACAAGAAGCACTTTGGAGCCATCTTCGAAGCCTCTGCCATAGGCTCTCATGATGGATTTCGAGAAGAGCACGATGGGGATTCCAACGATCATCGCCAGACCCATATTCATAAAGACACCGATCAGCACGACCCGTTTCAGACCCCGGCTATCGCGCTCGGCATTCAGGCTTGAGAGAACTGGCAGGAGGGAGTATCCGATGGTGGCTGGCAGAAAAAGGATAGCCTGTCTCCAGTAGTTCGACGAGTTGAATATGCCCATCTGTGTGTAGCCGGCCCTGTTTACGAGAATTGCCGTGCAGGCCCAACCAGCACACCCGGTCATGATTCCGGCGCTTATGGCCGGTATGCTGAAACTCCTGATAATGGCGAGTTGAGAGCGGAGGTGGCTCCCCGAGGCGATGATGCCGCGCTTGCGACTCGCCATCACCACGGCCCGTTGATTGATGAATACCGCCAATGCCGCCCCGACCACGGCGCCCCAAATCGCGCCAGGAAGGCCGAATAGGACGACGCCGGAGATCGTGGTGACGAGTAGAATCACGTTTGAAATGCAGGTGACGATACCTAATGTCTTGAACGCCTCCAGGCCGGCTAAGATGCCTAGCTGCGCGCCGCTCGCGGCGGTGAAAAGCAAGGCCGCGGCCGACACCCTGAGCGCGCCGGTGAGCTTCGGAGCCGCCAGCGCGTAACGGGCCAGAAGCGGCGCGCCGAGGAGCAATAGAAGCATCATCACCAGACCGGAGCCGATCGCGATCCTGGTCGAAAAGAAGATGATCTCGCCGGCTTTTTCCGGTTGTGTCTCCCGGTATTCGGCGACGTATTTTGTTGCAGTCAGCCCGAGACCCATGCCGGCGAATGTGGCGAACAAAGCGCTTGTATTCTGGACAATGCCAAAAGCTCCGAATTGCACGACGCCGAGCGAGCGGGCAACTACGATGGACGTAGCGACACTCGCGATCCGAGCGGCGAAAGCGCCGACGAGCAGCCAGAAAGCACCCCGCGCGATCCGCACTCGAATTGCCTGCGACGGCAACAGTGTCTCCGCATAGCGCGCTCCTGCGCGCAGGTGGCCGGACCAAAAAGCCTCCGGAGGGGCGGATGGACGGGGCGATCTAAATGAACGAGTGGTCATTTCGTAGCGGGGAGGAGTTGTAGTCTGTCCAATTTCGTTCGCGGGGCGCCCACTACGCTGACCGGTAATATTTTTGATAGTCTTCGTAATAACCGTTGTACTGATCGGTCTCGCTCGTGTTGTGGGTGATTTCATTCAATACCAAACCCACCACGTTTGCCCTGACACGATGTAAAGTGTTTAGCGCCGAACCGACAGCGGCGCGGTTTGTTCCGCCGGCTTTTACGACGAGGATGACGCCGTCCACGGCGGCTGCCATTTGGAGCGGTTCCGGCAATCCCAATATGGGCGGAGAATCAATGATCACCAATTCGTACTCGGCGGCGGCTTCGGCCAGGATCTTCGGCAGGAAGTGCCCGATCACGTCGGCGCCGCGACGGCAGGGAAGCATGTCCAGGCGCAAGGCCGGCACATCACTCTTGCGCGCCCCGCCCTTTATGCCGGTCTGGCCGGCCGGCAGAATGTCGAGATCGGGAAACTCGGCGAGGTTCACCAGGCTATCGCGCCACGACAGGTTCTCCTGAACGATCGCGGCAAGCCCCATTTCCGGATTGATGCTCAGCTTGGTGTGGACGCCAGGACGGCGCAAGTGGCAATCGATCAACAGAGTCTTGTGCTTCAGTTGCGCGTGGGCGATGGCCAGATACACCGCGGTGGTGGTCTTGCCTTCGGCCGGAGTGGCGCTGGTGATCATGAGGGATCTCAAACGTCGGTCGAATACGCCGAGGAGAATTGAGTTGCGCAGCGCGCGGATGGCTTCCTCGAAGCCGGTTACAGTCCGATCCCGTGGCGCCGGCGCGGCTTCATCCGGCAGAACTAACGCGAGGCCGCTTCCATCGTTCGCGGGGCCGGATGCGATTCGGCGGCGCCAGCTCTTCACGAAGGGCAGGGTGCCCATCACTTCGAGCTTGAAGAGAGCGGCGATCTGTTCCCGGTCTCGGATCGACTTGTCGAGCAAATCGCTCACCACGGTTGCGCCCAGAGCCAACAGGCTGGAGAACAGGAAAGCGAGGACCACGTTCAGCCAAAGGATCGGGAAGACGGGCTTCACGGCCGCGCGCGCCGGATCTGCGATCCGGATGGCACTGTTCTGAAATCCGGCGTTGATGCCGGCTTCCTTGATCTTTCGAATCAGTTCCTCATAGAGGGATTTGTCGGCATCGGCCTCGCGTTTACGGGCCTGGTACTCGAAACTACGGGCGTTCAGGCTATCGAACTCATCTTTGGTCGTGGCCACGGCTCCCGCCAGCATCTTCTCGCGGCTGGCCGACTCGCGGTACTCGACTTCGACGCGCAGGGCTGCGTTCTTGCGCGAATCGCGCAACTGGCGCTCGATCTCCTCAACCTGCACTTCTGCCTTGCGGTACTCGGGGTGATTGTCGCCATAGTGAGTTTTGGCGTCAGCGAATTTCTGGCGGGCTTCGTCCAGCTTACCGGAGAGCACCTTCAGGTTTTCGCCCTGGGTGGAAACCTGCGCGGATTCGAGCGAACCGCTCTGGACCGACTTCCAGGCAGATTCCTTTCGGACGCGGTCGGTCTGGGCATTGGTAAACTCGGTGTTGAGCTGGAGCAATCGGGCGGAAAGAATGCTCGTCTTTTCCTCGGGGTTGATGACGTTCAACTCGCGCTCGAACTGCACGAGAGCGCCGGAGGAGAGTTCCATTTTTGCCTTCAATTCATCAAGTTGCTTTTCCATGAAGGTAGCCTGGGAGGCGGACGACTGCAAACGGATGTCATACGTGCGCTCGACATAGGAGCGGGCAATGGCGTTTGCCACATCCGCTGCCAGTTGAGGGTCGGGGGAACGGTAGCTGACGAGCAACAGGTATGTGTTTCGCGTGCGGGTCACGCGTAAGCTCTTGAGTAGGATCGGGGCATCTTCTTCCGCCTTCCCTAGCGTCATGCCGGGATCTTCGAGATTCAGCAGGTGATACCGCAGCGCGACCGGCCGAAGAACGGAGTCGGACTGGATCAGGTTTACCTGGGTAGCGAGGAACTGGTCGGCATCGTTCGCGGGCGTGCGGTTGGCGTCCTGGCCGACGACTGCCGAGGGCATTTGGCGATCGATATCCACGATAACAGTGGATTCGTAAACGCGGGTGACGCGCAGGGAGATCGCTAGCGTGGCTGCCACACACAAAACGACGAACGCGATGACTTTCCATCGGTGGCGCCGCAGCAGCCAGAGACACCGGGAAAGCGGGACGCCGGCTTGATTGGACGATTCGTTGTTATAACCGTACCACAGCGGCTCGATCACTTGGTTAGGGGACGGGAGAGCTTTTAGTTCTGGCATGTTCTTGGAAACAATCCTTGAGTGAGTTTGGTCAACGGAGTGTATAGATCGCAGCCGCACCGGCGCCGCTGGCGAGTAAGAGTATCTTTTCAAGTGCGCCGAGGGTCATGCGGCGATGCTTATTATCCGGCACATAGAAAATATCGCTGGCCAGCAAGGGCACGTCCGGAGCCTTGCGCTCCAGGATTTTGCCGAGAGGAATGATGATCTCGTTCTTGCTGCCGTTGCCGTCCTGGCGGTAGATATAAGCTTCGTTTCCTGCATAAGGCATGAGGCCTTGGGAGAGAGCTAACATCTTTAGGACCGTGGACTCGGTATCTTCCATGGAAAAGGCGCCGGGCATTTTGACGTTGCCCATCACGTAAACTTTGCCTTTTTCCGGCACACGGACTTCTTCGCCGCCCCTTAGGACGATGTTCAATGCGGGATAGGCGGCATCCATGAGGGCCTTGGCTAAGATGCGCTGCACCTTGGGTGGCGTGGCCACGTCCGGGCCGGTTTGGGTGCTCGTAACCAGGATTTCGGGGCCTGCTTCAGGAGCGAGACCGCCCGCGCGGGTGATGGCTTCGAGTAGAGTCACGGGGCCAGCAGCCTGGAAGGTGATGGGTTGATTGACGGCGCCAGCCACCGAAATAGGGTGGCTGCTGTATTCGGCCACGGTGACTTTAACGAACGGGTCCACGAGAATGTGCTCGCCCCGCAAAGCGTCAGCCATGGCGGATTCCAGTTCACCCGGCATGAGGCCTTGCGCTTTGACCCGCTGTTTGAGCATCGGAAGCCGAATAAAACCGTCAGCGCCCACGCGCAGCGTACCCGTCAGTTCCGGTGCATCATAAACCGACACAGCAATCAAGTCGTTGGCGCCGATTGGCTGGGCTGGAAGATTAGGCCCCTGTATCTCCGCCGAGGCGGCGGAGTGAGTCTGTGCGGACACCGGCAGCAGACAGGAAAAACAGGCGAAAAGCGAGACCAACAAAGCGGGCTTTCGCTCAAAAGGCGTTCTTGGCATTGTTCATTCCTTCGATAACAGATTGGAGGCGTACTACGGTGGCCTGCCGCAGGGAAATGCTGTGGATCGTCAGGCTGGAGACATGTTCCATCTAAAAGGGTTCCGTCCGAGTCAGGCGCACGGCGTCCGCCGCGACTTCGAACGCGCGGACGATCGGGTAGTTGATTTCAATAGCTGCGGACCGTCGCACAGCTTCCAGTCCCGCTACCACCTGAAAGTAGCGGTCGCGGAGCAAAAGGAAACCCTGGAGCAGTTAATGCCGCTGGTGATCGAACTCGGGATGATAATGGACTGGATAGAGCCATGCTGACTGGCCTGACCCAGCCGCGCTCAATTTTAACGGCTACAGAGCGCCCGAGGAGCGAGATCTCCAGGACGAGCTGGCAATCGCCATCGAGCATGATCAAACGCCCCGTCATGCTTCGCAAGGGTCCCTCGGCGATCTCTACCAAATCCCCCTCATTAAGAAACGGCCACGGCTGCAATTCCCTTTCAGTTGCGATCACGCGCCGAAGGTTTTGGAGCTGAAGGTCATCAACGGGCGCCAGATTGGATCCAAATGCCACAAATCTAAACACTCCAGGCGTGCTGAGGATATGCGCATGTGACCACGCGCCGAGACGGCAAAACACGTATTGCGGGAACAGCGGAAGATCGACATCCTGGAAACGTCCCGCGGAACGGTATCTACTCCGGTATACGGGCAGGTACCCCTCAACGCCTCTACTCTCCAGCGCCTGGGCCACCGCTTTTTCGCTACGGGGCCTGACTACTAATGCGTACCAACTATGCTGTTTGCCTGGCAATTGTAACCCGCTCTATTGTGGACTGCGAGCAAAGCTCACGCTAACTAAGGGTCTAATTCGGCTAGCTGGCAAGTGATCCAAATTACACTTGCTCTCGCCCAAAGGACACTATTATTCCACTGTGGAAAGGATATGTCCGTATGATATCGATGTCAACGTGTAAATCATATCGACAGATATTGAAGGTTAAACTCGGAGAGCAATGTAACAACGTTTTCATGGGCTTGGCTGAGCTTTTCAGGCGGCCGGCAAGGAATTAACAATGGATATGGGCCCGGGTAAAGTTCCCCAATGTCCGTGCGAAGACTACGGGGAGAGCCGGTTAAATGACACTTGGCTTTGGGGCGGAAATAACATACCGAGGGAATTTTCGCCGATTTCGGGTTGCGCACAGCATAGTCGTCAAAAAAGTGATCGGCGACAATTAGATCTGCGGGTCAACGACAATTAAAATTCCCGCTCGACGACGACTAGTATATCGTTTCATTAAACCA
>Ga0302319_10025829_pt1 | contig 10375 bp, 8 predicted proteins | sample Bog_T0_2_FD_203319 | JGI IMG/M metagenome (GOLD analysis project Ga0302319, IMG submission 203319) | Peat permafrost microbial communities from Stordalen Mire near Abisko, Sweden - Bog_T0_2 | ecosystem: Environmental > Terrestrial > Soil > Wetlands > Peat | place: Sweden: Abisko, Stordalen Mire...
ACGCCACGCACACGATCGAGATCTACGTCGTCGGGACCGGAACCGAGCCGCCTGGCTCGAGCGGCGCCAGCGTCGACATCGACGCTTTCATCGTCGGCAGCGGCGGTAGCGGCGAGGTCGACGACCCGGCGAGCTCGGCGGTCACCTACACCGGCTCGGGCTGGACCCATGGGGCCACCGGCAACAACAACTACGACAGCACCGAGAGCTTTGACCTGACCGCCGCCGACACCGTCTCGTTCACCTTCACGGGCACGAGCGTGGAGTGGATCGCGCCGGTCTCGAGCAACGGCGGCTACGTCAACATCTACCTGGACGGCAGCTCGACGCCGATCGCGACCAACGTCACGACCTACAGCGCCACGACCTACTACCAGCAGGTGGTTTGGAGCGACGCGGGGCTCGCGAACGCCACCCACACGATCAAGATCGTCCTGCTGGGGACAAAACCCGCGGCCTCCTCGGCGGCCTACGCGCAGGTCGACGCGTTCATCTACGGCACGCAGGCGACATCGCTTCTGAGCACCGCCCCGCTGGTCACCCTGACCGACAACAACGCCGGCTGCTCGGGCGAGAACTACCCGGCGACGCAGGTACCGACGAGCACGCAGGGAGCGCTCGTCGACCCCGGCCAGCCGTACGGCAACTTCACGGCCTGCGCGTCCAGCGGTGGCTTCCAGAACACGGCGGCGGTTGCGAACACGAACTTCGCCAGCGGCAACGTCGTCAGCATCTATCTGAACCCGGGCGCCGCAGGCTTGCAGAGCGGCAGCTGTACATGAGCCGCGCGCGGCGCGGGCGCGAAGGCGGCTTCACGCTGATCGAGCTGATGGTCGCGATGCTGCTCGCGATCATCGTGTCCGCGGCGACGCTGGCGATCGTGATCACCTCCGTTCACCTGACGTCGAACTACGACGACCGCGTCGAGGCCACGCAGCAGGGTCGCGATGCGATGCTCGAGATCTCCCAGGCCCTGAATTCGAGCTGCGTGGCAGCCGCGGTAGCCCCAATTCTCCCCGCCAGCGACAACAGCGACGTCTGGTTCTACAGCTCCCTCACCGACGCCGCGACGGTCAAGCCCAGCGAGGTGTGGATCCAATACACCGGCGCCGCGCTCGTGATGAAGACCTACGCCTGGGCCAGCGGAGCCTCTCCCAGCTGGGTCTTCGCGACCACGCCGACCACATTCGTCCTGCTGGCCAATGCGGCCCAGGTGGGCTCGACCCCGGTCTTCCAGTACTTCGGATACGGCTCCGCCGGCGCCCTGGCGACGACGGCCTACCCGGTTACCACGACGCTCGGCACGAGCGCGGCCACGACGGCCGAGGTCCAGATCAACTTCCAGGCGATCCCATCTGACGGCTGGACCGCGCTGAGCCGTCCCGCCAGCTTCAGCGACGCGGTCGTGTTGCGCCTGTCGGCCGCGTCGAACCAAACCGGCGTCCTCAACCTGCCATGCACGTGAGCCGCTCTGCGAACCGGTCAGCCGGCGCGCGCGCCGGCAGCGAGCGCGGCTTCACGATGCTGCTGGCGCTCTACGTCCTGATCATCACGACGCTGCTGCTTGGAGCGGCTTTCGTCGCGGTGCTCTCCGACACGGCACCCGCCCGCAACGACCTCGACCAGAAGCGCGCCTACGCGGCCGCACAGGCGGGCATCGCGCAGTACGACTACGACCTCAACCAGAACCCGAACTTCTGGGAGAGCTGCCCGTCACCGAGCGGCCCGGTGGGAGCCACCGACAGCGGCTCGCTCGAGAACTACACCATAAGAGCGGTCCCCGCGACCAACTCCGGCTATTCGAGCTGCAGCACGAGCAATCCGATCACCTCGATGATCGAGGCGAGCGGAACGCCCGCCGCTGGATCGTTCCGCATCGCCTCGACCGGGACCTCGAACAAGGTCTCGCGCACGCTCGTTGCGCAGTACACGCGCAACAGCTTCCTGAACTACGTCTACTTCTCAAACTACGAGGACTCCGACCCGGAATGGGCGGCCGGAGACAACGGCTACAGCTGCGCCGTCTACGCGTGGGCCGGCCGCAGCTCCTCCTGCGCGGCAACCGCCTTCGGGTCCGGCGACGCCGTCAACGGGCCGCTGCACAGCAACGACACCGTAGGCGTGTGCAGCGGCGGCTCGACGACGACCTTCGGGCGCTCCGGCCAGTCGCCGGCCGACTCGATCGAGACGCCCAACGTCCTTGCGCAGGGAAGCAGCTGCAGCGGCACGATCGTGATGAACGGCACGCCCAACAACAGCGTCGGCACGCTGCAATCACCGCCGGACGATTCGCAGCTGCTGAGCGTTGCGGACGGGGGCCTCACCACCAACAGCAACGGTTGCTACGCCGGCGCCGGCTGCGTCTTCACCGGCCCGACGACGATCGTGCTCGACGGCCCGACAGGGGGCGTCAACGCGATGACTGTGACCAACGCGGCCTACGGCAGCCCGGCAGGCACCGCGACCAGGGTCGGCTTCCCGTCAAACGGTGTCGTCTACGTCAACGCCACGACCTCGTGCAGCTACGCCTATACCCCGTTTGGCAGCACCGGACAGCTTTACGGCTCAACGACGCTCGACCCCAGCGACACCACGGACAATGCAGGCTGCGGCGACGCCGTCGTGTCCGCCGCCACAGCGTCCTCGAGCTGCTCGGGAACCACGCAGGTCAGCGGCGTCTGCCCCTACACCCAGTCGCTGACGATCGGCGCCTCCGACGACATCATCGTCGCCAGCAGCCTGACGACGACCACCACCACCTCGGGCTGCGCCGGGGGAGAGGCGGGCGGCTGCCCGACCGGGACCGCCGTGCTCGGCCTGATCGCCGATCACAACGTGCGCATCGCTCACGCGATCGCCAGCGCGCGTGTCACGCCGCCCATTGAGCAGTATTGCCTCGCGAGCAGCCCCTCCGACAGCCACTACTCCAACACCAACGTCGCCCCCTCGACAATCAACCCGGTGATCGACGCGGCGATCTTCGCGGTCAACGACTCCTTCATCGTCGACAACTTCGACTGCGGATCCACCAGCAACAGCACGCCCGGCGCCGCCCCGAGCCAGCTCGGTACGCTCACGGTCAACGGCGCGATCGCCCAGAACTTCCGCGGACGCGTCGCCGAGGGCAACCCCCAGGTCTCCGGCTACACGAAGAACTACTGGTATGACCCGCGGCTCGCGACGATCCAGCCGCCGTACTTCCTCAACCCGGTGGACACCACCTGGGTCGTCACGCGGCTGACCGAATGCGACGGCATCACCACCTGCTGAGGCGAGCCGTCACGGGCGCCGGCAGCCAACACGTGCGCTCGCGCGTCCGCTGAATACCGCTTCATATCCCCGCTGACGGCGCTCAACAAAAGGGCGATTCGCGCCGACAACGAGATTGATCATGCGTAACGAAGGTACCCGCGCGGGCCCCCGCCCGATTTTGCGCTCGCGCGTCGCGGCGTGGCTTCGCGGGCAGGCGGGCGACACGATGATCGAGGTGACCGTCGCCGCCCTGCTCGTCGCGCTGATCGCGATCGCCACCTTCACCGGCTACGCATCGGTGGCCCACGTCGCGAGCGGGCAGAGCGGCCGCGCCCAGGCCGCCGCCCTGGCCGAGGCCGATCAGGCGCGCCTGCACGGGCTCACGCTGAACAATCTCTCGAGCAGCGGCACCGGGCTCGCCGTCGGCAACACGCAGTACCCCGCGACGGTCGACGGCACCACCTACACGATCACCTCCTCGACCGAGTACGTGAACGGCAGCGGTGCCGTCTCGTGCACGACCACCGGCACCTCGACCGCCGATGAGGTCCAGACGACGACCACCGTCAGCTGGAACTCCGACGCCTATGCGGGAGGCCCCGTCGTGCTGCACGGCCTGGTCACACCACCGCAGGGCGGTTCGCTGATCGTCAGGGTCGTCGACTCCAGCCAGAACGGAATCTCGGGGGCGACGGTGACGGTGAGCGGCCCGACCTCGGTGTCGCCGCTGACGACCGACGCCGCCGGCTGCGTCGAGTTCGGCGGCCTGGCCGGCGGCTCCTACACCGCCTCCGCCACGCAGAACGGCACGACCGTCTCCGGCTCACAGACCGTCGTCGCGACGCAGACAAAGACGATCGTGCTCACGCCCTCCGGCGGGACCGGTGGCATTCTGGCGACCTTCACGACCACCTACAACGGCTCGAGCCATGCCTCGAGCGCGGACCAGATCACGGCCTGGAACCCCGTCTTCGGGACCGTGTACAACGTCTACGGCACCGCCAGCACGCTGGGCAGCAACACCTACCAGAGCTCTATCAGCTCGGGCGGCGTGCTCGCGCCCGGCAGCTACACGACCTACGCCGGCTCCTGCTCCGGCGACTACTCCAACGGCGGCTACCAGGTCGCGACCGTGACCGCCGGCACGACGCAATCGGTGAGCGTGCCGGTGCCGGCGATGATCGTCGACGTCTGGGCGAACGCGGGCGCCGACAGCGAGATCAACGACAACGCCGCGGCCGTCTCCTACACCGGCTCGTGGACTGACTCGACCGGCCAGAGCGGCGACTACAACAGCGACGAGCACTACAGCGGCACCGCCGGCAACTACGTCACGGTCACCTTCACCGGCACGAGCATTGCCTGGATCTCCTCCGACGGCCCCAACCACGGCTACGCGAACGCCTACCTCGACGGCAGCTCGACCCCGGTCGCGACCAACGTCGACAGCTACGGCGCCACGATCGTCGGGCAGCAGACGCAGCTGAGCCTCACCGGCCTCTCAAACACCAGCCACACGCTGAAGCTCGTGGTCGACGGGACACGCGACGCCTTCGCGTCTGCCAACTACGTTTCGATTGACGCCTTCGTCATCGGCACCGAGACCGGCACCGAGGTCGACGACGCACCTAGCTCCTCGGTCACCTACAGCGGCAGCCACTGGACGCACGGGGCCACCGGCAACCAGAACTACGACAGCACCGAGAGCTTCGACCTCACGGCCGGCGACTACGCGCAGTTCACGTTCACCGGCACGAGCGTCGAGTGGGTCGCCCCGATGTCCAACAACGGCGGCTACGCCAACATCTACCTCGACGGCAACCTGGTCGCCACCAACGTCACGACCTACAACGCATCAACGGTCTACCAGCAGATCATCTGGAGCGACTCGGGCCTGGCGGACACCTCCCACACGCTCAAGATCGTCGTCGACGGGACAAAGCCCTCGGCCTCGAGCGCCACCTACGTCCAGCTCGACTCGTTCATCTACGGCGTGCCGCCGCTGCTCGCCACGGCGCCGCTGGTCACGCTCACCGACAACAACGCCAACTGCTCGAGCCAGGAGAACTATCCGGCGACGCAGGCGCCCACCCTCACGCAGGGGGCGCTCGTGGACCCGGGCCAGCCGTACGGTAACTGGACGGTCTGCGCGAGCAGCGGTGGCGTCAAGAACACGGCGACCGTGGCAAACACGAGCTACACGACTGGCAACGTCGTCAACATCTACCTCGGCACGGGTGCCTCCGGGTTGGCGTCTGGCAGCTGCACATGAACCGGCTCGATCTGCGCAGCGAGAGCGGCTTCACGCTGGTCGAACTGATGGTCGCGACGATGATCGCGATCATCGTTTCCGCGGCGACGCTTGCGATCGTGATCGTGTCTGTCCACTTCAGCTCGAACTACAGCGACCGCGTCGACGCCACCCAGGAGGGGACGGTCGCGATGGAGAAGATCACCCAGGCGCTCAACTCGAGCTGCGTCTCGGCTTCGCTGGCCCCGATCCTCTCCACGAGCGACGCAAGCGATGTGTGGTTCTACAGCCTGCTGGGCGACAACGCGACGATCCAGCCGAACAAGGTCGAGATATCGCTCAGCGGCGGCCAGCTCGTGATGAACACCTACGCCTACACCGGCGGCAGCTCGCCGGCGACGTGGACATTCTCCTCGACGCCGACCGCGTTCGTGCTGTTGCCGGCGGCCGCGCAGTCGGGCTCGACCGCGGTCTTCCAGTACTACGGCTACGGGTCAAACGGCGTGCTGTCGAGCACGCCCTACACGCTCAACACGACGCTCGGCGCCACCAACGCCACGACAACGGCCGAGATCGTGGTCACCTTCCAGTCCGATCCGTCCGATAACAACACCGCGCTGGGGCGCCCGACGAGCTTCAGCGACGCGATCGTGCTGCGCCTGTCGCCCGCGTCGAGCTCGATCTCCGACCTGCCATGCAGCTGAGCGTGCCTACCATTCACCTCCCACGCGCCCGCGGCGAGCGGGGCTTCACGATGCTGCTCGCGCTGTATGTGCTGACGATCACCACGCTGCTGCTCGGTGCGGCCTACGTCGCGGTGCTGAGCGACACGCACCTGTCGCGCAACGATCTCGACCAGAAGCGCGCGTACGCGGCCGCGCAGGCCGGCCTCGAGCAGTACACCTACGATCTCAACCAGAACCCCAACTTCTGGGAGACGTGCGTGCCTCCGAACGGCACGCTCGGAGCGGCCGACAGCGGCTCGACCGAGACCTACACCGACTACGAGCTGGTCGCGAGCACGGCGGCGACCGGAACGACGGCGTGCTCGACAAGCAACCCGATCGGAACGGTGATCGAAGCGCAGACGCTCTCGGGCGGCGCCACCAACCCGGCCGCCGGGACCTTCCGGATCGCCTCAACGGGCACCTCCAACAACGTCTCGCGCACGATCGTGGCGCAGTACAAGCGAGACAGCTTCCTGAACTTCGTCTACTACACCGACTACGAAACGCTCGACCCGGCGGCGCTGCCCGGCAACCCGACCGACTGCAACCGCCACTACACCGACAGCCCGGGCCGCGGCAGCGACTGCGGCGGCGCGATCAACTTCATCACCGCCGACCACATCAACGGGCCGCTGCACAGCGAGGACACCCTGGCGATCTGCGGGTCACCAACCTTCGGGCGCAGCGCCGCCGACTCGATCCAGGCGCCGGGCTTCGCGGACGAGAGCAACTGCGGCGGCAGCGCCCCCTATTACGGGGCAACGATGACCGGCACCTACAGCAACAGCTCGACGTCCCTGACGCCGCCGCCGACCGACGGCCAGATGCTGAACGTCGCCCAAACCAACGGCATCGTGTACACCGGCACGACGACGATCGCGCTCACCGGTACGACGGCCACGGTCACCAACGCGAACCTCAACGGCGGCACGCCGACCTCGGTCAACCTGGCCTCCACCAACGGCGTGATCTACGTCCAGAGCGCGCAGGCGCCAATCTGCGCCGAGAATTACACGCCGTTCTCGGCCAACTCGACCTACGGCGCAGACCTCGGCTGCGGCAACGTCTACGTCAGCGGCTACTACAACATGTCGCTCACGATCGCCAGCGACAACGACGTCATCATCAACGGCAACATCTGGCCTGGCAACTCTGCCACGAACTACGCGACGTCGACCGGATCGCTTGGCGGCACCCCGACCGGCAACAATCTGCTCGGCCTCGTCGCAAACAACTTCGTGCGTCTCCAGCACCCCGTCAGCTCCAACCGCGGGACGACGTCGGGCTCCTGCGGCAGCAACGCCAACGTCACCAGCGGGACCTACCAGACGCTGAACAACCCCTACATCTACGCCGCGATCCTCGCCGTCCAGCACTCGTTCATCGTCGACAACTACGACTGCGGATCCTCGCCCGGGACGCTCACGGTCGTCGGCGCCATCGCGCAGCTCTACCGCGGCCCGGTCGGCACCGGCTCCTCGTCGGTCTCCACCGGCTACGGCAAGAACTACACCTACGACGACCGCCTGGCCTACGCGGAGCCGCCGTACTTCCTCAACCCTGTCTCGGTGGCCTGGTCGGTGCAGCACCAGACCGAATGCTCGGCCTCGGTCGCCTCCTGCAACATTCCCTAGCGGTCCTGACAAGGTCGCCGCGTGCGCCCACGCGGCGAGCGGGAGTGCAGGAGTTGGCCGGCTCCCTGGCGGGGGTCGTTCGCGTGCGCGCCCAGTCGCGCGGCCGCGCGATCTGCTCGTAGCGGCGGCCGAATGCCGGCCGGGTCCGCTGGCGCCCGGCCGCCGCCATGTTGGGTAACGGCCGGCCGAGCGACTGCGAGCGTAGCCAGGAGTCAGCGCAACGCTCCCCAGACCGCGCTCAGGCGCACGGACCGGCCAGCCGGTTGGTGAGTCCTCCCGCCGCCGCCCACACCCTCAAGAGGGTCGCGGACGCCAAGCCGGGTTCCACGTCGCCGCGCCCTACGGGCTCCGCTGTGTGGCAACCGGCCCGGCCAACCTCAGCCGGAAGGCAACTCGAACCTAAGGAGCCGGAAGCATGGCCCCCACACCGTGCCAACGAACCCCATGATGAGGGTCAGCTGACCCATTTACCCCGGCTGGGCGATCGGGTTTGCTGCGCCGCATGCGCGATGCCTGACAGCACCCACCGGCGCATGCCGCCCGCGGCTTCGAAGGCCGCCCGCGGCGGTGGCTGAGGACGTGGCGGCGTTCGCGGCTCCAGCGAAGGTCGCCCCGGCCCCATCTGGCCTAAATCCCTCAAAGCAAGGAGTCCATGCCATGGGTCGTACAGCTTTCCGCCGATTGGTTCTCGCCGCGGCGTGTTGCACGGTCGCAACCGCCGTGGTGGGGTTGACGGCCGCCTCGTCGTGGGCGGCGACGCCAGTGCCGGCTTACATCGCGTTTGGCGTGCCGGCAAACCTGTTGTTGCCTGACACGAACGCCAGCGTTAATGCCAACCCGAACGGCGTCCATTCGGACGCTCTCGCAGGCGGAGTCGCGCCGGCCGACTCGCACGGGTGCCCGTCGAGCTACGCCTGTGCGTGGGTTGACGCGAGCTTCGGCACCCCGATGGGCGAGTGGGCGGGGACGAATCCGAACTTCAGCGCGTTCAGCCAGGCGGCGTGCAACTGGTTTCCCCCCGACCAGAACTGGAACGACTGCGCCTCATCGGTAGACAACGCGGGAACGCAGTGCACCGTCGATTGGTATTGGGACATCAACTACGGCGGTGCGATGTGGGCGCTGGCACGCGGCAGCAGCTCCGGATCGCTCGGCAGTTGGAATGACGAGATCTCGTCTAACGGCTGGTGCAAGGGGTGAACTCACCAGCCGTCACCAAGCGTGACGCTGGCGTGACGGACGCAGAGCGGCGGGCGCCGTCGAGAGTCGCCCGCCGCTGCACCGTCGTGGCGGTGACGAGCCTCGCGTTCCTAGGCAGCGGATGTGGTGCAGCTGTCCGGCACGGCCATACGGACGCGCGCCCCCTCGCGCGCGCCGGAAGCCGCTTCGAGGCGGCCGGGGTGCGCCAGCCACTGACCACAGCCGACTTTGTTTTCATACGCCACACCGGATTCATGCCCGGCCAGGAGGGCGTCATACAGCATGCCCTGGAAGCTGCCACGAGATCGTGCATGCTCGCACACGGTTTTCCCTACACCGAGGCGCCCGCCTACGACGGCGAGAATTCCCGCAACGACGATCTGACGGACGTTCCAGGCGTCGCACCCTCAGAGGCGTCGCTCTTGCGCTACCGGCGCCGAAACGGATACGGGCTCTACCAGATGTTTCGCGCGCCCGCTGCCGTACAGCTGCCGAATGATCGCTATGTCGCTTCGCTGACCTCCGCGGCCCAGACTCGGTGGCTGGTCGCCTTCGAAGGCGATCGCTCGCAGGACGCGAGCATGAGCTTCCCAGGAGGCGTCGTGATCAACTACCAGCGCGGCGGCTGTCAGGGTCGCGCCCAGGCGACCGTGTTCGGTTCCGTCGCTGCGTTTACGCGACGCCAGTACGAGCCGACGATCATCTACCGCGAACTGTCGGACGCGGCGTTCGCGTCGCCGCAGGTCCGTCGCGCCGGCAGAGCGTGGTCCGCGTGCGTGGCGCGCGCTGTCGGCACACACTTCAGCTCCCCCGGCGCCCTCCAGGGAGCGCTTCAGCGCCGCTACGAGTCCACCGGGGCGACGCCCGCAACCCACCGGCTGGAGATCCGCGACGCAATCGCGGATACGACGTGCGCATACGGCACAGGGCTGGCCCGCAGCTACTCTGCGGCCTTCTGGGACTCCACCCGTCGCCTGCCGCTACCTCAGCAGCGCGATCTCACGATCCTCGTGGCGCAGGAGGCCCAGGCCTACTCCCGGGCCGTCTCCCTGCTCGCGCGACACGGCGTTTGAGTACGGCTGCGCCGCAAGGCTCGCGTGCCTGCCCTCGGAGCACGCGTGGTTCCCCGCGGCGACGCGCAGGCGTAACATCGGCGAGCCTGCCGGCCATTTCCCTGGTATGAACGCAGCGGGGACGTCTGAGGGGCGAGAGGTGAAGTCCGCCGAGCAGCGGTTCGAGGAGCTGTACGAGACGCATTTCGCTCGGGTGTCGGGCTACGTGCTCGCCCGCACGGACTGGCATTCGTCCGC
>Ga0302319_10025830_pt1 | contig 10375 bp, 7 predicted proteins | sample Bog_T0_2_FD_203319 | JGI IMG/M metagenome (GOLD analysis project Ga0302319, IMG submission 203319) | Peat permafrost microbial communities from Stordalen Mire near Abisko, Sweden - Bog_T0_2 | ecosystem: Environmental > Terrestrial > Soil > Wetlands > Peat | place: Sweden: Abisko, Stordalen Mire...
AGACCACCCCTTCGCCGGTATTAAAGTCGGTCGCGGTTACGGCGAACGGAATGCGCATCTCTTCAAAAGTTCTGGCCTTCAAGGTCTGAGACAAGAACGAAACCATGCGGTTGTTGGTGGCGAAGCCGTAGCGGGAGAGCGTCCAGCGCGCGAAAGTGGTGAAGCGAACGCGGCTGGCGAGATCCTCGAGCTCGGCGATGGAGAGGCCGCTACAGTAGGCAGCCCCAAGAATGGCCCCGACGCTGGTGCCGGCCACCATGCAGACGGGGATATTCTCTTCTTCCAGAACCTTGAGAACGCCGATGTGGGCAATGCCGCGGGCGAAGCCTCCGCCTAAGGCGAGAGCGATGCCGGGGCAGCGCGTTGGCGCGGGCGGGATAGCCCAGCCGGAAAGTTCGCGGCTGAAAGCCTGCACCGAGCGGATCACCTTGCCCAGACGCTTCATGGAGCCCCACACTCCCGGTTTGCCGACCCCCGGCAAATCCGCAAACCTATCTGCATAAGATGCCACATATCCAAGAAATGTAACCACCACCTTGGTGCCACACGGGCAGTTACGGCTGAACATCGAGCGAGTTACCGAAGGCGAGGTATTTAGGGAGGAGGCCAATTCTCCGGGGAGTCTTTTCGATATTCGCGCATCGCAGGGGTGTGTGACCGGGGTCACTGCGATTTTGGCGCCGAATTCCTACAATCAGTAAGTAAATATCGATATGAATTTATCGGAAGATCACCTTATGAAAGGAAGCTCAGGACCGTCGGTTCCCGAGGCAAGTCTGCGAAGGCTGCCACAGTACCACTACTACCTGGTCGGGCTTCAGGCGCAGGGGATTACCGTGATTTCCTGCAGCGCCATCGGTCGTGATTTGCGCTATGTTCCGGTGCAAGTGCGTAAGGATCTTCAGTTTACGGGGATTATCGGGAAGCCGAAAGTGGGCTATTCGGTGGCCGAGTTGCTGGTGGCGATCGAGAGTTTGCTGGGCTGGAACAACGCGAATGAGGCGTTTCTGGTCGGTACGGGAAACCTCGGGACCGCAATTCTCGGGCATGAGCGCTTCTCGCGCTTTGGATTGCAGGTCGTAGCCGCCTTTGACAACGACCCGCGGAAGGTTGGGCAGTGCGTCCATGGCAAGCCGGTTTTGTCGCTAGAGTGCCTGATTCCGCTGGCGGGGCGAATGAACGTCCACATGGGAATTATTGCCACACCGCCGGAAGCGGCGCAGGCGATCGCGGAGGAGATGGTGAAGGCGGGGATTCAGGCAATCTGGAATTTCGCCCCGGTCAAGCTGAACCTGCCGGAACACATTATCGTGCGGAACGAAGATCTCTATTCGTCGTGGGCCTCGCTGTCTTGCAAGTTGGCCAGACGTTTGCGAGTTCCGCTAGAAGAGAATGCGAGTTTGAATTGAACGGTGGCCGAGAGACGGCCGGTGAAGGAGCGAGAAATCGTAGAAGGTCCGACGACGAAACGCCTGTCAATCACGGTCGGTCAACGAAAGTTTGATAAGCCGAGGTGAAGATAGCGGCAAACGCGACCGATACTCTCTAGAGGTTACGGAGTTGCGAGAGAAGGCCGTTCTGGGAACCAAGAATACATTTGGGAATCTCGAGCCAAACGGGTTCCACGGTTCTGGACTAAGGTTGTGAAGGAGGTACGCATGCCCCGAGTGATAGAGATCACAGAACTAGCACTGCGAGACGCTCATCAGAGTTTATTTGCGACCCGCATGGCGATGGATGACATGACACCGGTCTGCGAAGACCTCGACAACGCCGGCTACTGGTCGATCGAGTGTTGGGGAGGCGCAACGTTTGACTCCTGTATTCGCTTTCTAAATGAAGATCCGTGGGAGCGGTTGCGCACCTTCCGCAAACTGCTGCCGAAGAGCCGGTTGCAAATGCTGCTGCGCGGCCAGAATCTTCTGGGCTATCGCCACTATGAAGATGGCGTGGTGCGGCGCTTCGTCGACAAGGCCGCAAGCAACGGGATGGATGTCTTCCGCATTTTTGATGCGCTGAACGATGTGCGGAATCTCAAGACGAGCGTGGATGCCGTGAAGAAGACGGGCAAGCACGCCCAAGGCACGATCTGCTACACCATCAGCCCACTGCATACGGTCGCAGCCTTCGTCGTGATGGCGCAGCAACTCCAGGAGATGGGCTGCGATTCGATTTGCATCAAGGACATGGCGGGTCTGCTTAAGCCGCAACCGGCATACGACCTGGTGAAAGGGATTAAGGAGAAGTGCGGGCAAAGTCTGCTGGTGCATGTCCACACGCACGCCACGACCGGGGTCACGCTGGTTTCGCTGATGAAGGCGATTGAAGCGGGCTGCGACATTGTCGATACCGCGGTCAGTTCGTTGTCGCTGGGGCCGGGACATAATCCGACGGAGAGCCTGGTGGAAATGCTGGAGGGGACTGGCTACGAGACTCGCCTCGATAAAGAACGCGTGCTGCGGGTAAACCAGCACTTCACGGCGGTCCGGCCAAGATATCGCGAATTTTTCAGCGAATTCAGCGGCGTCGATACGGAGATTTTCAAGAGTCAGATTCCTGGTGGAATGATCTCGAACATGGAGAGCCAATTGAAGGGCCAGGGGGCGGCGGACCGGCTGCAAGAAGTTCTTTTGGAGGTGCCGAACGTTCGGAAAGACGCCGGCTATCCACCGCTGGTGACGCCTTCCAGCCAGATCGTGGGCTCGCAGGCGGTATTCAATGTCCTGATGGGTAAATACAAGGTGATGACCGGCGAATTTGCTGATCTCATGCTCGGTTACTACGGGAGCACGCTCGGCGAAAAAAATCCCGAGGTGTTGAAGAAAGCCGAGGCGCAGGCGAAGAAGCCGCCAATTACGGTTCGTCCCGCTGACTTACTGAAACCGGAATGGGAAAACCTGAGCGCAGCCGCGCACGCACTCGATGGCAACAATGGCAGCGACGAAGATGTGTTGACCTACGCCATGTTCCCGCAGGTCGCTCCCAAGTTTTTTAAGACTCGTGCGGAGGGACGCAAGAACCTGGGCAAGGATCCATCGAAGAAAGCGCCCGAAGCGAAGGCTTCGCCGGCAGCGGCGAGCGGCGGCCATGAGTTGGGAGCAAAAGTGAACTATGTCATCACGTTGAACGGCAAGGAGCACCGGGTGAGCGTGGCTCCAGAAAAATAAACGGACCGTCATGCACAGCGATGGCGTTCATGGATCCGTTTCATCGTTGAACGGTCGATTGATGGACAGCGATTTAGGGAGATTTGGGGAGTGAAGATGGCTAAGCAAGCAACGAGTCCGAAACAGAAACCGATGGCCGCCAAGATTGCCGAGCTTCGTGCCAAGCATGCTGCGGTCGAACTGGGGGGCGGCCAGGAGCGCATCGACAAACAGCACGCCGCCGGCAAACTGACGGCGCGGGAGCGCGTCGACCATCTGGTCGACAAAGAGAGCTTCCAGGAGATTGGCTTGTTTGCGAAACACCGCGCAACCTACTTCGGCATGGCCGACAAAGAGATGCCGGCCGACGGTGTGGTCACCGGTTGCGCCACGATCGATGGACGCATCGTCCATCTCGCCAGTCAGGATTTCACCGTGGGCGGCGGTGCGGCCGGGCAGGTTCACAGCGACAAGATCGCCGACATGATGCGGCTCTCGCTGAAAACCGGAAGTCCTTTTGTCTTCATCAATGATTCGGGCGGCGCTCGCGTGCAGGAAGGCATCGACAGCCTGTCGGCGTACGGCCGTGTTTTTTATAACAACGTGCGGCTCTCGGGCACAGTACCGCAGATTTCCCTGATCTGCGGACCGTGCGCGGGCGGTGCAGCGTATAGTCCCGCGCTCACCGATTTCATTATTCAAACGCTGCAGGGCCAGATGTTCATTACCGGGCCGCAGGTGATCAAACAGGTCACGGGAGAAGTGGTGACTGCCGAAGAACTGGGCGGCGCGCAGTCGCAGATGAATTACTCGGGAGTGATTCACCTGATTGCCCAGAACGACGATGATGCGCTGCAACTTTGCCGGCGGCTGCTCAGTTTCATGCCATCCAATAACATGGAAGATCCTCCGCGGATGGCGTTTAATCTGCCGCTGGAATCTGATCCGGAGATGAACGGGATTGTTCCGATCGAGAGCAAGATGGCATATGACGTTCGCGGCGTGATCACGGGCGTTCTGGACTACCGGGATTTTCTGGAGATCCAGCCCACGTTTGCTCCGAATATTGTGATTGGTTTCGGGCGCTTGCAAGGCCGGCCAGTGGGCATTGTGGCAAACCAGCCGAATGCCCTGGCCGGCGCGCTCGATATCAATGCGTCGGACAAATCCGCGCGCTTCATCCGTTTCTGCAACGCATTCAATATTCCGTTGATTACGTTCGTGGATGTGCCCGGCTTTCTGCCCGGCGTCGAGCAGGAGCGGGGCGGGATCATCCGTCATGGCGCGAAAATGTTGTTCGCCTACTCGGCCTCGACCGTTCCGAAAATAACGGTGGTCTTGCGCAAGGCGTATGGCGGCGCGTATCTCGCCATGTGCGGGAAAGATCTGGGGGCCGATCGAGTCGTAGCGTGGCCTACGGCGGAGATAGCCGTGATGGGCGCGGAGGGCGCGGCTGAAATCGTCTTCCGTCGCGAAATCGACGCTGCCCAGGACAAAGTCGCCCGACGCAACGAGATGGTCAAGGAATATCGCGAGACCTTTGCCAATCCTTATGTTGCCGCGGGCCGGCGGCTGGTGGACGACATCATCGAACCGTCGGAGACAAGACGGTATCTGGCCCTGGCACTCGAATCATTGCACGCCAAACGAGAACTTCGTCCGCCGAAGAAACATGGATTGATTCCTCTATAAGAAGGAGCGGAAATGGGCCGGGTTGCCGGCGCGCTGTACAGAGTTAGGACCAGCGACGACTGGATGAGAACGAATTAGATAAGAACGAAGAAGCATTCAGAGAATACGCGTTTGGATAAGAAGAGGAGCACGGCGTGGCATTCAACTTCACATTGCTGATTGCGGCGGGATTGGTCGCAGTGATTTGCGGAGTGACCTATCTCCGTCTGAAGCGCGCCTTCCGGCAAGCGGCCGCGGATCTGCAGCGGTCCGGCGAGCTTCAGATCAGTGCCCTGGCCGCCACGGTGAAAGAGTTGGAAAGGCGGGTTGCCGGACTCAGTTTCGAAATCAGCCAAGCGGCAAAGACTAACCCAGTCTCGGTGCCAGTCGCCGCGCCAGTCTCGGTGCCAGTTGTCCCAGCGGCGGCTACTCCGGCCGTAGAGATCGGTTCGGCTCGAAGAGAAGACGAGATCACGCCGGAATTGCTGGTGGTGATGGCGGCAGCGGTGACTGCGTTTCTGGGGAAGAAAGTGCGGATACGCTCCGCCAAGATGCTGCAGTCCCCGTACGAAATTGTGAATCCATGGTCGCAGCAAGGGCGTGTGTTTGTGCAAGCTTCGCATAATTTACGTTCAAGGGGCTGAGACCGTCCGAGCGAAAGGCGCTCGCGGGAAAGGAAGCACGGATTGAAACTACAGATTGCCATTGATGGAAAGTCATACGAGGTCGAAGTCGAGCTTCTGGAAGATGATTCTGCTCCGCGCATGCCCAACTACGGACCCTATCCCATCGTCCCCGCGACTGTGCAGTCTCCGCAGGCACAGGGCGCGCGCAGCGAAGCGCCAAGCGTGGAAGAAAACGCAAATGTGAATGAGGAGAAAGTGTGCCGCAGTCCAGTGGCCGGGGTGGTGATTAAGGTCAACGTGGAACCGGGACAGGCGATACAAGCGAACGACTTAATGATGGTTCTTGAGGCCATGAAGATGGAGACGAACGTCACGGCACCCGTGGCGGGCAAAGTGAAGAGTGTCAAAGTCGCCCAGGGAGATGCCGTGAAAGTGAACCAGGTCGTAGTCGAGTTCGAATAGGAGTTTCGCGGTCGAGGCACCCTCGCGAGTGGGCATGGACCTCAAGAAGTCGCGAGAAATATTGGAGAAGAAAATCGATGAGCAACACGCAGGACGATCTGAAAAATGTTCCGGGAATTGAGTTTGTCGATCACGTAGCCATCGCGGTCAAGCAGGGAGAATTGGATGGCCAGGTCAAAGGCTACGAAATGATGGGCTTTCGGGAAGTGCACCGCGAGGAGGTAGGCGGGACCGATCAGGTGCGAGAAGCCTTGCTGCAGATCGGGAATGGTCCTAATCTTATTCAGTTGCTCGAACCTCTGACAGCGGACTCTCCAGTGCAGAAGCTGATCGAGCGCAACGGCGGCCGCGGCGGTTTAGCGCACGTCGCGTTTCGGGTGAAGAGCGCGCAACTGGCGTTCGATGCCATGAAGGCGAGCGGATTTCAACTCATCGACAAGGCTCCCCGAAAAGGCTCGCGGGGCACCACGGTTTTCTTCGTTCATCCGAAATCACGGGCTGAGAATCCCTTTGGATTTCTCATCGAGATCGTCGAAGACCCGAAAAGCAAGTGAGGGAAAATGGGCTCTGACACTCTGTTGCACGAGTTTCCGCCGGTAAGTACGCAGGCGTGGGAAGACGTTATCGCCAAAGATCTGAAGGGCGCCGACTACGCCAAGAAACTTGTCTGGCAGACCGAAGAAGGCCTCGCCGTTAAACCGTACTATCGTGCCGAGGACATTGTCGGCCTGGAGTACCTGGACGCGGCGCCGGGAAATTTTCCGTTTGTGCGCGGAGACCGCGCGGCAGCCGACTGGCGCATTCGCGAGGAGATCGAAGCTCTAGATCCAGCCGAAGCCAATCGGGCCGCATGCGCTGCCGTGGTTGCGGGTGCGGAAGAGATTGCGTTTCTTCAAGTGCAAATCGCCGGCGCTCCCGACCTGACTGTGCTGCTCGCCAACTTGCAGGAGATTCCCGTTCACTTTCAGGGTGCCGGGGAAGCGCTGATTCGCCTGTTGCTGGAGAGGAAGGTACACTCCGCCGTTTCGACGGGATGGGATCCGTTCAAGAATCTGGACTTCGCCGCGGAAGTAATCGCTAAGTCGCCTGCCACATTTGTGCCGTTCACCATAAGCGGCAGTGAATTCGAGGAATCCGGAGCAACTTCGGTACAGGAAGTTGGATTCACGCTGGCTGCCGGAATCGATTTCCTGGCGGAGATGCAGTCGCGAAAGGCAGACATTAACCGCGCGGCCGCGAGCGTCACATTCTCTTTTGCGATCGGCTCCAACTATTTTTTCCAGATTGCGAAGCTGCGCGCCTTCCGCCTGTTGTGGGCGCGTGCGGTTGAGTCATTCGGGGGCACGCGAGAAAGTGCGAAGGCCCGCATTCATGCTCGTACCTCGCGCTGGAACGAGACCGTTTACGATCCACACGTGAATATCCTGCGCGGAACCACGGAGGCGATGTCCGCGGCTCTTGGTGGAGCGGATTCGATCTCCGTCGCTCCTTTCGATGAATGTTATAAAGCGCCCGATGAGGCGAGCCGCCGCCTGGCCCGGAATACTCAAATCCTGCTCAAGCAAGAAGCGCTGTTGTCACGTGTTGCCGATCCAGGCGGTGGTTCCTACTGCCTGGAAGTCATCACGGATTTCATCGCCCGCGAGGGTTGGAAGACGATGCAGGCGATCGAAGCGGCCGGTGGATTTCGTAAGGCCTTGGCCGATGGACAGATTCAGCGGGCGGTCGAGCAGTCGTTAGCGGCGAAAGAAAAAGCCGTCGCTTCGCGGCGCCGGATTTTTACGGGGACGAACCAGCACTCCAATCTCTCCGAAAAGGCGCTGGAGCGGATCGACGAGTCGCGTCTCAATAAAGGCGCCCATCGCGGCGCAGAGGCTTACGAGCAACTGCGTTTGCGTACTGAACGGCATGCGGCCGCGGGCGGCCGGGTTCCTCATGTTCTGCTGGCAGAAATTGGCGATATCAAAATGCGCGCCGCGCGCTCGAACTTCGCCGCCAATTTCTTTGGCTGCGCTGGGTTCGATATTGTCACTCGGCGCTTCGACAACGTCTCTGAAATTGAAGCCGCGGCGAGTGACGCTGAGTTAGTCGTTCTCTGCAGTTCGGATCCCGAATATCTGCCGCTGGCCGTCGATTTAATCGCAAGACTGAAAGCCGCGGGACGCAAGACTTCTGTGATCGTCGCGGGCTATCCCGATTCCGTCGAGCAACTCAAAGCCGCGGGCGTCGCCGATTTCGTGCATGTGCGCAGCAATCCCATTGAGGTTCTAACGAAGTGGCAAGGCCAGTTGGGAGTCAAGAAATAGTATGCGTCCAGACTTCTCAAAAATCGATTATCGTCCTGCGACAAAGCCAGCGGGCGCTGCGGCGCCCGAGCCGAAGGTTGCGGATGCTGCCGCCGGTGCCGTCAATGAGTGGCTTTCTACCGAGCACATTCCGATCAAGAGTTTTTATTCCGCGAGAGATCTGCAGGGCCTCGAACATCTCGACTATGCGGCAGGCATTCCGCCGTATCTGCGTGGCCCCTACAGCACGATGTATGTCATGCAGCCCTGGACGATCCGACAATATGCGGGTTTCTCGACGGCGGAAGAGTCGAATGCTTTTTACCGCCGTAACCTGGCCGCGGGACAAAAGGGTTTATCGGTCGCGTTCGATCTGGCGACGCATCGGGGCTACGATTCCGACCACGAACGAGTCACGGGAGATGTCGGCAAGGCGGGAGTCGCTATCGACTCGATCCTTGACATGAAGATATTGTTCGATCAGATTCCGCTCGAACAGATGTCGGTGTCGATGACGATGAACGGCGCCGTGCTGCCGATCATGGCGTTCTACATCGTTGCCGCCGAAGAGCAGGGAGTGACCAGCCAGCAACTGAGTGGAACCATTCAGAACGACATTCTTAAAGAGTTCATGGTCCGCAACACCTACATCTATCCGCCGGAAGGTTCGATGCGGATTGTCGGCGATATTTTTCGTTACTGCGCCGAGAAGATGCCGAAGTTTAACTGCATTAGCGTGAGCGGTTATCACATGCAGGAAGCGGGAGCCACGGCCGACATCGAACTGGCGTACACACTCGCCGACGGGCTTGAATACTTGCGCACGGGCGTCAAAGCGGGGTTGGACGTCGACCGCTTTGCGCCGCGCATCTCGTTTTTCTGGGGCATCGGCATGAACCATTTCATGGAGATTGCCAAGATGCGCGCCGCCCGCATGCTGTGGGCGAAGCTGGTCAGGACCTTCAATCCGAAGAATCCGAAATCGCTGGCGCTACGCACACACTCGCAAACCTCAGGCTGGAGTCTGACTGCACAGGATCCCTACAATAACGTCGTCCGAACCTGCGTTGAGGCTTTGGCCGCCGCTTTTGGACATACACAATCCCTGCACACCAACGCGCTCGATGAAGCATTAGCTCTGCCCACGGATTTTTCGGCCCGTATCGCGCGGAACACCCAGATCTATTTGCAGGAAGAGACCAACATCACGCGCATCGTTGACCCCTGGGCCGGTTCCTACTACGTGGAGCGGCTCACCCACGAACTGATGCACGCAGCATGGACTCTGATCGAAGAGGTCGAAGAACTCGGCGGAATGGCCAAGGCGATCGAAACGGGTGTTCCGAAGATGCGCATCGAAGAAGCGGCAGCCCGCAAGCAGGCCCGCATCGACTCGGGTCGCGACATGATCGTCGGCGTCAATGCGTATCATTCGGCCGAGGAAACGCTCATCCCGGTCCTCGATATCGACAATGCCGCGGTCCGGGAATCGCAAGTAAAACGCTTGCAGGAACTTAAACGTTCGCGCGACAGCAAAGCCGTCGAGCAAGCGCTCGAACAACTGGCGCGATGCGCCGCGACCGGCAAGGGCAACCTGCTTGAGTTTGCTGTGGAGGCTGCGCGCGAACGCGCCACGCTAGGTGAGATTTCTGCCGCTCTGGAAAATGTGTGGGGCCGCTACGAGGCGACGACGCGCTCGATTGCTGGCGTGTACTCTTCGGAAAGCGGCAACGCCGAAGAGTTCAAAAAAGCGCAGCAGATGGTAGCTGACTTCGAGAAGGCGGAAGGCCGCCGTCCTCGCATTCTGGTCGCGAAAATGGGGCAGGATGGTCATGACCGCGGGTCCAAAGTAATTTCCACGGCCTTTGCGGACGTGGGCTTCGACGTTGATATAGGCCCGTTGTTCCAGACTCCGGCTGAGGTCGCGCGGCACGCAGTCGAGAATGACGTGCATGTCGTCGGAGTTTCCTCGCTGGCCGCCGGACACAAAACGTTAGTGCCGCAACTGATCGGCGAGTTGAAAAAGCTGGATCGGGATGACATTCTAGTGGTCGTGGGCGGCGTCATTCCTCCGCAGGATTATGAATTCCTCTACCAGGCGGGGGCGGTTGGCGTGTACGGGCCGGGCACGGTCATTCCGGTGGCAGCGCAGAAGATTCTTGGCATTTTGAGTGGCAGTCTGGTC
>Ga0302319_10025831_pt1 | contig 10374 bp, 11 predicted proteins | sample Bog_T0_2_FD_203319 | JGI IMG/M metagenome (GOLD analysis project Ga0302319, IMG submission 203319) | Peat permafrost microbial communities from Stordalen Mire near Abisko, Sweden - Bog_T0_2 | ecosystem: Environmental > Terrestrial > Soil > Wetlands > Peat | place: Sweden: Abisko, Stordalen Mire...
CGACGGGCGCGGGCTGGATGAGCGGCGATTCGGCGTCGATGGCGGCGAACAAATCGGCGATCTCCCGCTGTTGGGCCGGGGATGTGTGATTGAGCCAGTAATGGCCCGTCTTGGCGACCGCGGTGATCACGTTCCGGATTTCTTTCTCGACCCTGAATTGCGGCCCGGCGGGGAGATCGAGGCATGTGCCCTCGCATCGCGCCGAGACGTTCTCCATGGTAATCGCGCGCGCCATCCAGCCGGCGGTGACGGCGGTGTCGCACTCGACGCGCACCCAGCCAGGAACGGGCGATAGGTTTACGGCAAGATCGGTGACCATCCTGATGCCGCGGCAGATCTCGTCCACAACGCGGCGATGGCCGGCCGGATCGGAGGCGATTTCTGCGGGCGAGGCCGCGAGCAAAATCTTACCCTTGTGGGGAGGCCCACCGGCCATTGCGAGATCGCAGAAGCCGCGCCAGATATCGTCCCAGGCTACCTTGCCGTCCTGCCCGTATTTCAAATCGGCCTTTCCCATGGGGACAGGTTCTACTTCTTCGTATCGGTCTCGATATTCCTCGGGAAGAATGGCGCGGACCCGAAGTTCCAGAGCTTCGAAGGCGCGGCGGTCGTCGGGCGCCATGCGGATCATTCGTCCCGCGACTCTTGTTCCGCTCCACAATTCTGCTACCGATAACATGGCTTCTCTTTACATCTTACGGAACGGCAGGGTGGGCGGATTTGGCGATCTCGGGCTCGCACCCTACCGGGAACTTCACAGAATTGGCGATGAAGCAAAGCTCGTGCGCTTTATGGTGCAGTTCCTTCGCCTTCCCGGCATCGGACTGCGCCGTGATGCCCACTTTCGGCCGCAGCGTCACGCCGGTAAATCTCCCGCTGCCGCCCGGAGTTTCCGTCATCGTCCCGACCGCCTCATCCTCATAAGAGGTCACTACAACCTGGTTCACCGCGCAAAGATGCAGGTAGCTCAGCATGTGGCAGGAAGACAGAGCGGCCACGAGCAACTCCTCGGGGTTATACCGGTCTCGATCGCCGCGAAAGTGCGGGTCGGAGGAAGCCGGAATTTGCGATGTCTTGCCGGTGACGGCTATCTCATGGTCGCGGCCATAGGCCTTATAGTCCGAGGTCCCGGCCCCGCGATTGCCGGTCCAGCGCAGCGACACTTCATAGGTATGAGCTTTCATAAATCGCGTCTGATAATCTGAGCATTCCCTTCATGAAGAACTATCTCGATCTTACCGGTAAAACCGCGCTGATTACCGGTGCGTCCTCAGGCATCGGCGCGGCAACGGCTCACATCTTTGCCGACCTTGGCGCGAAGGTGGCCATCGGCTATTTCAATAACGAAGCAGGCGCATTCAGGGTGCGCGATGAGGTGGCGGCCACGGGTGCGAAGATTGTCGCGCTGCGGGGCGACGTTCGCAGGACGGCGGATATCAAAGCAATGGTCGAAAAGACCGTCGAAGCCTTCGGACCCATCGACATCCTTGTCAACAATGCCGGCTCGCTGGTGGAGCGTCAGCGCCTCGCACAGATCACCGAAGAGCGCTGGGACGAGATCATGAATCTCAACCTGAAGAGCGCGATGCTCTTCTCGCAGATCGTGGCGCCGTCGATGATCGAACGCAAGCGCGGGGCGATTATCAATCTTGTTTCGATCGCCGGACGCAATGGCGGCGGACCTGGCGCAACGCCTTACGCCACCGCCAAAGGCGCGCTCATCACGATGACGAAAGGCATGGCTCGCGAACTGGCCCCGCTGGGCGTGCGTGTGAACGCCGTTTCGCCCGGCGTGATCGATACACCGTTTCACGAAGTCTTCTCCACGCCTGAAATGATCAAAGGCTTCGTGGCCGGAATCCCGATAGGCCGCGTGGGCACGTCGCACGAATGCGCGACCGCGATTGCCTTCCTCGCTTCCGATGCCGCCAGTTACATCGCCGGAGAGACCATTGAGGTCAACGGCGGGCAACTGATGCTGTAATGCTGGTGCTGTAATGGAGACTACATGAGTCCAGGACAACAAGCGCAGCCAAAGCTGCCTATAGCCGGAGTGTCGAACCTGATTGCCGTCGGAAGCGGTAAGGGGGGCGTGGGAAAGACCACGGTTGCGGTCAATCTCGCGATCGCGCTGGCGCGGCTGGGATATAAGACCGGCCTGCTCGATGCCGACGTTTACGGCCCTAACGTGCCTTTGATGATGGGCACGAATCAAACGCCTGCGGCCATTGGCGAACGCATCCAGCCGCTCGAAGCCTATGACGTGAAGCTGATGTCGATGGGGTTCCTGAACCCCGGCGATAAGCCGCTGGTGTGGCGCGGACCCATGCTGCACAGCGTGATCCAGCAGTTCCTGCGCGGCGTCGACTGGGGCGAACTCGATTATCTGGTGATCGATCTGCCGCCGGGCACGGGCGATGTGCAGTTGTCGCTGGTGCAGACCGCGCCGTTAACAGGTGCGGTAGTGGTAACCACACCTTCCGATGTATCGCTCGAAGACGCGCGCAAAGCGATCCATATGTTCCAGCAGGTGCGGGTGCCGCTGCTGGGACTGGTTGAGAACATGAGTTATCTGCAGTGCCCGCACTGCAATGAGCGAATCGATGTCTTCAGCACCGGCGGAGGCAAGCGCACAGCTTCCACGATGGGCGTGTTCTTTCTGGGCGCGCTGCCGCTCGATCCGAATGTGCGGATCGGCGGCGATACCGGCCATCCTGTCGCTACTTACGGTCCGGACGATCCGCGTGCGAAAGATTTCTACGAACTGGCGACGCTGATTCGCATGCGGGCGCGCGAAGCGGGCAACGACAACGGGCCCAAAATCACGATTGAAGACTGATTACCGAGCCGTCTTCTTCTTCAGAGGGTCGACCGGCTTATAGCCCAGCTCTTCGGAAAGCACTTCGACCAGGCGCGTCAACGTGCGGACCCGAGCCCAGTACTTGTCGTTGCCCTCGATCAAATTCCATGGGGAAGTGCGCGTGCTGGTCTTGAGCAGCATCTCTTCGACAGCATCCTCATACGCCGACCATTTCTCGCGATTGCGCCAGTCGTCTTCGGTGAGCTTCCATGCTTTGTAGTGGGTGCTGCGGCGCTCTTCGAAACGCCGCAGCTGCTCGTCGGGCGAGATGTGCATCCAGAACTTCACCAGAATCGCGCCGAAGTCTTTCAACTGGCGCTCGAAAGAATTGATCTCCTTGTAGGCCCGCTTCCATTCATCGCGCGTGGCGAAGCCTTCCACGCGCTCGACCAGCACGCGCCCATACCAGGTGCGGTCGAAGATCGCGAGCTGGCCGCGTTCCGGAACGCGGGTCCAGAAGCGGTACATGTAGTGTTTGCTTTTCTCTTCGCCCTGCGGGGCGCTGATCGGATAGACCACGTAACCGCGTGGGTCCATCTTCTCGGTAATGCGCTTAATCGCCCCGCCTTTTCCCGCCGCGTCCCAGCCCTCGAAGGCGATGATCGCCGGGCGCTTTTGCTGAAAGATCTGCCAGGCGAGCTCCCGCAGCTGAATCTGGCGGCGCGTCACTTCCTCGACGTACTTCTCGCGCGGCAGCGCAAGAGAAAGATCCAGGGTTTCAAGCATTTGTCGCCTCACGCATCGTGTGACTCCGAGGCGCGATCGAGCGATTCCATCGCGGACCGCAGATCGGCATCTTCAAGCGCCGCCCGCTCGGAAGTTTCAGCCGCCGGCGCATCGGCGCCGAGGCGCTGTTCGAGGGCCGCGATCACGGTACCGAGCACTTTGGTCCGCGCCCAGCGCCGGGATGTGGCTTCGACGATGGTCCACGGCGCTTCATAGGCGTCGGTGGATTCGAGCATCTCTTCGGTGGCCGCGAGATACTCATCGTACTTCTTCAGCCTGGCCCATTCGGCTTTGGTCACGCGCCAGGCTTCGAGAGGATCGGCCGCGATCTTCTCGAAGCGCTTCTCCTGTTCGCGACGGCTGATATGCAGGAAGAATTTCAGAATCACGGTGCCGTTGTCGGCGAGGGCGCGCTCGAAATCCACAATATCCGCAAAGGCGTTGCGCCACACCTTCTCGGGCACTGCCGCTTCCACCCGCTCTTCGAGCACGCGCGTATACCAGCTGCGGTCGAAGATGGCCATCTCGCCCGCGTCCGGCACGCACATCCAGAACCGGCGGAGCCAGGGATAGTTCTGATCGCCGGGCCGCGGCAGGTCGATCACGTGGAGTTTGAAGCCGCGCGGATCGAGCCGCTGGGTTACCGTCGCGATGACGCTGCCCTTGCCGGCCGCATCCCAGCCTTCAAAGAGGATTACCGAAGGGATCTTGAGATCCCAGCACGCTTTTTCAAGATCGTACAAACGGCGCTGCATGCCCGGCAGAACCCGGGCGTATTCGTCGTCGGGGAGTTTGCGCTTCAGGTTTACGTTTTCGAGCAAACCATCTCAGCTTACCGCTTAGGCGACCGCGGCGGCCTTCGGCGCGGGTGCAATGCCCAGCACCTGGCGAAGGTCTTCGTCGAGCTTCTGAGCTGCTTCGGGGTGTTCCTTCAGATAAACGCGCGAATTCTCTCGACCCTGGCCGATACGTTCGCCGCGATAACTGTACCAGGAGCCCGATTTATCCACCAGATTGCGAGCCACACCGAGGTCGATCAGATCGCCTTCGCGCGATGCGCCTTCACCGTAGAGAATGTCGAACTCGGCCTCGCGAAACGGCGATGCGACCTTGTTCTTCACCACCTTCACCTTTGTACGATTCCCTATGATTGCATCGCCGTCCTTCAGCGCGCCGATGCGGCGAATATCCAGGCGGACCGACGAATAGAATTTCAACGCGCGGCCGCCCGTCGTCGTCTCGGGGCTGCCGAACATCACGCCGATCTTCTCGCGAATCTGATTGATGAAGATCATGCAGGTGTTGGTGCGGGAAACGGCGCCCGTGAGCTTGCGCAGGGCCTGCGACATGAGCCTGGCGTGCAGCCCCACATGGCTGTCGCCCATTTCGCCATCGAGTTCGGCCTTGGGAACGAGCGCCGCCACCGAATCGATCACCACCACGTCAACCGCGCCGCACTGCACCAGAGCAGCGGTGATTTCGAGGGCCTGCTCGCCCGTGTCCGGCTGGGAAACCAGCAGGTTGTCGATGTCGACACCGAGCTTTCGCGCGTACTGGGGATCGAGCGCGTGTTCGGCATCGATAAATGCGGCGGCCCCGCCCGTTTTCTGGGCCTGAGCGATCACCTGGAGTGCGATGGTTGTCTTGCCGGAAGACTCGGGGCCGAAGACCTCGACCACGCGCCCGCGCGGAAAACCGCCCACGCCCAGCGCGGCATCGAGCGACAGGCATCCCGAAGAAATCACCGACACCGGGACCACGTTGTCGGCGCCCAGCCGCAGCACCGTGCCTCGCCCGAACTGCTTGTCCATCGCCACCAGGGCAAGATCGATCGCTTTCCGTTTCTCGGCTTCGGTCATAGAACCTCTCCCCAGATCAGTGCCGGGGCTGGCGAAAAATCTCAAGAATTCGGCGGGAAACCTTTATGCGGCGTCATATTCTGAGAATGTCTCTCACTCGATCCAGCCGCCTGTCATAGATCGACCGGCGCTCGCGAACCCAGCGCTCCAGTTCTTTCAAACCTTTCGGATCGGTCTGACAGCTTCGTACGCCGCCGGTTTTCTCGGCCCGCACCAGCCCGCTTTCTTCGAGAATCTGCACATGCTGCATGACCGCCGCGAGCGTCATATCGAACGGGGCCGCCAGTCCTGAAACTGAGATCGGCCCCTCGCTGATCTTCTCCACCATGGCGCCGCGAGTGGGATCGCCCAGCGCACGGAAGATCGAATCGATCACAATACTTTGCTCGGCCGCCCGAGCAGTTTCTTTGTGGCCAGTGCCGTGGAGATTCTCCGTTCGCCCAGCGACATGGTTGAGGCAATCACCACGCGGCGCCTGCACGGCATCCCTATACTGCCTGTCGCTCGACAGCTCGCACACCCTTAAGCAGATGTAGCGGTCGCGGCAGGGACGACCATTACTGATCGCCCACCGCACAGATCCGTGCTGACGCTGCTAACGCACGCGGTTCCTGCCTCGGATGTTCTTCCCAAAGTTCGGGTGTTTGAGCATGACTCGCGGTCAAGCGGTTAGCTATTCCTTTCTCTGTATGACTCTTTCATTCACTACTTCACGCCGGTTTATCCCGACGCTATCCACACTGATAGTGTGCCGCGTCGAGACCCTCTCGACGCCTTTTCCGTGAACCATTCACTCGTTGCTGCGTATTAACGAGTGAGATGAAAACCCTCACGCAGGCAATGCTCACAGGTGTCCTCGCCTGTTCAGCCCTGGCCGCTGCCACCGACGTCACCGGTAAATGGTCCGGCTTTCCCGTCTACCTCACGCTGAACCAGGACGGAAACACCGTCACCGGAAGCGCGGGTGAAACCGCAGACGATCAGATTCCTTTTGCGCCCTCCACATTAGAAAACGACCGACTCATCCTCAAGTTCGGCCCCATGGAAATCGACCTCCTCGTTCAGGGCGACCAGATGTCCGGCGAAGTACGCCAGGGGGAAAGAACCATGAAAATGGTCTTCCGCAGATTTAAACCGCGCGCCCCCTCCGCGCCCCCGCCCGCCTTCGATGCGGCATCGGTGAAGCGAACTCCGCCGCAGCCCATGGGAAAAGGGAACGGCTCCAGCATGAAGGCCGATCCCGGCAGGATTACCTGCACCAATGTGCCGCTGAAACGCTACCTGGTAACCGCATGGGGACTGAAGGACTACCAGATTTCGACCCCGGACTGGATGAACGATGAGCGCTACGATCTGACTGCCACCATGCCCGCCGGTACGCCTACCGACGAAGTCCTCCTCATGCTTCAGGGCCTTCTCACCGATCGCTTCCGCCTGGCCACTCATCGCGAAACCAAAGAACTGGCCGTTTATGCCCTCGGTGTCGACAAAAGCGGAGTGAAGCTGAAACCCGCCGATGGCTTCGGCAGCAGCGTTTCCAGCAGTCCGAAAGGACGCAGTATGCATGCCAATGCATCCATGAAGAGTTTTGCCGCAACGCTGTCGAGCCTCGTCGATAAGCCGGTCATCGATATGACGGGGCTCATCGGAGGCTTCAACATCAATCTTGAATGGACCCCCGACGAACTGCAGCCGGCGGCCGACAGCACGCCGGGACCGACTATCTTCGCGGCCCTCCGCGAAGTCGGCCTGAAACTTGAATCGCGCAAGGCCCCCGTCGAAATCCTCGTGGTCGATCGGGGCGAAAGGATCCCCGGCGAGAACTAACCGAGCGGAACCACTCGCACTTTCTTCAAAAAGTCCGGATCGAACTCGAGCCCCAGCCCGGGCCCCGTCGGAACGGGAATGACACCGTCCTTAATTTCAAAATTCGGCGAATACCACGACTCCTTGTTCACCGGCTTCCGCCACACATACTCCATAAACGGCCCGATGTTCGGTGTCGTCGAAGCAAAGTGCAGAATGTTGACCGAAGCCGCGCCGGTCTGAGTATTATGCGGGCAGATCCAAAGGCCCGCTTTCCGCGCCATGCGGGCGACACGCGCAGCGCGAATGAAACCCCCGTTGTAATTCAGGTCAGGCTGCACTACATCCATCACCTTGTTATCGATCATCCACTGAAACTGCCAGAGGCTCGAATTCTGCTCGCCGAACGCCACTTTCATTTCGAGAGCGTCCGCTACCTTCTTCGTTTCGCTGAGCTCTTCCCAGGGACAAGGCTCTTCGAACCACAGATACTTCATTTCCTGCAGGCGTTTGCCGATCTCGATCGCGTTCTTCGCGTCGTACGACCCGTTTGCATCCGCCATCAGCGTTACCTTGCTCGCCAGCTTCCGCTGTGCCAGGTCGAAGATCCTGTTGGTCCGCCCCGGCGCGGCGTCATTGTTATCGCTCATGCGCCCGCCGATTTTGAACTTCACGGCTTTCGCGCCGGTGTAATCGACGCCGCGCACATAGACCTCGACCTCATCGTCGGCCGAAAGCACGCGGTCCGAACCTGACAGATAAACCGCAACCTCTTTGCGCAGCACGCCCCCCATCAGTTCGCCGGCCGATTTCTTCAACGTCTTGCCCATCAGGTCGAATAGACTCTGCTCGACGTAAGCGACCGGACACCAGAACTCCTGGCCGGCCAGCTTGTAATTGGAATTCGTCGCATAGACCTCGTCGACCAGGTGTTCAAGATCGCGAGCATCCTGATTGAGGAAATGCGGCTTCACGCGATGCGCGAGGATCGCGACATAGTCCGCAATATCCTTGCATTGCACGATGCCCTCGACGCCGTCCGCAGACCGGGTCCGCAGGAAGTAAAGCCCGCCCGACTCCAGCAACTCGATGGAAGCAATCTTCACGGGGGAAGAGAAGAATTTATTCAGATTGAAAACAGGCTTCTGGTAGTCGACAATCTCTGCCGACATGTCGTCGGCAAGGGCGCGTCCGCCGGCCAGCAAAGCAGTCGTCAGAAAATTACGGCGATTCATGGCCTACAACATATCAAGTGGAAGCGACCCGCGTGGCGGCGCGTCTCCCCAGACGAAGGCGCTAAAATCACAAAGCATGACCACCCCCGAACAAACCGTCTACCTGGGCATTCGCGGCTACGTTCTCGCCCTGTCACGCTCCACCGGAGAAGAACGCTGGAGGGTATCTCTCAAAGGCGCCGAATTCGTCAACGTCGCCCTTGACGGCGATCAGATCCTCGCTACTACTAAAGGCGAAATCTACTGCATCGACGCGACGACAGGCGAGATCCGCTGGCACAACGATCTCCCCGGGTGTGGCTGGGGACTCGCCACCGTGGTGACGGCCGCTTCCACGACGCGCTCTATCGTCGCTGAAGCCGAAGCGCGCAACCGTCAGCAGCAAGCCGCCGACGCCGCTGGCTGACCGCGCGGTCCGGCTTGAACCCATCGCCGCGATCGCCGTAACCGAACGCCCAATGCGTGGCTGTTTTCACTGTTGACTCTGCGACCGCATCCTGAAGTAAGATCGTTTATCCGATGAGTGGATTGGTTTCAGGATCGCTGCCCGATACGACCGCGCGCCGAACTGCCGGTCTGGCACTCATGGTGTCGACCTATCTCGCGCTGCCATTGCTTTTGATTGCCGCCGCGCGCCTGAGTTACTCCTCAACCCTCTCCATTCGGATCTCTGCGGCAGCCGCGTGCCTCGTTTCGGTGCTGCTCTTTCTGCCATGGCAAACGCGCGCTCTGCGCCGAGGGCGCCGCCTTTTGTCTACTCCTGGGAAGAGATCCTCCGTGAACCCGGCCGGCCCTTTGCTCTCTACCTTCGCTCCTTCGTCTCCGACGATATCGCCCACCTCTCCACACCTCGCGGTTTCATCCGGAAACTTATCGATTACATCGCTCCCGGAGAAGCCTTTGGCAACCGCCCCGAAGAGCGCCTCGTCGTCGTCGCCCACGGCATCGGTCCTATGATCGCTCTCGGCCGCCCAGGCGATAGCCTCCCTCAAATCGGCGCCGCGCGAATTTACATTGGCCATACCGCTGATGACCTCGAGTGGCAGACCACGGTTACTGATCTTTGTCGCCGCGCCGGGCTCGTCATCCTCCAACTCGGCAACCCGACACCCGGTCTGCTGTGGGAACTCGAAAATGCCCGACACCTGGTCGATCCCGAACGCCTCGTCATTTATCTTCCGCGAGGCGCCACCGCAAATCCCGAACTGCGCGGTATGGGTCCCAATTCCCTTGCCGCCATCTACTCGCGCCACTTCCCGAAGTCTCTGCCGCCTGAACTCGGCGATGCCCGCTGCATCGTCTTCGACCGCGACTGGAATCCGACTCTCATCGGTCCCTGGACTGCGCCCATCCGTTCCGCCGTCGGCGTTCTCAATGAAGATCACGGCCTGACCATGAAGCCCGCGGAACTTGGTCTCGACGAAGATACCCTCTCCCTGCTTTCCGCCCTCGAACAAAACTACCCTGACTACAACACCCCTGTAGAATCCGCCCTGCCTTTCGACCTGCGCGTTCATCGCATCTTCGAAGTTCTGCTGGGTCCACTCGGTAAACTGGCCGGATCCGTCGCGCTGATCGTCATCGTCTGGCCCGATTCGGTAAGACAGCTGCAGAACTGGCTGTCGCAGTGGATATAGATGACGCTCCCGAACACTCCCGCCCACCCGCGCCTGGTCACCGCTTCTCGTCTCCCGATCTTTCTTGCGCTGGTATTCGCCGCCCTGAAATGGTTCGCTATCGCGGGCTTCGGCCGGTTTTCCTGGGAGTGGGTCCTGGCTCCCTGGTGGCTTGCCCTTTACGCAGTCGCCGCGTTCAATCACCAGTCCCTGCTTGGCCGAACCCTTCTCTCCCGAGCCGCGTGGCCCGCCCCGTGGTTCACCGCGGCACT
>Ga0302319_10025834_pt1 | contig 10372 bp, 9 predicted proteins | sample Bog_T0_2_FD_203319 | JGI IMG/M metagenome (GOLD analysis project Ga0302319, IMG submission 203319) | Peat permafrost microbial communities from Stordalen Mire near Abisko, Sweden - Bog_T0_2 | ecosystem: Environmental > Terrestrial > Soil > Wetlands > Peat | place: Sweden: Abisko, Stordalen Mire...
CCGCAGGCGTAAAAGTTTCAGTAATGTCCGACTTTTCACACAGCCTCTCGCCGGAGCCAACCGCCGTTGGCGCTGCGGTTGCAATCCCCGCCGCGAGTCGGCGGTGGCTCAGCTTTCTACGTTAGGCGGCAAGCGAGCACCACAAACATTTGATGATTATGAAAACGCACGATGCCATTTTGTTGACGATAGCGATTTGGATTCTTGAGTCACTTTTTGCCATCAGGTTTGGCAATGCCGTCGTGCCGGTAGCTATTTTTCTGAATGCAGGCATGGCACTTTGGGCGGCGATTGATTCGACCAAGATTCACCTGCGACTTTACAAGTCGGGCATTGCTTGTCATCCGGTGGTTCTATTCATTGGCATTACTTGCCTTTGGATTATCGGTTTTCCGTGGTATCTTTCCGTCCGCTACAAGATTAAGACAGGCACAGCTATTTTGAAAGATGGAGCCACCGATGTTGCCGCTTAACAAGATTAGATGAGAAGGCAGTCACCCGGCGCAAAGGTTGCGTTGGGTGTAACTTGACTGCCTATGAAAAAACAAACTAAAACTACTCCGTCGGTCGTTCTCACCTCACGCACGGCACCGCCCAGGCCCAGCACGATCTCCTGGGCTTGAAACTGCGCGACGGCCTCGTGCGCACCCGCGTGAACCTCATCAACACCGTGCGCTTCACCCTCAAGAGCCTCGGGCAAGGCCTCCTGCGCAAACCGTTCCGGGTAGCCGCACGATTTCGCCCGCTCCGCCCACGCATACCGGTAACTGTGCAACGTCACTCCCTTTATCCCAAGCTGCCGGCAGCGTGAGCCAAACTCCGTCGCCCGGTCATTCGCCCGCACCCGTGACAGACACGGGAACAACACCCCTTCCGCCGGCAGGTCTTTGAACAGATTCAACGCCTCCCCGCCCAGATGCACCAGCACCGGCACCGCCGTCTTTTTTCTCACAAAACTTATCGTGCCGTTTTGCCAGTCCACGTCCTCGCCCTTCAAGTTCGCAATGTCGCCCTGGCTCTTCGAGTTCGCAGCCGATCAACCGCAGCGTGGCGTCAATGTGCGCCTTCTGCTTAACGTAACAATACGGTTGATAGCCGGTGATGCGGACGGCGACATCTCGGACGTCGCCCTGCTTGCCAAGCGCAACGGCGTAAATCGGCGCTTCATGGTTACGGGCGGCAAGGCCGGTCTTCACAGGATTGACCATTTCAAAGTCGTGGCCGTCCGTCAGTAAAATCACCGCGTTGACTGCTTCGTCCCCGGCGGGCGTGCTCAACAGGGTGTTCACCGATTTGTCGAAAAGCGTGGTTTTGCCTGTGGGCACGAGGTCCAGAATGGATTGCGGCAGCGGTCGGGCGTCGTCGCTGAATCCAAACAATCGCAGGCGCGGATCAATCGTCATTCCGTTTGGAGCCATCACGCCGGACGATTGCAGCAAATTTTTGGCGGCGTCGAAACGAGACTCATTTCCTGCGTCCTGTTGTTTCATGCTCAACGAAGTGTCCAGTCCGATCAGGGTAACGCGATCTTTTGTGGGTGGCGGCAGCACTTCGCGGCGTGACGGCTGGACCAGCAGCGGCACGACCAGCGCGATTCCCATCACGCGGAACAACATCAGCGTCAGATTGCGCCAGAGGCCGATGGACATTCCAACGCGCCAGTAAATGCGGACGGTGAGAACCAACAACAGTGCGCCCAGCAACGCAATGACCGGTGCCGGCAGGATCGGATCGAAAACCAGGCCGCTGGTTGGGGTGTCGTTCATGCGGCCTTCCTCCGGATTAAAAATTGAAATCCGCTTTCCAGCAATAAGAACGCCAGCGCGCCCAGCACGAACCAGTGGAAAATGGGCCGGCCTTTTGACAATTCATCGTAATCAGTGCTACCGGCCACAAAGTGCGCCTCGTGATTGTCTGAAAATTCCGTGGGAAGCAGGCTTTTATCAATCGGGCGCAAGTCAGATTGATCGGTGGCCGGATTGACACCAAACGCATACACCGGGCGTGGCGAACCCAGCGTGTAAAAGCCGATTTGATCCGGCGTGAACGCCACGCTACACCGTTCCCCTGTCAGTTCGCGCTGGGTGGCAACTGTCGCGCCGGCAGGACTAATGACCGCGTCGTGCATTTCACTTCGCCAGATTTCGGTGCGCAGCGTTTCGCCGAACGTGTAGGACGAAGGCGGCGGTTCCGTCGTGGAAAGATCCTTCACCAAATCCTGAATCCAGGCGGGAAAAATCCGCTGGCGGGACAGGTTGCTGGAAAATTCACCTGCGGAAAAATTTAACAGCAGCGCAGTGCCAAGTCCGTAGCGCAGCAAAGCCATCGCCGGCGACTGGTCGCCGTATTCCAGCAGCACGCCGCCCGCGCTGGTCGCGCCAGCCTGGTAATAATCATAAAAATTCAGCAGCGCGAGATCGCGGCGCGCATCGCCCTGAAACAACTTCAGGTAGGGCGATTGAAAATCGCCGCGCGCAATCTGCTGGGCACCCGCCGTGACATTCGTAGCGATGATCTGCCGCGACACCCGCAGCGGCATGGTATTCGGCCCCGTTATTTTTTCCAAGGAAGCCAAATTTTCGGCATCGGCCGAACCGTCGAGGAAATAAACCAGACCGCCGCCTTGGAACAGAAATTTTGCCACAGCGTCGCTCGCCTCGGGGCTTAAGCGGTTGACGTGGGAGAAAAACATTTTTTGCACGCCCGCGAGCCGGCCGGGTGAAAGCTCATCTGAGGAAATGATTCGCGGCAGCAGCGAGCCGGCATCGTTTTCAAACGGATTGAGTGCCATCTTGAGATAATACGCGCCGCTGCGCCGGCCATCCGTTCCGTCGGAGACGATGAGCACCTCCTCCTTTTCCTGCACCGCCAGCGTAAGAAAAAAATGATTGTCGTATTCGAGTGCGTCCGGCGGCAGGCGCACTTCGCACAAATGCACGCCCGGCCCGCCAACGGAAACCGGCACGGTGACTTTTTCCTGCGACCACGGCGCTATGGAAACTTCCTGGTCAAAACTGAACCGCTTGTCAAGCGTGACCGTGACGCGGTCTTCGAAGGGTTCCGGGCTGAAATTGCCGACGGTGATTTCGAGCGGGACGGTGTCGCCGGCCAGCATTTCGGTCTGCGAGGGTCGCGCATCCAAAATCGCGCGGTTGTCGCGGTGAACTGGCCCAACGTCAACGAATAACAATTTCACGGCTGGCGGCAGCGCGGTGAAGCCGGCGTTGGCCCATTTCTTCCGTTCAAAATCCGAGATATAATAAATCTCCGGTCGCGTAGCGGACTGCGGAATGAGCCGGGCGGCGACGGCATTGGCCAGGTTGACGTCCGCGCGTCCAAATCCGGGCTTGAGCTGGTTCAAAAACCGTTTCACCTCGGCGGTGTCCGCTGAAAATGAAACAAAACAGGTGGCCGGATTCGGTTCCATCAGCAGTATGTTCACCGTGTCATCGGGACCGAGCGAATCCATCAGCTTGGAGGCTTCATAAACGGCGCGTTCCCGGGACGTCGGCCCGTCACCCTTGTGTTCCATGCTGATGGAATGATCGAGGACGATCAAAACCTGGCGGCCAGAATGGTCGGCGGGATTGGTGCCGAAGCGCCGCAGAAGCGGTTGAAGAAAGGCAAACAGCAGCAGCAGCAAAAAAATACTCCTTAGCAGAAGGAGAATCCAATGACGCCAACGATGCAGTTGTGAACGGTGCGCCATCGTCTCCTTGATCAGCTCGATTGAGGGAAATTTGAAATGGCGCGGAAAACCCTTGTTCAACAGATGCAGCACCAACGGCAACCCCACCAGCGGAATCAGGATACCGAGCAAGGTTGGACTTAAAAAAGACATGACATCAACGCCCGGACAGCGTGTTGTTTCCTCGGAAGCCTATGTAAGCTTCGATGGCATCAAGATAGGGCTGGTCCGCCCGAACCAACGCGTGGCTGATCTGGCGCGAGTGAGCTTCTCGGGCCAGAGTGTCGGCTCTTTTGCGTGCTGATTCACGATACGCGGCGCGGATTTCTTCCGGCTCCACCTCCACTTCCTCATGCGTCTCCAAGTCGTGAAACCGCGCCGCATGAACGCCGGGCAAATCCAATTCGTGCGGATGCATGATGTGCAACAGCAGGATTTCAAACTTACGATGCCGGAACCGGCTCAACGCCTCGAACGTCTGGCCGAGATCGTCCCAGAAATCTGACAGAATCACGAGGCGGCCACGCTTCTTGAAAAGTGAATTGCATTCCACCAGCGCACCGGCAATGCCAGTGGTGGAGGCCGGAATGACTGATTCCAGTTCGGCAACGAGGTTGTGCAGATGACCGCGCGTGCCGCCGGGCGGCAGAAAGCGTTTCAGGGTTTCCGCGAAAAACCCGAGCGCCGCCTTGTCGCCCTGATGAATCATCAGGTAGGAAAGGGCGGCGGCGATTTTGGCGGTGAGAACATATTTTGATTCGCGTCCCGTGCCAGCGTAGCTCATCGAGGCACTGACATCCACCAACAGGTAAATCACCATGTCCGTTTCCGCCTCGTATTGGCGGACAAACAATCGCCGCGAGCGGCCATAAGCGCGCCAGTCAATCCGCTTCACGTCGTCGCCCGTCACATATTCCTTGTAGTCGGTGAACTCGACCGACGACCCGCGATGGGGCGACTTGTGCTTGCCAACAAAATAACCTTCGACCGTCGAACGGGCAAACGGCAGCAGGTTACCAAATTGTTCCAACTCCGCCGGCGAAAGGAGCGATCCGGGTTGGATATATAATTCAGGCCGCCTTAAAAAACCCTTCAGCACCGGGGGCACTCCCGATGCCCGCAACTGCGGCGGCATGATCACCGGCGGTCGGCGAACCGCTTCGCTCGACCGCCTGGCCCGTTCGCGACCGTCGCTGCTTTCATTGGCTAAATTGCTCATTGGTGTTGAGCCTGATTGCCATCGTGGGTCAGTAGGACTTTTCCTTCACCTCCGCAAGAATCGTTTGCACGATGTCGCGCGATTTCTTGCCAGCGCCGGTTGCGCGATAGTTAGTGATTACACGATGTTGCAGAACCTGCAGGGCCACCTCGCGAACCTCCGCCGTTTCAGGGCTAATCTTTCCTTTCAACAGCGCCAGCGCTTTGGCACCGAGGATTAGACATTGCGAGGCGCGCGGCCCCGCTCCCCACTCGACAAAGTCACGCGTCAACTGCGGTGAATCTGTGTTGCCCGGCCGTGTGGCCGCCACCAGCGACACCGCGTAATGATCCGATACAGGCGCGGCCAGCACCAGTTGTTGCACCCGCAGCAAATCGTCCGCGCTGACGGTCTGGGCGACAACAGATTTTTCCTCGAACGTGGTGCGTTTGACGATTTCAATTTCCTCGGACTTGGACGGATAACCGAGGTTGAGCGAGAACATGAACCGGTCCAGTTGCGCTTCTGGCAGTGGATATGTGCCTTCCTGCTCAATCGGGTTCTGCGTCGCCACGACCAGAAACGGATCGGGCAGCGCACGCGACTGGCCAGCCACCGTGACCTTGCGTTCCTGCATGGCTTCCAGCAGCGCGGCCTGTGTTTTCGGCGGCGTACGGTTGATTTCATCGGCGAGAATAAGGTTCGCGAAAATCGGTCCGGGCTGGTATTCGTGCTCCAGTCGGCGCTCGCGCTCCTGAAGAATCTCCGAGCCGATGATGTCTGCCGGCATCAGGTCGGGCGTGAATTGGATGCGTTTGAAATTCAGTTGCAGGATTTCGGAAAGCGTGCGGACGATGAGCGTCTTGGCCAGACCCGGCACGCCTACGAGCAGACAATGGCCGCGGGCGAACAGGCTCACCAGCAGCAGGCGGATGATCTGTTCCTGTCCGACGATGACCTGTTTGAGTCCCTGCGTGATGCGGTCATGCAGTTCGCTGACCTCCTTGGGCGAAATTTCGTTCATGATATTTTCCTGGTTTCGTGCTTTTCTCCCATTATATTTCGTCTCGGTCTAATGTTTGGGGACATGCAGACAAGAGCGGGTTCAAAACAAAGACATTCTCGTAGGTAGATTGAACGGGAATAGCTTCGCATTGGGGTCATTTAAAGGGAGTCTCGAAGAAAGGCAAGTGAGAAAGAGGGCAGGTTTGGATGCACATGCAAGGCTGCTTCCTGGATCCGTAACGCTACCAAAATATCCGGCTGAAGGTCTGTCATCCCAATTTCGTTTATAGCACGAATTGAACCTTCAGCTTTTGCGGCAGGTAATCCTTCAATACAAAAACCTCAATGCGGTGGGCTGTAATGACTTGTTTTTGGCCTTTGCACCCGGTTGCCGATCCCTCAAACTGGCTGAAATCCTCGGCAAACGAAGGGCAGAAAAAGACCCCTTGCAAATCTGGAGATAACCTCCATAATTACATAGATGTTACCGAGACGCCTCAGCACACGCCTAAATCACCTGCTCACGCATTCTCCGGCGGTTGTTCTGCTGGGGCCGCGACAGGTGGGTAAAACGACGCTTGCCTTGGAAATCGCTGAAAAACGGCCTTCGGTCTATTTGGACCTTGAAGACGAGGCTGACCGGGTCAAGCTGTCCGATCCTGTCCGCTACTTTGCCGATCACGAACGCGAGTTGGTAATTCTCGACGAGGTTCACCGGCTGCCTGAATTATTCCAAAGCCTGCGCGGAGTCATTGACCGGGGCCGACGCCACGGAAAACCGAATGGGCAGTTTTTACTACTTGGGTCAGCGGCGATGGACTTGCTCAAGCAGTCCGGCGAAAGTCTGGCCGGTCGCATTTCCTATTTGGAACTTGGCCCGTTCGACGCATTGGAGGTGGCACCCGCCAAACTCGAAACCCTTTGGGTTCGTGGCGGCTTCCCGCGTAGCTTCCTCGCTGATAACGACGATCTCAGCATGGAATGGCGGCGGGACTTTATCCGCACTTATTTGGAGAGGGATATTCCGCAATTCGGCTCACGGATACCCGCCGAAACCCTGCGGCGGTTTTGGACGATGCTGGCGCATAATCAATCGCAGATGCTCAACGCCGCCACTCTGGCGCGTGGATTGGGTGTTGATGGCAAGACGGTCGCCAGCTATCTCGACCTGTTGGTTGACCTTTTGCTCGTCCGCCGTTTGCCCGCGTGGCATCGCAACGTGGGAAAACGGCTGGTCAAGTCCCCAAAAGTTTATGTGCGCGACAGCGGCATAGCCCATGCCCTGCTGGGCATCCGCGACAAGGAATCTCTGCTTGGTCATCCGGTCGCCGGACAAAGTTGGGAAAGCTTCGTCACGGAAACGCTGATTGCTGCCGCCCCTGACGGAACCGAGGCGCATTATTATCGCACCTCGACCGGAACGGAGGTTGATCTTGTCCTGACATTGCCCGGCGGCAAACTATGGGCCATCGAAATCAAGCGCAGTTCCGCCCCCAAAGTGGAAAGCGGATTTCATATCGCTTGCGCCGATCTGAAACCGAGCAAACGCTTCGTCGTCTATTCGGGCACCGAACGATTCCCGCTCAATGCCGACACCGATGCGATTGGACTCGGCGACTTGGGACGGGCATTAAAGGCTGCAAAATAACGTCCTTGTCATTCAAGCAGGCTGTTTCTGAAATCGTCAGGTTTTCCTCGCCTGCCTCCCTTGGCGTGGCTGCGAACTATCTCTAGCCGGTTCCGCATAGCGTCCAAGGCTGCGCGTTGGCTTCGATGCAACTACGGGTCGGAATAGCCTCACCGATGGCAATCACGGCGCGCCATTTGGCGAAACGCTAGCCCATCTGAAAATACTCCTTGAGCCGGTCACGCAATTCATTCAGACCCGCTGCACCATTCCTGCAACCCATGCGCCGCGCGCCCGCCACCAACCCTTTTCAGCCCCCCATCATACCCTTTTCAACCTTTTCGCCGGATTACCCAATTGGCACCATTGGTTGCGGATGGCCATGAAACGGCCAGCGCAAATCACCCGTCATCAAATAGACCAACATGGCTATCAACATCGCAATCACATAAAACCAGATTCGCCAATCCCGGTGCGCGCGTCGCCAATATGGCGGCTGGCCTTGATGGATCGGGCCGCCATTGGGATCGCCGTGCGACTTGTGGGCAGGTTTTAATTCATCCATATTTTCAGTGCGGATTAGGGACTGACCGGAGTTGCCGCCATGAGCCAGCGCAGCGCGTCCTCCTGCTGCGATTCCGAAAAATGTCTGACCTGCACATGCACAAGATGCGCGGCGATCTTGGGCAATTCCCCCAGAAGTTTGCTGTCGGTGACCATCGCCAGCCGGACAATCTTCTGGTGGTGGCTTTTGATGAATTGCATATGGGCAAGAAACGCTTCGGGATTCGCCCAGCCGGGAAATGCTTTGGCGTGAATCATCAAGCCCGATAGTTTTCCATGTTCGGCGATATATGGGTCAATCTCGCGAACCAGGCCATGGAAGTCGGCGGCTTCGAGCGGCGCATCGGGTTCGAGAATGAGTATCCCGTCCGGCAAAAGCAGCTGGTGTTTAAGCATGTGTCGTCCTCCTGTTTTGTTTCCTGTCGCTACAGATTCGTCCAACCACCTCCGCGCCCCGGCAAAATCGGTGTGATCGAAGTATTGCGTTTTTGCTTTCGTGAACGGTTGGCAGAAGACCGCCATAACGTGCTGCCAATTCATATCGCCGACCATCGCGAGCCGTTCGATGCCAGCGAGATGTTTGGCGTCGAACTTGATTTCCTCCCAGATGGCCGCGGCTTCCCAACCGTGGAAACCGGTCATGTCGAAAAGCACGCGCAGCCTTCTAGGTTGTTGGAAAAACTGTTCAAACTGCGGCACGAAACGTTCGTAGTCTGCCTGGGACAAAATCCCGCTGACATGAACGGTTGGAAAATGCCCGCCGTCATGCTCATTTATGTGAATCGGCATTTTTGAGACCCTTGATTCGATTCAATTCGGGAACCAGCATCTTCCCATCTTGCGACTTTTTTGTCGGTGGATTGGTTGCCGAAGTTTCGTCGTGACTCCATTTCCAGTTGCGGATTTCCGGCAAATCCTGGCCGTGCTTGTCAACGTAATGCTTGTGTTCGACGAGCTTGTCCTTTATCTGCTGTTTCAGATAGTCACCTTTGGAGCCCAAATTGGGAACGCGATCCAGGACATCTTTCACCAGATGAAAACGGTCAATTTCATTCTGCACGCGCATATCAAACGGAGTCGTGATCGTGCCTTCTTCCTTGTAGCCGCGGACGTGAAGATTGCGATTTGTCCGGCGGTAAGTCAGTTTGTGAACGAGCCACGGATAACCATGGAAGTTAAAAATGATGTGCTTGTCCTTGGTGAACAACGAATCGTAGTCCGTTTCGCTCAACCCATGTGGATGTTCACTTGCCGGCTGGAGCTTCATCAGGTCAACCACGTTGATCACGCGGACCTTAAGATCCGGTAAATGTTTACGCAGAATGGAGACAGCCGCCATGGTCTCCAGCGTGGGTGTGTCACCACAGCAGGCCATCACCACATCCGGCTCGCTACCTTGGTCGTTGCTGGCCCACTGCCAGATGCCGATGCCCTGTGTGCAATGCACGACGGCGGCGTCCATGGTCAGCCATTGCGGCAGCGGATGTTTACCCGCCACCACCACGTTGACGTAATGGCGAGAGCGCAGGCAATGATCGAAGATTGACAGCAGACAATTGGCATCGGCAGGCAAATAAACGCGCACGATGTCGGCCTTCTTATTGATGACGTGGTCTAGGAAGCCGGGATCCTGATGCGTAAAACCGTTGTGATCCTGCTGCCAGACATGCGAGGCGAGCAGATAGTTCAGCGACGCGATGGGACGACGCCAGGGAAGTTCCGCAGTTACTTTCAACCATTTGGCGTGCTGGCTGAACATCGAGTCCACGATGCGGATGAACGCCTCGTAGCTGTTGAACAACCCGTGCCGTCCAGTCAACAAATAACCCTCCAACCAGCCTTCGCACTGATGCTCGCTCAACATGGAGTCCAGCACGCGACCCGCAGGCGCGAGAAATTCATCATTCTTCACTTCCCGCGCGTCCCACTGGCGGTTGGTGACTTCAAAAACTGCGCCGAGCAGATTCGAAAGCGTTTCATCAGGGCCAAAGACGCGAAAATTATTCTGGTTCAACGTTTCGACATCGCGCAGGAATTTGCCCAGCACCATCGTGTCCTGACCTTCGTTTGCGCCTGGCGACGGCAACGTCACCGCGTGGTTTTGAAAATCCGGCATGACCAAGTCACGCAGCAGCAGACCACCATTGGCGTGCGGATTGGAGCCCAATCTCGCCGTCCAAGGCCTGGATGTGATGGCCGCTCACCCTGTAAGTGCTGCGCAAATGGTGATCCCATGATGCTTTCTCACGCTGGACGGACTCTTTCCACTCTTCACGGTCGCGCATCGGGT
>Ga0302319_10025835_pt1 | contig 10372 bp, 12 predicted proteins | sample Bog_T0_2_FD_203319 | JGI IMG/M metagenome (GOLD analysis project Ga0302319, IMG submission 203319) | Peat permafrost microbial communities from Stordalen Mire near Abisko, Sweden - Bog_T0_2 | ecosystem: Environmental > Terrestrial > Soil > Wetlands > Peat | place: Sweden: Abisko, Stordalen Mire...
GCCCATTCCAAGGGAAGCTTCCGGTTCCGCGCATACGACTCCACCCATGCGACGTATTCCTTGGTGCGCTGGCTGAGCACGTCTTTGGTGATCGCCTCAATCCCCAACACATGCTGGAGCCAGTACAGCACCTGTCCGGGCCGTTGCAATCCCATGAGATAACCACTCAGGACAATCCGGTCAAAACAGTGGTATACAAAAATCAGCCACGCTCCAAACAGCTTGGTGAACAGTTCCATCGGCCGCCTCCTTCGATCTCGCCTTGACAACAAGATCATCGGTCAGTCGGCCGATGGAATCAACTCTGTTCAAATTTCAGATATTTTTGGCTAGGCATAACTGGTCGTCGCGCCCGTGGCCGCCACCGCCGTCAATGGCCGGCCTTGCGAATCATAAGCGATTGTGGTCAGCGGAGCGGTCGCGGAAGCCACACCCAGAAACGTCGAATACGTCAACGACGTCGCCAGGTTGCTGTCGTTCGAGCTCCCGGTATTGGGCTGGATCAAACCCGGCGCGGAATTGTTCGTTCCTGACGCCGCAGTCACCGCGATCGCGTGGCTATTGTTGTCGTCCGCCCCGGTCGGCATCCCAGTCATATCGTAATACGTGTTCGTTGTCGCACCGGGTACAACGCTCTGCGTCAGATTACCGCGACCGCGCTCCCAGTGCGCGAATCCTGCATCGCCGTGATCTGTCCATTATTCGCCGTTGCGCTGAACGTATACTTCGCAAAGAAGTAAGTAGCCGCGTCCGAATCCTGCACACCTTCCGGATACCCATTGAACTGGGTGCTCGTATCAATCTCCGTCGACTGATTCAAAGCATTGTACTGCCATGCCTGATTGAAGTAATTGTTAGTCAACGCCACAGGGCAAGAGGCATACGTGACAGACTGCAACCCCCGAAGCCCAATCCACGGCCCGGTCCGTGTCTAGCGATATATGATCGTGCGACGCCACATCTTTTCCGCCGTGTTGACGCCAGAGCGGTTGGCTGTCTGCTGGCAGGCCGTCCAGTTCTTGTATTCGTCGTACGCGCATTCGAGCCTCACATCGAAGCTAGCATCATGGGATCGATTGGACATCGCAATAATCGCGCCGCCCGAATTGTAACCTGCCGTAGAAGTAAGGAGGCCTTCGCCGTCCGCGTAAGTCGTCGTCTTCGTGTGTTTCACATCATCGTAAGTAATGGAGACCTTGCCTGGCGGCAACTCGTGTTCGCCGCCCGCTGCAACGAAATTATGCGCATCGGTATCCTGCTCCAGCAGTCGACCTTTCACGTCATAGCGGAACGCAACCTTGACGGGCGCCACCGGCTTCTTCGCCCTCCGACCTCGCTCGCGGATCGCGACCCAGACTACTTGCCCCTTATCATCCAGGCCTTCGGTCGTGGAACGCGTCTCTTCGCCAGCCGCGTCGTACAAGGTGCTGTCGATAGTCCTGCCGCCGTGCGAGTAGCGGAATTCCGTCCGGCTGAACAATTCATCCTCTGCCCCCTGCCGATACTCGAAACTGATAAGGCGGCCTTCGCCATCGCGTTTGAAGTTCGAGTCGTGATTCTGCATCACGTCGCCGCTGCCGCGCCGGTACTCAATCAACTTCCCGGATTGATCATACGTCCAGTAACTCCAGAACTTAGGCTGCTGCCTGCTGCTCTTCGGGAACGTTGTTTCCTGACTCACAAGCCGGGATCCTTGGTACCGATTGATCGTGGTCGTTTCCGTGCTCCGTTCCTTTCGGGTCTCTTCAGTCGCACGCCCCGCCTGATCATACTTAGTTCTAATCGAGACGACGACCTCTCCGGCGGGGCCAGCGGGCGTCTTCGGAGCGCGGAGCTCCTCATAGAGCACCTCCGCAACTGGGCCGTTGAGCGGCAGAGACGGGTCGCTGGCCATCTTCCCAGGTGCGACGATCCCAAGAAAGGTAATGAATGGTGCCCGCGGCGGCCGGCCGACGTCTCGATCTTCCACATTCTCAGTTCCGAATTGGGCAACAAGAACAGAAACAAACACGATCGCCGCGAACACCAAACCCGAAGATCGAACCACAACGAATCCGCGATGCATATTTCACGCGACTCCCTAGTCCTGGTGGTCCTCGCATCGCGCAAATGGACACATTCTGGACACGTCCTCAGACTTCATCATCCAAGACACCACACTGCACCCATCGTACGCCCCTCCCCCATTCAGTGCTCTAGTTCACACCGAAGCTAATGCTGATATCCGGAGGGCCCCCAGTTTGGATTGAGAGCATCCATAGCGCGAAGGCGTTCGCAGCGCCAGCCTCCCAGCCAGGCCCCGTGCCAAAAGCCATGCCACCGCCAAACCCTCCGCCCCCACCAGCGCTCATGCCGTTCGGCTGCGTTCTCGTGAATACCCTCTGGTTGCCGCATGTTCCGTTTTTCATCATAATCTTGAGTTCTGTAGCCGAGAAACGGAGCAGGTAGGCCAGGTCGGTGTGGTCGCAATTTGTGACAAGGTCGGTAGCGCCAAAAGGGACCAGGGTTCCGGCCATGGCCAATCCGTCAATAACGCCGGACCCCTCAACCACGTCGGTTAACAGAGGGTTGGAAGCAAGCGGGCCGTTCGCGCCCGGCGAAATGTACAGGATCTCCCCGATTCGCTGCTGCTGCGCCTCAGTGAGTTGGTTGTAGGCGGACGTGAACGCCTGGGCTCCGCCGCTGTAAGCCACGATGTCGATTAGGCCCGAATTCGTGTTCAGCGCGTAAAGAATCGAGTTAAGCGCCGCAGTCGTTGAGTCACTCGCCTGGTTCTCTACTGCAAGAACGGACGTGCCTTTGTCCTCGCCCTGGTATGGGTAGGCAGAGTCCGCCCCTAGACTACTGGCCAAGCTTTGGAAAGGGCCACGCTGCGGCCCCATCGTAATCCCAGCAATCACGTCCGTGCACAAGCCACCTGGATCATACCCGTTGACCGGATCCCCCAGCGCATACGTATAACGGTTCATACTCCCCGGATTCCGAACCCGCGCGCTGCCCCCAAACGGATCCACCGTCAAAAACCGCCCATATCCCGCCGAATAATATCGGTTCATCGCATACTCAAACCCACTACTCGAATCCTTCCAATAAGTAGCGAAATCATCCCCAGGACTCGTCTGCTGCCCGCTCCCCGTCGCAGCCCCAAACTGCAATCTACACGTGCACGTCTCACTCAGGTTTCAACGAGTCACATGGTCACCAGCGGCACCTGTCTGCGCGAATGCGAGGATGAATTGAAACAAGCACGAGTAAAGCGACGGTCCTGTCTCAATCTGCTGAAAGGCTAAGCTCACGCTACTTTCTCGGAAAGGATTCCGATTAGGCGGGCCCGTAAGAACCCCACTTGATAGACCGCACACGATGACGGGGAGGAATTCCTCCTCAGCGACAGAGGATTGCGGGGTCGTCGCAGAAACAGTACCGAGTCTTACTTCGCTCATATTCCTCGAGACTGGGCGGGGGGGCCGGGGCGTCAAACCGATAAAGAACGGGAAACGCATCGTCGGTAAGGAAATAAGAATCTGTTCTAAACTCGACTCGAATCCGTTTCTGCCTATAGCGTTCACGCATCAATAGGCTGAATTTTCGAGCCTGCTCCAGGCTTGGAAAAGAAGACGCGCGGACGTAGATCGAAACCGCGGCCCCGTCACCCAACGTCGGCGCCACGTTCGGCGGCAAAGGATGGAAGTAAGTCTCGAGGATCTCATAATCGACATTACCGAAACGAACGCGAAGGAAATTCTCGCCGGAGAGGATAGTCTCAGTGGAAACACCCCCGCCGTTTCTGAGCCGAAGTAAGCAGTTAGCATCTAGCGCATATATCTGCGCCATTGGCATCAGGTTCCGCCCAAACTTGCTATAAAGAGCAAACCACCAGCGATAATCGCCGTCAGTCGCCAGTTTCCCGTATAGCTCCCTTGTCGCGTCGCCCTTGTCCACGAATATGGAAACAGTCCACGCTCTAGTGCCTTTCAATTCAAGAGACAAACTCCTGTAAAACGACCGGATGTTCGACTCAGTGAGGTCCGCTTCGCGCCATAACACGCTGCGCGAGTAAAAAGGGCCCTCTCTCTGTTCCCACAGAGTCTGACCGGGTGCGGATGCAGGGCTTGCTGGAAGAATCATCGCGGTCACCAGACAGAACACCGGGCCAAGGCGCGCTAGGAGAAGGGCGCGGCTAGTTCTTGCAACCATTTTGAAGCCAAGTCGATATTGCCGAACTGCTCGTCTCGTTCGGCTGAACCGCAATATTGTATTGTTGGGCGAATGCATCGTCTCCGTCCTGCGTGGCGTAATGCAGTCACGCCGCCGATAAGCTCAGGATAAGTCACACCTGTCGTCTTGCCTTCATTATCGTAAGCAAAACTCCCGGTCACCAGAAACTGCACGCAGGCGCCGTGCACCATTTTGGTCACCGTCAGCGTCTTGCCGCTCACCTCTCCCGCTACCGTATAGCTGTAAGCCTCCGTATACACCGGAAGCGTACTGCCACACTTCCCACCCCAAGTCACCTGTGTCAACCGGCCATACCCATTAGTCCCGGTGTCATAAGTGTAGTGATAAGTCTGCGTCGCGTTGCCGCTGTGCGTCACCGTGATCACCCGCTGATAACTATCCTAAAGTGTCGACAACAGTTCCCGTGTAAACCAGTCAGCCCGCTGGCTTCCTGCGCATGGATCACCCAGCAGAGCCGCGCATCCAGATAGCGGCCTCAGCCATCGAACTATCGAAGGTTCGTCCGGGGTCACCACGCTCCTAAACTCACGATTCACGGTCACGGCGTGTTCCCCATCGTGTTCATTGGGCTAAGCTGCGATCAAGCCATCCCAACGTTCCGGCCGAGATACCACAGTGAGAACTTTTGATCTCTCGCCTTTTCCCGGTTTCCACGTCAACGACCTCCAAGCTCTCGCCCTCGTTCCCAAATCCGCACGAAAACCCCGACTTCCTCAGCAGAAGATACTTTGAGTCCGGGGACCATATGAGGGGGCCGTGGCCGGTTGAGCCCAGACGCCGGCGCCGGGTAACGTCGCTGGCGTCAACCAGAGTTGCACTCCCGTCGAGGACGACCGCGATCCAGCGGCTGTCTGGCGACCAGCTGCTTTGTGCGCCCGTGCCCGCTCCCTTAATTAAGCGAATCGCGCCAGTTTTCATTACCTCCAGGCCGAACTGCCCTCCGTCCGGGACTACGGCTCGTCCGCCGTCCGGGGACATGACGCCTCCACTCCCGCCACAAGCGGAAGGCGAGCCGGACGGCGCAGCCCGGCTGGTCGCGGTGCGTGGGTCAATTCGGAACACCCCAGACCGATTGAGCGCCCAGGACATGCCCGACAGCGTTATAACCCCTGTGGCCCGGGAAACCGCCAGGCACCACAACTCGCCGACCCCAACTGACCCAGGCACCAGGCCCTGACGGGGCGGCCGAAACTGGACCTTGTAGATACCAGCCGCGCGGTCAAGGGAATTGATTGTCTGGAGGTAAAGGGCCTCGCCGTCGTCACTAAATTCAACACCCCGAAGGTCTCGAGGCAACCCGTCAGGCAGGGCGACGGGTGCTTTAGGCCCGTCGGGCGGGAACACCCAGAGGTGGGGCGGGTTAGACGGCTGGAAGTACGCCGGGTAGAAGCAAAAGGCACACCGGGCCGACTGCCAGGCCGACCCTCGTTCGGTGAACCCAAGCAAAGCCAGCGTTGCAGCCAAAATGAGGCGCGCCGCGCGACCCATTAGTTGAGCCCCGGCACGAGCATACCCCAGCCCGGAGCAGACGAGACGGACTGGCCAAACAGGGCGGTCAACCCAATGTCATAAAGCAGAGTGTAGGTGAAGCTGTTGCTGTTCCTACTACTCCCCCTTGGCCAAAGGGAGTACGGTACACCTGCGGTGTTACTGTAATCTACGATGGCATCCATCAGCCTTTGAACCTCGCCGCAAACATCGGCGCCGCCGACCTCGGAACCAATCGTGGGGTCGCTGTAGGGGTTCGTGGCCCCCAAGAAGTACGTGTTCGGCGCAATTGGGGTACCGGGGGGCGGCACGGGCTCCGCGTGACCAACCAGGTTGCCCCAAGGCGCGAACGGATACTTAAGGAAGTTATGAGGATACTGCGCGCCGCCTTCTAGCACGTCGTTAATTTCCAAAACGCCAGTCGCGGAGACTTCGCTCACATCAAGGTAGGTATGGATGAAAGCCCCCCCAGTATGCGCCACGGGCCGGTCTTGAAGGCTAATCGAGCACTGCGGCTGGCTGTCCCCGCTCCCCGAGCCTGTCGAATCGCAACCAGGCGTCGAGAACGGACCCGGCGAAGATTCATCGAAGCCCGCCCCCACAGAGCAGCCCGCACCACCGCCGGTTTCATCTCCGGAGCCGCCCGTGGTGCCACCGAGACCATCCGTCGCCACGTTATTTCCATCGATGCCGCAGGCGTACGACATGTTCGCGCCCAGGCAAATACCGCCAAAATCATTGAGATCATCCAGCCCGCTCGGATCACGTCGATTGACAGGATCGCCCCCAGAGTACAGGTACCGGTTTAAGCTCAGGGGGCTTCGAACCCGCGCGCTTCCCCCAAACTGGTCCACCGTCAAAAACCGCCCATACCCCGCCGAATAATACCGGTTCATCGCATACTCAAACCCCGTACTCGAATCCTTCCAATAAGTAGCGAAATCATCTCCCGGACTCGTCTGCTGCCCGCTCCCCGTATCCGTCCCATACGCATAAGACGGCTGCACCGACCCCAACCGGTCCTTAATCAAATCCGCATCCGAAACCGCATAACCCGTCGTCGTTCCCAGCAACATCCCGCCAAAGTAAACCCGGTTCGACAACGTACTCAACGTCATCCACGGCGAACTTCCCAACGTATTCACCTGCACCACCGTCAGCAGCTTCCCGCTCGGCCCATAGACATAAATATCATCCGACCCCGAGGAATTCCACCTCTCCACCCGCCGGTTCCCTTCGTCATTCCGCCGCCCCGCCGGGACTTACTGTTTGGACGGCATTGTCTCGATCCTGCTTCCCATCTCCGCCGCGTAAAGTGGGTCCGCATTCATGCGCAGAGTAACCTCCAGGCCCTCACCCCCCTTTACGCGAATTCTGCGGCAAGTCGGGCTGAAAGCCATCGCTGCGACGAATACGTCGTAGAAGCCCGGAGGCAGATCGACCTGAAAGGTGCCGTCCCCCTTGGTCCGGATGACAAGGTTATCCTTGATCCCGACATTCGTTGTAAGACCCACCGTGCTTCCAGCCGAGTCCCAATGGATTACAACCATAGCGGCGGATATTGGGGTCTCCGACGAGTCCGTCACCGTGCCCCTGAATGATGAATCGCCAAAAGCAATTGTCGGCGCGACCAGCAAGAATACAGTCAGTACAGTGATCTTCATTCGGGCTCCATTATTCGGATGCTAACCGTGCACATGTGAGGGTCATCGGAAACTCACCGACTGCGGAACAACGTGTTTCTACTTGGGGGCTCTGTCCCCAAAACCCCCAGCGGATTTATGGCTTTCGCGCGGAGAGGCTGACCAGACCGGTTCGTCAGCCGCACGTCAAGCTTCAGTTTGAAACCAGCCAAATCGGGATCGCCTATGTCGAAGGGCGTAACCGTCGCGAGCTCCACCTTGGCTTGGATGAGCCGGCCGGAGCCGAAGCTTGTGACCGCGCCGGCCAGAGTTGCGAGAATCAAAACGCGGCCAGAGACAAAGACTGTGGGCGCCATTAATGTAAGACCCCCTGCGCGTCCTCGCTAAAACAGTTATCCAACACAGCCTGCGAGTTCGCTCCGTTCGTCGCGCCATCGGTATCTTGGCCAAAAACCCCCATTTGATGACCCAGTTCATGGAGCAGTATGAATCCCTGGAACGTCGCCGTGTTGTCAAACGTAAACTGCGTCGGGACACCGGCGGGGTTCGGCATCCAAACAGTAAGGGTGCCGTTGGCGTTGGGTCCGACATTAAAGAATGCGCCCGCCGTGTTGATCTGAACGTCGGTTTGATCGACCGTCTGAGCCCCAACGGCGGCCGGAAGTTGCAGCAGCCTGTACAGCGTGTTCTCAAGCACGCTGGCAACTGTCTGAGAGGGGTCCTCGTCACCTCCAGCGTAGAGTTGCGCACACTTGTCGCTATCCGTGTGAATGAGGGCGTTATTCAGTCCGTCCGTTAGTGCCTGCATTTGTGCGGCGGCGTAGTTATTTCCGCCCGGCACCTTGGGCAGCACCCAAATGAAACCGCCGCCTCCGCCCCTCCCGCCCCTGCCCTCGCCCGGGCCACCAGACCCATCGTCGTCGTAAATCGTGTAGCACACCCAGCCGTCCTCGTCGTCGGGGTCGCATCCACTGCCAACGACCTCGGGGGAGAGCCCGGTGGGGTCGTAGAGATTAAGAGGGTCGCCCAAGGCGTACGAGTAACGGTTCATACTCCCCGGATTCCCAACCCGCGCGCTGCCCCCAAACGGATCCACCGTCAAAAACCGCCCATACCCCGCCGAATAATACCGGTTCATCGCATACTCAAAGCCCGTACTCGAATCCTTCCAATAAGTAGCGAAATCATCCCCCGGACTCGTTTGCTGCCCGCTCCCCGTATCCGTCCCATACGCATAAGACGGCTGCACCGACCCCAACCGGTCCTTAATCAAATCCGCATCCGAAATCGCATATCCCGTCGTCGTCCCCAGTAACATCCCGCCTAAGTAAACCCGGTTCGACAACGTGCTCAACGTCATCCACGGCGAACTTCCCAACGTATTCACCTGCACCACCGTCAGCAGCTTGCCGCTCGGCCCATAGACATAATATCATCCGACCCCGAGGAATTCCACCTCTCCACCCGCCGGTTCCCTTCGTCATAAGCATAGTTCTCGGCAAACGTCCCCGTCGTATACCCAGTCAGCCGGTTCTCAACGTCATAACTCAGCGTCGCATTATTCAAAGTAGTCACGTTTCCGTCTAGATCATAAGTCGATCCATTCAGCCAGTTCTTGGTCCGCTCGTCGCCGATTCCCCTGTTAGTCGCTTCAACAAATCATAAGAGTAGGACACCGTACTACCCGTCCGCGCATCTTGCATCTGGGTAATCTGTCCGTTATTCGCCGCCGCGCTAAACGAATACCGTGCGAAGAAGTAAGTCGCCGCCCCAGGCGAGCCACTACGCAACGGATACCCACTACTCGCCTGCGCACTCGTATCAATCTCCGTCAACTGATTCAGGCTGTTGTACTGCCAAGCCGCAACGTGTCTCCAAGCGGCCCACGACTGTTACCCACGGGGAGGCAAACGAGTAAACACCCTCGTTATTCAAACCTAATATTGTCGATCTCCCACTGGCGCGTGACGGGCCGTCGCATTACATCAAACAGCAAGTCGGCGGAAAAGTCCGGCAATCCCAAGTTACAGTCCGCGCCAGCGCGCAGTTGAACCCTGCTAGAGCCCGCTCCCCCTAACGCGTCGAGGCACCTCCCATCCGAGTTGTAGAAAGACATTCCAAGGCCCCTCCATTTCTTCAGATACTCACCAAATCCCGGCGACGCCCGCCAGCGCGAAGAGAGGAGATCCTGCGAAAGCCTCGAAGACTCTGCGGCCTTCAGGTAAGCGACCACGGCCAGCCACGCCCCATGCACGCTGGCGTCGAATTGACCGCTGCACGTGACGCTGAGGAGGCCCGCCGAACCGTCCGAGAGCACCCTGAAGTGAACTCTCCAGACCGCGCCGATATCGGAACACGTCCGAATCCGAAAGTACCTTTTGAGTGGCTCGCCGTAGTAGAACAAGTAAGATTTCTCCCGCACGAGAAGCTCCACAGCCCCCGCAGCATGCCCTCCCTGGCCCTCGTGGTCGGAAACGAGCACGCCGGCCATCTCGCCCCCCGCGCAAAACCCACAGCCTACGCCGGCCCAGGCGAGAATAAGGACTACCCGCAGACCCGCGCTACCGAAAGCAGTCCATGATGTTAAGAACATTCTGCCCATAGTTATTGCCGAATCCCCCCGCCGAATTCGGCGAAGTGTGGTAGTCAGGCGACTCGCCGCTGAGCCAACGATTGATTTGCCCTTGGGCACCAGTATTGACCGAAGCAGCCACCATCCACAAAAGGTCGCTCTCGGAAACGCCCGTCGTGCCGCCGATTATTGTGGTTTCGTTGTTGTCTAGGAAATTTAAGAGCCAACTGGCAGCCGTAGCCAAGTTATTCGCTCCTGCGGCTGTGATCGTGGGGCTCGGAATTGTGATCTGAAACACCCCGACGCCCACACCGCCGCCGTCCTTCTCATTCTTATCCTGAAATCCCGTTTCCTGAATGCCAATCGCCGCCAGCAGCGTCCATGATATGTTGTTATACGTCTCGACGGTGGTCCCACTCGTAGCCGCCTC
>Ga0302319_10025837_pt1 | contig 10371 bp, 7 predicted proteins | sample Bog_T0_2_FD_203319 | JGI IMG/M metagenome (GOLD analysis project Ga0302319, IMG submission 203319) | Peat permafrost microbial communities from Stordalen Mire near Abisko, Sweden - Bog_T0_2 | ecosystem: Environmental > Terrestrial > Soil > Wetlands > Peat | place: Sweden: Abisko, Stordalen Mire...
TATGACCCGAGTAACAGTGGAACGGGTGGTGGCGATTGCCCGCGCCGATGGCGGTTCCGGATCTTGATAGACTACAGTTTGCCTCAAGCCGTCAACAACTTGCTGATTGTCCGTCTGGGCGCGATGGGCGACATCATCCACGCCCTGCCCGGCGCGGCATGGCTGAAACGCAGCTTCCCGGCGGCGCACATCACATGGGTGGTGGAACCGAAATGGGCGCCGCTCCTGACCGACGGCCACACCGGCAACGGCAGTGTGGACCGGATCGTGCTTTTCCATCGCCATCGCCCCGCAACGTGGAACCAGACCAGAAGGGAACTTCGCGCGCGCCGGTACGATCTGGCGGTGGACTTCCAGGGTCTCGTCAAGTCGGCCCTGGTGGCGCATTTCGCCGCTCCGGAACGTATTGCCGGGTTCGGCCCTGGCATCGTCCGCGAACGACCCGCCAGCTGGTTCTACTCCATGTGCGTCGGCACAAACGCGATTCATGTTGTGGATCAGGCGCTCGACCTCGCGGCCGCCGCAGCGGGAGTCGGCCCGCGCGACGAAAAGCCGGCCGTCGCGTTTCCGTTGCCGGCGGGCGTACCCGAAGGCGAGTTGCCGGGTCAGCCGTTTGTACTGGCATCCCCCTTTGCCGGATGGGCCTCGAAACAGTGGCCGCTCGAATATTACGAACAGCTCGCGGGCACGGTTCGCGAACGGCTCGGCATGCCGCTGGTTTTGAACGGCGCACCCGGTTCGCTGCCGGAAGTGGGCTGGGCCGTGCGTCATGAGAGCGGAATACCCGGCCTGATCGACGCCACCAGACGGGCGGCGCTCGTTGTGGGCGTAGACAGCGGACCGTTGCATCTGGCGGCGGCGCTCAACAAGTCGGGCGTGGCGGTTTTCGGACCTACCGACCCCGCGCGGAACGGCCCGCGGGGCGGCGATTTCCAGGTCCTCCGCGCGGATGGTGTTTCGACGACGCATCGCCGGGGAGATGTGATCGACCCCTCGATGCGGGCCATTACACCCGAACAGGTATTCGCCGCGCTTGCCGCCCGCGTGGTTTTCCCTGTGAGTTGCACGGCTGGTTGCCCGACGTGATGCCGCCCAGCGTCATGCCACCGGAGCAAGCGATGCCGCCCGCCATGCCCCGCCGGCACTGGTTCCCGAAACCTTACGCCGATACGGTGGCCCGGCTGCGCGTGCCGGCCGGGTTCATCATGCTGGCCGCATTTGCCTGGTTTTCGCGGCCCACCGCCGGAGCGCTGCTGGCCGGAATTCCTCTATCGTTCTGCGGGCTGGCATTGCGGGCCTGGGCGGCGGGGCATCTCGCGAAGAATCAGCGGCTGGCGCAATCCGGGCCCTATGCGGCGACGCGCAATCCGCTTTATCTCGGAACCCTGGTCACCGCAATGGGGCTGGCGGCCGCCGGTAACGGCGCAGGGTTGGCGCTGCTTTTCGCCACGATATTCGTGCTGGTGTATCTTCCCGCCATCGAGCTCGAAGAACAGCACCTTGCCGCGATCCTTCCGGGCTATCGCGAGTTCGCCGCGCGCGTTCCGCTCCTGATCCCGCGCTGGCCGGGCAACTGGGGGACGGAACCGTTCTCACCCGCCCTGTACAGGAAGAACCAGGAGTACCAGGCGCTGATCGGCTGGCTGGGCGGAGTGGCGTGGTTGCTGATGCGGTTCCACTTTCCTCACCGGCACTACGGGCGCTGACGCCGCGCAATCGGCGGAATCGGGCGGGTGTTATTCGTCGGCCTCGCCGCCTTGCTTTTCGGTCGGACGTTCTCAACGTCAGATAAGCTGTGCCGGCCCCGAGGCGGTGTCAGGAATCTCGCATAAAAAGTCTGACGGTCGCGGCAAGTTCTTTCGTTGCAATCGTTCACCGATGGGCGGCATTCTGGCTTCTGACTCCTGACTTCCATATCCCAACGGGATATCAAGGGCGGAGCCCTTGGCTGGTTATACTGGCAAGTCCGTCCCAGTCGTTCGCCCTCCGCTCCCGTTCCAATCGATCTTCAAACTCTATTTCCCTTCACATCAATCACTTACGGAAAAACCGCCCCGATCCCGACCTCCCCGCGTGCTACTTTGCACAAGGGAGGGTCACCGTCGATGGCAACAGAATCGCAGAAACACGCACACGCGTCATTGCGTCAGCCACACGTCTGCCCAAGGCGCACCAACCACTGGCCCAAATTGGCTTCACTTTTTCATTTTGCCCGTCTCGCCCCGGCCTGCCCGTGCGCAACGCCGCGCCAGCTCCCGGGAACCCCACCCGCCGCACGACGGCAAACAAATCACTTACCTGCAAATCGGCTCCGTTTTTTCGAATCCGCCAATCGACCCGCGCCGTCCCCAGTGGTCCCCAATGGCGCTGACGCGGATATCGGCGGGGATTGTGCCATAATCCATACCATGTCTGGAACTTTCCCAAGGCTGGCGGCGCCGGTTGTGGCGCTCTTGTCTCTGGTCTGCGCGGCATCCGCCTCAGACCTTCCGAGGCTTTCGTTCAACGAGCTGACGGATAATTCCGAACTCGTTGTCTCCGGGCGAATTACCCGTTCCTGGGCCGACTGGGACGCCGGCCATAAATACATCTGGACGCACTACGAGCTGGCGGTTACCGCAACCCACAAGGGCGCGGCGGGACGGACGGTCGACATAGCGGAGCCGGGAGGGCAGCTGGACGGGATCGAAATGACCATCTCCGGCGCCACCGGGTATCGCGTCGGCGAAAACGTATTGGTCTTTCTGTCCCGGATGCCGAACGGCTATCTGCGGACGGCGGGATTTGGCTTGGGGAAATACATCGTCGACCAGAACGGCCGCGTGCACGGGACAGCGACGGCCCAGTCTCTGGACGGAATGAGCGTTCGCGAGGTCGGCCAGCTGGTCTCGGCCCGCAGCCGGGCAAATGGGGGAGGCGCGCAATGAAGAAACCCGCAGCGGCTCGGCTTACTCCGGCCGGAAGATTTCTGGCTCTCGCGCTTGGCGTCATGCCGTGCGCGTTCGGCTATATCGTTTTAACCATCACATCCGGCACGCAAACGATACAGGCCGTGCGAGCCGATGGCGCCGGCACGCAGTTTTACCTGAATTCCCAGGTTGTGGCCGGCGTGCTGAGCAGTCTGTCCGGTACGACCGTGATTACCGCGGGCAGCAACCCGGCCGTCGCAGTCGAAGCCGCTATGGCTTCCTGGAACGGGGTCTCGAATTCGAGTATTCATTTCAATACCCTGCAGACAACGGCGGCGGGGCGTAATCCGACCGATTGCCAGAACGTGATCTCGCTGGCCTCCGGTTCCGCCGATCTCAGCATTCTCGGTTACGCGTCCCCCGGCAGCCCGGGGCTCGTAGCCGTCACGCTGAACACGGTCATAACGTCCGCCGGCAGTTTTTGCGGCAGTACTACGGCACTGGCTGCGGGAACGATCTTCGATTCGGATATCCTGCTGAATCCTTATTTCACCTTTTCCACCGACAGTACGGCCAATACGAAAGATATACAGGCAGTCCTCACCCACGAATTAGGTCACGCGCTGGGGATGAACCATTCCGGCCTTCTCGGCACCACCATGTTTCCGTTTACGGCGAAGTCCCAGCGCCATCTGGGCGACGACGAAAAGGCATTTGCCGCCGCATCTTATCCGTTGGGCGCGAAAACGCTGGGAACGCTCAGCGGTACGGTCACAATCGGGGCGAATCCGATTCAGTTTGGGCTGGTAACGCTGATCGACCAGAACGCGGGCCGCACCCTGGGCGCACTCACGGACGTCAACGGTAACTATTCGGTCCAGGCGCCTTCCGGCTCCTACATCGTCTATGCAGAGCCGTTCAACAGTTTTGTAGGTCCGGGTAATATCTACGAACTGTCCAGTTCCACGGGAACGCTCAATGCCTCTCAGGTCACCACGGGTTACGAGCCGACGTTTCTCGGCACAGCGAGCACTCCGACGGTCGTCCAGGTAGCCGCGGGCGTGGCGGCAACAGCCAGTATCGCGGTCACGGGTACGACGTCCGTACTGACGCAGCCTTACTATGCGGCTGGCGCGGCGGGAGGATCGGGCGATATTACGAGTGCGGTTCTGTCGTCGGGCAACGCACTCACCGTAACGTCGGGGCAATCGGTTGATATCGGTTTCACGAGCGGAGGAGTCGACGCGACCACTTCGCTTCTGGTGTTCGGAGCCGGTGTATCGGTGAAGGCCGGTTCGACGCGCCTCGACCCGTCGTATCCGGGCACTTTGCTGCGCACAACGCTGGTGATTCCCGCCCAAACCACCACCACGCTGGCAAGTCTCTGGCTGGTGAAGGGGACAAGCGTTCTGTCTCTCTCCGGAGGGCTTGTCATCCAGCCGGCGGTGCCCGTTCTGAGCAACGTTCAGGATGCCGAAAGCGCCCGCACTGTCATTACTTCGGGACAGTATGTCGCGATCTACGGCAACAATCTCGCCAGCACGACGCGCACATGGAACGCGAACATCGATTTTACCGGAGGCGTCGCGGCGGGCAGTCCGTTACCGACCACTCTCGATGGCGTGACCGTGACGGTCAACTCCCTTCCCGCGGCCGTTTACTTCGTCAGCCCCGGGCAAATCAACATCGTGGCGCCGTCTAACCTCACGTCCGGAGCCGCGAGCGTGGTCGTCTCCAACGGCACGACTCCGAGCGCCGCCTTCACATCGGCCACCATCGCGCAGGCGTCGCCATCGTTTTTCATCTACGGCGCGGGAGGCAATTACTATCCGGCTGCCTACCACCTGAATGGCACGCTGGTGGGAGATCCCGCGGTGCAAAGCGGCTCGACGAAAGCCCTTGCGGGCGAAACACTCGTCATGTTCGCGAACGGCCTGGGGCCATCGCCGGGCGGAGTGATTGCCTCCGTGACAACATTCTCCGGCCCGGTCACGGTCACCGGCGCTTCCGGGAGCAACGCTTTCACCGGTATGGCCGCCGCAGCCCTGGTCTACGCGGGCGAATTCCAGGTCAATGTGACGCTGCCGCCGGTTGTCCCTTCCGGCAATTACACGCTGACCCTGACCGTTCCCAACGGTTCCACGTCGACTTCGGGAATTACGGTCGTCTTACCCGTCGGCCCGTAAGCGCGCTGCGCACCGCGGTCCTCGCCGCGCAATCGGCTCATGTGGTCTCCCGCGTAACCGGCTCATTGCGGCATCGCCGCTACAATGAGAATTCCGTGTCTGCCACCGTTGAAGAGCAACTGACCTGTATCGGCAAAGGCCTTGTCGACCTGATCCGCGAGCAGGACCTGCGCGAGCGCATCCTGTTACGCGCCCGCGAAGGCCGTCCGCTGCGCGTCAAAGCCGGCTTCGACCCCACCGCGCCCGATCTGCACCTCGGCCACGCCGTCCTGATCCGCAAGCTCAAGCACTTTCAGGATCTCGGCCACCTCGTCATCTTCATGATTGGCGATTCCACCGCCATGATCGGCGACCCCACCGGCCGCAACACCACGCGGCCTCCGCTTACCCGCGACGAAATCCTCGCCAACACCGAAACCTACAAAGCGCAGGTGTTCAAAATCCTCGACCCGGAAAAAACCGAGGTGCGTTTCAACAGCGAATGGCTGGGCGCCATGCGTTACGAAGACATCGTGCGCCTGTGCTCGCGATACACCGTGGCCCGGCTGCTCGAACGCGACGATTTTTCCAAACGCTATAAGGACGGCGTGGCCATTTCCATGCACGAACTTCTCTACCCGCTCGCCCAGGGCTACGATTCCGTCGCGCTCGAATGCGACGTGGAACTGGGCGGCACCGACCAGCGATTCAACCTTCTCGTCGGCCGCGAATTGCAGAAGGACTACGGACAACCCCAGCAGATCGTGGCGACAACTCCGCTCCTCGAAGGTCTGGACGGCGAAAAGAAGATGTCGAAGTCGCTCGGCAATTACATCGGCATCACGGAACCGGCCGAGGTCATGTTCCGCAAGATCATGTCGATCGGCGATGGCCTGATGTTCCGCTATTACGAACTTCTGACGGACACCAGCATCTGTGAGATCGACGCCATGCAGGAGCGCATCGCCACGGGCGGGTTGCACCCGATGGAGGCCAAGATGGAACTGGGCCGGCTCATCGTAACCGATTTTCACTCCGCCGCCGATGCGGGCCGCGCCGCCGCGGAATTTAAACGCGTGGTGCAGCAGAAAGAAGTACCGGCGGATGTGCCAACGGTTCCGTTACCGGACGGCGTGCTGGGCCCGAACGGCATTCACGTGGAGAAGCTGATCGCGCGCATCGGGCTTGCCGAATCCGTCGCGGATGCCAGCCGCAAACGTAAGGCGGGCGCGATCGAAATCAACGGCCGGCGAGTGACTGAGCTTCTGATTCCCGCCGCCGGGCCCGGGTTATTGATTCAGGTGGGCAAGAACTGGCGTCGCGTAGTGATCGGTTAGTGGGTACGCGGAGATGATGTAGTCCGCGCCGGGCTGCACCGGCATGGTGAAGTTCGCTCCGGTTTTCACCGACGGTGCATAGTTCGCTCCCGCTTCCACCGACGCTTCATAACCCGATCCGGCTTCCACCTCCCCTTCGTACCCCGCTCCGTCCGGCGAGGGCTGGATGGCTCGCGCCAGGTGCTCAAGGTCCGTGGCGATACCGGCAATTTCGGGCGCCGGGCTGCCGAACAAATAACCCTGCATGCACTGGACGCCCGCCGCCCACAGTTGTTCCATCGTCGAGACCCGCTCTACGCCCTTCGCCACGACGCGCACACCGAGACGCTCGGCAACCTCCACCAGCTTGCGCACCGCCGCCGCCTGCCGCGGCTGATCCATGCGATGAACCAGACGCTTCTCCAGCTTGATGTAATCGGGCCGCAGTTCGCACACCAGCCGCAAAGCCTCGGCGTTGGCCCCGACATCGTCGAGCGCAAATCCCAGCCCCTGTTCGCGCAGATAGTCGCCGATTCGCCTCAGGTGCGCGATATTCGGATTGCGGTTCGATTCCACCGCCTCCAGCACGAGGTTTTCCGGGGCGATCCCCGTTTCCCCCAGTATCCGCATGGTCTCGCGCATGCAAAATGCGGGACGATACATTGCCGAAGTAATGAAATTGATATAGAACTTGCCCTCCGCTCTGCGCTGCACGGAAACCGCGCGGATAGCGAGTTGCCGCGTGTACGCGTCGAATGAACGCAGGTCGTGCCGGGCCGCAGCCGCGGCCATAATCTCCGCACCTTCGCGCCGGTGACCCTTTGTCAGGCGCAGGAGACATTCATGACCGATGGTTCGCCGCAATGTCGTGTCCACGACCGGCTGAAACCAGATGGAAAAGGCGTCCGCAGCCACCGCCTTCTCGAACCACGAGGTTTCAAAGACCGACCACCATGCCTCCAGGCGCGTAGTGACCGGGAACTCGTGCGGGAAATCCAGTTCCTCGACGACGCTGACGGCTTCGCGCTCCGGCGGGGAGAGCACGTCCCGCAGCAGCGCCACTACACTGGCCGCCTGGCACTCGGCCCCGCCTCCCTCGCCGTCCGATCCGTCGGCAGTGCCTTCGACAACAACCATCTTTCCCTGACTGCGGTACGCAATTCCGTGTTCCGCCAGGGCGCCGGCAAGAAGGTCGTGCATGTCCGGCGTAGCAGCCAATAATCTGAGCGAAGTAGCCATACAACTTGCTTATCGGCTGGCGGATGGAAACGTATAAGGCCCCGGCGCGCGGCCGATCGCAATGACACGGTATGGTGGAGAGAAAGTTCCCGACCAACGATGAACCTCTGTCAGCTGTTCGATCTTTCTCTGCGCGGACGAAAAGACGCGGTGGGCCTGGAGCACCAGGGCGTTCACTACACGTTCGGTGAAATCGAAGTGCGCAGCAACCGCTTCGCGCAACTGCTCGTGGAGCGCGGCTTCGTTCCCGGCGACCGGCTCTGCGTCTATCTCGCCAACTGCGTTGAAATGATCGACCTGTTCCTCGCCTGCGTGAAGACCGGCGTAATCTTCGTCCCGATCAACATCCTCTATCGCGGCCGCGAGATCTCCCACATCCTCGACGATGCCGCGCCGCGCGCGGTCGTGAGCCAAGCTGCGCTCGACGGCACAGTGCCGGTATGGACGCTGAACGAAATCATGCGCGACGCCGCGGCTTTCAGCGGCGAACGGCCCGCGGCGCCTCTCGATGGCGACGCGCCCGCCGGCATCATTTACACTTCCGGAACCACGGGCACGTCCAAAGGCGCCGTTCTGACGCACCATAATTTCGCCATCAACGCGACGAATCTAGCCGCATGCTGGAACATCACCGCGGCCGACCGTTTTCTGCTCGCTCTGCCTCTGTTCCACGTTCACGGCTTGGGCAATGGCATCCACACCTGGCTGGTGAGCGGGTGCCGCATGAGGCTGCTGGAACGCTTCGATCACCGAGCCGCCGCGCATGAATTCCTGGACTTCCGGCCGACGCTGTTTTTCGGCGTGCCGACGATTTACGTGCGTCTGCTCGACTTCGATCCCGACACCGCGCGGCGCATCGGCGCGGCGGCGCGGCTGTTCGTTTCCGGATCGGCGCCTCTGCCCGCCGACGTGCTGCGCGATTTCGAAGAGCTCTACGGCCATCGCATTCTCGAACGCTATGGCATGAGTGAAACGCTGATGAACATGAGCAATCCCTATGCGGGCGAACGGCGCGCGGGAACGGTCGGACTGCCTTTGCCCGGCGTCTCGGTGCGTCTGCTGAATGCCGCAGGCGAGCCCGTGGCGGAAGGCGAAACCGGGGAAATCCATCTGCGCGGCCCCAATATTTTCGCTGGCTACTGGTGCCGGGATGAAGCCACAAAAGCGGCTTTTACGGATGGCTATTTCCGCACCGGCGATCTGGCGACGCTCTCTCCCGACGGATACTACACCCTGTGCGGCCGCCAGAGCGACCTGATCATCTCCGGCGGATTCAACATCTATCCCCGCGAAATCGAGGAGTTCCTGCAGGAACAGCCGGAGATTGCCGAAGCCGCGGTGAAGGGCGTGACGGATCGCGCCCGCGGTGAAGTGCCCGTCGCTTACGTGGTCGTCAATGCCGGTTTCGATCCGGCCGCGATCGAAGAACGTTGCCGCGCCTCGCTAGCGTCGTTCAAGATTCCGCAGCGTTTCGTTGTGGTCGAGAGCCTGCCCCGCAATGCACTGGGGAAGGTTCAGAAGCACTTGCTGCCCCCCGCGGACGCGTTGCGTCCGGCATGAGAAGCCGCGCTGCGGCCGGCTTGGGAAGCGCGCCCGGTCCCGGTTTTATATAGTGAATTGAGGCATGCATCCATCGCAACTCACGCGCCGGGCTTTCGCCGCGATCGCCGCGGGCGCCTTGCCGGCCCTGCCCCAGAGCATTCTCGACCTTCCGCCAGCCCCGCCCGGCACGAAAATAACCTACGGCGACGACCCCAACCAGTTCGGCGAACTACGGCTCCCGCCGGGTCCCGGCCCGCACCCCGTCGTCATCTTCATCCACGGCGGTTACTGGCGCGCGGCCTACGACCTTACCCACGCCGGCCACATGTGCGTCGCGATCGCCAAAGCGGGCTACGCCGTCTGGAGTCTCGAATACCGCCGCACCGGCCAGCGTGGCGGGGGCTACCCCGGCACTTTCGACGACATCCGCGCCGGCGCCAAACGTCTCGCGAAGATCCCGAATATCGATCCCGGGCGCATGGTTGTGTCCGGCCACTCGGCCGGTGGCCAACTGGCATTATGGCTGGCCGCGCAGAATGCCCTCGAACTGCGATCGGTGGCTGCTCTCGCCGCCGTCAGCGACCTGCGCCGCGGGTACGATCTCAATCTCGGCTCCAGCGCCGTGAGAGACTTCATGGGCTGCACGCCCAAACAATGCGACGGCAGTTACGCCGCTTCGTCGCCCATGGATCTGTTGCCCATCAAGGTCCCGCAGCGCCTGTTGCATGGCACGGCCGACGATATCGTTCCCTTCGAACTCAGCGAGCGCTTCGCCAAAGCGTCGAAGAACGCACAACTCGTCCCGCTCCCCGGAGCCGGCCACTTCGAGCTCATCGACCCGCGGTCCAAAGAGTGGCTGACGGTCCTCCGGCACATCACGGCGGCCCTGTAGCGGCGCGGCTTCCGGCGATTTCCGTTCGCATAGAGGCCGGCGTGGGCACCGGCTGCGGGGTGTGCCCGACACGGGCAAATTCCAATGACCAGCTTCGGGTTCCGCCACGGCGTACCGCCCGATTGCGACTTCGTGTTCGACGTGCGATTCCTGCCCAACGAACTACATTCCGAAGTACAAGAAGCTGACGGGGAAGAATCCGGCGGTGGCACGATACATCCGGTCGTTTCCGCAGACGCGCGAATTCATCGGGAGAGTGACGGATCTGCTGGTGTGGCTGCTGCCGCATTACATCCGCGAGGGGAAGA
>Ga0302319_10025838_pt1 | contig 10371 bp, 7 predicted proteins | sample Bog_T0_2_FD_203319 | JGI IMG/M metagenome (GOLD analysis project Ga0302319, IMG submission 203319) | Peat permafrost microbial communities from Stordalen Mire near Abisko, Sweden - Bog_T0_2 | ecosystem: Environmental > Terrestrial > Soil > Wetlands > Peat | place: Sweden: Abisko, Stordalen Mire...
GCACCGCCTGGGACGAGGCGCTCACCGTGATCGACGAGGCCCGGAAGAAGCAGATGGCCGCTCCCGGCCTGCAAGAGCCGGCCAAGAAGGCGCTCGCCACCCTGGACCGGGAATGGGACGGCCTGGCCGCGCACCGTGGCTACCCGATGATCGGCCTTGACAACAACCCCGCCGAGCGCGCGATCCGCCGCCCCGTCGTGACCAGGAAAAACGCCTACGGCTCCCGCAACGACGACGCCGCCCGGCTCGCCGCCCGCGTCTGGACCGTCACCGCCACCGCCGAGATGGCCGGCCTGAACGTGCTGACCTACCTCACCGCCTACCTCGACGCCTGCGGGCGAAACGGCGGCAGGCCGCCGTCCGGCCCGGACCTGGAACGGTTCCTGCCCTGGCTTGCAGCTCCCGAAGACCTCCGCGCCTGGGCACAGCCGCCACCCCCCGGATAACCGCACCGAAACAGTCACCGAAACGGCGTCCCCCGAATACGGCCACGCCGCCCGCTGGCATGCCCGATCACAGGACTTCCGAATACTTACTGTCCGCCAGCGCTACCGCGCAACCGAAAATATCGGCAATGTGCCCGGCCCGCCATAGTCCCGCGATGCAGTCGGCATACCCCGAGTACCCTGCCTCGAGGTCCCCGCTCGTCCAGAACGCGAGCCCCGACATGCCCGCTGCCGAAGCACGGACGAGGTGATCCTCCTCAGGCGAAAGATCGATCGCCCGCCGGGCGTGCCCTACGGTGCCGGGCACATCGCCCCGAGCCATGGCCTGGGCGGCACGGTACAGCTCAATCCCCGCCGGGAGGCGCCGGAATTCCTCGTCGTCGACGACGACCATCTCCGCCGACGGGCCCGGGGCTCCTGCACCGGTACCCGTTGCGTCCAGCCACCGCTCGGCGTCCCGCAGCCGGGCCTCTACGCCCTCGAACTCGCCGACAGACACCAATGCCCAGGCATAGTGCATGCTGAGCACGGGTCTAACACGGACGACCTCGTCGGGGATCGCCTCGAGCCAGCCACGCGCTGTGGCTTCTTGTCTGGTCCTGCGCATGGCCGGGACCGCCAGCTCGACCAGGTCCGCCGCCCGCCCGAAATCCCCAGCGGCCAGCGCGTGGCCGATGGCCACGGACTGCTCGCCGTTCTGCTCGTACCACACGCTCGCCCGCCGGTGCAGGTCCGGCACCTGCCCGGGCCGTTCGTCGAGCAGCCGCGCCTGCAGCACGTCGGCAAACAGATGGTGGTAGCGATACCACCGGCGGCGGTCATCCAGCGGGACCAGGAACAGGTTCCCCCGGTCCAGCGCCTCCAGCATGGCCCTGCCGTCACCTTGCCCGGTGACCGCATCGCACAGCGGACCGCTCAGCCGGCCCAGGATAGAGGTCTGCAGCAAGAAGGCCTGGACCCGATCGGGCTGACGCTGCAGCACCTCCTCGGCCAGTTAGTCGACGACGTAACGATCATCGCCCGCGAAGCCGGCGATGAAGCCGGCCACGTCGTCTCGCCCCTGCATCGACAGCGCCGCCAGCTGCAGCGCGGCGATCCAGCCCTCGGTGCGTCCCTCCAGCGCGGCCACGTCCCGCGCCGTCAGCTGCAGACCCATCGTCTCGTTGAGGTACACCGCCGCCTCATCGGGCGTGAACCGCAGCTCGGCCGCGCGCGCCTCGACCAGCTCGCCGCGCGCTCGCCATCGGGCCAGCGGCAGCGCGGGATCGGCCCGGCTGGCGATCACCACATGCAGCCACGGAGGCAGATGGTCCAGCAGGAACGCCATCCCGTCCTGCACATCGCCTGCGTCGATGACGTGGTAGTCGTCGAGCACCAGCACGATCTCGCTCGCGGTGGCGCCCAGGTCGTTGAGCAGCGCGGTAAGCACCGTTTCGATCGGGGGCGGCTGGGGCGCCTGCAGGAAGGCCAGCGCACTCTCGCCGACCCCGGATGCCGCCGTCCGTAGTGCGGCGATCACATAGGTCCAGAAGGACGCGGGATCGTTGTCGGCCCGATCGAGCGAGAGCCACGCGACCAGCCGCTCACCGGCCGGCCTGGCCGGTCCCGCCGCCAGCCACTCGGTGAGCAGCGTCGTCTTGCCGAAGCCAGCGGGTGCGGAGACCATCGTCAACTTCGACGCGGTGCCGCGGTCCAGCCGCTCGCTCAGTCGCGGACGCGGCACCAGACCACGCCGCGACCTCGGGACATACAACTTCGTCTCGAGCAGGAGGGCCGGCCCCAGAGAATCTCCCTGGTTGCCAGCTGCCTCCGGCGGGGCGGCCACCTGAGCCGGAGCCGGGCCGGCCGGGGCGCCGGCTGGGGCGCCGACTGGGCCGAGCGACGGGTCCTGGGCCAGGATGCGGGCCTGGAGTTCCCGCAAAGCCTGCCCGGGGTCGATGCCCAGCTCGTCGACCAGACGATCACGGATTTCTGTGTAGGCGCGCAAGGCCTCGGCCTGCCGTCCGCTCCGGTACAGGGCGAGGATGAGCAGCCCCCACAGGCGCTCGCGGAGCGGGTGTTCCCGGCACAGCGCCTCCAGTTCGCCGGCGAGCTCACTGTGGCGCCCCAGTCCCAGGTCGGCTCCGGCCCGGGATTCGATCGCCACCAGGGTCAGCTCGTCCAGATGCGCCCGTTCGGCATCAAAAAAGCTGGCATAAGTGAACTCGGCCAGCGGCTCGCCGCGCCGCATGCGGAGGGCCTCGCCCAGAGCGGCCGACGCCGGCTCCATCTCGCCGTCGGCGGCCAGCCGCTGTCCCCTCGCGACCAGCTGCTCGAAGCGGACGACGTCGACCTCGTCGGGTCCGGCGGTCAGGGTATAGCCGGCCTCGGTGGTGAGGATTGCCGTCGGCCCGAGGGTACGGCGCAGCTGGCCGATCTGCGTCTGCAGGGCATTGGCCGGGTTCGCGGCCTGCCGGTCGCCCCACAGCAGGTCGATCAGCCGGTCGGCGCTGACCGGCTGCCCCCTTTGCAGCGCCAGCAGGGCCAGCAGAGCCCGCTGCTTGGTGCCGCGGACCGGCACCGGCACGCCACCATCTAGCGCTTCGAGCTCGCCGAACAGCCGGACCTCCATGACTCCACCGTAGGGCCGTCGCCCGGGCAGCCCCACCGCGCTGACCGATATGCCGGAAATCGTCCCCGCCACAGCGCCACGACAGTCCCGCCACAGGCCCCGAACGCAGGCTTACGTCCAAGACCCAAGCACATTGAGGGAAGGATCGATAATGATCGAGATTGATGGCCTGACCAAACGGTACGGCGACAAGACCGCCGTCGATGGACTGAGCTTCGTGGTGGAGCCGGGTGTGGTGACCGGGTTCCTGGGCCCGAACGGGACGGGGAAGTCCACCACGATGCGGATGATCGCCGGGCTGGACCGGCCGACCAGCGGGACGGTGCGGGTCAACAGCAAGCACTATCCCGGGGCGGCCGCCCCGATGGCGGAGCTCGGCATCTTGCTGGATGCCAGGTCCGTGCACCCGGGCCTGTCGGCCCGCAATAACCTGCTGGCGCTGGCCCGGACGGCCGGGATCGGCCGCCGCCGGGTTGATGAGGTGATCGAGCTGGCCGGGCTGGGCGAGGTCGCGGGCGGCCGGGCCGGCGGTTTCTCCCTCGGCATGGGCCAGCGCCTGGGTGTGGCCGCGGCGCTGCTGGGCCGGCCGCAGTCGGTGGTGCTGGACGAGCCGGTCAACGGCCTGGACCCGGACGGCGTGCGCTGGATCCGGCTGCTGCTCAAGTCGCTGGCCGACGAAGGGCGGACGGTGTTCGTTTCGTCGCACCTGATGAGCGAGATGGCGCAGACGGCGACCCAGCTGGTCGTGCTGGGCCGCGGCAAGCTCATCACCGAGGCCAGCGTCGAGGATTTCGTCGACCACGCCACCACCGGCGGCGGCGTGCTGGTCCGCACCCCGGAAACCGTGCGGCTCGGCCAGCTGCTGGCCGCTCCCGGCATCACCGTAATTAACGACGGAACGGACCTGCTGCGTGTCTCCGGCACCACCGCCGAGCAGATCGGCATCGCGGCCTGGCGGGCTCACCTGCCCGTCTACGAGCTCACCCCCACCCACGCATCGCTGGAAGAGGCCTTCATGCAAGTCACCAAGGACAGCATCGAGTACCACGCCGGAGCGACACGATGAGCGCCATCACGCGGCCCGGACTCGCGCCGACTTCAATGGCCCCGGCCCCGGCTCCGATGGCCCCGGCCCCGGCCACAGTAGGCGGACCGGTTACCCAGGTCCGTGTCGTCCGCGCGGAGTGGACCAAACTGCGGGCGCTGCGCTCGACCTGGTGGTGCGGGCTGACCGCGGTCGTGCTGATCGTCGGCCTGGGTGCCGCGATCGCGGGCTCCGGGACGGCTTACCATGTCTCGGCGGCCGATTCCGCCGCGAAGGGAGTGTCGGCCAGCCTGCTTGGCCTCTTGTTCGCCCAGCTGGTGATCGGCGTGGTCGGCGTGCTGGCGTTCAGCGGCGAGTACGGCACCGGGATGATCCGCGCCACGCTGGCGGTGGTGCCGTCGCGGCTGCCGGTGCTGTGGGCGAAGGTGATCGTGCTGGTGGGCCTGGTGCTGCCGGTGACCCTGCTGTGCGCGTTCGTCGACTTCTTCGCGGCGACTGCTCTCGTGTCCTCTCGCGGGGGTTCGGTGATCTCGCTGACCGATCCGGGCGTGCTGCGGACGGTGGTCGGCTCGTCGTTGTACCTGACCGTCGTCGTCATCATCGGCCTGGCCCTGGGGGCCCTGCTCCGCAAGACCGCGGCGGGCCTGGCGGTGTTCGCCGCGGTGTTCTTCGTCATCCCGATCGTCGTGGGGGCCCTCCCGCAGAACATCACGGGGTTCGCGCCCTACCTGCCGTCCAACGCCGGCGGGGCCCTGTGGGGCAGTCCGCTGGGCACCGCGCATGCGCTGAGCCCGTGGGCCGGATTCGCGGTCCTGTGCGGGTACGCGGTCGTGCTGATTGCCCTGGCCGCCTGGCGGCTGCGCAGCCGCGACGCCTGAGCACCCGGAAAGGCTGCGAGGATAACGAGTATCTCCTGGACACTGGTCGAGAACCCGGGAACGCGCCCACCGCGTTCCCGGGTCTTTCGACATCGGCTGCGCCCTGCTTGCCGCCTGGCCCCCAGTACACCTCCATCGCGTTCACCGAGCGGCTCGCTGCCTCCGGGATCAGCGGTTCGGCGGGTCCCAACCGGACCCAGACGGTGTCCTGTCCTGTTCGGCCATGTCGTCAAGTTGAGGTGCCGCTGCGGCGGTTTCCGGTCATTACGCTCGGTTACGGTCATAGATCATTGCCTGTCGTTCCGCGTGGAACGGCTCGTGGAACGGCGCGCCGGATAAATCCCAGCGCAGCGAGTGCTGTCCATGCGATGACGCGTGCCATCAGTGCAGCTAGCGCGCACGGTGCACGGGGCCGTGCTTCTTGTAAACGGCTGTCGAGTTGGATGGGACTGCCCCGGCTTGAGTTGACTCGGGCAGGCATCCACTTATGCACTAAATACACTGTTTGACGGCGAGCACTGGCTGACCATCCTGGCCATTAGCCGGGACACCGCCCGCCGCCTCGGTGACCACGTAATCGAAGCCGGTACGCTGATCAGCTCTGGAACCGCTCTGGCGGAGCTGCGGCGGTTTGAGGAGGCGATCACCGCCTGCCAGGACGCCGCCACGATCTACCGGGAGACCGACGATCGGCACAGCGAGGGCATGGTGCTGAACAACCTAGCGATCCTTTGGATCGGTGACTTCGACAGTTGGGCTGAGCGACACGGGCGAGGCGACTGGCTGGGCCAACATCTGTAATCAGACCGGCGAGGACGATGACCACCTGGCCGTAGATGACAGCGGAGGCGAAAAGAACCGGCTGGCTCAGATCCGGGGATGGCCCGCTGAGTGTACGTGCCCGCCCCTCCAGCATCAAGCATGACTGTGACCGCAGGACAACGACCACAGGTGAAGAGTGCCTGGTGAACGTACACGCGAAGTCACGCTTGACCCTGGAGCCTCTACGGACACTCCGGTCAGAGACCAAGGGCCAGGCCGCAGCCTGCCCGGACCGGATGCGGGCCATCCCCTGCAAGGTGACGCGGGCCAGTCGTGTTATCAGGATTCTTCATGACACTGCTCAACCTGACGGTCGTCAACATCGCGGTCGCGACATGATCGCCGCGCTGGAGCGGCATTTCCTGTCAGGCGAGAGCCGACGGCGACGATCAGTCAATGCCGAGCTGCTTGCGCCGCAGCGCAACGAGTGTCGCGAGAACATCCAACGGCTGGGAAAAGGCTGGCGGCGACGGAGTTACCTGGGTCTCGACGGCCGCGATCAGGCGCCAGCCCATTTGCTGGCTGAGCTCCAGGTTCATGTGCCGGTACCCCTCTAAGTAGTCTTCGGCGTCCTGGAAGGTCCTGTCCGACAGCCGCGACACATCCACCTCCCCCGCCCAGGCGTCAAGGGTTTCCGGGACCGCTGGCTGGGCATGCGGCGGGCGCGGGTGCAAAGTTCGCCGCCAGTTCTCGACCATAAGCTCACCCCTTCCACACCATACCGCTCCTGCGCACGAGCGTCCCGGTCTGGCCGCCCATATCCTCCTGAGCAACGGGTCGAGGGCCGCGCAAACCATCGGACGCTCGCTCTCCCGGTAACGGCTGACAGCAACCGCGGGATATACGCGGGATGATCTTGCTCGGCGAGCCAGCCCCGAGCGTCAACAATGCAGGTAGCAGCGATGGCAGACTATGAGCCACGGATGCTCTTGAAAACCATTAGCAGTGCCCCCGCAGCGCGTCGGGTTGGGAGCCACGCTGGGAGCCACACGGATGAACAACCTTGGGATGCCCCGGACCCGCCTGGACAACCGGGAGAGACAAGCCCGAGGCCACGAACTGATCTGAACGTGGCCGGACGCCCACGCTGGTATCTACGGATCTGTGAGGTCTTCGGCGCGGCAGGCGGAAGGTGCAAGCGTCCTGGCTGGGCTCAGATCCGGGGATGGCCCGCTGAGTGTCCGTGTCCGCCCCTCCAGCCTCAAGCGTGACTGTGACCGCAGGGCAACCAGCACAGGTGAACGGTCCCAGGTGCACGTACACGCGAAGTCACGCTTGACCCCGGAGCCCCGCTGAGCTGCGAAGACGCCTACCCCACCGTCCTGGGGGTCAAGGGGTCGCGGGTTCAAATCCCGCCGTCCCGACCGTTTTTCGAACGCTTCTTCGCCATGTACAGCAGTAGTACAGCAGTAGTACAGCAGTACCCGAGGAAGACTCTTAAGGTCTGCATGCGGCCGCTGAATGGCCGCCATGCGGTCGGCGGATTCAGAGCACGAACGCCTCGGTAGAGCTAAGCGGCTGGTAGCCGCGGCCCTGGTTGCCCTTCGTGAACCTACGATCCGTACATCGTGATCCTCCGTTGCTTCCCTCGATCTGACGGGCCGGCTGACCGTCTCCTGTCCGCTCGGACCTGGATGCTGCTATCACCCAACGATCCGTCGCGCGGAGCCGCGCGCTCTTCCGTGAACCCCGCAATGTTGCGTGCCTTGTCCGCTGTGAGGCGGTGATTTATCGTGCGGGGTATGCTGCTGGGCCGCGATGAGGAGCAGCAGCAGCTCGAGCTGCTGCTCCGGCGGGCGCAGGATGGTAGCAGCGGGGTGCTGGTGCTGCGGGGAGAGCCGGGCATTGGGAAGACGGCGCTGGTTGACTACGCCGCCTCGCGCGCTGGGTCGATGCAGGTCCTGCGGGCTACCGGGATCGAAGCGGAGACGGAGCTGGCCTTCGCCGGCCTGTACTCGCTGCTGCATCTGGTGGCTGACAACCTGACGTCGCTGCCCGAGCGGCAGGCATCGGCGCTGCGGGCTGCGCTCGGCCTCGGGCACGACGGGGGCGTTCCCGGTCGCCTGGCGGTTGCGGCGGGAACCCACAGCCTGCTGACTGCGGCCGCAGAGAGCGGTGCGCTGCTGGTCTTGGTGGATGATCTGCACTGGCTGGACCCGCCGAGCCAGGAGGCGCTGCTGTTTGCGCTCCGCCGCCTCGACCGCGATGCGATTGCGTGCGTGATGACAGTGCGTGCGGGCATGCCAGCACCGGCCGGCCTGCCGTACCGTGAGCTGGACGGCCTCGGACGTAAAGCGGCGGCGCAACTGGTGGGGGCCATCGCCGGGATCAGGCCGGCGCCGGCAGTGGCCAGGCGGCTGCACGATGAGACTGGCGGTAACCCGCTTGCGCTGGTGGAGCTGTCAGCCGAGCTCACAGCGAAACAGCTAGGCGGCGGGGTGATGCTCACGGTGCCGCTGGAGCCAGGGGCGGCGATCCGGCACCGGTTCGCCCACCGTATTGACCGGCTTGACCCCGCGGTCAAGACTGTGCTTGTTGTCGCGGCCGCGGCGGGACGGTGCGCGGCCGAGGAGGTGGCTGCTGCGGCAGGGCGCCTCGACGGCGGAAACCCTGAGGCCCTCGGCGAGGCCGAGGGTGCCGGACTGTTCGCCTCACCAGCAACGGAGTCGAATTCTCCCATCCGCTGCTGCGATCGGTGGCGTATCACGCGGCTCCCCCAGCGCAGCGCCGGACCGCGCACCGCGCGCTGGCGGACGTACTGGCGGGACGCGATGTCGAGCGCGCGGCCTGGCAGCTGGCGGCGGCCGCGACGGGGCCCGATGAGGAGGCCGCCACCGCGCTGGATGCCGCCGCTGGCCTGGCGGCGGCCAAGGGCGCCCCGCTCGCGGCCGCTGCCGCGTGGGAGCGCGCAGCGGAACTGTCCGACGCGGCAGAGCGCAGGGCCGCCCGGCTGGCCGAGGCCGCGGAAGCCGCGCTCAAGGGCGGCGACCTTGGCCGGGTCGAGCGCCTGACCGAGACGATGCCCGCCACAGAGCAGCAGCTTCCCCGCGCGAGGATGCTCGCGGTCAAGGGCCGCCGCGACCTGATCACCGGGCAGATGGCGGTTGCCTGGCAGGTTCTGCAGGAGGCAGCGGACCTTGTCGCGGAACCCGATCCGCGGCTGGCTGTCGAGTTGCTGGCTGGCTCGGTCATGGCAGCCGTGGAGGGCGGCCTGTTCGAGGAGGCGGGCCGGGCCGCGGACCGCATGGCCCGCCTGGCCGAGCAGTCAGATGAGACCGCTCAGTTCCTGGCCGACGTCGCCTACGGCGGCCTGGCGTGGCGGCGTGGTGACGCTGAGTACGCTATGCGCCTCATCCACCGGGCCGCATCAAGGCTGGAGCGGGACCCGGACTTGTCCTCCAGGGCAGAGCTCCAGCTCGATGTCGCCTCCGCCTGGTGCAGCACCGGATATCTCGATCGGGCCCGGCCCTACGCGGACCGGGCGGTACGGCTGGCGCGCAGCGAAGGCGCCGTCGGCCGCCTTCCCGACGCGCTCCAGTGGGCCGCCGGGCTGGGCAAGGAGACGGGACGGTGGGCGCAGGCGCTCGCGGACGGCAGCCAGGCGCTCGATCTGGCCCTTGCGACCGGCCAGAACTACCTCGCCTGCAACGCGCTCGTCATCATCGCTGAGATCGAGGCGGCGCAGGGCCGCGACGAGGATTGCCTGCAGCATGCGCGGGAGGCGGACCGGCTGGCCGGTGAGGCGGGCCTCCGGCTGCTGCAGATCCGCGCGCGTCTCAGCCCGGCGCTCCTCGAATTCGGCCGCGGCCGGCTGGAGGAGGCAATCAGCCATTACGAGGGGGTGCGCCGGCTGGCCGCGGGCTGGGGAATCCGCCACCCGTACTACTCGCCCATCGCCGACCTGATCGAGGCGCATGTCCAGGCCGGCGACCTCGGCCGGGCCCGGTCGCTGCTGCCCGAATACCTGGCCCTGGTGCCCGGCGACGCTAACCCGCCACCAGCCGCTCGCGCCGCTCGCTGCCGGGGGATCCTCGCGGCCGGTGACTTTGACGATCATTTCCGGGCGGCCCTCGACCAGCATGAGCGGGCCGACATCGTGTATCAGCACGCCCGCACGCACCTGGCATACGGGGAGCGACTGCGCCGCGCCCAGCGCCGCCGCGACGCGCGCGTTCAGCTCCGTGCCGCTGCGGAGATCTTTGACCGGCTTGACGCCCGCCCCTGGGCCGAGCGTGCCCGCGCCGAACTGCGCGCCAGCGGCGAGACCATGACGACCTCCCACAATGGCGGTGAGCAGCTCACCCCCCAGGAACTGCAGATCGCCCTGCTCGTCTCCGAAGGACGGACCAACGCGGAGGTCGGCCGGGCCGTCTTCCTGAGCACCCGCACGGTGGAGTACCACTTGTCCCGGGCTTACCGCAAGCTCGGGGTGGCGTCCCGGACCGAGCTGACCCGCCGGTTCGCCTCGGCGAGCCCCAACTGACGGCGGCCGGCTGACGGGATCGAGCGGCGCACTGGTCAGCCGGTACCGCCGCGGCGGGCGGGACCCCCCCCGGGGGGGGGCGGGCC
>Ga0302319_10025839_pt1 | contig 10371 bp, 10 predicted proteins | sample Bog_T0_2_FD_203319 | JGI IMG/M metagenome (GOLD analysis project Ga0302319, IMG submission 203319) | Peat permafrost microbial communities from Stordalen Mire near Abisko, Sweden - Bog_T0_2 | ecosystem: Environmental > Terrestrial > Soil > Wetlands > Peat | place: Sweden: Abisko, Stordalen Mire...
CGCCGAGGAAGTGGAGAAGCTGCACGCCGCGCATCCTGAGGTTGAAATTTATTGGTATGACGCGGGCCACGGATTCAACTGCAACCCGCGTGCCAGCTACAACGCGGCCGCCGCAAAGGAAGCCCGCGAACGCTCTCTCGAATTTTTGAAGAAACACCTCGCCGCAGTTCCAGGAGAGCAGGGCACTGCAGTTTGAACCCGTAATTTCCCCATCCAAATTGGAAAAATCTGGGCCCCATCCTTGGCACGGCTTTGTTTTTGTGCCAAGGGTGGGATACCACAGTCGCAAATCATCAGGGCTCTCTCTACTCTGACCAAACCCCCAGCACGTTGCCCGCTCCATCGGAGAAGTGGAACCGCCGTCCACCAGGAAATTCGAACGTCGGCACCACCACCCCGCCGCCCTCCATCCTCACCGCAATCTCCGTAGCCGCAAGGTCGGCGGAGTAGAGCACAACCAGCGGCGCAAACTTGCCCGGCCCCTCTTGCGGCTCGCTCCTGACGAACCCTCCGTCAATGCCGGCACCCTGGAAGCTGACATAATCCGGCCCATAATCTACAAAACTCCAGCCGAAAACCGTCGCATAGAACTTCTTCGTCCGCTCGATGTCGGTGGAATGAAACTCAATGTAGTTGATCTTGTGGTGATTTGCGTTGCTCATGGCTTCTCTCCTTTTTGTTCTGATGCAAATGGAGTCGAAGGAGAGGCGGGCGCGGATTCCCGAATCGGATTCGAAAGCGCGCCGGCGCACCCTTCCCAGGTGCTCTGAAACGCCTCCATCCACATTCCCTCAGAAGCAGGAGAGTGCAGGTAGAGCCTGCTGATTCAGTTCAAGGCGCGGACTGCCGAGGTACGAGAAGAACGTACCACAAGCTCTGAGCGCGCGCAACGAAATACGATTGGTCGCGGCAGTCAGAGAAAAATGCGAGAATCAGGCCCTCGGCTCGGCGTGCGAATTCGATAATTTTTATTGCACATTAGTGCGCTTGAGCTCCTGCCAGAATTCGCTCGCAAATTGCGCGGACTTGGTCCATATAGAGGCCCTCGCAGCGTGCAATCTCTCTGTCCTTCTCGGGGAGGAAGTCTGAATGCCACTGCTCCCGGACCCTTCCAACCGGTAGATCGTCTGTCTCGCTATCTATACCGCGGATCGAGTTGAAATCAGTTCGAGAAACGATCGCTGGATCCTGGTGCAGAATCGGGCACAAGAGGCGCGCCGCCTCGATAGCACCAATCCTTCCCAACAGCATCTCGCGGGCGATTTCAATTGCGCAGGCTTTCGTGGTTTCGCTCGGCATCGATAGCCTACAGGATGTACCGGCTCAAATCCTGGTCTTTCACAATCGACGCCACCATCTGCTTCACATACTCGGCATCAATCAGAAAAGTCTTCTCCGGCCCCGAAGCCGTCATCCGTTCCTCGTACGGCAATGGTACCGAAGACTCGCTCTTGATCGCCTCATTCAGCGCCGCTGCAGCCTCATCGTCCGGCGCACGCCGCGCTACATCCGGCGCCAAAAAGCTCACATCCTCAAGCACTCGCTCCATGATGGTGTGCAGCCGTCGAGCCCCAATGTTTTCCGTCTGCTCATTCACCTTGAAGGCAAACTCCGCCATCTCGCGCAGAGCCTCAGGAGCAAACTCCAGCCGCACGCCCTCGGTCTCCAGCAGCGCCGAGTATTGCTTGGTCAGCGAAGCCTTCGGCTCCGTCAAAATGCGCAGAAAATCATCCACGGTCAGCGACTGCAACTCCACGCGAATCGGAAACCGACCCTGCAACTCCGGAATCAGATCGCTGGGCTTTGAAACATGGAACGCGCCGGCGGCAATAAACAGAATATGGTCGGTGCGCACCATGCCGTAGCGCGTGTTCACCGTCGTGCCTTCCACGATGGGCAAAATGTCGCGCTGCACGCCCTCGCGCGAAACATCGGGTCCATGGCCGCCCTCGCGCCCGGCAATCTTGTCGATCTCGTCCAGAAAAATAATCCCGCTCGACTCAACCCGTTCCGTCGCAACGCGGTTCACCTGGTCCATGTCGATCAGACGGCCTTCTTCTTCCTGCACCAGGTAGTCGAATGCGTCGCCCACCTTCATCTTGCGCTTTTTCGAGCCGGCGCCAAAGATATTCGGCAACATATCCTTGATGTTCATTTCCATGTCTTCAAGGTTCTGGTTGCTGATGATGCCGAACTGCGGCGTATTCCGCTCACGCACGTCGAGTTCAACCTGGCGATCGTCGAGCTTGCCCTCGCGAAACTGCTGGCGCAGCTTCTCCCGCGAGCGTTGATAACTGTCGGACCCAGGTAGAGTCAGTTGTCCCTCGGCAGCCGGCTGCGCGGGCGGCGGAGGCGGAAGCAGCACGTCCAGCAACCGCTCCTCGGCGTTCATCTCCGCACGGTCTTCCACCTCTTCGAGGCGCTCCTCGCGCACCATGTCAATCGCGATCTCGACCAGGTCGCGGATCATCGACTCCACATCGCGGCCCACATAACCAACTTCGGTAAACTTTGAGGCCTCCACCTTCAGAAAAGGCGACCCCGTCAGCTTGGCCAACCGTCGCGCAATCTCGGTCTTACCCACGCCCGTGGGCCCAATCATGATGATGTTCTTGGGCATGATGTCGTCGGCTATATCGGGCGGCAGCTTCTGCCGGCGCTGGCGATTCCTGAGCGCGATGGCGACCGCGCGCTTGGCGGCCTTTTGTCCCACCACGTGCTTGTCGAGCTCGGTCACAATCTCGCGCGGCGTCAACTCGTCCAGCGAGAGATCTTGTTCTTCAGCGGATGCGGGTAAATAGATTGCCATTCTGTTCTTCAATATCTCCAGATTTTGTGAAAGGGCACGAATTCAGTAGCGCCGGTTGCGACGAGAAAACGTGCGCATGCTTTAACCCTGACGCCGTTCACTCTTTCACGTCTTCACTTCCTTACTTCTTCACTGCTTCACTTCTTCACTGCCTCTCTAGGCCTTCAACTCCTCAATGGTGATGCGGTCGTTGGTATAAATGCAGATCTCTCCGGCAATCTTCATCGCCTTCTCGGCAATCTCTCGGGCGCTCAACTCAGTGTTTTCAATCAGCGCTCGCGCCGCGGCCGTAGCGTAACTGCCGCCGGACCCGATGGCCGCCAGCGGCTCGTCGGGATCGATCACGTCGCCGGACCCGGAGATCAAAAACGTCTGCCCCTTGTCGGCCACCAGCAGCAAAGCCTCCAGGTTGCGCAGCATCTTGTCCGTGCGCCAGTCCTTGGCCAGTTCCACAGCCGCGCGATTCAGGTTTCCCGCATACTGCTCCAGCTTGGTCTCGAAGCGCGCAAACAAGCTGAACGCGTCCGCGGTCGAACCGGCGAAACCCGCCAGGATCTTCTCCTGGTACAGCCGCCGTATCTTCTTCGCCGAGTGCTTAAGCACATGGTCGCCCAGCGTCACCTGCCCGTCGGCGGCCATTACCACGTCGCCGTTTCGCCGCACGCAGATCACGGTAGTCGAGCGAATCTTCTCGCGATTTCGGGATTGTTGTGCCAACGCGGAACCCTTGTCCAAAGCCAAGAAAACCCTCCGGAAATGAGGCCTCCGGCAGGCCGGAACTCATTCAAGATGCAGTCACGAGTATATCGCAGCGGGAAAGTGCGCTGCTGCCGCGCCCTTCCGCGCCGCCGCCCTGATTCCCCTTGCGGTATCCTCTAGTTGGGGCCCATTGGCGAGGAGTCCCGCCTTCCATGACCTTCCTCATCGCAAATGCATGGGCAATTGCCTCCGGCCTGGCCTTCACAGCCATCGTGTGCGCGCTCGCCCTCTGGCTGGTCTTCCGCAAGCGCCCCACTCCCGACGAAGTGGAGCACGCCCGCCGCCTGTTTCTCGCCCAGTCCGGCCGCCTGGTCGACGGAATGCTGCTCGACATCTGCGAAATCGAGGCCCCCGCCACCAAACACGAGCCCGCCCACACCCTCACCATGCTCATGTACAGCTATCACTTCGGCGGCGTGGACTATGAGTGCGCCCAGGACATCACCACCCTGCTCGACGTTGTGGATACGGCCCAAATCCGCGCCGGTTTCCCTTGCTCGGCCCGCTACCAGCCCGGCAATCCGCAAAACAGCATCGTCATCGCCGAAGACTGGACCGGCCTGCGCATGGGCCTTCCCGTCCTGCCCATCTACGACGACCCGGAGCCCGTCGACCTCAGCCACCTGCGGCCCGGCCGCGGCTGATCATCTCGTTCGGTCGCCCTCGCCTACACAAAATTGGGCGCCCGACACATGCCGACGTTGATTCTATGTAAATTATTCATTTCACAATGACCTAGAAGACAGAGATGACCAAGAAGAACAATAAGCTAGCACAGGCTGGACCGGGGTTGCTGTGAGGGGGCTTGAATGGCCTTCAATGATTCCTGCATTAGTTGTTAATCGGAGTTGCAATCATTTCAATTTCACGCTCCGCGGCGACTTTTCTCGCTTATTGTCTTTCTTTGCTTCTTTGAGAGCGCGGTGAAGGGCAGCTCTCCTTTCTATTTGGAACTCAGTCAGGCGCGGTCCTCCGCGGGTTTGGAAATCCCACCCCGAATCGCGGGCCAACTCAGCCTGCTTCTTCTTGGCCCTAAGAAATGGCACCATTGCGCTCAGGACGCCTATGGCATCCCTGTTGTTCTTTGCCCATCTGTACACTCGAAAATTGACCGCTGCAAATTCATCCGATCTTACCTTTCCTCCGAAAAGCTCCTCGAAAACTAACAAAGAATCTAAATCGTACAAAGTGAGTTCCACCCGAAGCTGGAAATTCCCCTTGCACGAAAGCACGTTAACAGTTCCCTCTCCGTCGAAGTATCCGGCGGCGTACGCCAACTTGATCTCGTCATAGGGGCGGGATTCTTGCTGAATCTGCATTATGGCGGAAATGTATCACAATACAGACGTTGCCCTTCAATGTGTTTCCGTTTTTATTGACCTAACGCTTGAGGGACTGTAACGTGGGCGCAACTGAAAGGAAACAAGAACTATGGATACCCTTCAAGAGCGCATTGATTTTTATCAAAGACTTCTCAAAGTGATTGCTGGTCCTGCATTTGTAATTCAACAGAGTCCGCACGTTGATCCCCGACTGCAATTCCCATTCAGATGGGCATGCCTTGCAGCAACCGAACCGATGGAGTTCGTCACCACAATCAAATTCTCGAAAGACGACGAATTGAAAGTGATTGGAAGAAGCGAAGATCAACTGATCGAATACTTGCGCGAGAGATATGGGCATCTATTCGAGAGGCGATAGGCTTCCGCACTTCAAGGCTAAAAGCACGTCGCCGGGTGCCCAATCTTGCGCCTCATTTTTGGCGCAGAGTTGGGAAGCACCAAGCCAGTGCGAGCAGATAGCGAGCGTCTGCCCCACCGCAGGTGGCTTTGCACCCCATACCCACCCCCGGTATACTACTTGCATGCATGTCCACGCGGCGCCCGCTTCCCCCGGCTCGCGCAGAACGCAAGACGTACTGCGCTTCTCGCTGGTTGCCACCCTCGCTTATGTGGTGGTCACCTTCGTTGCCGGCCTGCGCGCCCACTCCCTGGCTCTGCTCTCTGAAGCGGGCCACAACGCCTCTGACTTCCTGGCCCTGCTGCTCAGCTTTGCCGCCGTCTACTTCCAGTCCCGTCCCGCCAGCCACTCCAAGACCTTCGGCTACCAGCGCGCAGGCGTGCTCGCCGCTTTTTTGAACGCGGCCACCCTAATCCTCATCTCCCTCTGGATCGGCGTCGAAGCCTTCCACCGTCTCTCCGCGCCCGTAGCCGTGCAGCCCCGGCTGATGATGGTCGTGGCCGCCGCCGGCGTGGTCATGAACGGCGTCATCGCCGCCCTGCTGTGGGGCGTGGCTCGCGACGTCAACATGCGCAGCGCCTTTATCCACATGGCCGGCGACACGCTTTCTACCGCCGCCGTCATTGCCGGAGGCGCCGGCATCCTGTTTACCGGCCAGAACTGGATTGACCCTGTACTCTCGCTGCTGATCGCAGCCCTCATCCTCTGGTCCAGCATAGGCATCGTCCGCGAAACCCTCAACATCCTGCTCGAAGGCACCCCCCGCGGCTGCTCGCTGCCTGAGATTCGTGCCGGCATGGAAGCCGTCGAAGGCGTCATAGACGTACACGACCTGCACGTCTGGAATCTCGGCTCCCAATCCCGCGCCTTGGCCTGCCACGTCACCATCGCCGACATTCCGCCGTCAGAGAGCGCCTGCATCCTGGTCAATCTCAACCACATTCTCAAGGATCACTTCGACATCTGCCACACCACCATCCAGTTTGAGCACATCGGCTGCGCTGAAACCCATGGCTGCGTCGTCCCCATTGAAGAAATGGCCAGCATCGCCGCCGAAGGACACCACCACGGCCACGGCCACGCCCACTAGCTGCGCTTCGCCGAGCCTTCAGCACTCAGGAAATCACGCCCTTTCCAATATCATCATTTTTATGGTTTGTCGCGTTTGCCTTAGGAGGCCTCTCGCCTTGATTCTCCGCCGCGTTGCTCTCGCCGCCCTTTGTCTTCCACTGCTTCTCTGCGCTCCCATCCCGGCCTTGCACGCCCTGCAAGAAGCAAAAGCCTCCGCCTCCAGCACCCAGCTCGAGGCCCTCGCCGGCGAGTACACTGACCCCGTCGAGCCTGATACCCCTCTGAGCTTCTACGTCCAGAACGGCAACCTTGTCGCCGAGTCCGAGCGCCTCGTCCCCACTGCACTTGAGCCCCGCACCGCAGTCGACTTCGCCACTCCCGACTCCAAAGGCGCCCTCCGTTTCTCGCTCGATGCCTCCACCAACGGCGCCAGCGTCACATTCTCCGGCGAGATGGATTCCCTTCGTCGATTCACCGGTAATGCGGACGCCGTCTACCACCGCATCGGCCCACCCGTCCATCACCTCTTCCACGACTATCAGCGCACCGAAGTCATGATTCCCATGCGCGACGGAGTCAAACTCCACGCTGTCATTCTCAAGCCATCCGACATTCCCGGCCCGCTCCCGTTCCTCATCCAACGCACCCCCTACGGCGTCGACGGAACCAACCGCGCCTCGTTCTTCGGTGGCCGTCCCGAACTCGCCCGCGCCGGCTACATCTACGTTGCCGAGGACATTCGCGGCCGCTGGAAGAGCGAGGGCGAGTTCGTCATGAGCCGCCCCCTGGCTGATCATCACGACCCGAAGGCGATCGACGAAAGCACTGACACGTATGACACGGTCGCCTGGCTGCTCACGAATGTCTCCGGCAACAACGGCCGCGCCGGCTTCGTCGGCACCAGCTACCCCGGTTTCCTGGCCATGATGGCCGGCATCGACCCTCACCCGGCCGTCAAAGCCATATCCCCCCAGGCCCCCATGATCGACGTATGGATGGGCGACGACTTCTTCCACAACGGCGCCTTCCGGCAGAGCTATGGATACGACTACGTGATGGGTCTCGAGTCCAGCAAGGAAACCACTGAAGTGAGCTACGGCAAGGACAAGGACGGCAAACCCCGCGACGGTTTCGATTACTTCCTTGAGCGCGGTACCTTCGCCGAGGACGTGAAAAAATCCGGCTCCAGAGTTCTCCCCACATGGAAGCTCTTCCTCGACCATCCCGCGTATGACATTTACTGGTCCTCACGCGGCGTCGAGCACGCGCTGAACGCTGTCACCGTCCCCACGCTCACCGTCGGCGGCTACTACGACCAGGAGGATATGTTCGGCCCCCAGATTGAGTACTCCACACTCGAACCCCACGACGCCAATCACGAGAACTTTCTTGTCCTCGGCCCCTGGTGCCACGGTTGCTGGGGCCTGACCACTCGTCACATCGCCGACCTCGACTACACCCAGCCCATCGGAAAGGAATTCCGCGCACAGATTGAAGCCGCATTCTTCGCCCACTATCTGAAAGACAAGCCAGGCACGAATCCTTCCGGCTTCAACCTTGAAAACACGGCCAGCTTCCAAACCGGCTCCAACACCTGGAAGTACTACGCGCACTTTCCGCCCAGGGAATCCCAGCCCACCAGCCTGCACCTGCAGGGCGCAGGCCTGCTCAGTTGGAACGACTCCACCGTCAAGGCCACCACCACCTACATCAGCGACCCAGCCAACCCCATCCCCTACCGTCGTCGTCCCATCCAGCCCACCTACAGCGAGGGTTCGCACTGGCGCAACTGGCTCACGGAAGACCAGCGCTTCGTCACCGACCGCAAGGACGTTGCCCTGTGGAAGCTACCGGTCCTCAAAAAGCAGCTCATCCTTACCGGCGAGGTCGTCGCCGATATCTTTGCCTCGACTACTGGTTCCGACAGCGACCTGGTCGTCAAGCTCATCGACCAATATCCCGACGACGACCCCGACCCGAAGATGCGCGGCTATCAGCTGATGACCAACGAAGAAATCTTCCGCGGCCGCTATCTCGAATCGTTCGAACAGCCCCGGCCTCTGCGCCCCGGCTCCGTCCACGAATACAGGTTTTCGCTTCACGATGTAGACCACTTCTTCAAGCCCGGCCACACCGTTCTCGTCGAGATCCAGAGCACCTGGTTCCCGCTCTACGACCGCAATCCGCAGACCTTCGTTCCCAACATCATGACCGCCAAGCCCGCCGACTATCAACCCGCCACCATCACCATCTACTCCGACTCGGAGCACGACTCCACGCTGCAGGTTCCGCTGATGAACCCTTGCGATCAAATCGAGTGTTTTTAGAATCTATCCGGAGAAATCGATTCTATCTATCGATGATTGTGCCGGCCGTTCAGGAAAAATCGCCAGCAAAAGGAAAGAACGCAAAGCGCTCAAGCCCGCATTCTCGCGCCCATCGCATCCTCATCCGCCACCAGTCCAAGAAACTCCTGAAACACCTCGTTGGATAGCAATTGCCCCTGCGGTGTGAGCCGCACCGTTGCGCCATCCGAACTAAGCAGCCCTGCCTCCACCAGCGGTTCAACAGCTTCCATCGCCTGCGTCACCGGCTGCAAACCAAACTCCCGTTTCAGCGCCGCGATCTCGACCCCCGCCTTCAGCCGCAGTCCCAGAAACCAGGCCTCCTCGTGCTGCCGCGCCGGAGAGAGCCACGCCGTCTCCACCGGCTCCGGCCCTTCGAGGAACGCACCCAGGTCGTCGCTCGTCGTCCATCGCAAAACATGCCGCCGCTGTTCTTCACAATCCCCACTCGCCGCCTCGCGCAACATGGAAGATGCGTCCAGCCCCAACCCCAGATAAGGCCGACGCTGCCAATAACGCAGGTTGTGCCGCGACTCAAACCCAGGCCGGCTGAAATTTGAAATCTCGTACTGCCTCAACCCAGCCTGCTCCAGTCTCTCCAGCGCCACCGGGTACATTTCCGCGATCGCATCGTCTGTGGGAACCAGCCCCGCGTGGTAGCGCGCCCCGCCGCCAAGCATTTCGCGCCCCAGCCGCGACTCCTCATCCACCTCCAGCATGTACACGCTTGCGTGAGGAACGCCGCTCTCCACCAGCACCGCGAGCGACTCTTCCCAGGAGGCAAATGTCTGCCCGGCCAGCCCCGCTATCAGGTCCACGCTCAGGTTCGCGATCCCGGCCTCGCGCAGCCGCCTCAAATCCGCCTCAACGGTTGCCCGGCTGTGCAACCGCCCGCTCACCTGCGCCTCGCGGTCGATAAACGACTGCACGCCCAGGCTCACGCGATTCACGCCTGCCGCAGCCAGAGCCTCCAGCGTGCTGTCAGCAATCTGCCCCGGCGCGCACTCTACTGTAATCTCGGCGTCCGGCTCAAAGTCGAACTCCGCTCGCATGGCACTGAAAAGCCGCGTCAACAGGTCCGGCTCCAGCAGGCTCGGCGTTCCGCCTCCCAGGTAAACCGTGTCCACCGTGCGCGGCAGGTCCACGCGCATCCGCGCCGCCCACTCCCCTGCAGCCGCAAGGTCCTGAATCAGCCGCTCGACGTAACGCCCATGCTCGCTGGCGGGATAAACCCCCGAGGCAAAGTTGCAATACGTGCACTTCGACCGGCAAAACGGAATCGAGAGGTACAGGCCCAGCGCGTTGTCCTCGTGAATCGACATTGAACTCATTCTTTCACGTATGCATCTGCCACCGCGCTTCAGTGGCCGATCCCCGATCCCTCATCCCTGCTCCCTGCTCTTCGCTCGTGCAAGAATTAGATGAAGGAGACCCGCGTTTGAAAGCCTGGCCTGTTTTGGCAATCGGCTTTATCCAAGCCCTTCTGCTTCTTGCCCATTGGTTCATTTTTCACACCTGGATTGTCTTCTGCGGCAATCTCATCAACCCTTCCTTAGCTCTCGAGTTGCACGACACACTCTTTGTGCTGGCCTTCAGTTTTATCGTCGCCGCGCTGCTCGGGTTTCGCTTTTCCAACATGTTCGTCAC
>Ga0302319_10025841_pt1 | contig 10370 bp, 10 predicted proteins | sample Bog_T0_2_FD_203319 | JGI IMG/M metagenome (GOLD analysis project Ga0302319, IMG submission 203319) | Peat permafrost microbial communities from Stordalen Mire near Abisko, Sweden - Bog_T0_2 | ecosystem: Environmental > Terrestrial > Soil > Wetlands > Peat | place: Sweden: Abisko, Stordalen Mire...
CCCTGCCGCAAGCCCCACCCGCAGCCGCAAAAGCGTTGCCGGGAACGGCTCCCAAAGTGGACGATTCCAGGCTCGCTGCGCTGACGCAGGCAGCCACACCGCCGCCTGGACCACCTAAAAGCACGCCCGAACCTGCGGCCCACGAGCCCGTGGACCTGGCCAAGGTTGACGAAAAGTTGTCCTCCCTGCTCGGCGGGAAAAAATAATCAACCACCCGCGGTAACACTCCTGCCATGTTCGACGACATCAATGACCTTTACCAGCAGGTCATCCTTGACCACTGTAAGAACCCCCGAAACTTTCGCGAGCTGCCCCAGTGTTCCTGCTCGGCGCAAGGCCACAATCCGCTCTGCGGCGATCAGTTAAGACTGTTCCTAACGCTCGATGGTGGAGTGATACAGGACGCCAGTTTTGTCGGTTCTGGCTGTTGCATATCCAAGGCCTCCGCCTCCCTGCTCACAGAAAATGTCAAAGGCAAGTCAAGGGCTGAGGCCGAGCAGATGTTCGAATGGGTCCGCGATCTTGTTACCACCGGCAAAACCACCGGGGACGTCGGCAAACTTGCCGTTTTCGCGGGCGTGTACAAATATCCCGCCCGCGTCAAATGTGCGATTCTCTCCTGGCACGCACTGATGGGGGCGCTCAAAGGCGACGGCGCGAAGCCCGTCAGCACCGAAAATGAACAGACATAATTGATTGGTTTCTGTTCGCGTCAACCGGGGTTGGGCAAGCCAAGGATTTTTTGCACCTCGCTCAACAGCTGATTGGGACTGAAAGGTTTGGCGAGGAACATGACGGCCCCCGCCTGTTCGGCCTCCACTTTGGTGAGGGCGTGGCCCTTCGCGGACAAAACCACCACGGGAATATCACGGGTGGCCGGGTTGCCCTTGAGTTGCCTGAGCGCTCCCAATCCATCCAGTCCGGGCATCATCACGTCCAGCACGATGAGTTGCGGCAGCGCCGAGACCGCCTGTGCCAGCGCTTCCTGGCCGTCGCGGCAGCTGACGACTGCGTAGCCACCTTTCTTGAACGTCATTTCCAGCAGGCGGAGCATGTACACTTCATCGTCCGCGATGAGAATTTTCTGAGTCGGTTTTGGGTTCATGTCAGGTGTCGGATTAAAATGAACGTCTGGTCGTCGGTGAGCGGGGCCGCACCGCGAAAATCCTCCAACCGGTGCAGCAGTAGATTTTTGGCGCCTTCGGCATCCCGGCTCCGTGCCACCGCTTCGCCAACACTCTGGCGCAGCCGGGCTTCGCCAAACTGTTCACCGGCGGCGTTGCGCCCCTCATTCAGGCCGTCGGTGTACAGCAGCACCGCCGCGCCCGGCGGCAGGGCATTGACGGCCTGACGGTAGACGGTGCCGGCTTCAATGCCGAGCGGAAATCCGACCGGGGTGGGCACGTTTTTTTCCAGGCCGGTGCCCCAAAAGATCATCGGACAATGTCCGGCGTTCGCGGAAATCATGCCCCCGCGCTGCGGGTCCAAATATGCCACCTTGGCGGTGATGAACATATCCACCCGCGACAAGTCGGGGAAGAGGGTTTTGTTCACGGCGCCCAGCAGTTCGCCCGGCTGAGTGAAGAGGTGGCCCATGGATCGGATGGTGCTTCGCAATACGGTCGCGAACAGGGCCGCCGGCACGCCCTTGCCCATGACATCGGCGATCACGAGCAGCGCCGCGCGGTTCCCCGCCGGGATCACGTCATAAAAATCGCCACCGATCTGCAAGGCGCTTTGGCAGGTTGCCGCCAACGAAAATGGCGGGCAGACTGGCAGCTGCGCGGGTAGGAGCGAGCGTTGGATGTCGGCGGCAATTTCCAGCTCCCGCCGGGTCACGCGCGCGACCGTGCGTTCATTCAAGAGGCGCGCGTTGACTATTTGGATGGCCAGAAAATCCACGAAGGTGTGCAGCAGATTCACCTGGGCGGCGGTAAATGGTTTGTTGGCCGCCAGCCGGCCCATCGCCACTGTGCCCACCAGCTGGTCCCGCACACAAAACCCATGGCATATGCCGTTGCCGAGCGGCATCGTGGCTCGCAAAGGGTCGCCCTTGTCGAGCGGCTCTTCCGGGCTGAACCAGACATCCGTTCGCGACCGTGCCGCCCGCAGTTCCACCGATTTTATGGCCTCATCCGCCAGCACCAGCGGCGGGATTTTCCCCGCCCGTTCGTGCGGCAGCACGAGCGAGGTCTCCAACTTTTTGCCGTCCGGGGAAACCAGCCGAAGCACCACCCCGTCTGCCTCCGCAATTTGCAGCAAATCTCTCAATAGGCGGTTGGAGAACTCTGCGAGGTCGGCGTATCCGCCCAATTCCGAACTGTAACGAAAAACCGCCACGAGGCTCTCGTAATTGGCCGAGAGCTCGGCGGTCATGTCGGTGAGTGCAGCCTCAGCCTCAGCCAGTCGGTGCTGGAGATCGCTCGTCCCGGGCAATGCCTGGCTCCGGGCTGGCCGCGCCCGGCGCAAAACCAGGACGTTTTGTCCCGGATGCCGCAGGTAGAATACCTCGTCGGTCAGCGATTTCATCAAATACAGCCCGCGTCCATGCTCGGCATCCGGCTCAGGTAGCGCAATTTCCTCCGGCCAGTCAAATCCCGGGGTGTGGTCGGTAACGCGTGCTTCCACGTCGCGAATGCCGGCGGAAAGTTCGAAGCTCACGGGCCGCCGCCGGGCGTCGGGCGGCGCATATTTCACCGCGTTGTTGCCCGCTTCGATGAGGGACAGTTCCCACGCGCCCAGATCCGCTTCGGGGAGGGCCAGCTCGCCCAGCCAAGCACAGATTTGGCGGACACCCGCGCGCACCGCTGAAAACTCACAAGCTGTTTCTACCCGCAGCGCGGTGCGGTGCTCGGTACGAGTTTCGGTGGCAGCAGCGTTCAAGTTGACCTGAACGCCAGTTCACACCATTGGCGGTCATTTGTCAAAAGCGGAAAAATGGAGGTGAAATGGATTTGCTTGTGAAAAAAATCACAAATTTGAACTTGCCGGTCAGGACGACCCCGGTTAGCCTAAACCTGCGCCGTTTAGGAGGCGCGTTTCATGTTAGACACGATGAAGGCTCAAACCGGAAAAACCGAATTCGGCTATAATTCAAAGATTGAAGGCGATATCGTTTTGACGACCGTGGATGCGGCGCTGGCGTGGTTTCGAAAGAATTCCGTTTGGCCGATGCCCATGGGGCTGGCTTGCTGCGCCATCGAACTGATGGCGGCCGGCGCCAGCCGCTTTGATATTTCCCGCTTTGGTTCCGAGGTCATGCGTTTTTCGCCGCGCCAGGCCGACTGCATGATTGTGGCCGGCACCGTCACTTACAAAATGGCCTCCGTGCTCAAGCGTGTTTGGGACCAGATGGCCGAGCCCAAATGGTGTATTGCCATGGGGGCCTGTGCCTCGACCGGCGGCATGTACCGCAGCTACGCAGTGTTGCAGGGGGTGGATAACATTGTGCCGGTGGATGTTTATATCAGTGGCTGTCCGCCCCGGCCTGAAGCCGTGCTGGATGCCCTCATGAAAATCCAGGAAAAGATTGGCAAGCAGCCAATTCTTCAAGACACCGTCATTGCCAAGGCTCTTCATCTACAAGGCACCTAAATCCAAACCCAATGACCGCTCTCGAAGCCGCAAATTCCATTAAAGCCAAATTCGGCGATTTGATCTCCGAACCGACGGAGTTTCGGGGCGAAATATCTCTGGGTATCAGCGATGCCAACCAGATTGCGGCGATTTGTGGCTTTGCCAAGAGCATTGGGTTTAATTACCTGGTCGACGTTTCCAGCTTGGATAATTATGGGGAAGATCCGCGCTGGACGGTGGTTTACCACCTGCGCACCATGCTTGCGGGGGTCGAAATTTGCCTTAAGACCAGTGTAAGCGAGGAAAAATCCGAGCTTCCGAGCGTGGTGGGCGTTTGGCGCACCGCCAACTGGCATGAACGCGAAATCTACGACATGATGGGCATCCGTTTTTGCGGCCATCCTGATCTGCGCCGGATATTAATGTGGGAAGGATATCCGTATTATCCTTTGCGAAAAGATTTTCCATTGGCGGGCAAGCCATCTGATTTGCCCGGCGTGGCTTTCACCAGGGTGACGCCGATGGAAGGAGGGCCTTTTGTGACGGTCGCCGGTGTCGGTGATTCCAGTGCCCGGGAACCGCGGGTGCGGGTTCCGGAAACCAATGAATAAAATGCCGGACGTTCAAAACATTGAAATCCGCGATACTGCCGGGCGCGTTGCGCAGGTGGCGGAGGAGCTTCAGGATGTGCAGGGCGAGAAAATGGTTCTCAACATGGGGCCGTCGCATCCGGCCACTCATGGCGTTTTGCGCATTGTCTTGGAACTGGACGGTGAGATCATTACCAAGGCCGACCCGGACGTTGGTTATCTGCATCGCGGCGACGAAAAAATCGCCGAAAGCATGACCTACACCCAGTTCATTCCGTACACGGACCGGCTGGATTACCTGGCACCCTTGGCCAATAATGTTGCTTACGCCCTCGCCGTGGAAAAGCTTCTCGGGGTCGACAAGAACCTGCCGCCACGCTGCCAGTACATTCGGGTGATGTGCTGCGAACTGGCCCGAATTTCAGCGCATTTGCTTGGCTTGGGAGCCTTTGCCATGGATACCGGCGCAGTCACAGTATTTCTGCTCACTTTCACCGAGCGCGAAAAAGTATACGACCTCGCCGAAGCGGCCAGTGGCGCGCGCCTGACCACCAGTTACACCCGTATTGGGGGACTTGTGCGCGATATCCCGCCGACTTGGTGCGCGCAGGTGAAACAATTTTGCGACGAATTTGAAGTAGCGCTCGCGGAGGCCGAAACATTGCTTACTCGCAACCGAATCTGGGTGGACCGGCTGCGCGACCTTGCAGTGGTCTCCAAGGAAATGGCCATTGATTACGGTTTGAGCGGTCCCAACTTGCGCGGCAGTGGCGTGGAATGGGACTTACGCAAGAACCAGCCCTATTTGTGCTACAAGGATTTGGAGTTTGAAGTGGCGATTGGCTCAGTTGGCGACTGCTATGACCGCTACCTGGTGCGCATGGAGGAAATGCGCCAGTCAGTGCGAATATTACGCCAATGTTTGGAGAAAATTCCCGGCGGCTGGGGCAATGACTCCAAGGAACCGGTGTGCATTGCGGACGGCAAAATCACCCTGCCGTCCAAACAGAAAGTGATGTCGAGCATGGAAGAGCTGATTCATCAGTTCATGCTGGTCACTGAGGGCGTGAATTGTCCGCCTGGAGAAATTTATTTCGGGCACGAAAATCCAAAAGGTGAGCTGGGCTTTTATATTCACAGCCGGGGTGGCGGTGTGCCTTATCGCCTGAAGATCCGGGCTCCCAGCTTTGTCAATTTGAGCATTCTTGGCGAGCTTATGCCAGGCTGCATGATCAGCGATGTGCCGGTTATACTGGGCTCGCTGGACTTTGTGATGGGCGAAAGCGACCGATGAAAAGCGATATTTGAAGATGAATTTTCAACCAACATCCGAACTGGAAGCGGAAGTGAATGAATTGATTTCGCATTATCCGGTGAAACGGGCGGCCTCGCTCATGGTGCTGCACGCTCTCCAGGAGCAGTTTGGCTGGATTTCACAGGCGGCGGTGGAGTGGACGGCGAAGAAGCTGGAACTTCAGCCAATCAACGTTTATGAAATTGTTACATTTTATCCCATGCTCCGGCAGGAGCCGCAGGGGAAATATCAGATCAAGGTTTGCCGCACTTTGAGCTGCGCCCTTGGGGGAGCCTATGAACTGCACGAGCACTTTTGCAAGAAACTCGGTCTGGACGCCCATAAGCATGGTGCCCAGACAACGAAGGATGGCAAGTTTACGGTCGAATTCGTCGAATGCCTTGCGAGCTGCGGCACCGCGCCGGTGATGATGTTGGGCGATAAATTTTACGAAGGCGTGTCGCCTGCCAGGGTGGACGAGATCGTGGCCGGATGCCAATGAAAGATGGCTGCCCGACATGGATTTGAACCATGACAAACAGATTCAGAGTCTGCTGTGCTACCGTTACACCATCGGGCAAGATGGGTTATTTAGATTAGAGAATTTGGAGTGAGAGTCAAGTTGCTATGGCGCAAGAATACAAATTGATTTTGAAGTACGCCGATCAACCCGGTTACACGCCGGACATCGAATGCTATATGCGTCATGGCGGCTATGCGGAGCTGAAGAAGGCGCTGGCCCTGTCCGCCAGGGATTTGCCGGATGGCAAGAAGCTCTCACCACAGGAACAGATCCGCGAAGACGTAAAAATATCCGGCTTGCGCGGTCGCGGCGGCGCCGGTTTTTCCTGCGGGCTGAAATGGAGCTTCGTGGATCGCAAGAGCGGCAAGCCGATTTATCTGATTTGCAACGCCGATGAATCGGAGCCTGGCACGTTCAAGGACCGCCAGATCATTCACAAGGATCCGCACCAGCTGGTCGAAGGCATGATTATTTCGTGCTTCGCGAACGACGTGAAGCTGGCCTATATCTATATCCGCGGCGAAATGCCTGAGGGCGCGAAGATTCTCAACCGTGCATTGAAAGAAGCCCGTGAAAAGAATTTTCTCGGCAAGAACATTCTTGGCACCGGCTACGATCTCGACATCTTCGTCCATCGGGGCGCGGGCGCTTACATCTGCGGCGAGGAAACTGGCCTGATCGAATCCCTGGAAGGCAAGCGGCCTTATCCGCGCATCAAGCCCCCGTATTTCCCGGCGGTGCTCGGGCTGTGGATGTGTCCGACCATCGTCAACAACGTTGAGACGCTTTGCAACGTGAAGCATATCGTCGGGATGGGGGCCGCGGCGTTCGCCAAGCTCGGCACACCCAATAACACCGGCACGCGCATCGTCAGCCTGAGCGGCCACGTGAAGCGTCCTGGTTATTACGAAATCGAGGTCGGCAAGGCGACCCTCGGCGAGCTCATCAACGATCCGACCTTTGGCGGGGGGCTGCGCGACGGCCGCAAATTGAAGGCCATCATCCCGGGCGGTTCATCCTCAAAAGTTTTGAAGGCGGGCGAAAAATTCAAGCTCAAGAAGAAGGATGCCGAAGGCAAGGATGTATTGGTTGAAACTGATATGCTCGATCTACCTTACGATTTTGACTCGCTGGCGCAGGCTGGTACCATGAGTGGATCCAGCGCCATCATCGTGATGGATGACAGCGTGGATATCGTCGAAGCCCTGGCGAATCTTTCCGAATTTTACGCGCACGAAAGCTGCGGCCAATGCACCCCGTGCCGCGAAGGTTCACTTTGGATGAACAAGGCGCTCCATCGACTTGCCCATGGCGAAGGCCGTGCCGCTGACGCGGATTATCTCGTCAAGATTGCCGACAATATTCCCGGTGGTCGTACGATTTGTGCGTTTGGCGAGGCCTGTTCCTGGCCGGTCCAGAGTTTTGTGGCCAAGTTCAAGGATGAATTCGTGGCCAAGGGCAGGGCGGATGAGGAGCGGCGAGCCAAGGAGCTTTCCGTGCCGGCCGAACAAAAACAACTGGCTGAAGCTCATCATTGATATCAATGTCCACTACTGCCACAACTGAAACGAAGCCCGCCGCGCCGGCGATTGAAAAAATCAAGGTGAAGGTCGACGGGCGCGAAATCGATGTGCCACGTCTCCTGGCCGATTGGTCCGGCAAGCTCACCCCGACGACCATGATCCAGGCATGCGAACTGGCCAGGATCGACGTGCCGCACTATTGCTGGCATCCCAAGCTGCCGGTCGCGGGCAACTGCCGCATGTGCCTCGTGGAGTTTGGCACCCCCGCGGTCGGCCCTGACCGCAAGCCGGTGCTGAATCCTGATGGCACGCCGAAGATTGCCAAGTCGCCCCGGCCGGCCATCGCCTGTGCCACGCCCATTTCTCCCGGCATGGAGATTTACACCACCACGCCGGCCGTGAAACAAATGCGCGAGGGCGTGCTTGAATCGCTGCTAATCAATCATCCGCTCGATTGCCCGATTTGTGACCAGGCCGGTGAATGCAAGTTGCAGGAATATTCCGTGGATTACGGCCAGAGCGCGAGCCGGTTCGTGGAACCCAAGGTCCACAAGCCCAAGGACATTGATCTGGGGCCGCGCATTACCCTCGATGCCGAACGCTGCATTCTCTGCACGCGTTGCATTCGTTTTACCCGCGACATCGCGCATGACGACGCGCTCGGCATCATCAACCGCGGCAGTTACAACACCATTTCCAACTACCCGGGTTTGCCGTTCGACAACAATTACACGCTGAATACCGTGGACATCTGCCCCGTCGGCGCCCTGACTTCGAATGATTTCCGATTCAAGATGCGCGTCTGGTTTCTTAAGGAAAGCAAGAGTGTCTGCACGAGCTGCGCCACGGGTTGCAACGTCATCGTGGGCTCGCGCGAGGACAAAATTTATCGCTATACTCCGCGCGACAACGACGCCGTCAACGGTTCCTGGATGTGCGACGCCGGCCGGCTTAACTACAAATGGATTCAGCGCAAGGACCGGTTGAAAGACGTCCTGGTGCGCGGCCAGAAAGCGACTTGGACCGAGGCGCTCAATGAAATTTCCGATAAATTGAAAAAGGCTCCGCCTGGCTCGGTGGCCATCATCGCCTCGGCCCGCCAGACCAACGAGGAACTCTGGTTGATTTCCAAGTTGAAAGCCAGGCTTGGCGCCATCAGCGACGCCATTCCGCGCATGGGCGAAGGTGACAAGCTGCTCGTCAGTGGCGACAAGAATCCCAACACCAACGGCGCACGGCTTACCGCCATCTGTTTCACCGAGATGGGCATCAACCTTGCCAAAATTGCCGATGGTATCGCGCAAGGCAAAATCAAGACGCTCCTCGTCTTCGGGGAAAACATTGCCAAGAGCGGGGTCAGCAACGTCCAGTTGCGCGAACGCGAGACCATAAGCGAAGTGGTGGACGATCACGGCCTCACGCCGGAATTGCTTGGCAAATTGGACAACCTTATCGTCAGCGACATTCTGCCGAACGAAACGACCAAACTGGCGCACTACGTTTTACCCGGTTGCGCGCATGCGGAAAAGCGCGGAACTTTTACGAATACCAAAGGCCGCGTCCAAAAGTTCATGAAAGCCGTGGAAGCGCCCGGCGATGCCCGCCCTGAGTGGGAATTCATGCATGACCTGGTCTATCATGTCACTGGTCAGAACGGTTTTGTGACCATTGAAGGACTGTTCAACGAAATGGCCAGGGATGTTTCCGCATTCAACGGTTTGACGTGGGCGGCTCTGGGCGACACCGGCGTGACGGTGCAAATCTAAAATGGACTGGAATTTTATCATCTTCAGTTTGGTCAAGATCGCCATTGTGGTAGGCGTGGTTCAGGGCCTTGTGGCTTATTCCGTGCTGGCGGAGCGTAAGATTTCGGCGTGGATTCAAGATCGCGTCGGTCCCAACCGCGCCGCCCCGCCATTTGCGAAATATATACCAATCCTTGGCCCGCTGCTCACCCGCTGGGGCATGTTCCAACCGCTCGCCGACGGCTTGAAGTTCATGTTCAAAGAAGATTTCACCCCGGCCGGGGTGAAGAAAATCTATTTCTGGCTCACGCCGGCGCTTTCCGTCATACCGGCTATGCTGACCGTCGCGGTCATTCCATTCGGTTCCACGCTTGGTCACCAGAAAATGGTGATCGCGGACCTGAACGTCGGCATCCTGTACACCTTCGGCATAGTTTCGATGGGCGTCTATGGCATCGTGCTGGCAGGCTATGCGGCGAATTCAAAATATCCATTCTTCGGCGGCATTCGTTCCAGCGCGCAGATGATTTCCTATGAAATTTCGATGGGCATGTCGGTGATTCCTGTGCTGCTGATCGTTGGCAATTTGAACCTGGGCCGGATTATTGGCTGGCAGGCCACGAATGGCTGGCTGGTGATGTATGCACCGCTGGCCTTCATCATTTTCATGGTGGCCTCCTTCGCGGAAACCAACCGCACTCCGTTTGACCTGCCGGAAGCGGAAACCGAGCTGGTCGGCGGCTATCACACGGAATACAGTTCGATGAAGTTCGCGCTGTTCTTTCTCGCGGAATATTCAAACATGGTTGCTTCATCGGCCATGATGGTGACGCTTTTCTTCGGCGGTTGGACGCTGCCGTTCTGGGGCTTGAACCACCCGGCGCAGTCGATCGCGATGGGCTTGGCGCAAATATTGGTTTTCCTGCTGAAAATGTGCTTCTTTATGGTTGTATTCATCTGGGTGCGCTGGATGTTCCCGCGTTTCCGTTACGATCAGTTGATGGACCTGGGCTGGCGGCGGTTTATACCGCTCGCATTGGTAAACATTTTAATCACGGCCGTTTGGCTGTGGATGAGGAGTTGATATGGCCATAACCGTCAACCGCAAACCGCTGTCGT
>Ga0302319_10025842_pt1 | contig 10370 bp, 13 predicted proteins | sample Bog_T0_2_FD_203319 | JGI IMG/M metagenome (GOLD analysis project Ga0302319, IMG submission 203319) | Peat permafrost microbial communities from Stordalen Mire near Abisko, Sweden - Bog_T0_2 | ecosystem: Environmental > Terrestrial > Soil > Wetlands > Peat | place: Sweden: Abisko, Stordalen Mire...
GTATTGCGCGTAACCTCGGCGACAAGTTCAGGCGTGAATTTGCTTTCATTGAAAGCAGCTGTCAGACGGTAAGCCTCTGTTCGCTCCACGGGCCAAGTCACATCTTGGTCGGGAAAAAACACCAGCAGATCCTTAGCCCGCTCACACTCCAGCCAAGTAATGCTCTTCGCCCCGCCGTCCGGCTGATCGGAAGGCACCCAACCATATCGCTGCGCGGCGATCACCACCACCACATCACAAGGCTCGACTTTGGCCAGGCACTCGCGCAGCGGTGGGCCGCCGCTGGCAGCGAAATACTCCATCATCACCGGCAGGAATCCAGCTCTGAGAGCCGCTTCTCTGGCCGCGAGCCGATATTCCTGCAGATCCTCGCTGGTGGAAGAAATGAATACCGAGCACTGTTGCTTCGCCATCGAGTGAGATTATACCGTCGATGGAGGGCGCTGAATCGTCATTGAATCGCCGCGACAGCGCCACTGGCGACAAACGCGCTGAAGGTCCCGGAATCTAACCCCGTGGATCCCGCCGTCACCGTGAAGCGTTGAACCGCATACCCCGCTAGCTGCACACTCACACCTGGCTCGGTGGGGGTACCGTAGCCGTCGCGGGGAAGCAGGTTGAGCATCGCCGCCGGGATGGCAAAGGTTCCCGCGGAAGCATCGGCGGTGCAGATGATATCGACGTAGGATTTGAGAGTGGAAGTGGCTTTGACGCCGTTGTAAGCGAAAATTGTGACCAGCGGGTAGGCCGATCCACCGCTCCACGTCAGTGTCAGATCCTGCGACGGATTGACGCTGGAGGGGATATTCGTGGGAGTGATGGCTGGGGGAAGCGTCAGGTCCCAAGTGAACGATCCAACGTCGGAGCCTCCCGCGCCATTGGAAACGGAGAAACCTCCTGGCGAGATAAAGACCGACGGAGCGGTGGCGAGAATGCCGGGATAATCGCCGGTGGACGAGGCGGGTATGGCTTGGTCCCCGGAAGGCCCGGTAATCATCAGATCCGCGCCGGTATTGAGGGCGGTGGCTTTAATAGGATCGGAGAAGGTAAGCGACGTGCCTTCCACTTCGTAGGCGAGGCAGCTGCCGCTGGAAGGTCCCGGCGCTCCGCCGAAGGACCGGATCAGGCTGTTCAGGGGAAAGGTCCCGAAGCCGCCAATCACATCGTCGTTCCCGCCCGAGAGATGGCTGAGGGCGACAAAGCCAATGCTCATGGAACCTTTCGAAATCGCGTTTTGCAGATTGGCGGCGGTCAGCGCGCCATAGGTATCGCCGCAGGTGGTTTGCCCCGCCGGACCAATGGAAGTCGTGGTGACATTGCCGGTGACTCCTTTCACCAGGACGGCGATGGAGGTCTTGCAACCGCCGGCTCCGGCCGGGACTACGAAGTTGATCTGGTCGAGCCCGGGGGAGCTACTGCGTCCGCCGTAGACGACGGTGGCCGGTTGATTCGCCACGAGGACCTGGACGCCGGTGCCCAGGTCGGCCTCGGTAGGCGGCTCGGTTTCGTTGCCGCTTACGGCGCCCAAGCCGGTACCCCAAAGGATGAGAGTTTGGCCGGGATGGGCGGGGTTAATCATGGTGATCGGATTGTAGGAGCTATCGGTGACTACGGCCGGACCGTCGCCCGCTTCGTTCAACGTGAAAGTGCCGAAGTTCGCCGCTAGGACAGTGATGGGAATGGAGCCGGTCCCACCCTGGTAGGAGAGACTGAGCGTGCCGCTTCCGACAGGCGTCGCCGAGGGCAGAATCGCCGCGACCTGTCCAGACGAGGTATAGATCATAATGCAGTTTTCGGTGACGGATCCAACGGTGACTTGCATGGATGTTCCGGCCAGCCCTTGCGTGGTGAACAGGGGATAGCTCTGGGCCTGCTGCAAAGTGGCTGGACCCAGTCCGGTCCCAAACACGGTGAAGATGGAGCCTTGGGCGATTCCCGAATTGGGGAGCCCGGGCGGATTGTAACTGGCGGCGTTATAGATTCCGGTGATAGATGGCGCGGCGGCTAACCCGGCCAGGCAGGTGAAGAGTATGGCAGTGACGCGAAGCATAGCGACATTGTCTCTTATGCCGGGGCCTGAGATGACCGCTGCGCCACAACTAACTCACATGTTCCTGCGGAAGGAGAGAAGCAGACGCTGAGAACGGGTGGGATCTTCGCGAAACCAGCCGGAGTTGAGCGGTTGGTTTAGGATTTCGCTGTAACCGGCTAAGTCGCGCCGCTGGACGCTGTCGAGATTGGTGAATCCCATGGCCCAGTCGGGGAACTGGCGCTCTTTGGGGATATGCTCAAGAATTTTGTCCACACCTTTATGGCGCGGATCGGAGTCGATGACTGAGTATAAATTGTGAACAGCTTCCGTGGAACCCTCCAGGACCTGCATAAAGTTACCGGCCTTGTAGAGCAACATGCCGGTAATTCCGAGGCGGGCATTTTTGTCCCTGGCGCGTTGCAACAATTCGAGTAGGGCCTCGCGGGAGAACAGTTCGACAGCGGAGCTGACATAAACGACAGAGATCAATTGACCCTCGAGCGGGGGCGCCTCGACTGGCGTGGAAATTTCCATATTTTCATCATCGGCAAGAACCTCGCGATCTTTACTTGCTTCTTGGGCGCGCCAACCGATTAGGAGATCTGGATCACGGCGGCGCCGCTGATGGCGTCGTTCTTTAGTTGATTCAGGGCTTGGTTGGTTTCCTGCAATGGGAAGACTTGGGTTTGGGTATGGATCGGGATTTCGGCGGCGACTTTTAGGAAGTCCTCGCCGTCCTGGCGGGTGTTGTTGGCGACGCTGCGAACCAGGCGCTCGCCGTAGAGCAGATCGTAGCTGAAGGAGGGGATGGGGCTCATGTGGATGCCGCCGAGCACTAGCGATCCGCCGCGCTTCAGGGCTTTTAGCCCGGCGGGAACAATTTCACCCGCAGGCGCGAATACGATGGCGGCGTCCAGCAACTGCGGCGGCTGCTCAATGGTACCGCCCGCGAACACAGCACCCAATTCGAGCGCCAGCTTGCGGTGCCGCTGGTCGCGGGTCATGACATAAACGTCCAGGCCCCAGTGCCGGGCCACCTGGATGGCGACGGAGCCGGCCGCTCCGAATCCATAGATACCGAGGCGTGCTCCGCGGGATACGGCGCATAAGCGAAGAGAGCGGAATCCGATAATGCCCGCACACAATAGCGGCGCGGCGTGCAGATCTTCGAACCCCTCGGGAATGGGATAGACGAACGCTTCCGGCGCGACGATCTGCTCGGCGTAGCCGCCGTCTACCGTGTATCCGGTGAATTGCGGGTGCTCGCAGAGATTTTCGCGGCCGGAGCGGCAATAGTCGCAGGTACCGTCGGTGCGATGCAGCCAGGGTACGCCGACGCGCGCTCCCATGGGAAAGCGCTTCGCATTGGATCCGGCCGCTTCGACCGTGCCGACCACCTGGTGACCCGGAATCACTGGCATTTTCCGCTGCGGCAGTTCGCCTTCGATCACGTGCAGGTCGGTGCGGCAGACTCCGCAGCAGTGGACGCGAAGGCGCACTTCATCCGGACCCGGTTCCGGCGCGGCGACGTCCTGGTACTGCAAGGGGCGGGTTTCTATTGGCGCGGTCGCCTCCAATACGCAAGCCTTCATTTGGCTTATCGCGTAATAGTGACGGTGCCGGTGGGGAGTTCGTAGCCTTCGTCGCTGGCCGTGGTGATGGCCAACGTTCGCAGCGTGTCGTCGGTGGCATCGTGTTTCGCGTCTTTACAGGCGCGGCGGATCACTTCTTCCCCGATCTGGATGCGGACCACCCAATTCTTCTTATGCTCGTCCCACAATACTTCTGCTTTATCGGCTTTGATCATACTGGAAGGGTTAGACGCAGACCAAGGGCAGTTGTTACGACAGTTTGTCTGTAACCACTTGTGTTACTTGGCCGATGGTCTGCATCTTCTCCATATCCTCCGGCTCAAATTTGACTCCAAACTCTTCCTCTAACGCTAGCACCAGATTCAGATGCTGTACAGAATCCCAATGCTCCAATGTCGCGGGACTTGATTCGGCGGTGAGCTGACTTACGGGAACGTCGAACAAGTCGGATGCGAGACGCCGGACTTTGTCGTAGACGTGATCTTTCATTTCTGGACCGCCTCGATGAGCTGCCGCGTGGGCGTGTAGAGCCAGGCAATCCGGCGGTTGTCGAATGCGACGGCTGGAACCGGCTTGCTGACCACCACGCAGCCGTTATCGGATAGGTAGGCGAGCGCGGCGTCCAGGTCGTCCACTTGATAGCAGGCGTGGTAGGCGCTATTGCCACCTTTGGTCAAGGTGCGATGCACGGGCGATTCTTCTCCCAGCGGGGCGACGAGTTCGATGGTGATGTCACCGGCCTGCCGGCGGCCCAGAAAGCAGACGCGGACCTTTTGAATGGGATCGTCGAACGGGCCGGAGCGCAGTTGATAGCCGAAGAGCTTCTCGTATACCGGGAGAGCTTTCTCGAGCGAAGCGACGGCGACGCCCAAGTGGAGGAATGTGAACGAGTTTCCTTCGATCAACCTTCAGTTTACTAGGTCGCGACTTTGCGCGAGGCACTGGCGTTAGTTACAGAGACGTACGATGGATGGAGTGCCCATCAAGAGTCTGCCGATCACGACTGCGTTTGCCGCCCTTGGCTTGCTGCTTTTCGCAGAGGCTGCGTGGTCTCAAACGGCGCCTGTCGAGTATGGGCCGCCTATCCAAATCTCTGGGCGGCTGGTGGACATCGGCGGCAAACCCGTGCGTTCATCCGTGCGCATGGCGGAAGCGGAACCTGACGGTCTGGTGAACGAAACGACGGCGGAGACCGATTCCGACGGCATTTTCACCTTCCTTGCCAAACCATCGAAGAAATACAGGATCTATCTGGGAGGCGGATATAGCGCAATCAAGACGCCGCCCAAAACAGTGGATACGACGAGCGGCGAGGATGTGAACATCGGCTCCATGGTGTTCGAACATTGTTCGGCCGCAGCCTCTGGCATCCGATTGAGAGCGGCGCCGCCGGCGGGCAGGTTGGAATCGGATCAAATTGTGATCGAGCCGCAGAAGGTTGACGCCGCGCCGAGAACGATTCTACTCGATGTGCCGCATCCACCGATAGATCCCGCCTCTGCCAACCGCAGAGTCAGAGTGGAGCTACCGCAGTGTTGGGCAGGGCCGACGCTCGAAAACCGGGAGGAGTGGGAACTTCTGGGCTATGTGACATTCGCCCATCCCATCAGCCTGGGGGCCTTCGTGGGCGGTGGGGTCGAGAAGATTCGGGTGATTCGATACCTTCCAAACCTCACTCCGGAGCGAATTCGGCAGGAGCTTCTGAAAGTCTGGGCCAGCATGTTTTCGGAAGCAGGCAATGGCATATTTTGGTCGGAATCAAGTCAAGGCAACATCGAGGCTTCGATTGAATTCGAAAACGGCGGACGGGGATTAATCGTAACGGACGGAGGGCATGTTCGAGTGCAGGACCGCGCCGGTAAATCCTGGTTCTTGCGGCCGTTGCCTCAGTCACTTCAATAGCAACTGCGATCTGTCGCGGTAAGCTCTGATTTATGCGAGGACTGCTGCTCTGCCTGGGAATCGTGGCTTACCTACTGGCACAGGAGAAGTCCAGTCCGAAGCCAGGCCTGCCGCTGAAGCCGGAGCGGAAACTCGAATTCGACACCGACGAGGGAATAACACGCTGAATGAGATATGGCCGAGGGAACAGAAGACGCCGGAGCTATGGTGGTGGAAGTATGACCCGTAAAACCGGCGCAGGTTTATGCTGTTAGTAATGAGTACCGTGAAGGATATCGAGGCTGCCGTCAGAAGTTTGTCGGCGGAGGAACTCGCGTTATTCCGTGCTTGGTTCGCCGAATTTGACGCGGCGGCTTGGGATTGCCAAATCGAAGCCGACATCCACTCGGGACTCCTGGATGCGCTTGCTGCCGAAGCGTTTGCGGATTTGGACGCCGGGCGCTGTACGGATCGGTGAGATACCGGGCCAACCCGAGGTTCTGGAAATGTTATGCCCGGGCTTTTCGGCGGCCCTTAGAGACCGGTCATCTTCTCGATGTGCTCGGGGTAGCGCGCGCCATGCACCGCGATCTGCGAAGCGGCCTCATCGATGGTCTTAAGATCGTCCGGCGTAAGTTCCACCGCCACCGCGCCAATGTTCTCCTCCAGGCGATTCAGCTTAGTGGTACCGGGGATCGGCGCCATCCACGGCTTCTGCGCCAGCAGCCAGGCGAGGGCGATCTGGGCCGGTGTAGCGTGCTTGCGCTCCGCGATACTGCCGAGCATGTCGACGAGGGCTTGATTGGCGCGCATCGCGTCCGGCGTAAACCGGGGCAGAATCTTGCGGAAATCGGAGCTGTCAAGCTCGATGTTTTCGTCCATCTTTCCGGTAAGGAAGCCCTTGCCGAGCGGGCTGTAGGGAACCAACCCGATTCCCAGTTCCTCCAGCGCCGGGATCACTTCCCGCTCCGGAGTCCTGGTCCAAAGCGAGTATTCGCTCTGCAAAGCAGTTACGGGCTGCACTGCATGCGCCCGGCGGATCGTTTTCACTCCTGCTTCCGAGAGGCCGAAATGCTTCACCTTGCCTTCCTGAATCAGATCCTTTACCGCTCCAGCGACGTCTTCGATAGGCACCTGCGGATCCACGCGGTGCTGATACAGCAGGTCGATGACATCGGTCCGCAGCCGCTTCAGCGATCCCTCGGCCGCCTCCTTGATGTGTTCAGGCCTGCTGTCGAGTCCCGCCTGCTTGCCAGTAGCCGGATCGAATTTGAACCCGAACTTCGTGGCGATCACCACCTGGTCACGGAAGGGAGCCAGGGCTTCCCCCACCAGTTCTTCGTTAATGAACGGACCGTACACTTCGGCGGTATCGAAGAAGGTGATTCCGCGTTCGACGGCCGCCCGGATTAGCGTGACCATCTCTTGTGTGTCTTTGGCCGGACCGTAGCCGAAACTCATTCCCATGCAGCCCAGACCGAGAGCTGAAACTTCCAGGTTGCTCTTTCCCAATTTGCGCTTTTGCATCGTTTTCCTCATCCCTAGAATAAGATGAGGCTCTAAGGAAAGTTTATTCTAGTGGCGGAGAAGAGCAAGAGGTTGGGCGCTGACCTCGCCGAGGCCGGTTCAATATCACAAGCAGCTTCGATTGCAGGCAGCATGAAATGAAATGGGCTGCGACATCGTCCACCTGTTGAGGACTATGCAGGATCGAACCCCGGAGTTTAACGAGATTACTAAAAAGGCGGCTGGATACCTGGGAATGGTCTCCGGGTACCTGGAATCACACAATGTCGGCGAAATGCTCCAGGACGCGAACCGGTTGATCCGGCGATTCCCCGAGCACTCTCTGATGACAGCGGCCGCGACCGGACTTCTGTTGGGCGCCGTGATCCGAAGAAAATAGGCCGCCAAGGAGGAACTATGGATAGTGCGGGACGGGAAGCCGCCGGGCAGTTAGGCAGTTATGCGTATAGCGGGAAGAACGAGCGTACCATCGGCGATGTTCTGGGCGACATTGCCACCAACATCCAGGAAATTGTTCGTTCTGAGATACGGTTGGCTCGGGTGGAGCTCACCGAACAAGGGCGCAAGTTTGCGACGGCGGCTCGAGTGCTGGCGATCGGCGCTGCAGTGGCATTGTACGGGCTCGGATTCGTGCTGCTGGCGGCGCTTTTTGCTCTCGAGCTAGTGTTACCGGCTTGGGCAGCGTCGGTGATCTTGGGCGCGGTGTTGTTGATCGGCGCGTGGGTTGCCGTTTCGGCGGGTCTCCGGCAAATGAAAGGTTTAAAAGGTCCAGCCAAAACCATGCAAACCGTGAAGGAGGATGCTTTATGGATCAAAGAGCAGCCGAAATCGTAAAGGACATTGAAGATCAGCGTTTGCGGCTGGGTGATTCGCTCCAGGAACTGGAGACGAAAGTCCGCGACGCGTCGGATTGGCGTACCTACTATCAAAGGAAACCTTGGATAGCGCTGGCAATCGCGTTGGGAAGCGGGCTGCTGCTAGCAACATTGTTGCCGGGGCTGAAGAGCCAGGGCGGAAAGTGACCTGGGGCGAGCAGCTATTCACGCTTTTCATTCTGGCCATTCCTATTGCCAGCATCGCGTGGAGCGTTACGCACGAAGAGGTTTTTCGGGAACCTCGCGATTGGTGTGCGCAGCGCAGCCAGAAATGCCGTCGACTCGCTCAACGGAAATTCTTTTACCTGTTTACTTGCGAGTATTGCTTCAGTCACTATGTGACGGCTTTTTTCCTTTGGCTTAGCGGATTCAAGCTCCTGTTCGATGATTGGCGCGGGTACTTAATAGCTGGATTCGCTCTGGTGTGGGTGGCCAATCTTTACATGAGCTTGTTCGGTCGTCTGCGGTTGGATATAAAGCGCGAGCGAGTGGAGATCGCGGCGCACGAGGAAGTGCTCAACGGCCAGTAACCGACAGCCTGCTTTTCAGCATAGAATGAAGGGCAAGCTGTCTCGTGGCACTCTGGAATTCACTCTGTCTACAATTGGCCTGTTGCCTGGCGCTGGTTCCGCCGGTCGCCGGAGCTCAAATCGAGCTTACGGGGCGGGTGGTCGATGAAAATGAAGCGCCAGTAGGCGCGGCCAAGATAACGGTTCGCCTCGCCAAGTCCGGGGTTCCCGAAGTGAACTCCTGGCAAAGCCAGACCGAGCCTACCGGCGTCTTCAAGCTGGTCCTTCCAGAAGCCGGTCAGTACCTCGTGAACGTCGAACGCGAAGGCTTCTACGAGCTTAAGAACCTTCCTGTTGAAGCGGACACAGCCCGCGAGATTACTCTGGTGATTAACAGCCTGCGGGAAGTCTTCCAATCGGTGGACGTAAAGGAGGAACCCTCGCCGATCAACATCGAGCAAAGCCAGAATCTGGAGCACTTAACCGGGACCGAGGTGAACGACATTCCTTACGCTTCGGCCCATAACCTGCGAAGCTCGCTGCAGTTGCTCCCTGGCGTGGTAACGGATCAAGTCGGCGGACTGCACTTCAATGGGTCGTCCGAAAACCAGATCCTTTATTTGTTGAACGGCTTTAACTTAGCCGATCCGATTACGGGAAGGTTTCACACGACGCTGGGGGTGGAGGGCGTGCGCTCGATGGATTTTTCCTCGGGCCGTTATTCGCCCGAGTATGGGAAAGGATCGGCCGGCGTCCTTTCCATCCGCACCGACAGCGGCACCGACTCGTTCCATTACACCGCTACGGACTTTTTCCCCGGTATCAACATAAACGAGGGAGTCCGTTTGGGAGATTGGTATCCGCGCGTGGGATTCTCCGGGCCGATCGTCGCGGGGCGCGCCTGGTTTGCCGATAACTTTCAATCCGAATACAACCAGAGTTTAGTCACCGGGCTGCCGAGCGGCCAGAATACGCGCACCAGTTGGGCGGGCAGCGATCTTCTGCATACACAAGTGAATATCACGCCGACGAACATTCTGTTCGCCGACTTCCTATTTAATATCGAGAACCAGACTCGTTACGGCCTGGCTCCTCTCGATCCTGTTTCGACCACGCAAAAGACACGGGGGCGCGAGTATTTCAGCAGTCTGAAGGATCAAATCTACCTCGGGCATGGGGCCTTGGTCGAATTCGGTTATGCCCATAATTACTTCGCCGATATCCAGGCTCCGATGGGCGACGGAGTTTATATCCTAACGCCGGAAGGCCGCGGCGGGAACTACTTTGTGACCTCCACGCAGACCTCCGGCCGCGATCAATTCCTGGCGGACGGCTACCTGCCCACAATCCGTTTCCTGGGCACGCACCAAATCAAGGCCGGGATGGACGCGGATCACCTGCAATATTCGGGAAATTTCAGCCGCACCGGTTATGAAGTGATTGGGCTCTCCGGGACCGAGTTGTCGTCGACCGTGTTCGGGGGGTCCGGCGTCTTCCAATTGACGGACACGGAACTGTCCGGGTATGTACTGGATAATTGGCGATTGTCTAAACGGTTTCAGCTCGATCTGGGAATCCGCGAGGATCGGGACCAGCGGGTTCACGCGTCGGGCCTGTCGCCCCGCATGGCTTTCTCGTGGGCGCCGTTCGCTGAAGGCCGTACCAGGGTGGCGGCAGGATATGCGATCACCTACGATGCGGTTAACCTGGGGATTCTCGGCAGATCGCAGGATCAATATGCGCTGACTACCTACTACAATGCGGACAGCGTCGCCAGTGGGCCACCGTCGTTTACAACTTTCGTCGCCGCCGCGCGCCCGCTGCAACAACCGCGCGCGGAGAACTGGACCGCCAGCATCGATCATCGGGTGTCTCACCATCTATTCGCCAGCGCGCGTTACCTGCGCCGCGATGCCGCGAACGGTTTGACCTATGCCAACGCCAGTGAGCCGTT
>Ga0302319_10025843_pt1 | contig 10370 bp, 5 predicted proteins | sample Bog_T0_2_FD_203319 | JGI IMG/M metagenome (GOLD analysis project Ga0302319, IMG submission 203319) | Peat permafrost microbial communities from Stordalen Mire near Abisko, Sweden - Bog_T0_2 | ecosystem: Environmental > Terrestrial > Soil > Wetlands > Peat | place: Sweden: Abisko, Stordalen Mire...
TTCAGTACGGACACCTTCGATGCCGAGGGCGTTCCACAAGGCCCCCAAACGGACCCAGTCCTGACATTGGATCAGGTTCGTCGCGCAGCCATCCGATTCCAAGGAGACATTGAACAGATGCCTCCGGTGTTCTCCGCAAAGAAGATCGGCGGTCAGCCTGCCTACAAACTCGCCCGCGAAGGCAAACCAGTTGAACTAAAGCCCAAGTTGATTCATATTCACGAATTCGTTATCGAGGCCTTGGACGGCGGCGAGGCGAACTTTCAGTTGAAAGTCAGCGCCGGCGGATATGTGCGGTCAGTGGCGCACGAACTTGGTCAGGCCCTCGGATGCGGGGCACATCTCAGCGGTCTCCGCCGCACTGAAGCCGGAGTCTTCACCCTGAATCAGGCTTATTCACTTGAAGCTCTCGCTGAACTGGGGCGGAACATCGAGGAATCAATACTTCACCCGCGCTCGCTTTTGCCCGAGATGCCAAGTGTTACGGGTGACTCTATCGCAATTGGAAAATTGCGCAACGGAGGCCAGGCAAATTTAGCGGAGTTTTCCGACACTGCAATGGTTAAAGTCTTCGCAGGACAGAAGGAGTTGGTGGCGGTAGCCAGACGAATCGCCGGCACGCTCTTTCAACCCCTTATAGTTTTAGGCTAGAGAACCTATTCACAGACTTTAGTAGAGCCTGAAGCGGACTTCCACACTCACCATGACAGGAACCGGCTTGCCGGTTCTCTGGTCCATTGCTGGCTTGAACCTGTACTTCTGGACAGCCTCGACAGCCTTTTCGTCGAGACCCATCCCCAGCGTGCGGCTTACATGAACATTCTGCGGGTTGCCGTTTGCGTCGACAATCAATGTGACAACGACCGTTCCCTCGTATTTGGCTCGGCGAGCTTCGTCGGAGAACTCAGCTTCCGGCTGAAATATCGGCTTTGGCGCCGTGACACCGTCGCCGACGCGGCGAAGACCACCGCCGACATTACCGCCTTCTCCCGGTCCATAGCCGTTCCCGGTTCCGCTTCCGAGGCCGCCATTCTTGCCCGTACCCATACCGCCCCCCGAACCTTGCCCGTTGGAGGCAAGAGTGACGTTGGGCGACGATGTGACTCCGATTAGCGGAAGCGTCGGGTTGTCAGGCAATTTGATGTTCTTTTGGACATCGATTGCCGGATCGAGAGCGAGCTTTGGATGTTCGATAATTGGAACCTGGGGCTGCAACAGAGGCTTTGGCTCAATCTTGGGCAAATGGCCTTTGATAGGCGGTGCAACGTCATGAGAGCCGCCTCCACCACCACCACCCATTTGTCCGGACTTGGGGGTAAGCGGTTTCCAGGGAGTGACGTTCGCATCAATATTGGTAAGGTTCAGCTTGTTGACAACCTGCTGGACCTGATTGCGGAATGCAAAGAGCAGGAGCGCCAGAATGCCGAGATTGACCCCCGCTGAAATCGCAATCGCCGCGGGACTGCGCTTGACGGCCATGCGATCCGGGACCGGGATCGGCGTGCTGGTCAGTTCCAGTGGTGGCAGCTTGGGAGGGAAAAATAGGTCGAGCAGATTATCGTAAAGATCAGCCCAAACCGGCTTTTCCTCAAACGCTTTTCCCAGAAAAGCATCCAGTTCGTGGCCAGTCTCAGCATTGCCATTCGAGCCGGGTGCGCGGCCATTCAGCGAACCAGAGCTTGCTGCGGTTTCGGCTTCGGCCGGGTTAAGCAAATCGTTTGCCATAGTTGATGCCGGTTCTCATCTCCCGTAATCGTTCAGGGGCGGCTGGGGTTCTCTCGGGGGATCAGACCCATTCCACCATTATGCGGGAATGGCTGCCTCGCTGTCTCGTTTGCATGGCCAAATCAATTGCGAGCTGTTCAGCCGGACAAAAGAATACCTACCGATCTCGCTGCACTCTTAAACACACTTCAATGACAATAGACGCTCCGCAGTCCCGGTAGTTAACGGATTTTTCCTAGAAGAGTTGTTTACACTGAAAATTGGATGCTTCGCAAATGAATTCGGGAGTAAGAATGCCTGCTGTACCAGAACTGAAGGCAACTCTAACGTTGCCAAAGACTGATTTTCCGATGAAGGCCAACCTGCCGCAAAATGAACCTGCACGGATTGAGCGGTGGGCGGCCCTTGATATGTATGCCCAGCTGAGAAAACAAGCAGCCGGGCGCCCCAGTTACCTGTTGCATGATGGCCCTCCCTACGCGAACGGCCCGCTGCATCTGGGCCATGCGCTCAACAAGGGACTCAAAGACTTCGTCGTCAAATCGAAAACCATGGCGGGATTCGATTCTCCCTACGTTCCAGGTTTTGATTGCCACGGCCTGCCCATCGAAATCAAAGTAGATGAACAACTTGGCCGCAAGAAACTGGAAATGCCTGCTCCCGCGGTTCTGGAAGCCTGCCGAGCCTACGCGCAGAAGTACATCGACCTGCAAACGTCGCAATTTGAGCGACTTGGATGTTTTGGGCGGTGGCGCGATCCCTACAAAACCATGTCCCGCGAATATGAGGCGCGCACGCTCGAGACTTTTTACGGATTCTTCGAGAAGGGCTTTGTTTACAGAGGCTTGAAGCCTGTTTACTGGTGCATCCATGACCGGACGGCCCTGGCCGATGCCGAAATTGAGTACGAACAACACACCAGCCCATCCGTCTATGTTCGTTATCGACTTACCTCAGACCCGGCCCAACTCGGCGAAGAGGTCGCCGCTGCCCTCGCCGGTCGAGAGATTTACACGATCATTTGGACCACGACGCCGTGGACTTTGCCGGCGTCAATGGCCGTCGCATTCCACCCCAATTTTGAGTATGTCGCGCTCACAGCCGGCCAGGAAACCGACGCGCCCGTCTACATTGTGGCGTCTGAACTGGCCCCTTCGGTGGCAACGGCCTGCAAACTTGGCGAGCCGTCAGTGCTTGCGCGCTTCCCGGGCGACCGTCTCGACCGCGTCACATTCCAACATCCCTTTCTTGACCGGAGCATCCTCGGCGTGAATGCGGATTACGTCACGTCCGACCAGGGTACTGGAGCCGTACATACAGCGCCCTCACACGGCGCGGACGACTTCTACACCGGAGTTCGTTATGGCCTCGACGCGACCACTCGCGTTGATAACGCAGGTGTTATCCATCTTGATACCTCGGCTTGGCATGAATCCCAATTGCCCGCTTTCGACGGCAAGAAAGTCTTCGCAGCCAACCCGTTAATCATCGAACTACTCCGCGAACGGGGCGCATTGCTTGGCCATTCTGAGATTCATCACTCCTATCCGCACTGCTGGCGTTGCCATCGACCCGTCATCTTCCGCGCGACAGAGCAATGGTTTATCGGGCTCGAAACACCTGTTCTGCGAGCAGACGGCTCAGAGACGACCTTCCGCCAACTGACCATCGAAGAGATTGCCAAAGTTACCTGGGACCCGGCGTGGGGCCAGGAACGCATCACAAATATGATTGTCACGCGGCCAGACTGGTGCATCAGCCGGCAGAGAATCTGGGGCGTTCCCATAGCCGTTTTCCTTTGCACCTCGTGTCACGCTCCTATTGAGGACTCTGCGCTGAATTCCCGGATCGTCAAACTCTTTGAGGATCACGGCGCCGAAGCCTGGCACACGACTTCCGTCGAAGATCTGTTGCCTGCGAATACAGCTTGCAAGAAGTGCGGTTCAGTCGAATTTCGCAAGGAAATGGACATCCTGGATGTCTGGTTCGATTCCGGTTCCAGCTGGCACGCTGTCGCCGAAACCGACCCGGATCTTCGCGATATCTACACCAAACCCGAACGAACAGTGCTCTACCTGGAAGGCGGTGACCAGCATCGCGGATGGTTTCATTCTTCTCTGCTTGCTTCAGTCGCATTGCGCGGACGCGCTCCCTACAGCAACGTTGCCACGGCTGGCTGGACCCTCGATGAGCTTGGCCGCGCCATGTCTAAGTCGCTCGGCAATGGTGTCGATCCGGTAGAAATTGCTGAAAAAATGGGCGGGGAAATTGTCCGGCTCTGGGTCGCCTCCATCGATTTCCGCGAAGACATGGCGGCAAGCGAAAATCTGATGAAGCGTTGCGCGGATATCTACCGCAAGCTGCGCAATACCTTCAAATTCCTGCTAGGAAATCTGAATGGATTCAAGCCGGAAACAGACCAGGTCTCTACGGAAAACCTCGAGCCCTTGGATCGTTATATGCTGGCTCGGACCAGGGAGTTGACCGAGAATGTACTGCACTGGTACGAAGACTTCGAATTCCACCGCATCTACCATGCAGTCAATGAATTCGCAATTGCCGACCTGAGTGCGTTCTATCTCGACGTGCTGAAGGATCGGATGTACACATTCGCACCAACGTCTCAGGCGAGACGCTCCGCCCAGACTGTCTTGTGGAAAATCACGGAAGCACTTGTTCGACTGTTGGCCCCAATTCTGAGCTTTACCGCTGACGAGGTTTGGGACTATCTTCCTGCTGTCGAAGGGCGCGAAGCCAGTGTTCATCTTGCGCTCTTCCCTGCTCCCGAGACTGTTTATAGCGAGAATCCCACGCCGCTGTTGGCTGAGTGGAAGCGGATTTTCGCCGTCCGCGATGCCGCAATGCTTGTCCTCGAAGAAGCGCGCCAAGAAAAGCGGATTGGAAAGGGACTGGAAGCTGACCTGGAAATCCGGGCTTCGGGCGACCTGCTCGAACTTCTTCGTACTCACCAGAGTGGACTCAAAGAAATCCTGAATGTCTCTCGGGTGAGCGTCTTCGAAGGTTCCGAACTTTCAGTGGCTGCCCTTCCTGCCTCGGGAACAAAATGCGCCCGCTGCTGGAACTTCATGCCTGAAGTCTCAGACTACGGCGTCTGGAAGGATGTATGCACGCGCTGCCAAGAGGCGCTGACCACGATGGAAATCGAGCCGCCGTCTGACGTTGAGGTGTCCGCTTGAACGAGAAGCAACCCTCACGCCTGACCTGGCTGCTCCTGATCTCCGTTTTTGTAGTAGCCCTGGATCGCTGGAGCAAGACCTGGATCAGCCATCATATCGAGCTGGGCCAGGCCATTCCGGTGATCCCAAAAGTGGTTCGTCTCACTCACGTGCTCAACGACGGCGCTGCCTTTTCGCTCTTTGCCGATTCGGCCTCGCCGGAGCATGTACGCTGGGTCTTGATCGCTTTTTCAACGGCTGCAGCACTTGCAGTGCTCGTGGCACTCCTGAGACTCGGACGCCAATTCACACTGACGACCGTCGCCCTGTCTCTCGTTTTGGGTGGCGCAATTGGCAACGACTACGACCGCATTCGCTTTGCCTCGGTTGTGGATTTCCTCGAAATTCACATCATTCATTACCATTGGCCGGACTTCAACGTGGCAGACTCAGCCATTGTCACAGGCGCTTGTCTTTTGCTCCTGGATGCGCTGCTGCCTGGAAAACACGCACGTGACAACGGGCAGGCGCAGTAATGCTTGCCCCTTGCTGATCAGCGTGTTAATTTCCCATCCATAATGATCATTCGCCGCCTGCCTATCCTTCTGGGCTGTTTTCTCGTCTCCGCTTCGTTGAATTTCGCAGAAACTTCAAAGCCAGAACCAAGGCCTACCGCTGCCATCCTCGCGGGAAAACTCATTGATGTGCGCACCGGATCAGTGCGCAGTCACGCGTATATTGTCCTTGCAGGAGATCGCGTTCTATCCATTTCGGAGTCCGCACCAGGTGGAATCCCAGTCACCGACCTTTCTGCTTATACCGTCCTTCCGGGGCTCATTGATGCTCACGGACACATCCTGTCCAACCCAACCAGCCAATCATTCGCCGCCAGCCTGCGCACCTCTGCTCCGCAGGCCACGTTATGGGGCGTATACAACTTGCGGCTCTGGCTCGACCACGGCTTCACGGCAGTTCGCGACGCCTGCGAGGGCCCGTCCGACTACCCGCAATTTGCTTTGCGCGACTCGGTAAATCGTGGACTCATTCAAGGCCCCCGCATCTCGGCTGCTGGCAGTTGCATTTCCGTTACCGGAGGGCACGGGGATGGCGCTCCCTTCGCACCTGATCTGAACATCCCTCCCCGCGCGAATATAGCCGACACGGTCGATGATGTAGCCCGCGTTGTTCGCCGCGACATTAAGTACGGCGCCGACTGGATCAAGCTGATGGCCACCGGCGGCGTTATGGATCCAATTTCAGATTTCCATGTTCAGGAACTAAGCGAAGCGCAGATGGCCAAGGCGGTAGAAGTCGCGCATCGAGCCGGCAGAAAAGTCATGGCTCATGCTGAGGGATCTGTCGGCATCAAAGCCGCAGTCCGCGCCGGTGTCGACTCAATCGAGCACGGGACCATGCTCGACGAAGAAGGTGCGCAATTGATGGAAGACCGCGGAACGTGGCTCGTACCGACGCTCTATTGCTTCCAGCACGATATGGAAACGGGGCTATCGAAGGGACGCGACCCCGACAGCTTTGCCAAGGGACAGGAAATCCTCGCCGCACAAGGACCGGCGTTCAAACGAGCTCTCGCACACCACCTCAAGATCGCCTACGGAGTAGACGACGATGACGTCGACGAATCCGTGTCCAGAGAATTCGGCGCGCTGGTCGCTGGAGGAATGTCAAATCTGGGAGCACTCCAGGCAGCCACTATTAATGCCGCTACCCTTCTCGGAAAGGACGACCAATTCGGGTCAATTGAGCCAGGCCACTTTGCAGACATTATCGCTGTCAGTGGCGACCCTCTCACCGACATCACAGCGATGTATCACGTAGATTTCGTAATGAAGGGTGGACAGATTCTCAAGGATCCCGCTCACCCGGACCGAAATCCTGTGCCGCATATCAAATGAATTTGCGTTTCAAGAAATCTCGAAGAAGCAGGGACTCCGAATCTCGTGGTTCATAAGTCGACGCAGGAGTAGCCACCGTAAAGCCTTCCTTCAGTGCGAATTCGATATTCTCCTGTCGGGAAATTATCCCTGAGATTCACGGAACTCTTAGGACTGATTACCTGATTACGAAAATAACCGACATTTTGTGGAATTCACAACGTGACTTCCATGTGATAAACGTTGAGTTCACGAAAACTAAGACGTGAATTCGGTGGCTAATGTCGGATGCAGATGGCGAAGTTACGCGGCTACTTGAAAAATGGCGAGAAGGTGACCCAGATGTTTTGGAGCACCTGATTCCGCTCGTCTATGACCAATTGCATCGCATTGCGAGAGGTTACATGAGGCGGGAACGTGAAGACCACACCCTTCAACCCACGGCTCTCGTTAACGAAGTCTACATGCGTCTGCTCAGCCAGCGAAAAGTTACCTGGCACGACAGGGGACACTTCTACACTTTCGCAGCGAGGATGATGCGAAATATTCTTAAGGATCATGCGCGCGCGCATCTTGCAGAGCGGCGCGGCGGCCCAGGCGCAATCCGTCTACCCCTTTCCGATGAAATTGCCTGGGTCGGCACTTCTTCTGCAGAGATCTTGGATCTCAACCGGGCATTGGACCGGCTCGAACAACTCGATCAGCGCAAAGCCCACCTGGTCGAACTCCGGTTCTTCCTCGCACTGACGCTGGAAGAGTCGGCCGAAGTTCTTTCGATCTCATTGTCCACAGCCGAGCGCGACCTTAAGTTCTCCAGGAGTTGGCTTTTCAATGAATTGAACCATAAGTCAACTGAGGAAAAGGTGTGATGGACCCAGGTCCCGGTTCACCCGCCAACACTTCTGCGGCTGCTGAATTAGATCAGGCAGAAAGATGGAGGCAGACTGAAACGCTGTTTCATCGCGCAATGGAGAGTCCCGCTCCTGAACGTGTTGAGCGATTGAAGGAATGGTGCGGAGAGGACTCCGCGATGCTGGAAAGCATCCTGGACCTTTTGGAAGCCAATTGTCATGTCGAAGAGCTGATTTCAACTGCGCCGCCCCTCGATCCAAACAACTTCTTGAAACGCGATCGAAAGGAAGAACTCGAAGTTGCTGATTCGAAAAGCGAAGGCGACGATATTTGGGTCGGCCGCGTCTTGGGAGCATTTCGTCTGGAACGGCTTCTGGGCCGGGGAGGGATGGGTGTTGTCTACCTCGGTCAACGCGTCTCCGGAGGTTTCACTCAGTCAGTAGCAGTCAAACTTATCGGAAAGCATTTACGTTCTTCCCCCGCTGTGACTCAGTTCCTGCTGGAACGTGAAACTCTGGCAAAGCTGGAACACGCCAACATCTCAAGACTGCTCGACGGGGGAGTCACAAGCGAGGGCTTTCCCTATGTAGTCATGGAATATATCGATGGCCGCCGTCTCGATGAAGCATGCGACGATCCTGCAACAACGATCGAGCAAATTATTCGATGGATGCTCCAGCTATGCGATGCGGTGACTTATGTCCACAGAAACCTGATCCTTCATCGGGATCTGAAGCCCGGCAATGTGATGGTTTCAGCCGAGGGCCGCGTCAAACTTCTTGATTTCGGGACCTTCAAACGCCTGGATACAGACGGTGATCAAGGCGGTCATCGTGCCTCAGCGATGACCGAGGCCGGTATGCGGCCTGTGACTGTGCGTTATGCAAGTCCGGAACATATTCTGGGATTCAGCGCCAACACCTCCGCCGATGTGTACTCCCTCGGAATGATCCTTTACAGGCTAATTGCAGGGCAACTCCCGGAGGGCCTCGACAATCTTCCGATCGGGCTTTATCTCGAGCGGCTGAAAGATGCCCGTTTCCGAAATCCATCCCTGGTAGCGACTAACCGAATTCCACCTCGAGCTATCGAAAACCAGATGGCGCACGACCTTGACGCCATAGTCGCAAAGGCGACGCGCTACGAGGCGGCAGCACGCTACCCTACCGTTAACGCATTCGCGGAAGATCTCTGGAGCATCTTGTTGCATCGGCCGGTTACAGCCCGGCACGGTAGCCTTCAATATCGCGCAGTCAAGTTTTACCGTCGTTATCAATGGCCAGTTCTGGCAGCGATCGCGGCCGCTCTCGCACTTGCCGCAGGACTGGGAGCTATGACGTGGCAGGCCCGCATCGCACAAAGGCAGGAGTTGCGAGCGGAGATGGGTGTCGAAGATGAACGAAGCCTGGCTCACATGCTTTTGTTCGACTATTTCGAACAGCTGAGTTTGATTCCGGGCTCCATCGAGGCGCAGCGGAAGGCCGTAACTCAAGCACTGGACTATCTCGATCGATTAGCCAGGATTGCTCCGGGATCGACCCTGGAACTTGAAACTATTGGCGGGTTTACCGATATGGGCAATCTGCTGGGCAATCCATATAAGCAGAATCTTGGTAATGTCCCAGAGGCCATAAAATCACTTAGCAAAGCCGTGAGCATGGCCAAAGCCAGGGCAACGAGATACCCTCACGATCTAGCGACTCTGAATTCTCTGATCGAGGCCGAGATTGCGCTCGGAGGTACATACCTCGGTAATGGAGATGCGCTTCAGGCTGAACTCGCGCTTAAACCTGCTGCCGAGACCGTAGCCGGCATCGCTCACGATCCGCATGTAACCGGCCCAATGCTTCAAATGGCCTCCAGCGTCACCGACTTGCTCGGAGACGTCTATGATCCAGGCCGCGGCTATGTGACAGCAGATATGAACAAGGCCGTACAGAACTACGTTCTTTCCAACCAATATGACGAGAAATGCCAGAGCATTGACCCAGGTAACGATCTGTGCCGGAGCGGAGTCATAGTTGGGGAATACAAATTGGGTTCACTAATTGAAGATACCGATCCGGTCCTTGCAAGTTCGCATTTTCAACATGGGCTCGACGTGGTGCTTCAATTTCCACCGGAACTGATGAAAACGACCCGCTCACAGAGACTAAAAAACTACATGCTGGCACGGCTTGGTTTAATGGAACTACGCGTGGAGCATCTTTCGAGAGCAAACGAATTCATCAGTCAATCATTGAAGGGTTTTAGGGAGGCCATTGCTCTGGCAGATTTGGACAACAGGGCAAGATTCGACTTGGTCGCGTTTGAAACAGATCTAGCTATCGAGTACGATCGAGCTGGCAAAGTCAAAGAAGCCTCAGAGACCTCTCATGAGGTGCTCGAAATCCTGTCCGTCCTGCTGCACCGCACTCCCAACAACCTCCGCTGGCAGATGATCCAGGCACAAAATTTATTGACTGCGGGCCGCGTTGAAATCGAGCTTGGACAAAAGAGTGCGGGCGCCGAACACAGCCGGAGAGGACTGGAAGAGGCTGTCCGTCTGGCTCAGAACAAGGACGCATCGCCTGAGAGCCTGGCACTGGCAGCCGATTCGTTGTTGAAACTTCATCTGCATTCTCAGGACGCCCGTCTGGCACTTGGATTCGCCCAACGAGCCGCAAATGTTAATGCAAAACCGACTCCTTCGCAGTTGCTGACTCTAGCCAAGGCTCAATCCGCT
>Ga0302319_10025846_pt1 | contig 10369 bp, 4 predicted proteins | sample Bog_T0_2_FD_203319 | JGI IMG/M metagenome (GOLD analysis project Ga0302319, IMG submission 203319) | Peat permafrost microbial communities from Stordalen Mire near Abisko, Sweden - Bog_T0_2 | ecosystem: Environmental > Terrestrial > Soil > Wetlands > Peat | place: Sweden: Abisko, Stordalen Mire...
TCACATTGATCGCCCTTGCTGCCATCGATCGCTTCGGCAGGCGATTTCTGCTGCTCACGGGTGTATCCGGCCTCGTGGTCGTCTACACCGCCCTGGGTGCGCTCTATCGCCTGCACATGCAGGGCAGGCCCATGTTGGTTCTGGTGCTGGCGGCCATCGCCTGCTACGCTATGTCGCTGGCCCCTGCAACATGGGTGGTGATCGCAGAGATCTTTCCCACCCGCATTCGCGGCAGTGCCATGTCTATTTCCATCACCGCGTTGTGGGCGGCGTGCTTCCTTCTCACTTTCACCTTTCCGCTTCTCAACGCCTCGTTGGGTGCGGCTGGAACCTTCTGGACCTATGCGGCAATTTGCCTGGCGGGTTTGCTTTTTCTCTACTTCCGTCTGCCTGAGACAAGAGGAAAATCCCTTGAAGCGATCGAGACAGGCTTGCGAACGGGCAAGTCAAAGGAAAACGTAAATGCGCACAGGAAACGTGGCATTTGATTGGGTTGCGCAACAAACTCGCAGCAATGTCCTGGCGGCCTCTATGTTGGGACTGTGCTTTGCCGGTGTTGCTGCAAACAGCCAGCCGACAAGCGTGGTCTTGGATGGCAACAGCACGGGCCGCGACTTTGACGGCCTCGGCGCTGCCAGCGCCGGAGCTTCCTCCCGCCTCTTGATCGACTATCCCGAGCCGCAGCGCAGCCAGATTCTCGACTTCCTATTCAAGCCGGGCTACGGCGCTGCGCTACAGCATCTCAAGGTGGAGATCGGTGCGGATGTCAACTCGACCGACGGCTCAGAGCCTTCCCATATGCGGTCTGCTGCGGATCACGATTCCTCGCGCGGCTACGAATGGTGGCTCATGGACGAGGCACGCAAACGCAACCCCCATATTGTCTTGGAGATTCTTCCCTGGGGTGCTCCCGCCTGGGTGGGGAAAGATACTCTTTACACCCCAAAGATGGCTGAGTATGTTGCGGACTTCATCCAGACCGCCAAACACGACTACTCTCTTGATATCGACTATGCCGGGACCTGGAATGAGAAAGTCTTCGACGTGCCTTACATCAAGGAACTTCACCGTCAACTCAAGGCCCGCCACCTGTCCACTGGAATTGTCTGCTGCGATGAGTATCCAGGGCAAGGTGCGGGCCAGTGGTCCATCGCTGATGAAATGCTGAATGACCGTGAACTCGCTGCGGCAATTGACGTCATAGGAGCGCACTATCCGCTGGTTGACGGCAAGATCACAACCACAGCCGCGGCGCGCATGACAGGCAAGCCGCTATGGTCCAGTGAAGACCAGCCGAACGGTGGTGGAGGACCGTTTGTCAGCCGCGACTGGCCCACGGGCGGGCGCATTCTTGCCCATCTCTATAACAAGAATTATTTGGAAGGTTCTCTCACATCGACGGAAATATGGAGCCCGATAACCTCTTACTATGACAACCTTGCTGCGCCCAACTCTGGACTGATGTACGCAAACACTCCATGGTCCGGAAACTACAACGTCCAATCCACGATTTGGGTGACGGCCCACACCACACAGTTTGCCCAACCCGGGTGGAAGTATCTCGACTCCGCGTCCGGTTCCATGCCAGACAAGGGGAGTTATGTGGCCCTTCGTTCCCCCGACGGAAAAAACTGGAGCGTAGTTCTGTAGACAATTGACGCCAAGCTTCCTCAGATGGTCTCATTCCGGCTGACCGGTGGTCTTGCTGCCACCGAGATTCACATCTGGGAGACCAGCGCCTCACGCACGTTCGAACAAGTCGCCAGCGTCAAGCCGGTGGAAGGCGTCTTTGACTACACCTTCGACCCCGAAGCGCTGTATTCATTGACCACCACCACGGGCCAGGGAAAGGGAACGGCCGTGGCGCCGCCGCCGGCCGCTTTTCCTCTTCCCTACGCCGAGGATTTTGAGCAGACGCCTTTGAGCCACGCGCCAAAGTACCTTTCTGACCAGGATGGTGCATTTGAAGCGCAACCTTGTGCAGGGCGGCAAGGCCGATGCCTGGAGCAGGTTATCTCTGCGAAGCCCATTCCCTGGGGCCCGTTGCCCGATCCATTCACTCTGGACGGCGATTCCGCTTGGGCCGACTACAGCGTTGAGGCCGACGTGCGCTTCCTCTCCGCATCTCCAGTAGTTGTCATGGGACGCATTGACTCCGCCGACGTCTTCCAGGACGGCAACGCACGTTGGCCAAGCGGCTATGTTCTGCGCCTGAAGCCCGATGGCAGCTGGGAACTCCTCTCTGCCGGGTTCAAGAAGACTATCAGGACGCTGGCATCCGGCACTGCCAAGCTGGAGCGGGGCCAATGGCATCGGCTGGAACTGCGTTTCCATGGAAGGCAGATTATTGCAACTTTGGATGGCGCGCCGATGGCGACAGTCGAAGACGTAGCTCATTCGCACGGAATGTTTGCCTTGGGCACCGAATGGGACCACGCTCAGTTCGACAACCTGCGCGTAACTCCATAGGGCCGGGAGGGTGTGTAAAGTTGCGGGGTGATGATGCCGAGAGAACTAGTTGGGTTTGGTCAGCGACGGCCTGGAAGCTCTTGTGCCGTAGGCAGGATGCGTCCTCCAAAGTGCCATTGAGCACATTAGCAATGGTCCGCAAACGGGTCGGTTCACCAATGCATGAGGGACGCATCTACGCACTTATTCTCTTCGTGACGCGGCTGTAGAATTGTAGTGCCCTCCTTGGAGGAGTCCTGATTCATCCGTAACCGGTATTCGCGAATTTGCAGCATTTTCGAGGTTGGAGCATTGGGTGTCATAGCGATCCGCTCAAGCAAATTGCGAGCTTCATCTACGACTTGGAAGTTCGTCTGTCATCGAGGAACACTGATATCCATCGCGTGCCTGATGGCTCTTGCAAACCAAATGGCGATCGCACAAGGGCTTGCGCCGAAAATATCGGACGAGCTTACGATCCAGGGAATTGTCGTTGACGTTAGTGGCAAACCGGTTGGAGATGCGCTGGTACGGCTTGAACATAAGGATGTCCGGAGCTCCCGGGAGATAAGGACGAATGCCGGAGGCGGGTTCACCTTCTCGTCTCTCCAATCGGGTAATTACACAGTCGAGGCAGAGAAATCAGGACTGCGCAGCCACCTCATCGAGGTGATTGCAATGCTGCCGAGAGGCCCGCAACTGGTTCGCCTGGTGCTCGAAGATTCGCGGGGTTTGCAATCAGATTCCAGTACCCCTCCGAACACTTTGAACGATTCTATGGAACTCGCAGACAAGCCTGACTTTACCATTGCAGGAATTACCGACTGGACTGCAGCAGGCGGCCACGGATCAGATTCTAGTCTACGCACGAGTGAGGCTCTAGTGCGCGAAACTGTCACACTCAAACCCGATGCGAAGGGTGAGAATGCGACAAATCAGGCTAGCTTCAATAGTGGAAATGAGAGTGAAAGCAGGTTGCGAGAAACTCTTGCGAGCGCTCCGGGGAACCCAGAGGCAAACCATCGGCTCGGAGCATTCTATCTTCGTGAAGGCAGATATTCAGAGGCGATTCCGCTGCTAAGAATAGCAGCAGATCTTGAACACGAAAATTCAAACTACGAATATGACTTGGCAGCGGCATGCAAAGGTGCGGGGGACTATTCGCAAGCACGCGAACATCTCCAGAAACTGACTCCGGATCGCGAGACCGCAGATTCGCATCGCCTGAGGGGTGAGGTTGATGAGAAACTTGGAGATCCTTTAGCCGCGGTTCATGAATTTGAGCAAGCAGTCCGAATGGATCCAAGCGAACAGAATTACTTCGAGTGGGGCTCTGAGCTGCTGGTGCACCGAGCCGTTTGGCAAGCGCAGGAAATCTTTCAACGAGGCGCAAAGGCGTATTCGAAGTCGGAAAGAATGCTCGCCGCGCTAGGTGCGGCACTGTTTGCCGGTGCTCTGTATGAGGAAGCAGCCCTTCGCTTTTGCGATGCTTCCGATTTGAATCCGGGGGACCCGGAGCCTTACGTTTTCATGGGCAAGATTGAGATGGCTGCACCAACCGCGTTGAATTGCGTCGAATCGAAGTTGGAGAAGTTTCACGAGCGGCAGCCAGGAAACGCAACGGCGAATTACCTATACGCGGTCGCACTCTTGAAAGAGCGGGGAAAGTCGGCGGATCCAATGGTCTTGCAACAGGTGGAATCCTTGCTCAAGAATGCAGTGACTATCGATCCCAAATGCAGCGACGCTTATCTGCAACTTGGAATTCTACACTCTTCACGAAATGATTATGGGAGAGCAGCTGGTTTTTACGAAGAGGCAATCGAAATCAACCCAAAGTTAGCCGAAGCTCACTATCGCCTGGGAGTTGCTTACGATCGAATAGGTGAGCGTGAAAAGGCCAGGAAAGAGTTTCAAATCCATGACGAAATCAAGAAATCCGAGGCAGCCGTGGTCGAGCAAGAACGTCGAGATATTAAGCAGTTCCTGGTAGTTCTTCCAGGGCCGGGAACCAATCCGGCTGTCCATTGAGTGTTCCTACTTCTCAGCCGTAGGGACAATTGATCCTTGCATCTTCCAAGAGTCGGCTATTTCTTCCCGGGTTTGAAGGTCGACACGATGCCTTCACCCTCGCGAATGGTGAGTATTTGATTCGCTTTTACCTGTTTGAATTGTTCAATCTTCTGAGTGGTCGGCCACTTGACCTCAATCAGATCTACCGTCTCGACCATACCGAGCCCAAAATGAAGTCGAAGGTCACTTTGTGACATAACACTGGTACCGCTGTGGACCTCGTCCATTTGCGTATGCTTGCCGGTGGTAACACGTACTCGCGCCCCAATCGCCGTGCGATTGCACTTGGTTCCGACTAACTTGATTTTGATCCAGTTCTGCTTGTTGCCCCCTACATTGTGAAGGAGCGACGGCAGGTCATTCATATTCAGGATCAGCATATCCATTCCGCCGTCGTTGTCATAGTCTCCGAATGCTGCGCCCCGGCTGGAAAAATGCGCACTGATGCCCGGCCCCATTTCTTCCGAGACATCTTTGAAGTGACCGTTGCCAAGGTTTCTATACACCAGCCTTGGGTTCTTGAAAGTTTCCCCGAAATTGTAGTTGTCAATCTCCGGATATACGTGACCATTGATCTGAACAATATCTGCCCAGCCGTCATTGTCGTAATCGATGAAGCCGCAGCCCCACGCCACGTAGTTACCGTTGATTCCAACGCCGGAATTGAAAGAGAGTTCGCTGAACGTCCCATCGCCATTGTTGTGGTAGAGATCGCTGGTGTCGTCGGCAAAGTTGGTTTTGAAAATGTCGAACCAGCCATCGCAGTCATAGTCGGCAACTCCGATTCCCATTCCAGCCTGCTCATGTCCGTCATCGTTGTACGCGCAACCCGCCATGACTGCGATATCGGTGAATGTGCCATCACGGTTATTCTTGAAAAAAATGCTCGGCTCCGAGTCGACAGCTATATAAATATCGGGCCAGCCATCATTTTCGAAATCATAGGAGACGGCGGTGATGGAGTATCGCGGGCCCGGCTTCAGGATACCCGCTTTTTCGGATACGTCGGTGAATGTGCCGTCTCCGTTGTTGTGGTACAGAATGTTTGTGTCTCCCGGAAGCCCGCGCGGGCCGCACATTGTAGGAACGCCCTTCCACTGGCAGAAGCTCATATCTTCAGGCGTAGGGGGCTTGTCGGGATCGAGCTTAATGAAATTGCAAACAAAAAGATCCAGGTGGCTATCCCTGTCATAGTCGAGAAAGGTACAGCCAGTTCCCCAGCGGCCCTTTTCCTGAGCAAGGCCGGCTTTCTTAGTAACATCCGTAAATGTACCGTTCCCATTGTTATGGAAAAGGATGTTATGTCCCCAGAAGCAGCAGAACAAGTCGTCCCATCCATCATTGTCGTAATCGCCGACACATACGCCAGTCTGCCAACCGGTTCGGCCAAGGCCGGATCTTTCTGTAACATCGATAAATGTGCCGTCGCGATTGTTCTTGTAAAGGTGAGAGATCGGCTCTTGGCCGGCGGGCCAGTGTGCGCCGAGCCGATTTCCATTTGTGAGGTAGATGTCGAGCCATCCGTCATTATCGTAGTCAAAGAAGGCCAAACCGCTCCCCTTGGTCTCAACGATGACCCGCTTATGATCGATGCCGCCCCACACGTTGGGGACAGTCAGTCCAGCTTCTTTAGCCACATCGAAATACTGAACAGGGGAAGAACTGAGCCCCGATGATGCGGCTTCAACTACGATGGATCTCTTCCATCTCGAGAGTGGCGTGGCGAGAGCGTCGGTCAACGTTGTGCCGAGTGCGAGTAAAGATGATCCAAGAAAACGTCGTCGCGGAAGAATCATAGATTGCTGCAATTATAGCGATAGGAACGCGGAAAGATGCACTCGGGGAACATAGATCGCGTCGCTTCTTCTGCACTCAAGATCATCGGCTTGGCACCTCGGGAAATGGATGTGGGACGATCCCCAAGCCCTCTTTGACCGCGATGACCTTATTGATTGGCAGATCTGCTAGCTTATCCACTTGGCCACTTGGCCAGGTGACCACGAGCGATTCAACTTTGGCCCGCTTGCCGAGCCCGAAGTGAATTCGCGGGTCGCTTGCAGACATATAGCTTGTTCCGCCTTTAGCCTGGTCAACCTGGACGACGCCACCGGATGTCAACTTCAATACAGAGCCGACGCCATCGCGGTTGGACTTGGTGCCGATGAGAAGGACTTCAAGCCAATTGTTGGCGCTTCCGCCATCATTGCGTAGAAGTTCCGGAAAATCTCCGCGAACATTTACTGCAATCCCGACGCTGCCGTTGTTGTTGAAATCCGCGGTGGCCAGGCCACGGCCCGCTATTGGGCGGTTAAAGTCGGGCCCAAGAGAATCGGACGAATTCTCGAATCTACCTTTGCCGAGGTTGTGAAACATCAGGAGGGGTTCCTTATAAGAGACGAGGCTTTGATACAAGCTGACGTTGTCGACCATCGCGCCGTTTGCTTGCACAATGTCGGGCCATCCGTCGTTGTCGTAGTCAATGAACTTTGCGGATACACCGCTAAGCAGAATAGCCTTGTTGCCGATTCCCGATCCGTAGGTATCGTCCGTAAAGGTGCCGTCTCCGTTGTTATGGTAAAGGCGATCTAATTCCATATCGAGATGAGTGATGTAAATGTCGAGAAAGCCGTCGCCATCCACATCAGCAGCGTCGATTCCCATGCCGGCTTCGTAGCGTCCGTCCTCGCTCGCCGCCAATCCGGAGATAAGAGAAACGTCGGTAAACGTTCCATCGTGATTGTTCTGAAACAGGAAGTTGGGCCAAGTATCGTTGGCAATTGCGATGTCGGGCCAGCCATCGTTATTGATGTCCGCCAGAACTAATCCCATGCCTTTTGATTCCGGCAGCCCCACTCCTGATTTTTCACTTACATCCGTGAAAGTTCCGTCGTGGTTATTATGGTAGAGCTTGGTCTTCTGCCCTTTATAGTTATTAGGATTGCAGTATGAACGATAGCCTGGTTTGCGATCTCCACACCACATGTTGTTCTTTGGGGTCCACTCAATGTAGTTAGTTACAACCAGATCAAGCCATCCGTCCTTGTCGTAGTCGAACCATCCCGCGCTCGTTGACCATTCTCCTTCGTCTGCAACGCCGGCCCTGGCAGTAACATCAGTGAAAGTTCCATCGCCATTATTGTGGTAAAGAATGGCTCGGCCGTAGCCTGTCACATAGAGATCGGGAGAGCCGTCGTTGTCAAAATCACCAACTGCTACGCCCTGCCCATAGTGCCCTTCGCCTCCGACCCCTGCCTTGACAGTTACGTCTGTAAATGTTCCGTCGCCGTTGTTGTGATAGAGTGCTGAACGCAATGGCTTAGCAGGTTTATAGGCATCGGTTGCGCCGGACTGAACTAAATAGAGGTCCATCAGTCCATCCTGATCGTAGTCAATCCACGCAACTCCGGTGCCCATGGTCTCGAGATAGTACTTCTCATCAGATTGCGTGGAGTCCTGGACAAAGGTAATGCCGGCGGATTTGCGGATGTCGGTGTAACGAACGGCGACGCGAGCATCCTGAGGTTTTGCGGGCTGCTGTGCCGCGTCGCCGGCTGGGTAAGCGACCGCGAAGAACAAGATTAGAGACATTGGGCAACACCACACTGGCAAACACGACCGCTCAAAATGATCCTTTAGACGCAAAGTCTTCATAATGTCTTGTCCGCGAGAGATAGTGCCAGTTGAAGCAGCTGCGCCTTGTTGGCCGGAGACATGGGTTCATTTGCTGTGGAAGAAGTAGTCGCGGTTTGAGCGAGGGATTGTTCGATCCGCTTTGTATCAAGGCTCCCGCTTGCGCTGCTGTTCTCAAAGCGGCTTAACACTTCTTTTGCTTTGTCAATCTGGCCGGATTCATAATAAAAAACACCCAGAACGGAGTAACTTCCAGGCCATTCCGGAAGCAGATCGACAGCTTTTTCGAATTGGCTTGCGGCCTGAGCTGTTTTCCCTTCCAGAACTGAAGCGATTCCGAGGCCCCAAAGTATTTTCCCTGATCCAGGAACCCGGGCCTGCCCCTTCAGAAGAATCTGCCTGGCATCCTCAAGATTGTTGCGGCGAAAATCCAGAAGGGCAACGGCCAGATAGTTCTGATCGTCGTCGGGATTGCGTTGGATCGCGCCCTTGAAGATATCTTCTGCACGTGCGGTGTCACCGAGATGCGCATAGATATCACCCAGCAGTGCGAGATAGGCGTCATCTTTGCGCCCCACTTCAGATACCTTGTTGGCAGCCTCGAGGGCTTCCGCATAGAGGCGCCTTCTGAAATAAGCATCGGCAAGGTCAAATTCCACTTCATCAGACGCCGGATTCACCTGTAAGGCGGCCTGAAAATGCCGTATAGCATCGTCGTACAGATGATAACGGGCCAGCAACACACCCACTCCCGTCAAAGTCCTGTAATCGTCGGCGATCAATTTATCGAGGTTCACAATGGCGTTCGCGGCCTCACCAACATTTCCGGATTTGAGATAGGCCTCGGCCAGGAAATATAGATCTTCTGTTTGATCTGGATGCTTGTGAATCTGGTCAGTGAGATCGGCAATATCCAACTGGCCCCGGCTGCCTGGATCAAGTTTTGATCGAGTGTCAAGAAAATCGAAAAGGTGCTGGAAGGGGAGGGGGCCGGCCGAAGCATTCTTAGACAATGCCTGAAACGCCTTCAAGTCTCTATTGGCAGCATCCACCTGATGCAGGTTTCTCTCCACCATGGCAAGCTTGTAGTATCCGGCAGCTGGGTTGTGGCCGACGCGGACAAAATCCTTAAGCAGACTCTCCGCCTCGGCAAACCGCTTGTTCGCAATACTAAGGTTAGCCAATTCAAGAAGAGCGTCAGGAAAGTCAGGATCCGAGCGGAGTACTTCTTTGAAGGTGGCTTCTGCGCCTGCCTTGTCCCCCTGCGCTTCGTCAATCATGCCAAGGTTTAGCAAGCAGGAGTTATTGTGCGGATCCAGCTTGAGCCCCTGGGTAACATATTGCTTTGCCTCATTGAACCTTCCCAGGTTCCGGTAAGCGAGTGCTACGAAGGCGTAAGAGCGGGCCGAGGGTTCGATTTCGAGAAGCCTCTTGAACCGGTCGAGGGCCTTATCAATCTTCCCGGACATGAAATAGCTTTGGCCCAATGCGGCGGAGAGATCCGCCCGCTGAGGTGCGATCTTCACACCCGACTCCAACAGGGGCACCGCATCTTCGTAGTAGTCCTGAGACATACTGATCTGGGCCATGAGCAAGATGATATCCGTATTGTCCGGCGCAATTTTATGCGCGTGGATAAGCAGGTTGAGGGCGTCGAGTGGGCGCGATTCGTTCTTGCAGGCCAGAGCAAGCAGATAGAGTGTATCGGGCGACTCCGGCTGCAACTTGAGTGCTCGGTTTAACTCGAGATCTGCCTTGGGAAAATCGCCGGCGCGCAGGAGAGCTTGTCCGAAGTTGTAGAGAATCTCGAATGTGCCAGGTTCAAGAGCATCAGCCTTTTCGAATTCGAGCTCGGCAGGCTTGTACTGCTTTTCAGAGGCGAGCAAAACCGCTAATGAGAAATGAACTTGAACATCGCTCTTATTTTTGTCGGAAAAAACCTGCGCAGTCCGCAAGGCATCCTCTGTACGCTTGCTCTGGAGATAAGCATGTATCAAGTTGAATGTTGATTCTCGATTTGCTGGATGTATTCGCGCAAAGTGCGGGATGGCCTCCAGAGATGCGCCACGAGCCATGAGAAGCATACCCAGGTTGTAGTTCCCATCTCGATTCCCAGGGTCAAGCCGAAGAACTGTCCGGAATTCCTTTTCCGCCAGACCGGGTTTTTTCTGCGAGAGATAGAAATCGCCAAGGTTGTTGTGAGTCTCGGTGGAATTCG
>Ga0302319_10025851_pt1 | contig 10367 bp, 10 predicted proteins | sample Bog_T0_2_FD_203319 | JGI IMG/M metagenome (GOLD analysis project Ga0302319, IMG submission 203319) | Peat permafrost microbial communities from Stordalen Mire near Abisko, Sweden - Bog_T0_2 | ecosystem: Environmental > Terrestrial > Soil > Wetlands > Peat | place: Sweden: Abisko, Stordalen Mire...
GGAGTTGGGGCGCAAAGGCGGAGGCGGCTGCTGTTTCGAGGAAGCGGCGTCGGTTCATGTAGGGGAAATAGTGGACAGGAGCGTGAGCTTAACACCACTTTACTAAGGGTAAGGACGTGGTTGGAGTGTCCGTGCTGACTTGCGTTGAGTTTTCGACGTTGCCGGAGCGCTGTTGACCGCGTCAGGCGGCCTTATTGAGCACTGGTTTGACGATTGGACGCATCCCGTTGCGGGCACCTTGTGGGGATAGACCGGACGCGCCGCTGCGCTGCCGCAGCAGCGCTTGTGTTCTTGACCGGAACCGCAGGGGCAGCGTGCGTTTCTCGGCGTCAATTTGGGTTGCGTGGCTGCTGGCGGGGTGGTTTTACAAAACGAACTGCCGCTTTGCCTGATGAGGCCAGGTCGGAAACCTGCCCCACGGGAGTTGTGGGCGCGGGGTTACAAAACGAACTCAGGCCCGATTCGCGGTAACGTTGAGCTAATTGTTTGTCCGCCAGGGCCATCAGTGCGTCGAAGCCGGCGGGCGTGCTGGTAGAAGCGGGTACCGGTCCGGGGGTTGGTTGGGAATTATTCTGGCTTTGGTCGCAGAGGAATCTCGCCTTCTGGAGTCTTGCCAGTTCGGCGATCGAGCGGCGGAGGATGAGGTGGTACTGCGCCTTGGCGCGGGCTACCGATTTTTGTTGTTTCTCGGTGCGTTCGTCCGTCATGGGGTCGAAATCGAGGTCGTCCACCATGCCGAAGGCTTCTTCGACGAGGCAGCAACGACGAAGTCGCCATGTGGCTCTCATGATCTCGGTGGCGAAGGTTGTTTCGAGTTCGCCGTCGTGAGTTCATCCATTAATCGGATGAGACTCTGGGCGTATTCTTCTTCCTCGCCGGTGCGGATTGCGTTGCGTGAGGACTTGGCTTTTCCGGCTTCGGTTCTGGGGCCGGAGTAGCCTTTCGGAATGTTGACGGCGTCGTTGGCGTCCATGGACATAGATCTGTCTCCTTCGGCCGGAGAGTACTGCGGGGGCACGTTAAACTATTTCCGTAGTTTTTGTAAAGTGATGAAATCAGGTGAAATAGAGGTACAAGTTTTGTGACCGCCTCACTACGGGTTCATTAGAAGAGGTAACGAACAAAGACCCGGCTCGCAAAGACGCAGAGGCGCAAAGAAACGCAAAGAGCGCAGGATGGAGGTTGTTCACGGTGTTCGGGATTGAGCAGCCATGTATGGAGACGTTGTGCCGTCATCTGGACAGTGCGAACTCTTCCTCAATAACGATTAGCGAGAGGTCGTATCCGTTAATCAACACAATAGGGTTCTTTCCAGGCTCGGCAGCTTCGTTGAGTGCCGCCTTCGAGAAATGACTGGTGGTAATAACGGCACCCCGCGCGTATGACTGAAGGCTGCCACGCAGTTCGGCCACTTCTTTGCGGCCCACGGAATGAAGCCACCGTTTTGCCTGAACCTGAAACAGGGCATCCCGGATCAGCCACATTCCGGCGCTGGCCTTCGCGGTAACGTCGACGCCGCCATCTGCGGTGAAGCGCGTGACGCAGACGTCGCGGAAGCCACAATGCCTCAGCAAATCCCCGATGAAGGTCTCGAACCGACGGGCCTCCATCGCGAGCAGGCTGCTGCGTATGCCTTCGATTTGCGCGAGGTTTACAGGTCCGGGTGCGGGAATCGCGGTAAGCACCTCGTCGTCCCCGGCATTCGATACAACCGGGATGGAACGTAGAAGTACCTGCTGCCACACGGCGGTGTCCAGCGCGATCGGAACGACCGGAGGCTCTGTATGGATCTTCAGCTCGAAGAGCCAAACCTGACGGACTCTTCCGTCTGCATCGAGTTGCGTGTCGGGATAATGGCGCAGGTATTGGAGCATGCCCAGATAACGCCACCGGCGAGGTCCTGTGTTTTTGTCTCTTCGGCCGGCGATCTGTACGAAACCGTGGACGGGGAAATTGAGCTGCTTTTGTTCGATCAACCGGTGATTTACACCGGAAATGGTCTGCTGGCCCGTCTTTCCGGCCGCGGTATAGGTCAGGATGTCGCCCTCAAGCCGATCATGGTAAGGATTCTCGCGGGCCAGGCGAATATCGCCGAGGGAAGTCATGAGCGCCAGTCGTCTGACGAAGTTTTCGGCGAGCGAGGGGCGGATGCCGCCAGCATTCGAAACACTCAGAGCTCGCACGATCTCGTCGTTTGAGTAGAGATGGCCTACAGTAAGGTGGTCTGTCGCGTCGGGCAGGGTTGTGGCTCCGGGTCTGGCTAGCCGGGCAAATGGCCTGGAGACATTAGAGCATATCGAGAGAGGCCGGACCCCGAAGGCGGTCGGGCGCCCCTTACCCTGCGCGTCCCTTAGGGCGGAACCCGATCCACAATTCTGTTAGCTTTTTGCCACCCGCGCCGTTTAATAGATGTGCACACCAGTGAAGAGGCCCTCCTGAGCTTCAGTCCCACGGTCGGAGCGCGTATGCCGGGCGGCGACCGGGTCTTTGAGGACCTTTTCGTCGAGCATTATCCGCGTCTGGTGCGAACGCTCCTGCGCCTGGTCGGCAACCCCGCACAGGCCGAGGAACTCGCCGCCGACGCGTTCTACAAACTCTACCGGCAGCGCGAACACCGCGTATCCGATGAAAACCCGGCGGGCTGGCTGTACCGGACCGCCATGAATCTGGGGCTCGACGCCCTACGTTCCGATTCGCGACGGCTGCGGCGCGAACAGCGTGCGGGCCGGGACAATCTTATGAACGAAACGCCCGACAATCCGCTGAACGATCTGCTCGCCGAAGAGCGCCGCGACCGGGTGCGAGCCGTCATCGCGCAGCTGAAACCGATTCAGGGTCAGGTCCTGCTGATGGGGTCGAGCGGCTATTCCTGCAGGGAAATCGCGGGGGTGCTGGGGATGAAGCAGGATTCCCTCTACGTCCTGATCGCGCGGGCCAAAGCGCAGTTTGAGCAAAAGTATCTGCGCCTTTACGGGAGGACACAATAATGTCGTGTCTCAATATTCGCGAAATGCAGGGATATCTGGAGGACCGCGAGGCATCCGAACTGCGCGTGAAGGTCGAGCGCCATCTGGTCGAATGCGAGCGCTGCCGCGGCGCTTTCGATAAGCTCGCCGCCACCAATCACCGCGTCAATACCTGGCTTTCCGCGCTCGTCTCCCCGATGGAAGACGCGCCGGTAGACGTGCTGGGCGCGCTGGCCCGTGTGGTCAATCGGGAAGAGGCCGCGGCGGCAGCGGTCGGCGGCGCACCCGACGATCACCTGGGTCATCTGCTCGCGCCCGCCGCCGTGGAGATCCCCTGGTACCAGTCGCTTTACTGCAACGTGCGGGATCTTGTGAGACCCGAAAAGCTGCCACCCCTGCACCTGACTTCGCGTCCGGTTCCCGTGCAGGATATCTGGGGGCTTTACGCCAACGATCCGAAGAACCGTCTGATCTCGGTTGGTATTCATATCGCTGTGTTCTCGATGGTCCTGTTCGGCATGACCAGCCCGCAGGTGCGGAAGGCAGTTACGTCGAAGTACGACCTGATCGATCCCAACCTGAAGCCGTTTATCCCCGCCAAAGCGCAGGCGCAGCAGGGCGGGGGCGGCGGCGGGGCGCGCGAACCGCAGCCGGTTTCGAAGGGCCGCCTGCCGCGCCCGTCGATGAAGCAGTTCGTGCCGCCCATGATTACGGACCACACGCCGAAACTCGCGATGGACCCGTCGATCCTCGCACCGCCCGATACGGTGCTGCCGCAGTCCAATGCCAATAACTGGGGCGATCCGCTGGCGAAGCTCATGAACGGCTCGAACGGCAATGGATCGGGCGGCGGTATGGGGAACGGTTCGGGAGGAGGCGTTGGGTCCGGCAACGGCGGCGGGTTTGGCCTTGGCAGCGGAGGCGGCGTGGGCGGCGGAGTGTTCAAAGCGGGCGGCGGAGTGAGTGCGCCGTCGGTGCTCTTCAAAGTCGACCCGGAATATTCGGAAGAAGCGCGCAAGGCGAAGTACAGCGGGACGGTGCTCCTCTCCGTGATCGTGGATGCGGAAGGCCATGCGCGGGATATCCACGTGGTGAAGAGCCTGGGTATGGGGCTTGATGAAAAGGCGATCGAAGCCGTACAGAAGTGGAAGTTCAGGCCGGGCATGAAAGGTGGCGTGGCAGTGAATGTACGGGCGCAGATCGAAGTCAATTTCAGACTGCTGTAACCCGCATGTCTCACGGCCACGCAGTTGAAAGCCCTCGCGGGGTCAGCGCTTCCGCCCATAGAAGGAGATTCCTATGCTGAACAGTCAACTCTGCTCCATCGCGATTCACGCGGCCATAATCCCGCTGCTGTTGTTTGGCTTTACGAATACGGAAGTGCGCAGGACGATCCGGCACCAGATCGAACTGATCGACCCCGCCCCCATGAAGCCGTTCCTTCCCGCGCCCCGCCGCAGCAGTGGCGGAGGCGGAGGTCAAAGCCAGCCGCTGCCTCTCACCAAAGGCCAGTTGCCGAAAGCGGCGAAGCAGTTCGTCGCGCCGCAGATTACCGATCACATACCGGTGCTGGCGATGGCCGCGTCGATCGTCGCTCCGCCCGATGTCCCGCTGCCGCAATCGGACCTCAACAACTGGGGCGATCCGCTGGCGAAGCTGGTAAACGGTTCGGGCGGTCCGGGCAGCGGACCCGGTATGGGGAACGGTTCGGGCGGCGGCATCGGCAATGGTACGCGCGGCTCTTACGGTAACGGAGACGACGTCGGTGTGTATCGAGCCGGAGGTTCTGTCAGCGCGCCCGCGGTGCTGTTTCAGGTCGAGCCGGAATACTCGGAAGAAGCGCGCAAGGCCAAGTGGAGCGGCATGGTGATCCTGTCGGTCATCGTCGACCCGCTGGGCTATCCCGGCGACATTCACGTGGTGAAGAGCCTGGGCATGGGTCTCGACGAGAAGGCTGAAGAAGCGGTGCGCAAATGGAAGTTCCGGGCAGGGCGCAAAGACGGAAAGCCCGTACCCGTGCGCGCGCAGATTCAGGTAGACTTCCGACTGTTGTAGCGTGGTGTGAGTGCCGCACGCAATCGGAACCTTTGAAGTAAAGCTCGCCCCCATGACGCCGGAGGGCATCGGCGGCGACCCCACGATGGGCCGTATGTCCATCGATAAGCAGTTCCACGGCGATCTCGAAGCCACCAGCAAAGGCGAGATGATTGCTTCGCGTTCGGCGGTCAAAGGCTCGGCGGGGTATGTCGCGCTGGAGCGGGTCACCGGTTCGCTGCAAGGGAAAGCGGGTAGCTTCGTCCTGCAACACACCGGCACGATGACACGCGGCGCGCCCGAACTTTCCGTCGCCGTCGTGCCGGATTCTGGTACCGGTGAACTATCTGGCCTCGCCGGCCGCATGACCATCGGCAAAGACGGCAGCCAGCACTCGTACACGTTCGATTACACGCTCACAGAAGCTGTTTGACTCGCAATTCCTATAGCCCTGCAGCTCGAAGCCCTCGTGAGGCCAACTCAAAAGTGACGGCCACTCACCGCCGGCCTCACGACTTTCCGGCATGGTCGCCATATTCCCAGTCAAAAGGCACGCCGGTGTCGCCAAGGATGAACCTGACCAGATCGGCGAAGCCAGCCTCGGAGCGAACGTCGTTCGACAGGATGACGACGCAACGCTGTCCGGCATCGATGCAGACCAAGGTGTTGGCCGTCGCGCCATCGTGCCCCCCTTTGTAGAAGCCGTGGCCCTGCGGTCCGTCGAAGACGGTGACGCCCAGGCCCGAGGCCAGATCCCTGCGCTGCTCACTTACCGGCAGGTCAGGGAGGAAAAGGGGAAACAAGCTGGCGGTCGTAATATGCAGGCTCGGCTTTGTCATCTCGGCGCGGGAAGCCGTACTCAAACCATCGCCTCTGACCAGGGCGGCGGCAAACTTTGACAGATCGGAAATGGTCGTGTTCATAGAACCCGCTACACGCACCTTGCTGCGCTTGTCATGGGGCTGCGGCTGGCCCTGATCGTTCCAGCCGTCGGCCACATTCCTTTCGGGATTATCGATACTCCACACCAGGCTGGTGCGGTGCATCCCCAGCCGGTTGAAGATGGCCTGGGTCAGATCGCCGACATCGAGACCCAGGCCCTGCGCCTTACGGCCGTGTTCCACGACGAACTGCAGCAGAATGAAGCCTTCGCCCGAATAGCTGAAGTGCGTGCCCGGTTCGAAATGGATGTGCAGCTTCTGGTCTGGTTCGATGAACCAGAAGTTGCTGAAACCGGTTGAATGGGTCAGGGCCATGCGCGGCGTGATCTTTTCCCAGCGCGGATCATCGGCCAGATCCTTGTAAGGTCCGTACTTGTCCGGGAAGACCGGATCCGGGCCATAACTCGGCAGCGGCTTGTCGAGATCGTCCCTGATGGGTGCGTCGAGGCTGAGTTTTCCCTGGTCGACCAGTTGCATTGCTGTGTATGCAAAGATCGTCTTGGTAAGCGAAGCACCATACATTACGGTGTCTGCGGTTAGCGGATCTCCCTTGGCGTTCCGGATGCCATACGCATGGACATAGCTGACCTTACCGTGATCGATTACGGCAACTGCCATACCCTTGGCGTTAGTGCGGGCCATCAGTTTTTTCACTTCGGCGTCGACTCCGGCGCCGTCTGGCGTTGTTTGAGCCTGGGCCTCGGTTGAAAAGAAGCAGGCGGTAATCAGCACGGCCAGCACTGGAAGAGCCTTGTTGTTCGTGGTCACGTGAGTCCTTTCAGAACGGGATACTGATCGATGATGCTGCACGCAAGTGGCCGGTGCGTAGCCTGAATAGGCTACGCGGGTGTATTCCGTAAAGTTCGGTGTTTCCAGGGTTTGGCCCCGGACTGTCTCCTCGCATTGTTTCGCGAGGATCCGATAGTCGGTTAAACCGGGGTGTGGCACCGGCGGCAATCCTCGCTACTTCGCCGCAGTGGGAAGCCCCGGTGCTAACGCGGAGTTTTGGCATTGATATCGACCGTTCAGAAGTCTCCAAGCCGCACATAAACCTCCTGGTATCATCTATTCGGAACCGCCTTGGGGGGCCACAAAATGGAGACCAGTCGGCAACATCCCGGTCGTTCGCCTCAAACGAAATCTCGCTGCCCGGCATTGGCCGGACTATTCCTTCTGATCACGGTCGCGGCCACACAAACCTGCTGTTTCAACGATCCCTTTGACCCCTGGCTCGGCCCCCGAAACGCGCGGCCCGCGGCCTCCCGCTACCTTCTGACCAGGAACGACATCCCGGAAAGCGAGAAGCTGGCGCTACTGGGATACCAGCCATGTGCATTACGAACCTTGACGCGGCTTCAAGATGCCCCCGTTCGGGAACTTCGTTTCCTCGTAGGCGTCAACTCCGGCGCGGACCTCAGTATCCTGCAACCACTCGCCGCCGACAAGGATTCCGCAGTACGCCAAGGCGTCGCCTTGAACCGAAACACTCCGAACGATCTTGTCTTGAAATTGAGCAAGGATCCGAACGCGAATGTCAGATGGACGGCGGAAAACCGCAGGCTGGAGTTCGGCGCGAACCCTGCGGTGGGTCGGTGAAGTCTTCCGGCTTCCGCCGCGCTTACTGCAGTACTTTGAGATCGATCGATTTCGCCATCGCCTGATAGCCCGCACGATTCGGATGCAGCCGGTCGCCCGGCCCCCCAATCGAACTGCTGGGCTGAAATTCGGGGCGCAGCGCGCCGGTTTTCGCGTCAATGGTCGCGGCATCGAAATCGGCCACTCCATCGAACACACCACCGTTGCGGATGAACGCATTGATCGCCTTGCGCTTCGCATCCACTGCCGGTGTGCCCTGCGTAGGAGTGCTGTTCAGCGCCGAGGTAATGGTGGCTCCGATCACCTTGATGTGGCGCTCGTGCAGACGCGCAACGCCCTTGCGCAAACCCTCAATAATCTCTTCGGCCGACGATCCCGCGCCCAGGTCGTTGATGCCCTCCAGCCAGATCACGGTGCGGATACCAGGAATGCCCAGCACATCACGGTCCAGGCGATCGAGCGCGGAAGGACCGCCACCAACACCCAGAATCTTGTTGCCGCCGATGCCTTCGTTGACAACAATGGCACGGTTTCCCAGGGCCGCGTGCAGGCGCTGAGAAAGGAAGTCGGGCCAGCGGTCGTCCCCGTTGAGCGTGGAGTTCGTGCCGTCTGTGATGGAATCGCCGAATGCCACGATGACGTTCGTACCGTGCGGCGCGTCCACTTCAACATCGTCCAGCAGATACCAGGATGTGGTCGTGAACGGGAACGCGTCGCTCGATTCTTCCGCGCCGTGTGAACCGCCGTTCGGGGCCGTCAGATACGACGTCTGCATGGCTTTGGCGTGCCACGTGAGCGGGCCGGATGCTCCTGTCACGTGAAAGCTGATGGCAAGTTTCGCAGCGGGCTCGGTGGCCGCCATAGCCACCGGATCGGAGTACACGAACTTCCCAGGCGCAACGGTGACCGAACTCTTGCCGCGGTCGAACGAAACCGCCCGATTCGTATGCGCCAGGACGCTGCCCGCCCCGGCATGCACGCCCGCATAGACGCCATCAAGTGTCACGGGCTGCGTCCCGAATACATTCGTGAACCGCAGCCGCATGCGCTTGCCCCAAAGGTCCGGCTTCACGATAAGCCGAAATGTCTGGTCGTTCGCGCCGGACGGCGGCAGAATATCTTTCAGCTCCGGTTGCGCCACGGCATTGCCCGAAGGATACGGTCCGTGCGGCGAGGCAGCCCAGACAGCCACCCAGTTATCCGCGGCGTTCACGCAGGCCGACGCGCTCAATATCAGAACGGCGATTCGCCCTACCATCGCGCCCGCTCCGAAATCGCGACCGCTTCTTCGAACGCACTGGCCATCTGCAACAGCCCGAAATCGTCGCGATGCCGGCCCACAATCTGAATCCCCACCGGCAACCCGCCGCGCGTGAAACCGCACGGCACAGAGATCGCCGGCGCTGCCGTGGTCGAAATGTAATAACAGGATTTCATCCAGTCTATGTAACTGTCCATCTTCGTATTGCCGATTTCCGCGGGATAGTGCTGCGTCACGCCGAACGGCGGAACCTGGCTCACCGGCAGCACGAAGAATGGGTAGCCCTCCATGAACCGCCGCATGCGCTCCACGATTTCAGTATGTTTGATCAACGCCATGCCGACATCGGTTGCGCTCAGCGCGCGCGATTGCTCAATCTCCCACCGCAGCGTGTCTTTCACGAACTCGGGATGCTGCCGCGCCGTATCCCCCAGGCGCAAACCGCTCATCCAGAACCGCAGCGTGCGGAAGGTCTCGTCCACGCCTTCCCAGTCCGGCTCGGCCTCTTCGACGATGCAGCCAAGCGATTCGAAGACACCGCGCTGCGCGTTGGTAATGTTGCGGACTTCGTGGTCCACGGGGATGCCGCCCAGATCGCGCCACCAGGCCACGCGCGTGCCTTTGAATTCACGTTCGAGCGAGGCCGCGAACCGCGAACCGGTTTGTGCGATCGAAAGCGGCGCACGGTCGTCCGGCCCCGCCAGCGCCGAAAGGAAGAGCGCAACATCGCCCACCGTACGCCCCAGCGGACCTTCCACACTCAGCGGCGACCATGCCATCGGCACCGGCCATGCGGGCACGCGTCCGGGCGACGGCCTCATCCCCACGATTCCGCAATAGCTCGCCGGGTTGCGCAACGACCCGCCTAAATCCGACCCATCCGCCAGCGCCGCCATGCCGCACGCGAGCGCCACGGCCGAGCCGCCGCTGCTGCCGCCGCAGGTCTTCGTGGTGTCCCAGGGATTGAGCGTCGCGCCGAAGATTTCGTTGTAGGTCTGAGATCCCGCGCCGAACTCCGGCGTGTTGGTCTTACCAAGCGAGATTGCGCCCGCATTACGCACGCGCTCGACCAGCAGCGAGTCCGCTTCGGGAACGAAGTCGCGGAAAATCGGAGAGCCGAACGTGGTGCGAACGCCGCGCGTCGGCTGCAGATCTTTGTGCGCGACCGGCAGGCCATGCAGCGGGCCGAGCGCTTTGCCATGCGACTGCGCTTCATCGGCGCGCAGCGCTTGCTCCAGCGCACGCTCCGCCGTGAGAGTCACGATGGCGTTCACTTTGGCATTCGCGCAGGCGATACGGTCCAGATGCGCATGGACGGTTTCGCGCGCCGAGAGATCGCCCGCGCGGATGAGCCGCGCCATTTCGACTGCGCTCAGATCGCAGATCGCCGTAGACATGCTTTCGAGAATACACGCTCGTGTATCGTCGGAAGTACCGCATGACGAAGCGCATGAAGGCCTGGGACATCTCGCGGGTTGCGTTCGGGAATTTCCTCGAAATGTACGACTTCATGGTGTTCGGCTACTACGCCGCGCCCATTGCGAAGACGTTCTTTCCGAGCGGCAACGA
>Ga0302319_10025852_pt1 | contig 10367 bp, 5 predicted proteins | sample Bog_T0_2_FD_203319 | JGI IMG/M metagenome (GOLD analysis project Ga0302319, IMG submission 203319) | Peat permafrost microbial communities from Stordalen Mire near Abisko, Sweden - Bog_T0_2 | ecosystem: Environmental > Terrestrial > Soil > Wetlands > Peat | place: Sweden: Abisko, Stordalen Mire...
CTCACTTGTCACACTGACCAAAGCTGCCGCCTTCCTATAGCAGTAAGAGCGGCGCAAACGCCGGCCAATGATTGTGTGGCCTGCCATATGCCCAAACGCAGCATTCAGCAGATCTCGCATTCTGCGCTTACTAATCACCGCATCCCGGCGCGAAGCGGCGAGCCCGTTCTGTCGTTTCCAGAGTCCGAAGTGGCGGGCTTGATCGTGGTGAATCCGCCGCCAGCGTCCCCAGTTGAGTTGTCTCCACTCCTGTTATTGCGCGCTTACGGCGATCTGTCGCTCAAAGACCCCGCCTACCTAACTCGCTATTCCGCTCTTTTGGACGAACTGAGTAAGACAGCGCCTCAAGAGCCGCTGGTGCAGGCGGCTCTTGGGCACAAAGCGCTGGCCGAAGAGCGCAATGAGGAAGCCGTCGCTCATCTGAAGCTTGCGTTACCGCTGGACAGCTCAACCGTGTACTTCGAGTTGGGCCAAGCTCTCGCCAAACTCGGGCAGAGTGATGAGTCCATAAAATATCTCAAAAAAGGAATTGACGCCGATCCCTACAATGCGGTGATCCAAAAGACCTTGATCCTCCAGTACATCAACTTGAAGTCATATACTGAGGCCACAGTGCTCATCAAGCAATACGTTGCGACGTTTCCTGAAGACACCTTCATGCGTAACATACTGACTCGGGTGAGTCGATGATTCGCCTGTTTGCATCACTTCTTTGCGGCGCCTTGCTTCTAGCGGCGCAGTGTCGCGGCCCCGCAAACATTGAAAACGCCATTCGAAACTCGCCCACTTCTCAAGCTTACAGCGCGTTAGGCGCTTATTTCGCACAGAAAAACCAACTCGATTGTGCCGTCTCCGCCTTCGAACACGCCGTAAAACTAGGCCCCAGTTCTTGGGAAGCTCACTTCAATTACGGACTGGCGTTGATGAGTAAGAACCAACCTGACAAGGCGGCCATTCAGTTTCGCCAATCGGTGAACAATAAACCGGATTCGCTGCAGGCTCGTAACGCGCTGTCTTCCGCTCTGCAGGCCAGTGGTCATCCTGATGAGGCGGAAGCTGAATTGAATCGTTCGTTGCAGTTGAATCCCCGATCTACCGACACGTTGGCTCGTCTGGGAGAACTCTTTGCGAGCGAGCGCCGCTACACTGCCGCCATCGAAAAATACCAACAGGCTCGCGAGATAGCTCCAGACGATACGGATATTCAAATTGAACTGGCCGTCGCCTATTCGGACAGCGGCGATTCTGCTCGTGCCATTGACTTACTCTCGCGTCTGACGCAAGCTCGGCCGAATTTGGCTGAGGCTCACTTCAATCTAGCGACGGTCTATGCCAACGCGAAACAGTTTCGTGAATCCGCGGATGAATATGCTGCCGCGCTCGCGTTGGATCCGGCCAACGATGTAACTCGTCTGGCATTGGTCAAAGCATACGCCAGCATCTCAAACTTTGAAAGCGCGCTACCTGTCGCAACCGAGTACGTCAGGCGCAAATCCAAAGACCCTGAAGGTCATTATCTGCTCGGCAACATCTACCGTGGCATGGGCGAATACGCGAGCGCTGAACGCGAACTACGCGTGGCGGTGCTCGGCGAAGACGAATATGGGCCACACTACGATCTAGGTTTCGTCTTGTTGAAAGAGGGAAAGCCCAAAGAGGCGCTTCCGCATCTCCAGCGGGCGATTCAAATTAGGCCCGATTCTGCAGAAGCTCACTTCCAGTTGGCAAACGTCCTCAGAGCCCTTAATATGCCTGCTGAAGCCAATAAGGAACTCGACAATTTTCGGCAACAGAAACAGCAATCGGTGGATGAGAATGTGGCTGCCGCCGCGGGCAACGATGCCAACCGACTGCTGGCGCAAGGAGATCCGAAAGCCGCTGCGGACAGCTATCGAAAAGCGCTGAGCCTTGATCCTAAGAACGCCAAGACCTGGTTTAATCTGGCGATCGCGCTGGGAGAAGTGGGAGAGCCGGCTGAGCAGCGCAATGCCCTAAAGAAGGCCATCGAGTTTGACCCGTCGTTCGCCCAAGCGTACAACCAATTAGGCTTGCTCGATGCGGCCGATGGGCATCAAACTGCCGCTGAAGAGAATTTCAAGAAAGCGGTGAATCTAGACCCGCAGTCAGGTGATGCGGAAAGCAACTTGGGAACACTCTACGGCCGAACCGGGCGGACCCAAGAAGCCGAGGCCTTGCTTAGAAGGGCGATCGAGAATAATCCCCGGCTGCCTGAAGCCTTCCTCAACCTGGGATTGATTTTGGCCAGCGAAAATCGCTGGGAGGAATCGGAGGCACTTCTGCAGAAAGCCTTAGCGTTATCTCCCAACAATGCGACAGCAGCAAACGCACTCGGCATGGTGGAAGCAAGAATCAAGAAACCTGATTCAGCGCTCGAAGATTTCAAGAAGGCCGTAGCCCTGCAACCGAATTTGGCAGAAGCGCATTTGAACCTCGGAATTGTATTAGCTGACCAGTACCAACTGGAGAAAGCGCTGGACGAATTCACCACGGCTGAAACGTTGGAGCCAGAAGCAGCGGCGCCCCGCTACAGCCGCGGTCGCCTGCTAGCCGATCTCAACCGCTACGACGAAGCTGTGCCCGAGTTGAAGCTCGCTTGCGAACGCAGCCCCAAGTTTTCGGCGCCCTTTTATTTATTGGGTTTGGCGTATACCAAGCTTGGCAACTATGCGGACGCGGTGAGCGCTTTCGGCAAATTTGTGGCGCTCGATTCTCACAACGCCGACGCCTATTTTCTGCAAGGGCAGGATTTACAAAGGCTCGGCCGCACCGACGAGGCCATTGAAGCTTGGAAGAAGTCGCTCACGGCCGACGCCAATCAGACCGAAGCACTTTATAACTTGTGGCGGGCGTTGGCCAAGTCGAATTCAACCGAGGCGGCATTGTATGAGGAACGTTTCAAGCGTGCACAAAAAGAAAAGCGAATGACTAGCCAAGCGGGTCAACTCGGTAACTTTGCCTTGGCTGCTGCGAATCGTGGCGACTATCAGGGTGCCATTTCGCAGTTCGAGGAAGCCGTGAAGGAGTGTGGTGATTGTGAATCTCGGGCAGACCTATTCAAAGACTTAGGACTGATCGAGTGTAAGAGCGGCGACATTCAGCACGGTCAAGCCCACCTACTAATTGCCAAGTCACTGAAACCCCACGATCCGGATATCGAAAAAGCTCTTTCGATTGTGGAAAAAATTCATCCGAAGTCCTAGTTTTTACTCCACCTAAAGAGGGATTGACTTTCGCTTCGAAAATTCCTTGCGCCTTTGCGTGAGCTGTGATAGCATCGCATTACTTTACCGCCAAAGTAAACGGTAATTTGCGCATTTAGCTTGTCGTTGTCTCGTTCGACAAAAAGAGGGAACCATGTTGCGATTCTTTTCACGATACAAGTTTTGCAGTGCTTTGGTAGTTTTACAGATGGCCAGTGCGATGTTCTTTGTCGCATCCCCTGGTTACTCTCAACAATCGGCAGCCGCCATCAACGGTATCGTGCAAGACCAAACGGGCGCTGTCGTTGAGGGAGCCACGGTTACCCTTACCAACTTGGACACGGCCGTTTCTCGGAACGGTGTATCTAATGCCTCGGGCGATTACGTTTTCGTTAACGTCTTACCCGGCGTTTACTCGCTAAAAATCGCGAAGCCCGGTTTTGGCACGCAAACGCAACAACCCGTTCGGCTCGAAGTAAACCAAACGGCAACTTTAAATTTCACGCTGACAGTTGGTTCTACCCAGCAGCAAGTGACCGTCGAAGCCGCCGCAGTGGCTATCGAATCTTCCACTGCTGAGTTGGGAACCGTCATCAACGAGCAAGAAGTGAAGGATTTGCCGCTGAACGGCCGAAATTTCACTCAACTTCTAACGTTGACCCCGGGCGCGAGTCCGATCAGTGTCGCGCAAAATTCAGGCGGTGGCGGCGGTTTTGCAGGCAACGCGGTAGGAAGTTTTTCTTTTCCCGCATTGAACGGCCAGCGTAACCGCAGCAATATGTTCCTCATGGACGGCGTGGTCGACTTGGGATCGTTTATCGGAAATTACAACGTTGAGCCGATTGTTGACGCAGTGCAGGAATTTAAAGTTCAGTCCCACAACGATCTGTCCGAATTCGGGCAAGCGCCCGGCGGGATCGTTAATGTAGCGACGAAATCGGGGACGAATGCGTTTCACGCTACCGCTTGGGAGTTTTTGCGTAATCAGGTTTTTGATGCCCGGAATACTTTCGTGACGTCGCGGAATCCGCTCCGCCAGAACCAATTCGGTGTTGCCGGCGGCGGTCCTGTTTGGATTCCTAAGGTTTATAACGGTAAGAACAAAACGTTCTTTTTCGGCGCGTACGAAGGTTACCGGCGCAGCCAAGCTTCTGAAAATACCGGTCTAGCGCCAACTTCCGCCGAGGTAGGCGGTGATTTCAGCGCCATCAGCAATGTTATTTACAATCCCGCGACTCTCACGCCAGCGGGAAGCGGTTACACGGCGATGCCGTTTGCTGGTAATGTCATCCCAACTGCGCAGATCAATCCCATCTCCGCAGCGTATGCGAAAGCAAACTATCCTGTCGGACCGCCGGTGGCGAGCGGCAACAATTACATCGATTCCAGCCCGACACATAAGAACCAAGACGCTTATCAGATTCGTGTTGACCAGACTTTTGGCGAACACGATAGCCTTTTCGCGCGCGTGTCTCAGTACAATGAGCCGCAAAGCGGCTCCGCAGGCTATCTTGGCACATCGAGCTTCGCCAATGACTACGGATCAAACGGCGCCATCCATGAAATTCACACGTTCAGTCCAACGTCTGTCTTAGATGCGTATTTCGGAAGGAATCTGGGCGATGCGGATACCGGAGCAAGCTTTCCGGGAGTGCCCTCCGGTTTTGCGGCCTCACTGATTTCCTTAGGCCTGTCATCGAACTTCGCGAGCAATTTCCAGGGCGGAGTCGGTCCGTATGTACCCGGTATGGGTGCGTCTGGTTATCTGGGAGGTTCGGGACAGTCTGCGCAGGATACGCGCTACGCCGACGATTGGATGTTTGGTGGCAACTACACGAAAATTATCGGAAAACAAACGCTGAAGATGGGCGCGACGTTCTCGACCAACAACACGCGTTCGCCGATTTACAACACTTCGGAGTCTTTTGCTGCCACGCAAACGCAGAATCCCGCGAGTGGCGTAGGGGGCAACTCCTTTGCGTCATTCCTTCTCGGATTGCCGGACAGCGCGAGCCGGAGAAATGTGCTCGAAACTGAACATGGCGGTTGGGTGAACGGCGCGTACTTCCAGGATGAATTTAAGATCAGCTCGAAGTTGACCCTTAATTTGGGGTTGCGGTATGACGTGACACTCTGGCCAATTTATGGCAATCCACCGGCTCCTGATGCTTATGTCGGCGATATCGATTTAAACAACGGAACGTACATTCTTGCCAATGTGCCTGGCGCCTGCAGTGCGACACAAGGATTCCCGTGTATCCCTGGCGGAACGCTGCCGGACCACGTAGTGGTGACGACGCATAGCAATCACTCGATCTATTCCAACGATCATAGTAACTGGCAGCCGCGAGTTGGGGCGGCTTACCGCGTCTCCGACAAAACTGCAGTGCGGATGGGTTACGGCCGTTTTTATGACAACTGGAACTCGATTATTCAATTGGCGCAGAATTATGAAGGAACTTGGCCGGATGTGGGACAGTTGATTGCGAACAATCTGAATCATCCTGGCGGAGTGCAGGCCAGCATTAAAGATCCGTTCAACCAAGGATCAGGTGGTGTGGCGTATCCTTCCACAACGCCTTTCAATTCTCCGGGTTTTGTGAACTGGTATGTGGATCCGGGCAATTACAAAATGCCGTATTCCGACCAGTGGAACGTAGAAGTGGAACAGGGATTGGGCAAGAGCGTGGTGATGTCGCTGGCATATGTTGGTTCGCACGATCTACGGCTCAACCAAGGAGCGCAAGGAAACACTTCGCTAACGCCGGGTCCAGTAGCAACAGAGGCGGCGCGGCGGCCCTATCCATACATTACGCCAACTTTCTACGATAAGAGCGTTGGCCAGAGCAAGTACAACTCGTTCCAGTTCCGGCTACGGCAGCAGGCGGCGCACGGGCTGACGTACATTGTTTCGTACACTTATTCCAAATCAATGGACACTGGTTGCTCGGGCAGCTTTGGAGCAGAAGGTTGTGAAATCCAGCAGCCTTACAACTACGAAGCCGATCGCAGCGTTTCTGGCTTTGACTTGCCCCATATCCTTTCTGCTAATGCGGTTTACGACATTCCTGTGGGCAAGGGCAAACAGTTCAGCAGCCACAACAATGCTGTCGACTACATCATCGGCAACTGGCAACTGAGCGGCATTCTCACTATGCACTCGGGTAATCCGTTTGACGTAACCGTGAGCAATGGAGATACGGCGGGAACGGGCAATGGAACGGAGCGTGCCAATCTGGTGCTGTCTAATCCTTACCTTTCGGGCGAAGGACCAGTGAATTACCTGAACGCGAATGCGTTTGCCATTCCGGCGCTGGCGACCTTTGGAAACTTAGGGCGGAATAGCTTAAGAACGCCTTGGGCGCACAACTTTGATATCTCACTATTGCGGCGTTTCCCAGTGACTGAGAGAGGCAACCTCGAATTCAGGGTTGACGCCTTTAACGCCAGTAACTCGGTCATTTATGGCGGCCCGCAGAGTACATTGGGCAATACCAACTTTGGAGTAATCACAGGTACGGCCAATACTGAGCGGCAGGTTCAGTTCTCCATGAAGCTTGTTTTCTAAACGACTTCTACTCGGGCTTCTCATTGCGGCCACTGGCTTAGGCTTGCCGTGCGCGCAGTGTCATAAAGACATTGCAGCGCGGCAGGCGACAACGGCGATGGCGAACACGTGGCTGCCAGTGAAGCCAGGAGAAGTGGCGCCGGATGATTCGTCGCTACACTTGCCGGTCGCGTTCAAAGTAGGCGGGCAAAGGCATGGCGTTGGATTTCTGTCTTACGTCTCAAACGTGGATGGAATTCCGTTAGCGAGGCGAACTCTCATACAAGCTAGATACGCGTGGAGTCCGGAAAAGCAGAAGATGCTGCTGGCTCCCGGGTGTTCGAGCGAGAAGCCGGAGACGCTAGAGCAGAAGCTCGGCTTAGTGTTGAGTCCGACCTTTGAAGAGCGTTGTCTGACTTGCCACGGGCAGAAGACGGGCGGCGTCACTTGCGAGAGTTGCCATAGGTCTGGGCAGCATCCGAGCAAACACCTAACTAACGAAGAGAGCATGGCCGTCTGCGCGCAATGCCATGTTGGGCTGACCAAGTTTGCTGACCCGACGGGCGATGACTTACTCGTAGCTAATCAGGTGGAGGCGATACAGAGGTCGGAGTGCTTTCTGCAAAGCGGCAAGGCCTTTAGCTGCACGACTTGCCACGATCCACACCAAGATGCGACGGATGACAAGCAGGCGGAGAAGGTCTGTTTGGGATGTCATACTGCCGAAGTGAAAAGCCACGCGGCGAACGGGTGCGTGGGATGTCACATGCCCTCGGTGGAGATGGGGGCGCTGCATTTGGTGGATCACTTGATTCGAGTGCATCCGGAGCAGAAGAGCGGACTGGTGTTCAAGTCAAAGGCGACGCCGGTGAGCGCTTATGTGCGAGTCATTGTGACCAAGACGGAGGCGGATGCCGCGCGGGCGCGGGAGCGGATCGGGGCAGGGGAGTCATTCTATGATGTGGCGCGCGAGATGTCGATTGATCCGTCAGCGGCGATTGGCGGATACCTTGGCCGGCTAAAGTGGACTCCGCCTGATGACCCGAAGGTCATCTATGAGCGGATGCCGCGGGACTTCAAGTGGCAGGCGGAGCAGTTGCTGAATGCGGGGAAGGCGCGGGAGGCACTGAAGGTTTACCCGCATTACTTGAAGGCGCTGAACTACCTCGGAGTGGAGTCGCAGCGCGCGGATGTTCTGAGGCTGGCAGCTAAGCTTTACCCGGAGGATGCGGGGACGAGGTTCGCACTGGCTGCGGTGCTAGAAGCCAGGGGCCAGACTGCCGAGGCGGCAAATATCTACGGGCAGACAATCGCGCTAGAGAAGGACTTCACCGCCGCCTATGTTCGCTTGGGCATGATTGAATACCAAGCGGGCAACCGGCGGCTGGCCGTGGAAACATTCCAACAGGGCTTACAGATCGATCCGTTATCAGATGATCTGCGGTATGGTTTAGGGCTCGCGGAAAAATTACCCTAACTTGACGAGCGGATCGGGCGCGGCGGACGATTCCAGGACAGCCAGGGCGTCGGCTTCGGTGAATTCCGCGGTTTTGGCGGAGTGATTCATGGAGCAGAATTTCGGGCCGCACATGGAGCAGAATGCGGCGTCCTTGAATCCTTCCTCGGGCAGCGTTTCGTCGTGCATGGCTTCGGCGGTTTCGGGGTCGAGCGAAAGAGCGAACTGTTTGCGCCAATCGAAATTGAAGCGGGCGCGGGATAGTTCGTCGTCGCGATCGCGAGCGCCTTTGCGATGACGGGCGACGTCGGCGGCATGGGCAGCAATTTTATAAGCAATGATGCCTTGCTTGACGTCTTCGCGATTGGGCAGGCCGAGATGTTCTTTCGGAGTGACGTAGCAGAGCATAGAGGCGCCGTACCAGCCGATCATGGCGGCTCCGATGGCGGAGGTGATGTGATCGTAGCCGGGAGCGATATCGGTGACGAGCGGGCCCAAGGTGTAGAAGGGCGCCTCGAAACACATTTCCTTTTCTTTCTCGACCTGTAAAGCGATTTGATCGAGCGGGATGTGGCCGGGGCCTTCGATCATGACTTGCACGTCGTACTGCCAGGCCTTCTTGGTTAATTCGCCGAGGGTTTTGAGTTCGGCAAATTGGGCGGCATCGCTGGCGTCGGCAAGACAGCCGGGACGAAGGCCATCGCCAAGCGAGAAGCTGACGTCGTACTTTTGGAAAATTTTGCAGATGGCGTCGAAGTTTTCGTAGAGCAGATTCTGCTTGTGATTTTTGACCATCCATTCGGCGAGAATGGCACCGCCACGGCTGACGATGCCAGTGATGCGGTTCTTGGTGAGTGGAACATATTGAACGAGAACGCCGGCGTGGATGGTCATATAGTCGACACCCTGCTGGGCCTGCTCTTCAATCACTTCAAGCAACACATTAATGTTGAGATCTTCGACGCGGCGGACGCGGTTGAGCGCTTCGTAAATAGGTACGGTGCCGATGGGCACAGGCGAGGCGTCGATAATGGCTTGGCGAATGCGCGGAATATCGCCACCGGTGGACAGATCCATCACGGTATCGGCACCATACTTAACGGCGTATTGGAGCTTGGCTAACTCTTCATCAATATTGGACGTGGTGGCGGAGTTACCGATGTTGGCGTTAATTTTGCAGCTGGACTGAACGCCGATACACATCGGCTCCAGGCTGCGATGGTTGATGTTGGCGGGGATGATCATGCGGCCGCGCGCCACTTCGTCACGAATTTCTTCAGGCGTGAGATTTTCACGCTTAGCGACGTATTCCATCTCGCCGGTGATCATGCCTTTGCGGGCATAGTGAATCTGGGTGCGAATAGAATCGTTCTGTCTAGTGGCAATCCACTCGTTACGCTGCTGCATAGTTCGATTATAGGTTGGTTGCATTAGAGCGCCCTGCGGAAAGTGAGATTGATGCGACAGGCGCCCGTGAGGGGGCTGATTCCTTCTTTAAGCGGGGCGACGCCGTGATAGGCAAGGCGAGTGGGTCCACCCCAGACAACGACGTCGCCACTTTCGAGGCGGTAGCGGCGTGGGCGGTCTTTGCGGGAGTCGCCACCGAAGAGAAACGTGGCGGGCAGGCCGAGCGATACAGAGACGATGGGTTGGTTGAAATCCAGCTCGTTCTTATCTTGATGCAAGGTGAGGCGGGCCCCGGGCTCATAGCGGTTGATGAGGCAGGCGTCGGTTTGGAAACCCGGGAATCCGCCGGCGGTGGCGGCACTTGCGGCGAGTTGCGCGAAGAGAGCGGGCATGGCGGGCCAAGGGTTGCCGGTTTCGGGATCGATTTCGGCATAGCGATAGCCCTTGCGATCGGAGATCCAGCCGACTTTGCCGCAGTTGGTGATGGCGATGGACATGCGGAAGCCACCGGGCGTGATCATGTGGCGAAAGGGCGAAGCTTCGGCGATGGCGGTGATTTGCGCGAAAAGGCGCGGAGCGTCGGATGCAGCGAAGCCACGGAGAAGGACGGCGCCTTCGCCGAGGGGTTCGGATTCGGTGGTGAAGAGAGAGGGTTGGATGATAGACCTCGTTGATAGTTTGACAAAAGGCTTTTAGCTACAGATGAACGCAGAGTGCGCCGGGATAAACCGGCATG
>Ga0302319_10025853_pt1 | contig 10367 bp, 11 predicted proteins | sample Bog_T0_2_FD_203319 | JGI IMG/M metagenome (GOLD analysis project Ga0302319, IMG submission 203319) | Peat permafrost microbial communities from Stordalen Mire near Abisko, Sweden - Bog_T0_2 | ecosystem: Environmental > Terrestrial > Soil > Wetlands > Peat | place: Sweden: Abisko, Stordalen Mire...
ATGAACAGCGCAAGTTCCGCATCGGTGCCGGAGGACACGCCGATCGCATGCGCTGCGCCGCAGTAGGCGGCCACCGCCTTTTCAAACGCCTCCGTCTTCGGCCCCAGGATCAGCGCCTGGGAGTCCGCCACCGCCTCGATCTCCGCGAGAATCCGCGCTTTGAGGGGAGCATACTGCAATTTGAGATCGAGAAGAGGGACGTGCATCCCGCCACAATGAAAAGGCGGATGCGCCGGCGTCGAGGCGCGAATTTCTGAGCTCTCCGCAACTGCCTCAGTGATTGAGGCGCATCTTCGATTTATCCGGCTTCGGCGGCTCGATTCGGTAGATCGTCTCGCCCTCCTTCATGAGGTCAAGACGATCGCGCGCCACGACACCGATATACTCCGGATCGTGCTTGAGGAGATCCTCCTCTCGCAAATTCCGCGTCAGCAGTTGCTGCTCCCTCTCCACCTCTGCCTTGAGTCTGTTAAGGCGCGCCTCCTGCTCCCTTCGGGCGGAGACTTGGGGCAAAAAATGAAAGCCCACCACTGCCGCCACCGTAAGCACGATGAAGGTGAAGAGAAATCGATTGAGGGAATGCCAGATTCCTGAGCTCACTCATCGCATCTTACCGCCATAAATGGCGTTGTCACCAAGTTCCTCTTCAATTCGTAAAAGTTGATTGTATTTCGCTACCCGATCCGTGCGGCTAAGCGAGCCGGTCTTAATCTGGCCTGCGTTGGTAGCCACTGCGATGTCCGCAATCGTATTGTCTTCGCTTTCCCCCGAGCGATGGCTGATCACCGCCGTATATTTGTTTTCCTTCGCGAGTTCGATGGCATCGAGCGTTTCCGTCAATGAACCAATCTGGTTCACTTTCACGAGGATGGAATTGGCCGTGCCGGTCTCAATTCCCTTGCGGAGGAACTCCACGTTCGTGACGAACAAATCGTCACCCACAATCTGCGTGGTCGAGCCCAGGGCGTCCGTCAATTTCTTCCATCCGTCCCAGTCGTTCTCCGCGCATCCGTCTTCGATGGAAATGATCGGGAATTTTTTCTGCAACTCCGTATATAACGCGATCAACTCCTCGGCGGTGCGCTTGGAGCCATCCGATTTCTTGAAGACATACAGCTTCTTCTCGGCGCTGTAGAACTCGGACGCGGCGGCATCGAGGGCGATGAATACATCCTTTCCGAACTTGTAGCCGGCCTTCTTCACGGCTGCCGCGATCGATTCCAGGGCGTCGTCCGCCGAAGTGAAGTTCGGCGCGAAACCGCCTTCGTCGCCCACGGCCGTGGAGAGTCCCCGCCCCTTCAACACGCCTTTCAAAGCGTGAAATATCTCGATGCCCGCTCGGAGACCTTCGGAAAACGAGTCGAATCCCTTTGGGACCACCATAAATTCCTGGAAATCCACCGGCGCGTCGGAGTGCGCCCCGCCATTGACAATATTCATCATCGGCACGGGAAGCACCTTGGCATTCGGCCCGCCCAAATACTTGAACAGAGAAAGCCCAAGCTGGTTCGCTGCGGCCTTGGCGGTCGCGAGAGACACTGCCAGGATGGCATTTGCGCCCAGCTTCGCCTTGTTCGGCGTTCCGTCGAGGGCGATCATCGTCCTGTCCACGCCGACCTGGTCCAGCGCATCGAATCCTTCGATCTCCTTCGCGATCGATTTGTTCACGTTGGCCACCGCTTTCGTCACCCCTTTTCCAAGGTAGCGATCCTTCACGCCGTCGCGCAATTCCCACGCTTCGTGCTCTCCCGTGCTGGCGCCACTGGGCACAATGGCAGACCCAACAGCCCCTCCGGCCAGTGTCACGTCGGCTTCCACTGTGGGATTCCCGCGCGAATCAATGACCTGACGGGCGTGGATTTTGACAATTTCAGTGAGAGACATAGGAATTTGGGTGTTACGAATGAGGATTGCAGAAAGGTTGCGCGCGTTGACTCGCGTCCAAGACTTCAAAAAAGGCCCGGTTGGAATAAAAGCCAATGCGCCGATTGGCAATCAAATAGTGCCTTCGAATGGCCGGGATCGTCCAAAAGATCAGTGGCCGCCGCCGCACCCACCACCTCCACATCCATGCCCCCCGCCACATCCATGACCCGCGCCGCATCCGTGGCCTCCTGACCCTCCACCGTCGCCTGAATGGCCGCCGCCGTGTCCCGAGTGATCCGAACCACCGCCGTGACCGGCATTCCCATCCGCCCCACAACCCACGCCAACGGCCCCGCCTCCAGCGTCGCCGCCTCCCGAGGCGCCGCCTTTGCGATCGGACCCGTTCCGCTCTTTTGCATTGGCACGCAGGGTGGCAAAAGTCACAACGAGCGCAAAAAAAACGATGCCGGCGATCACGAGGAAAGGATTGTCGTCTCCAGCGGTCGTCGCCATGAAGACGGGCGCCACACTGAGTACGGCGACCACCGCCAGCGCCCGGCGAAGCGGGCGGCGTGGCTTGCGGATCAGCCAATAGTTTTCCAAATCCGTCTTTCGCGAAACACCCTTGTCCGCGAAACGCGCGGCTGCCGCCGGCCAGATTTCCCGCGGCGCCTCCTCCGCAAAGAACTCGCGATAGGATTCCAGCGTCCGCTCATACCAATCGTCGAACTTTGCGCTTTCCGCCGCTCCTCCTTTCGTCGGACCATGATGCAGCGGCTTCCCGAGGACATTCTGGCACAGATCGATCCAATACGACTCCGTGTACAAGAGATGCAAATGCCACGCCTGATCCACTGCGTCCGATGGGCTGACGGGATGGCCGCACGATGCAGCCAAAAACACGAATCGCCGATACTCCTCAATAACACGCCGGCAATGCTCAAGCGGCCAGTCATTTTCCTTTGCCAAGCGTTGCGTGAAACTAAAACGCGCCGCACGATCATCGAAAGAAAATGCGGCTAGCTTTTGCCACAGCGGATATCTTGATGCCTCCACGCTCCGTATGGTCTGCGTTTCACGTATAAATTACGAGAAGAATTGGAAGCATCCTCTTATGCCGGTTTGATTTCCATGCACCGCAAAACCTCCACCCCGCGCGCCGTGCATCTTGCCACGGCGCTTACACTTCTGGCGCTCTCGTCCGTCACCTGCCAGGCGGAACCGTCGGACGCGATACCCTCCGGGTGCGGGCAGATCGTCCTGGTGACCGCCAGCGATTGGAACGCTCCCACGGGAACCCTGCGACGTTTGTCGCGCTCCAACCCCAACGGATCCTGGTCTGCCGTGGGCGATCCCATGCCCGTCCTCATCGGCGAACATGGTCTCGGCTGGGCGCTCGGATTGCGCTCCATTCCCGGCGGCCTTTCACCCCGAAAACGAGAGGGCGACCGCCGTTCTCCCGCAGGCGTCTTTTATCTGACGGCTGTCTATTGCCATGAGAAGCTCGATCGAATCCGCATGCCCCTGCTTCCGATCACCGCGGCTACCGAGGCCATCGACGATCCCAACTCCCGCTACTACAACCGAATCGTGGATCGCCGCGATATCGCGCATCCCGATTGGCGCTCCTCCGAACGAATGGCCCGAATTAGCGACTACGCCCTCTGCATCGCGGTCGGATTAAATCCTTCCCGCCAACCCGGCGGTGGATCCTGCGTCTTCCTCCACCGTTGGAGGGGACAGCGCCCCGGCACGGCAGGATGCACCGCGCTCCGGGACCCGGATCTGCTCACCCTGGCGCGCTGGCTCGATCCCGCGCAAAAGCCGGTTCTTATCCAGGCGCCGCGTGAGGCCGCGGGGTTCCTTCCTGCCTCGCTCCACTTCTGAATCTCAACGGCTAATCGGCATCCAGTTCCTGCAAAAACAACTCCTGCAGAATTCCATAAAACCGCACCTGCAGCAGCGCCAGGGAATGCGGATCACCCCCGAGCGGCAGTATGCGATCCATATCGTCCTCGGTGAACGCATGGCGCGCGGAAAGCGCCAGACGCGCCTGATTCAGCCCGTGTATCCAGCTTTCCAAGTGGATCATCGGAATGGTTAGCGTGCTTCCCCCACTGGCCCCCTCAGCGCGCATTTTCATAAGGTCGCCGTCGATGACTTCCAGCGCCGATTGGAAAATATGCCGAAGCTCCGGTTCCACATATTCCCGCCAATCCTCAATCAACGTGGTCTCTTCCGGATCGTCCGAGGGTTTGCTAAACAGACGCTCCTGCGCAGTCGCGCTGCCCGCAGGATCCGCGCTTGCCACGACTCGCCGAAGCAATTCGCCCAGCAATGGGTCGAGTTGCGAAATCTGGAGGGTCTGTCCGTCAAGGCGCGAAATCTGCACGGGTCACTGACTTTTTTCGATAGTCGCCAGCAACAGATAGCCGTGCAACTGCTCGACGTACGCTTCCGCCGGCTCACGCAAACCGCTCCAGACTATGGAGCGGCCCTTGTGATGCACCTCCAGCATATGCCTTTGAGCGCGCTCGCGGGAGTGTCCAAACACCTTTTGGAATACCCGCGCCACGTAACTCATCAGATTGACCGGGTCATTGTGAACGACCACATTCCAAGGAACGTCAACTTCCTCTTTTGTCTCAGTTCCTTCTTCGACGACGGTCCTGGGCACGACAATGGTGGGTTCTACCGGGCCGCAGCCCCGGGGGTGTCACTGCCGGGAACCGGCGCCAAACCAGCGGGAACCGGCGCCGAATCGGACGCGGGCGCCACAGCGGCGGCCGGTTTCGGCGGAGACAGCAATTGTTCGAATTGGGAAATCCAATCCTTCGCATCCGGGTGCGTGGGATACTTTTTGATGAGCGACATCATCCCCGCGAAGGCTTGACCCTTCTGGCCCAAAATAATCATGTCCGTAAACTTGCCCCAGAACAGCGTCGGCACGATCAGACTGTTGTATTTATCCACATCGAAAGCCAGCCTCGAACGATTCGCCTCGTCGGCCTTCTTTTGCATCATCATATCCCAGTAATCGAGAAGACGCGGATCACGGTCCTCCCGCATCTCGGGAAGAATCACGTTTTCGTAGATGCCGTCAAAATTCGCGGGGGTATTTTCCCATTTCTCGATGTTCGTCCACTCCATCAGCTTCTGCCACTGCACATAAATGCTGCCGGATAGCGGCCGTTTGAGAATGGCATCGTGGACTGCCTTGATCTCGCCGAGGTCGATCCCCCTGGGCTTCGCGCCGCCGCGCACCGGCTGTTTGTTGGCATTCATTTCCTTTTCACGCTTTGCCGCCTCTTCCAGCCCTGCCATCGCCGCCTGATCGGCGGAAAGCTCCTTGGCGTAATTGATGATCGCAGGCAGCATATCCTTCACCTTCGCCCCAGCCGAGCGTTGAATCGTGAGTTGGAGCCAGGTAAAATAAAGCCGAAGGGCATTCTGCACGTACCCCTCCTTGAAAGCCTGGCCATCTCCAGCCTTCCAAGCCTGAAATGCCGTGCTCTCGTGTCCGGCCCCTTCAAACTGCGTATTTCGGACCGCTTCCTGCCAAAGCTCCACAGCTGTACCGGGATTTCCCGCAGCCGACGCCGCCTGCTGCATAGCCGCGCCCTGCCCTGTTTTGATCTGCCCGCTTTGCTGCTCCACGAGGGAATGAAGTTCCTTCAGCAACTTCGCCGGATCCACCTCCTGGGCAAATGAAGCTGGTAAACAAACGAAGCCGGCAGCAGCGAAAGCGGTCCATTTTAAAAAGAGAGGAGAGGCAAGGCGGGGGAGCATATAGGGTTATTTAAGGGGGGGAAATTCGCTCGAAGCAAGCTTTCATAATGCGCTCCTGCGTCTTTCGCATTCGTTTCGCATCATTCGCCACGGCGTCTTCATACCCATTCAAATGCAACAGCCCATGCACCGTGTAAAGGGCGAGTTCCGCGTCCACCGTCTGCCCATGCTGCCGGGCATGGATCACTGCGGTCTCCGCGCTCATCACGATCTCGCCATGATGGAACGTAATCACGTCCGTGGGCCCGGGAATATTCATGAATCGCTCATGCACACCGGCGATTATCTGGTCGGAAACGATTGCCACATCGACTTCCGGTAATTGGCGCAACGCGAATCGCCCGTCCGCCGAATACAAAACGCACTCTGGCAGGGCGATCTCCGCGAACCGCCGCAGCCAGGCGAGGCGCACCTTGATCGCCCGCTGGCGATTTTGAAGATGGATCAACCCCGCGCTCACGCCGCCGAAACCGGTGGAATCGTCGATCGGGAAAGAGGGGAAACGGTGTCCGTTTTCTCGGTGCGCCCCCCTGGATACGCCACGCGGCTGTGCATCATGCTCTGGAGCGTATGCTTGATGCTTTCGGCCACTTCCTCCAATTCCCGCATCGTCAGATCGCATTCCTTGAGTTGGCCGTCCGTCAGCCGCCTTTCGATGATATCGTCCACGAGTTGATCGATTTTCTGGGGCGTGATCCGCTCCAGGCTCCGGGACGCGCTCTCGATGGAATCGGCGAGACTGATGATCGCGCACTCCTTGGTCTGAGGCCGCGGACCGCTATAGCGAAAACTCTCCTCCCGCACCTCGGGGATGTCTTCTTCGCGAATATTCATGATTTTTCCGCCGGCCCGCGCATCCTCCTGCTGCTGCTGGGCGCGCTTGAAAAAGAAGAAAACCAGCGAGGTGCCGTGATGCTGCTGGATGACGTCCATGATCTCCTGGTTCAATCCATATTTCAGCGCCAGATCCACGCCCTCCTTCACGTGCGCGATGATGATCAGCGCGCTCATCGTCGGCGCCAGTTCGTCATGCGGATTGCGGTCGCGCCGCATGTTTTCCGTGAAGTATTCCGGTTTCACGAGTTTGCCGATGTCGTGGAAATAGGAGCAGACTCGGCACATCGTGGGGTTGGCTCCGATGGCCTCGGCCGCAGCCTCCGCGAGATTGGCGACCACGAGGCTGTGGTGATAAGTGCCGGGCGCCTCCATCACGAGGCGCTTCAGGAGAGGATGATTTAGATCCGCCCGCTCAAGCCAGGAAATATCCGTGGTGATCCCAAACAAGCTCTCAAACATCGGCAACGCTCCACCCACCACAAACGCCGTCACGATTCCGCTGCCGACCGCCACCACGCTTTGCCAGCCAATCATTTGCCACGGAGTGCCCCCCAGCGATTCCCAGATAATCGGGCCGATGATGCCGAGGATCAGCGCCAGAATCCAGGTGGCGAGGCCCACGAAGAACCCGGCGCGCACCAACCGGCTGCGCTTGCGCACCTGCAGCGTCACGAATACCGCCGTGCATCCGCTGATCAGGCTCATCACCAGAAAAACCGGGTCGATATTGCGATACACCATGGCTCCCCAAAGGCTGACGAAAGTTGCCGCATAGATGCCGTGATTTTTCCCCAGCAGCACGGAAAGGATGAGCGGCGCGAACGCATAGGGGACCGCCAGCCGCCAAAGCTGCGACCGCTCCAGTGCGCTCAGGCCGCCGGGAAGCGTCGAGCCCCCGTGGACCACCTGATTGTCCGCCGTCACCAGCACCATCTTGACGATCGCGAGGTGCAAAAGAAAAACGCCGAAGATCAGCAGGATGCGGGAATTTTTCTCGAACGTCTTGGGCTGCGTAATCCAAAGCTGAGCCAGCGCGGTCAGGAAAATCAGCAGCGCAATGAATACATTCCGCATCGGCTGGGAGCTGGCGTCGGAATAAATCAAGACCGCCAGGCCGGCGATGAAACCCACGAAGATGCCCGCCTTGGCCGCCGGCCCAAATTCCAGCGTGTGCGCCACCTCGCTCTCAGTGCGGCGGCGACGCAACTTCGACGAGGCCAGCCCCTTTTTTACCAGACGCTGTCTTTCAAGAAAACCGAGCATGTGCAAGGCAAGGAAGCAGCATCGGCTGTCGCGGAGCTAAAATCAATGCTTTGTTTCCGGATCGCCCGTGCCCCGATGGCGGCGGTAGGCGCGCACGATCGCCTGGACGAGTTCATGCCGGATCACATCGCGATCCGTGAATTGGCAAAAGGAAATGTTCTCTATGTGTTTCAAAGCCTGCATCGCCTCCACCAGGCCGGAGCGCTTGTTCGCCGGCAAATCGATCTGCGTGTGATCCCCGGTGATGACGGCCCTCGACTCCGGTCCCAGACGCGTCAGGAACATGAACATCTGCTCGGTGGTAGTGTTCTGCGCCTCGTCAAGCACGACGAACGCCCGATTCAGGGTCCGCCCGCGCATGTACGCCAGCGGGGCGATTTCGATGACGCCGCGTTCCATGTACCGCTGCATCTCTTCGGCCTCCAGCATGTCGTGGAGCGCATCGTAAAGTGGTCTCAGGTAAGGCATGATTTTTTCCTTCAGATCCCCGGGGAGAAAACCCAGCGCCTCCCCAGCCTCCACCGCCGGGCGCGTAAGGATGATGCGGGTCACCTGTTCCTTCTTCAGCGCCGAGACCGCCGCAGCCATCGCCAGATAGGTCTTCCCGGTCCCGGCAGGACCGACCCCAAACACCATGTCGTGCGTCTGAATCGCCCGAAGATATGCCCGCTGCCCCGAAGTCTTCGGTACGATCGGAGGCCGCTTCGGCGAAAACAGGATCTTCGTGTCGAGCAGTTCGTCGAGACTCGATTCCTCCGTTTCAGTCACCGAACGCAGAGCATAGAGAAACTCGTGCTTGCGAATGCTCACCCCGCCCTGCCGGGCCCGATCAAGTTGCTCGAAAACGCGCCGCGCTTGTTCGACGCGATCCAGTTCACCCTCCAGGCGCAGCCATCCGTCGCGAGTCGTGGCCCGCACGTCGAGCGCCTTCTCGAGCGTCTTGATCAGCGCAAGGTCATTAGCGTAGAGCGACTGCAAAACGCGCGCGCTCTCAAACTGCAACGTCTGCGCATCCGTCATCTATTCACTTTAATCGAGCCGGAGCGGCCGCGACCGAAATGACGAAACCAGCGAGCCTTTCGGGAGAGGCGCCGTTTCGACAGGCTTAAGGCCCAAAGCTCGCCAAAGGACTGGCGGCAGGAGATGGCAAGGGGCGAGAATGAAGAATGACGATGCGCGCTCTTGGCGTTCGTTGTGACTCCTGGTTCGGTCGTTTCAACGCTGTGCCATGCGAGATCCTCGCTTTGCGAGTTGCTTCCGAAGGGCATCGTCATTCCCCCCCCAGGGTCACCGAAAGCCATACGCCAGCGACCAATACGTCCGCTCCTCGGGCGATTTCTCAATCTCCACGATGAGGTAATACGAACCCGTCTTCTTGGGAACCACACGGGCCGCCGCGAAGTGCGGTTTCGTCCATGCTTCCGCTTCGGCCAGATTCCCATCGCTATCGTACACATGCACGGAGATCTTGGCATTCTTCGTGTCCGTGCCCATCCAGAACCAGTATTCATTGCCCTTGAAGAGCTGATGGACAATGGCTTTCGTCGTTTTCACCGGCAGATCCCCGCCCCAATAATCCTCGCGCACCGTGAAACCCTCCTTCACGTACGGAGTCGCCGCTTCGAGAGCAAAAGAAAGCGCGTCGTCGATCGTCGCCAGCGCCGGAAAAGCGCCCAGTGTGATGACCAGCAAGGCGGCAATGGAGGGGAGGAATCGTTTCACAAAAGAGGTTTCGGTTTTCACGGCGCCTTGGAATTGATCGAATTGAGCAGGTCGGCGGTGATCGCCTTGATTTCCTTCACAGACTTTTCCGAGATGTCGCTGTCCGTTCCGAGGCCGACCAGCGGGCGGATATCGAGCACTCCCTTGTTCACTTTGATGATCACAGGGTTCGCTTTGTATCTCGGCTTCAGCGCTGCAAGCCGCTTCTCAAAGTAGTCCAGCAGCACGGGTTGGTGCAAAAGTTCGGCGCCGTCCTTGGTGTAGGATTTCTCCACTACCGCTGTCAGAGCCTCCGTGCCGCGCAGCCATCCCCCGAGACTCACGAGCTGCGAAAGCGACTCGCTGTCCAGTCTCGCCATCGCCTTCTTCACGTCTCCCAAGGCCCCGTCGAGTTCGCTCCGCACATCGATCCAACTTTTTCGGTCGGCCGCCGTCGTGATCGCCTGAGCGCGGGATTTCACTTCCCTCTCGACCCCAAGCGCTTTGGAGAGATTCAAAACGCTCTTGCCGATTTGCTTCACTTCGTTTGCGTCCTCGGCCTCGACCGCGATGAATCCCTCCGCGATTACCGCGCCAAGTTCCAGCGCAATTTGCGGCTGCTCCCCGAGCGGCTGCGCCACTCCGCTGGAGGGATGCTCCACGGCGCTCCAACTCGGTTTCCCGAGTTTATCCAGCACACCGAAAATTTCGCTCGGCACCGGCACCACCACATCATCGATCAATTTGGCATGCGCCGGAAGCTGGCTCACATCGATATGGTCGGGAGGCCCCGCAAATGCAGGGAGAGACAGCGCGGCAAGCGCCAGGGAAATGACTTTCTTCATACAGGGTCGGATACAATCCGCGGGAAACACTGCCGAATCAATCAAACGCCGCCTATCGCGAGCAAG
>Ga0302319_10025855_pt1 | contig 10366 bp, 7 predicted proteins | sample Bog_T0_2_FD_203319 | JGI IMG/M metagenome (GOLD analysis project Ga0302319, IMG submission 203319) | Peat permafrost microbial communities from Stordalen Mire near Abisko, Sweden - Bog_T0_2 | ecosystem: Environmental > Terrestrial > Soil > Wetlands > Peat | place: Sweden: Abisko, Stordalen Mire...
CGACTTCCGACTTCCGACTTCCGACTTCCGACTTCCGACTTCCGACTTCCGACTTCCGACTTCCGACTTCCGACTTCCGACTTCCGACTTCCGACTTCCGACTTCCGACTTCCGACTTCCGACTTCCGACTTCCAGACTTCTTCTCTTTCTACTCATCTTCCATGCTATATTCTTTGTTTATTTTTTTGATGATCGATCCGGCAACGTTCTTTTGATTATAGAGATCGTATATCTCACCCATAAAAGTCGATTTGCGCTGGTGCAGGTAATAGATAAGCAGGTTAACCCGGTCGCTGTTATTACTGCGCAACTGCGGGTCACCGGATGGCTTTACGGTAGTGTTTCGTTGTCCGGCAGCATAATCTTTTTCGGTACTGCCCAGGTTTTTTTTGTAAATCACCATCTTATTAAATATGGTCGCGTCAAAAAGCTGACCTATCAGCGGATAGCATAAAATGTCTTCTTTTTCGGCAATATCATCTAAATTTTTGTAGTGGGCGGCCACTCTTTCAAAATTCATCAGGTCATTTACAATCTCCCTTTTCCTGATCAGGCGCAAATTGCCCGAGCTTTTCATTTCCAGGATGGTGTTGTCACTCGGCTCAAAAACAGTCGACCGCGTTGCATACCTGGCCAGGTAATACATATTGCCGCCATCTTTTACCGGGGCTGGCATTTCCAGGTAGTTAATAAGCGTATCAAATCCCAGCATTCGGGTATATAATGCCGGTATCCAAACATTTAAGTTTGCCGTGTCGGCTACCAGGTCCTTTTTGATATTGATAACATATTCCCGTTCTTTTGAGTGCTCGCTCAATTGTTCCCGGTAGCTTTCAGCAAAAAAGCCCATCGTTACGGCTAAAAATATCATCAGGCCCTCAAGAATATATTCTTTCAGGCCTTTTTTCTCTACATCGGGGTGGTGGTGTACTTCCATGTTGGTGAGTGGTGAATTGTGAGTGGTGAGTGGTTCTTTTATTTCGGAATTCGTCCCGTTAGCTATCGGGATGTCGAATGCGGAATTATTTTCTATTTCTGACTTCGGACTTCCGACCTCAGACTTACTTCCTTCTGACTTCGGACTTCCGACTTCAGACTTACTTTCTTCCGACTTCAGACTTCCGACTTCAGACTTACTTCCTCCGATTTCCGACCTCAAAACACCTTCCGGACTTTCGCCTCTGCTGTAACTACTTTCATCGGATTGCCCCTCTTTAATTTCAATAAAACGACCATCGGTTACAAAATCTTTTTCGGTTTCCGAAAAGCCTGGGTCCGGCACTGAAATAGTTTTTGTGAAAAATTCAGGATCAATCTCATCTCCGGGCAAAACAGTCGTTGCTGGTGGATTTTGATCAGTCAAATTCTTAATTAATAATTCAGCATTCTCTTTCTCGCCGATATTTTCGATTTTTTCAGCTTCGGGCTTATTTTCTTCTTTATCCATTAATTTTTAAACACCAAATATCAAATTGATGGTCTTTTTTGTGAGAAGACCGCAATAAAACTTTAAAATCATCGTGATAAATATGATACAAGTGTCACCGCTTCATACATTCTGAAGGGCAATTTATCAGAATTAAATATATTTCAAATAATACAAATTAAATATTGAATGGAATAATTTATTTGTCCAATTAATGCTTTTCTCCAAATCTGTCTGATTTTTCTTACTTTCGAAGCTGAATATTTGAAGTTCTCCCATTATAAACAAATGAAAAAAGTTACTTTTTTTATCGTTGCCCAGTTTTTTGCATTAGGGACCGTTGCAATAGCCGGACCGACCAGTTACTTTCCCGCTTTAAACAAGGTTAGTATATATGATAACAACATAAGTAATGATGCGGATATAACGGAATCACCCATTCTGCTGAAAACGTTATCCGGCCGGATTTCAGGAACGCTGGCAATGCCAAAAAATGTCACGGATAAAGTTCCGTTGGTATTAATTATAGGCGATGCGGGCCCTACAGACAGGAACGGCAATAATGCAAAAGCAGGGATCACAGGAAACACCTATAAATTATTAGCAATCGAATTGGGAAAAAACGGCATCGCCTCGGTGCGTTACGATAAACGCGGGGTTGGCGAAAGCGTGTCAACAACCAAGGAAGATCAATTGCGAATTGAAGATTATAGCGACGATGCTGTCGGCTTAATAGGCATGTTAAATGAAGACCAACGATTTTCAAAGATTATTCTATTTGGCCATGGCGAAGGTGCACTTGTCGCAATGTTAGCGATAACCGATCAACCGGTTGCTGCGTTTATTTCTGCAGAAGGGGCGGGTGAACAGGCTGATAAATTATTAAACGATCAAATGAAAGCTAAACCTCAGTTTCTGCAGGATGAATTTAAAACAATAATGGACAGCCTGCGTAAAGGAAAAACGACTGATAATGTAGATCCCTCTCTATATTATGTCGCCAGGCCAACTATACAGCACTTTTTAATGTCGTGGTGCCGGTGCGTGCCTATTAGAGGAATAAAGGCCATAAAAAAGCCCGTCTTAATAATTCAGGGCACAACAGACTTACTTATTTCCGCAGAAAATGGACAGAAACTAAAAAAAGCGAAGTCAGACGCTGCTTATTTGGAAATAAAGAACATGAACCATATATTAAAACAAGCGCCCGCTGATGAAGATCAAAATTACGATACTTACAGTAAACCCGACTTACCACTTAAACCCGAAATGGTAAAAGGGGTGATAGACTTTATTAATAGATTAAAATAAGCCTCACCGAAATCCTCTACAACCGTAGTGGCACTAATTAAAATAGAAATACAAGCTTAATTTAATGTCGAACACCGAATTTCGAATAATGAATGTTGAACTTAACTTCGACGTTCGATATTCATCCGCCAACTGGCGGACATTATTCGATATTAAATCCTTTAAGTTAATGCCTTAACGATTGGAGAGGGCAGGCTGAGGCCTTTACTTCCAATCGCCTAAAATTCTCCTTATAGCAATTATCTCCCCGATGTGATAAGCATTGTGATCAGCTATTTGTAAGGCTTCCCGTAATATATTTTGGCCCTGTCCGCAGGGTAAAGGCTGGTAAAGGTCGCTATGTTCGATAATAGAAATAAATTCATCGAGGTCGCTGTTAATTTGCGCAAACGACGCGTTCCATGCACTTTCGTCTTCGGGTTTGTTTTCCTGGGGCCAGTATTCTTCGGGCCATTTAGGCGATTTGTGCGAAGGGTCTTTGCAGAACCAGAGCATATCCCATTGGGCAATCCTGATATGCTCTACCAACTGCCAAATACTGTATGGCATATGAGCAGGTTTAACGCCTTGCAATTGCGGCTGCAAACCGGCCAGTGCCTCGCTTAAAGAAACATGCGCGTTACCCCCCAGGAGCAATTTTGTTAATTCGCTTACAACTACTTTATGCTGATTTTCCATTTATATGATGCTTTCCAGAAAACAATTCTGATTTTTATCGAATACTAAATTTCCCGCCATTTAAATCCCGATCGTTTAACCCGTTTTTCTAAGATTTTATAAAAGTATTTATATTCTGTTGATTTATTTCGTCTAATTGTTTTAAGTTTATAATTTTAAGCTAAAGCTACAAACCAGGTGATCAAGAAACTTTTTTTTACTGCTGCCCTAAGTTTTACTTTCCTTTCCGGATGTAAAAAAGACAGTTCTGTTGGTCCTAAATTAGGTAAGGACAATGCAGCATTTGCCATTTATGAAAACTCTTTCCTTGAAGCATTGTGGAAATTAAATCCCGACTGGGCGACAACCAAAGGATATCATAAATACGACAGTTTGTTGCTCATACCCAACGACCAGAGCAGGGAAAAAATGATCGACTTTACCAAAGTGCAGATAGACTCCCTGAGCAGGTTTGATGAAAACACATTATCCGACCTCAATAAAATCGATTATAATTTGATGCAAAACCAAATGGAATCCATCCAATGGAGCATTCAACAGTTAAAATCGTACCAGTGGGACCCCTCTTCTTATAATATCATTGGTACATTCGCTTATATATTAAATCAGCATTATGCTCCGCTTGAAAAACGGCTACGTAATTTTTATGAAAAAATGGCTAACATACCCGCCTATTATAAAGAAGCCGAAAAGCAAATTAAAAATCCTGTTGCCGAGCTAACCAGCCTGGCAATAGATCAGCACCTGGGTGGGTTGAATGTAATTGAAAAAGATTTTGCCGACTCACTGAAAAAAGCAGGGATTCCTCAGTCCGAACAAAAACCTATGCTCGAAAGGGCGCATTTATCAGTTGAAGCAATAAAATCTTTTGCGCAGTGGTTAAAGTCGTTAAAAAATGATCATCCGCGAAGTTTCAGGTTAGGCAAAGATCTCTACGAAGAAAAATTTAAGTATGTTATTCAATCCGCATCTACCGCCCAGCAAGTATATAACGCTGCTATGGATAGAAAAGATTATCTGCACCACGAAATGGCAAAAATCAGCAAACAATTGTGGCCCAAATATTTCGGAAAAAAAGCCATACCCGCTGATTCCCTCGACCTTATAGCACAGATGATTGATACACTTTCATCGAAACATGTAGCGCCAGACGAATTTCAGGCGGCTATAGAAAAAACGATTCCAAAACTTACTGCTTTCGTAAAAAGCAAAGACCTGGTGACGCTCGACCCAAGCAAACCTTTAGTAGTACGTAAGGAACCAGGTTACATGGCGGGTGTCGCAGGTGCGTCAATGAGTTCACCCGGCCCCTATGACAAAGACGGCAACTCTTATTTTAATGTTGGCAGCCTCAATGGCTGGCCGGCTGAAAAATCAGAAAGCTATTTACGGGAATATAACCAGTATATTTTACAAATCCTTTGTATGCATGAAGCCATTCCAGGCCATTATGTTCAGTTGGTTTATGCTAACGATTCTCCAAGTTTAATTAAATCTGTTTTTGGCAATTCTGCGATGATTGAAGGCTGGGCCGTTTATAGTGAAGAAATGATGCTTGACAACGGATACGATAACGACAGCCCTGAAATGAGGTTGATGTGGTACAAGTGGCACCTCAGGTCTGTTTGTAATACAATTTTAGATTACAGCGTACATGCCGAAAATATGCCGAAACAGGATGCGATAAAATTGCTTACTCATGAAGCATTTCAGCAACAGGCCGAAGCTGAAGGAAAATGGATCCGTGTATCTGTAACCAGTGTTCAACTTGATAGTTACTACACCGGTTATAAAGAAATTATGGACCTGCGGGAAGCCTATAAAACAAAAATTGGCGATAAGTATAAATTAAAAGATTTTAACGAGAAATTTTTAAGCTACGGCAGCGCACCAGTAAAATACATTAAAGAAGCTATGTTGGCAAAAGGGGCAGCTACGAATTGATTTAATGTAAATCTGGCTTAATTGCATCGCTAAAAAAATATTATAAATAATTAATAGTTTTTAAGAACTTTAGTTTATGAGCAATTATGGCATGGTAGATTGAAGGCATTTAAATATATTTTTTTTCTCCTGTTCTGGCTTTTCAATTGTATTTTGATTAATAATTTACTGATTGAAAGTAATTAAATTAAAACTTATTATTTTTTCTTAATAAATAATTTAGAAATAAGTAATAAAAAAAATCTATTTTAAATCGATCTGCGCTCAATTATCATTGCCTAATAAGCAACTTTGGCATAGTTTTTTTATTCAATATATGCGTATTTATTTCCCCATATAGGGGTATTTTTTATACGTTTTTCTACAAGTATTCCCCATATAGTGATGGTCCGGAGATTGAAAATTGAATTTTTAACGCAACAGATGGGTGAAAATAATATGGAACGATAATTGAAATATTACTACAACAATTATTAATTCTTATTATCATGAACACAATGGCTTGGGTTGGGATAGCTATACAGGCAGTTCCTTTATTTTTTATAGTAAGAACCGGCATTTCAATGATAAAAAATAAAAGTTTAAATTAATTATCAAACTTTTGTTTTTTATTTACCGTCGTCCTGCTAATGTAGCATTACTATTTAAAAGTATGCTTATCGGTTTTTGGGGTAAATTATTACATTGTTTTTAAATATGGTTAAACATTCATTGTTTATCGATTTTAATGATGTTTATGACCCTTTTTACCAAGCTTATTTTTAAAACGAATAATAAAAAAATTTGATGGTGCTTTGGCAAACTTTTTAAGTTAACTGTGTTGTTTGTTTTTATATTTAAAAATAGCGGAAAGATTTCTCTTTCCGCTATTTTAATTTAATAACGTATTTATTATCATCTCCCGTAACCGGCTATCGGACTGATCCCCCTTCAGGACTGTGTCTCCAGTGGCCTGCGATCCAAATTGCACCGGGGCGTGGGGGTAGGGCCCGGTAACCTGCATGATAACTATAAGGCCCGCCGCCTGGTGTCCACTCTTCAGACACCCATACATGGTTAGCGGATGGGCGGAAAGGCCGTCTTACAAAAGCCGGGTGCGCCGGACGTACACCAACTACAATTTCTTGTGCCGTGCTGGATGAAACCGCAAATACATTCACTATTGAAAAGGCATTAAAATTCTAATGATCCTTTTCAGGGTAAAAAATGTTTTAGTTTTATTTTAACACAAAATAAAATCAACGGGGTTTAAAAAAATTTCATTCATTACAATTTTCCATAAAAACAATTGTCAAAGCCAGGGAAAACATTTTTCCATTTTTTCAATAATTGGTTTTGACACTAATCCCCAAACCAGTGCCCTTTTTTCTCCAAACGTATTGGCTTGCCTCCCTAAAATAAGTTGAACCAAAAAGCACAGCTGCTATGTCAAGCGTGCCAATGGTTGCCGGCTTTGCTTCGATCCATTCCAGCGTTATTAAGGCATCCTTATCTACATATACTTTGTAACTGGCGAGGTCAACCGTTATTTTGCCAGTCTGCTTATTTAGTATTTTAACAATTATATTGCTGTTTAAAATATTATCCCCTGGCTTTCCACCATTCATTTCATAAATATTTATCCGAAAAGTTAAGCTTTCAAAAGAATTTTGAATGATAAAAAAACTGAGATTTTCAATATTTGTATTTTTATGGTTAACCTGTAGCCTCACTCCACCCTGTGAGCCGATAGAATTTGTACCAAAACCAAGGCCAAGCAATTTTGATGTCGTTTCATAACCAAGTATTTTTATGTGCGCATGGGTCGAACTAACAATAACCGGTTTTAATTCAGTAATGGACTTTTTTAATGCGATCACTAATTGGGGGGTGCTTAAGCTCTTATTCAGATCCCTGACCAAAAAATCCCTGGTTTGATAACCAACGCTTGAAAATCTGAGGGTATCATTATCACCAATTTTTACACCCAAATCAATACTGAATTTTCCATCAACATTTGACACTGTGCCCCTTGCCCTGTTAATTAACCCAATAGTGGTGTAGGGAACTGGTTTGTTGTCTTCGTTATCGACAACAATTCCATGGAGATAAGTTTGAGCGAAAATAAAAGAGCATCTGAATAAAAATAAAATAAAAAAAATACTGACTTTCATTTGGCGGATTTAATTTTGATTAAAACTACAATACCGGTATTAATTCAGAAGGGATCTTGAAGTAAAACTGGGTTATATTTTTAAGATACCATTGTTAATTATTGTTATGTATTGTTAATAGTCGTTAAGTTCGCATTATTATAAAAAACTTAGTCATAATCGGGTATCCTTAAACACAAATTGATAAAATTCTTAACTTCGCTATCATGACGCCTTCCGAAGCTAAAAAACGAATCGAGTCCCTTTCATCAGAACTAAAGCAGCATAACTACAATTATTTTGTGCTGGCAATGCCTGCAATTTCCGATTATGATTTCGATAAAAAACTCGAAGAATTAAACGCGCTCGAAAAGCAATTCCCGGAATTTAAAGAGCCGGATTCACCCACACAAAAAGTTGGGGGTGATATTACAAAAGAGTTTATTACTGTTAGGCACCGATGGCCCATGCTGTCCCTTGGCAATACTTACAATGAACAGGAACTGCTTGATTTTGATCAGCGGGTAAGAAAAGCCATTGGCGATAATTTTGAATATGTTTGCGAGCTCAAGTTTGACGGCCTCTCCATTAGCCTGACTTACGAGCACGGCAAACTGTTGCGGGCGGTTACCCGTGGTGATGGCATACATGGAGATGATGTTACTACCAATGTACGAACTATTAATTCAATTCCAAAACGCCTTCACGCCGGAGATTACCCGGACGATTTTGAAATACGTGGCGAAGTATTTATGCACCTGAAAGCTTTTGAACGCCTTAATGCTGAACGGCTGGAAAACGGGGAGGTAGCTTATGCCAATCCGCGTAATTTCGCATCAGGTACTTTAAAAATGCAGGACTCGGCAGAAGTGGCAAAACGCCCGCTTGATTGTTTTTTATACTTTTTATATACTGAAAAACCTTTGTTTAAAACCCATTGGGAAAGTTTGCAGGCGGTAAAAAGCTGGGGCTTTCATGTTAATGACCAAAGCCGGCTTTGCAGTAATATCGAGGGAGTTTTTGAATTTATTAACTACTGGGATAAAGGCCGCTTTGGTCTTAGTTATGATATTGATGGCATTGTAATTAAAGTGAACAACTTGGCCCAGCAGCAGGAACTTGGATTTACGGCAAAATCACCACGCTGGGCCATCGCTTATAAGTTTAAGGCCGAACAGGCCGAAACTGAACTGTTAAGCGTAAGTTACCAGGTTGGCCGTACAGGAGCTGTTACGCCTGTCGCCAATTTAAAACCGGTACTGCTGGCTGGCACAACCGTAAAACGCGCTACGCTCCATAATGCAGATGAGATAGAAAAACGCCTTAAACTGCACGAACATGATTGGGTTTATGTTGAAAAAGGTGGTGAGATTATCCCTAAAATAACGTCGGTAGACTTAGCACAACGTAAACCTGATGCGAAACCAATTCAATATATTACCAACTGCCCGGCCTGCGGTACACTACTTGAACGAAAAGAAGGTGAAGCAGCATTTTATTGTCCGAATGACGAAGGCTGTCCGCCACAAATTGTTGGAAAAATGCAGCATTTCATTGGCCGCAAAGCGATGAATATAGAAGGCCTTGGTGATGAAACCATTGAAACACTTTATCAAAAAAAATTTATTAGTCATATCAGTGATATTTATGACCTGCACCGCCACAGTGAGGAACTAAAGATGATGGGGCGTTTTGGCGAAAAGTCGATCAATAACATGTTGGAAGGGATACAAAAATCCAAATCTATGCCTTTTGAAAAAGTGCTGTTTGGTTTAGGCATCCGCTATGTAGGCGAAACAGTCGCGAAAAAGCTCGCCGCTTACTTTAAGATTATTGATAACCTTGCAGCCGCTTCCATTGAAGAATTGAGCGCTGTTGAAGAAATAGGCGAACGAATCGCGCTCAGCGTGAAAGATTATTTCGACAATGAAAAGCACAAAGAAGAAATACAAAAGCTAAAATCACAAGGCCTGCAATTTATAATAGAAGAAAAAGAAGTAAAACTGGCCAGCGAAAGCCTTAGCGGGAAAACCTTTATCATATCCGGCGTATTTGCAAATTTTTCAAGGGATGAGTTAACCAATATTATCGAGCAAAATGGCGGTAAAATTGTAAGCAGCATATCTGCAAAATTAAACTACCTGGTAGCTGGTGATAATATGGGCCCGTCAAAACTTGAAAAAGCGCAGAAATTGAATATCCCTATTATTGGTGAGGCGGAGTTGCTGGGGATGATTGGATAAGTTTGCAGTCGACGGCCGACAGTTTGCAGTGGGTAGTACGAAACGAAGGAGTGCATATTGTTCGCCTATACGATAAAAACGAGTAAGTTTAACCAGAATCGGAACTATCGGATAACAGTAATCATAAAACCATAAACCTGAATACACAAATATGAAAACCGAAGAAATAAAACAGCTTTTTGATCAGTTTGAAACCGTAGCTTCTGAAATTGAGGGTGTTGAATGCTGGAGCGCAAGAGAAATTCAAACCCAGTTGGGTTACAGTAAATGGGAAAATTTTGAAAAAGTCATTCGAAAAGCGAAGGATGCGTGCAAAAATGCCGGAGAAGACCCTGGCGATCATTTTCCTGATGTCAGGAAAACGATCGCGATGCCAAAAAGTGCTGAGAAAGAGATTGTTGACATGGCACTTACCCGCTATGCTTGTTATTTAATTGCTCAAAATGGAGATAGCCGCAAAAGTGAAATAGCCTTTGCCCAAAACTATTTTGCAGTACAAACCCGCCGGGCCGAAATTATTGAACAACGTTTGGTGGAATATGAAAGAGTAAAAGCGCGTGAAAAGTTAACCCAGAAAGAAAAGCAACTTTCGGGTATATTGTTTAAGCGGGGGGTTGACAATAAACGATTT
>Ga0302319_10025857_pt1 | contig 10366 bp, 10 predicted proteins | sample Bog_T0_2_FD_203319 | JGI IMG/M metagenome (GOLD analysis project Ga0302319, IMG submission 203319) | Peat permafrost microbial communities from Stordalen Mire near Abisko, Sweden - Bog_T0_2 | ecosystem: Environmental > Terrestrial > Soil > Wetlands > Peat | place: Sweden: Abisko, Stordalen Mire...
ACCAGCAACTCGAACAGGCTATTGCCGCAATACCTGGGGTGGACTCCGTGGCGCCGGCACTCGCGGCGTACCTATCGGAGGACACATCGCGGATCAACTTTTTGCCGGATGGAGAAACCTATAGCCCCAACAAGCCGCTGGCGGAGTATTTCAACCTGGTCGGCGGCCGGTTCACGCAAACGCTGGAGATACCGATCATTGCTGGGCGCGCTTTTGGTGAGCAGGATACGAAGGGCTCCCACAAAGTTGCACTGATCAACCAGAGCCTGGCGCGTACTAGATTTCACGGCCAAAACCCCATAGGCAAAAGATTCCTGACAGACAGGCACGATGCAGACGGGCGTTCAGGCACACTTGCGCAAGAGGAGATCGAGATTGTGGGGATCTGCGGCGATACCCGTTATGCGAATCTTCGGGATGAACCGCCCCCACAGTTTCTGTTGCCATATGTGCAACAGACTGAAGTCGGCACCATGACCTACGAAATTCGCACCTCAATGAGTCCGGAATCGATCATACCCATACTTCGGAAAGTGGTGCGGCAGGTGGACCCGGACTTGCCGGTCGACAACGACCTGAGAACTCAGGACCAGCAGATTGAAGCCGATCTTCAGCAGGAGCGCATCTTCGTAACGCTGACCTCGGGCTTCGGCCTGCTGGCGTTGGCGCTGGCTTGCGTGGGGATCTACGGCATCATGGCGTATTCAGTGGCCAATCGCAGAAACGAGATCGGCATTCGCATGGCGCTCGGTGCGCAGCCAGGGCAGGTGCGCGGGATGATTCTGCGTGAGAGCACAACGCTGGCTCTTGCTGGAATTGTTGCCGGTGTTGCCGCCGCGCTGTTGTTGACGCACCTGGTGAAGTCGATGCTCTACGGCATTCAGCCCTGGGACCCGCCAACGCTGGCTGGTGGAGTCGTGATTTTGATGATCGTCGCGCTGGCCGCAAGCTGGATTCCCGCGCGCCGCGCCGCTCGCGTGCAACCCATGGATGCGCTACGGCACGAGTGAAGCGTTGACCAGGGACCAGGGACTAGGGAAATGGGGAATAGAAGACCATGAGCTTTCGTTCATCTTTAATTCGCATTTTTTCTCAGCCGCGCTCGTGGTTTCGCGCAATGATTCAACGCGACCGCCTCGAAGCGGAGATGGAAGCTGAGCTTGCCGATCACCTTGAGCATCTCACCGCCGATCTGATTCGCGCGGGCCGCACCCCTTCCGAGGCCGCGCGGCGTGCCCGCATCGCTCTCGGTACCGCAACGGTGCACAAGGAAGGCATGCGCGCCTCGCTCGGCCTGCGCTGGTGGGACGAATTCGGAGCCGACCTGCGTTACGGCATTCGCATTTTGCGCAAGAGCCCTGGGTTCACGGCGATTGCGGCAGGTTCGCTGGCGCTGGCGATTGGTGCGAACACCACCATCTTCTCGCTGGCCAAGAGCGCGCTTTACGACCGCCTGCATGTACAGCACGCAGATCAACTGCGCATGCTGCGCTGGTTCAACGACCAGCACAGCGCTGTGACCAGCATGTGGGGCGATTTTGATCCGGCGCCAGACGGGACGGGCACGCTGGGATCCGTGTTCTCTTATCCGGTGTACCAGCAGATGCGCGCAGACAATGCGGTGCTTGAAGACCTGTTCGCTTACAAGGAAAACAGCATGAACGCCACTCTGCACGGCAACGCGCAGCGGGTGAATGTGGACATGGTTTCAGGAAACTTCTACGCCGCCCTGGGGACGCGGCCGCAGTTGGGGCGCGCGATTCAGCCTTCGGACGATGCGACACCTGGAGCGGGCGCGGTTGCAGTGATCAGCGAAGGCGTGTGGGAGCGCGACTTTGGCCGGTCCCCTGCCGTGCTGGGGCAGACCATTACCGTGAGCCAGACGCCGTTGACGGTTGTGGGCGTAAACCCGCGCGGCTTTACAGGCGCCAAGAATGCGCATGAGTCGCCCGACCTGTTTGTGCCACTGAGCATGCAGCCGGTGGTCGATCCCAAGGGGAAAAAGGGCTCGCTGCTGGACGACAACGATCTTTGGTGGCTGAACGTGGTGGGACGCGCGCGGCCGGGGATTTCAAGCGCACAGGCTGAGGCTGCGTTGAATGTGGAGTTGGCGGCAGCAACGCGCGCCACCATCACGGTAAAGCCGGGGCAGACCGTTCCGCGGCTTCTACTGGTGGATGGCAGCCGCGGGCTCAACTACGCGGCACGGATGTTTCAGAAGCCGGTCACGGTGCTGATGACGATGACGGGCTTTGTGCTGCTGCTGGCGTGCGCCAACATTGCCAACTTGCTGCTGGCGCGTGGGGCGCAACGGCAGCGCGAGATGAGCGTGCGGCTGGCGCTGGGCGCGGGTCGCGGGCGGGTGCTGCGGCAACTGCTGACTGAGAGCCTTCTTCTGGCGGGAATGGGCGGCGCGGGCGGCCTGCTGGTGGGCTACCTGGGCCGCAATTTTGTTCCCAGGTTGATGTCGAGCTCGTGGGAACGCAACACATATGACGTGCCGATGGACTGGGGTGTGTTTGCCTTTGCCGCCGTGGTGACCGTGCTGACCGGGCTCGTCTTTGGTTTGGCGCCGGCGTGGCTGGCCGCGCGCAGCGAGGTGAGCAGCAGCCTGAAGCAAAGCGCGCAGACCACCACGCGGCGGCGCAAGGGGATCGGCGGTAAGGCGATTGTCGCCTTCCAAATTGCGCTTTCCACACTGCTGGTGGTGGGAGCCGGGCTGTTCCTGCGCACGCTTTTAGCGCTCGACCGGGTCGACGCCGGCTTCCGCACAGACCACCTGATCCTGTTTGAGATTTCGCCGCCCGTGCATCGCTATGGCCCGGGCAAGGACATCGCGCTGCACCAGCGGCTGGAGCAGCAGTTTGCGGCACTGCCGGGAGTCGAGGGCGTGGCGCCGGGCTGGACGGCCTATCTCTCTGACAATATGTCGAACGGAGAATTCGCGATCGAGGGCGAAAAGTCGGCCACGGGCCACGACGATCCAGAGGACTTGAACGTGGTTGGCAACACATTCTTCAAGACCGTGGGCATCCCGATCATTGGCGGGCGCGGCTTCGGTCCGCAAGACACGGTGAGCTCGAAGCAAGTTTCCGTCATTAACCAGGCGCTGGCAAAGAAGCGGTTCCCTGGCGTCAATGCCATTGGCCGGCGGTTCAAAACCGACGACGACAAGCCGGTGTGGATCGAGATTGTCGGCGTCTGTGGCGACAACCGCTACACGAACCTGCGCGACGATGCGCCGCCGCAATTCTTCCTGCCGTATGTGCAGCAGACGGAGGTAGGCGGCATGACATATGCCATTCGCACCCAGCTTGCGCCAGCAGCGCTGGTTCCGGCACTGCGCCAGGTTGTTCAGCGGGCGGATCGCGACCTGCCCATTGTGAACGTGCGCACGCAGCGCCAGCAAATTGACGACAACATGCAGATGGAGCGCATCTTCGCGGCACTGACGGCGGGCTTTGGCGTCCTGGCGCTGGCTCTGGCCTGCGTAGGCATCTACGGCATCATGGCGTATTCAGTGGCCAATCGCAGAAACGAGATCGGCATCCGCCTGGCTTTAGGCGCGCAGCCGGGACAGGTGCGCGGAATGGTTCTGCGCGAGAGCACGTGGCTTGCGGCTGTGGGCATCGTTGTGGGAATAGGCGCGGCACTTGCGCTGACAAGGCTGGTGAAGTCGATGCTCTACGGCATTCAGCCGTACGACCCCGTCACCATGGCTGGCGGCGTTTTAATCCTGTTGGCCGTTGCGTTGGCAGCAAGCTGGATTCCAGCTCGTCGCGCCGCCGGTGTTCAGCCTATGGAAGCGCTGCGGCACGAGTAAGGCAGGGAATAGGGATTAGGGAATAGGGAATAGGAAAAGCAGCGCAACAGCTTGAGAACCCGTGCTGAGGGTCAAATCTAAGAGAGTAAACGACAGATCATAGCGACTGAATCCAACTATTCCCTATTCCCTATTCCCTGCCGTTACGCAATCACCGGCAGCGTGGGCATTGCGCCCAGCTTCGTCGCTTCTTCCACCACAATGTCCAGGTGCTCCAGCACTTCCGGCACGGTCATGGTGTAGATTTCGCGGCGCGAATCGTAGCCTTCTTCCACCAACTGCTTCAGGTAGCGGCCGGCGATCTGGACGCACAACTGGTCGGTGATCACCTTTCCGCTGCGCTCCTTCTGCTCCACCCATGCGGTTGAGGGCAGGGCAATCCACATGGGGCGGCCATTCACGTCGAAACGGACATCGACAGCGTCGGCATGGCGAGTGGCGATGGCCACCATGGTGCCTTTCCAGCTACAGTGCAGGTCTTCGCTGCTCCAACGGTCGGTTACGTGGAAGTCTTCATACATGCAACTAGCCTATCTCTCCCGGTCAGGACAGGCAAGCCGAGTAGCAAGTAATCGCGGATCGAAGCGCCCGACGGGACCTTTTCCACAGCATTCCTGTTCCCGCGCCGCCGTCCGCCGATAAACCCGGCAGGGGAATCGCCAATCATGCAGATTACTGTTACCGTCTCCGACGTTGTTGTGCGCGAAGCTGGGGCTCGCGGGCTCCCAGTCGATGAATTCATTGAATCGCTGATCGACAAGGGCATGCAGGAATCGCTCGAAGCAAAGGAGCGGCCGGGGCTGAATAGCGCCATTGAACGCATCCGGGCCTTGCGCACAACGCCGGTTGGCACAAAGAGATAGGCGCTTTTGCGGATTTCAACGCCCGCCCACGGTGGACGGTGCTCTTGGCGCGCTGATAGACTAGTAGGGTTGCAGTGGAAGTGCTCTCAACCGTTACGACCCGCCTGCAAGTCTAATCAACGAAGGACAAAAGAGACCCTGTGGATACTCAAACCCGTCATGCCCTGAAGAAAGACAAGTTCGCCCAGGCCACTGCCAGCAGCGTCAGCTGGGTAAGTGGACACCGCTCAGGCGTTCTTCGCTGGGCTATTGCTGCCGTTGTAGTGGTTGCCGTTGGCGTTGGCGGTCTGATCTTCTGGAACCTGCGTTCAACCGCGGCTGACAGCGCATTGGGCGCCGCCCTCGACGTTTACGATGCTGCTTTGGCTACACCCGGCGCTCCCGCGGAAAGCGGCGTCTACGCCACTGCTGCCGACCGGTCCAGAGCTGCGAACAAGCAGTTTGTGGCCGTCGCACAGCAGTACGGCTGGCTGCCGGAAGGCGCCAAGGCACATTATTTTGCCGGAATCACCTATCAGGATCTGGGCCAGACTCCCTCCGCAGAGACGGAATTGAAGGCTGCAGCCGGCGCGTGGGATCACAATCTCTCCAACCTGGCCAAACTCGCGCTGGCTGGCGTATACCACCAGACAGCCCGCGATCCGCAGGCTATCGACCTCTACAATCAGCTGGCCGCCAAGCCCTCCGTGACGGTTTCAACCAGCGTTGCGCAACTCGACCTGGCCAATCTCTACGCCGCCACCGGCAAGCAGGACCAGGCGCGCGCCCTCTGGGCCAAGGTCAAGGATGCGGACAAGGATGGCGCCGCCGGCTCCATCGCCACGCAAAAGCTGGCCGCCAAGCAGTAGAAACACCCACAGCTTGAACCAAACCGCTCGCGGAGCCGCAACGGCTTCGCGAGTATTTTTTGGGGAAGATGCAATCCATGACCTTCAAAACAAACCTCAGCTTATAAGAATCCGAGCATTTCCCCACGATCCTGCGTCATGTTCGGTATGAGCGCCAGCCAGGCAGTATTCTCAGGTTGGATGGAGATTACAGAAAGCGCTGTGCACGAGCGGAGCCTTACTCACGCGGACCACACTCAGGCCGATGAGGAGACTCTTGCGGCACTGGTGACCCAGTACGCCGGCACCCTTTATCGAGTAGCCTTCTCCGTCCTGCGTAATCCGTCCGACGCCGAAGACGCCGTGCAGGAGGCGTTTATGCGCGTCCTGCGCCACCGCGACACTCTGTCCGAGGTGCGCGACCAGCGTGTGTGGCTGATCCGCATCGTGTGGAACATTGTGCTCGACCGCAAGCGCCGCGCCAAAACAAGGCCGGAGACGGACGACGTGTCCGAACTGGCCCGCGTTCTGCCTTCGCAAGGGCTGAGCGCCGAAGCCCAGGCCGCCGCCGCGCAACACCATGCACACGTGCTGGCCTGCGTAGAAAAGTTGCCCCTCAAGGAGCGCGAAGTGCTCATGCTTTCCGCATTCGAGGAATTAAACAGCGTGGAGATTGCAACGGTTCTTGGCATCACCGAGTCCAGCGTTCGCTCGCGGCTATTCAGAGCGCGCAACCTGATGGGTGGGCTGTTAAATCATGAACGAAAGTAGTTGAGAAGCGGTTTTGAGTTATCAGTGATCAGTTGCCAGTGGTTCGAGCAGGAGTTGAAAATGAGTTACCCGAATCAGGATGGATTTTCGAAGGATTCCGGCGCAGGTGAAGCTGAGCAAACGCTCCACCTGATTGCCTCGCTTCCCGCCCCCAAAGGGCTTGAGGATCGCGTCAAAGCTCGGCTTCGCTCAGCGCCGCGAGGTGGTCGCGTGCTTGCATGGCCGGGGCAGTTTTCGCCGGCTGGTGGATGGCTGCGGGGTGCGGCTGCCGCCGCTATCGTTTTTGTCGTCGCCGGTGGCGGATGGGGAATCTACTCTCGCGTTCAGCCCGTGCAGCCAACAGCTGGTGCTGCGGTACCGCACGTCGGCGCGCCCGGCGGATTCTCCGAGGGCGGCGCCGTGCGCAGGCCGCAGACGCTCGTAGGGCCGGTCGTGACAGTTCCAGCACCGGTCACGACACCCAAGCTTAAAGCCCCAACCAAGCCCACGACGACGCCGATCGCCAAATCCACGTCAGCCGGCAAAGTAATCGCTCCGCCTCTGGCGCCTGCGGTGAAGTGAAACTTGTAGCAGGACGTTGAGTGAAGGGTAGGTTGGCTGAAGCTCGTACCCTTCACGCAACTCCAAGTTGTAAGACAGGCTCTTAAACCTTCTTCGACCCCGCATGAACCGCGATCCCCACCAGTGCCAGCACCACCGCGCCCACTAAAGCAGGAATCCATCCCGTCACGTGGAAGCCTTTAACCAGGTGCGACGCCAGCAGAATCATGGCTGCATTAATCACCAGCAGAAACAGCCCCAGCGTAATGATTGTGATGGGGAAGGTAACGATCTTCAGCAACAATCCCAGCGTTGCGTTCAGCAGGCCGATGACCAATGCCGCGATGAGCGCCGGTTGCAGCCCCATGACATGGAAGCCCGGCAGGAAATGGGAAATAACCAGCAAAGCGATTGCACTCAAAAGCCAGTGAATCAAAAGTTTGAGCATTCTTTGTCTCTCCTTGGTGGGATGGTCGAATCGGTCTGTCCTGGGAGCCCGCCCTGGAAGTCCGGATCGGTACCGGGTTGCTGTCCGGACGCACATCGCGCGCTTCCGATAGCATGGTCTCAGACGATACTCGATGGAGCCGGTCTGTTCAAGCTGATCAAAACAGCACGACATTTAATGGCGGCCGGTGTCCAAACTTTTGAACCCCGGCAGAAACTCCGCACAGGCTGCCTCTTCTTCGGACTTGCCCTCATGCGCGCTGTTCAAGCCTTCTGTCTCGCCTGTTTCCTTCCGCTCTTCAGTGCGTCGCCGGCGCGCGCCCAGCAGGCGGCCAATCCGGCCAGCCCGCCTTTGCCGGAAATTCATCAGCTGATGCACGAAGTGCAGGAACACCAGAAGCAACTCGACAAGGTGCGGGAGAACTATACCTACTCCTCTCTGCAGACGGTTCAGGACCTCGACTCGAACGGCCAGGTGAAAAAGACCGAGGTCACCGAGAATGAGGACTTCTTCGTGAACAGTCACGTCATCGAGCGCACGGTCAAAAAAGACGGCAAGCCGCTGGACGCGCACGACGAGCAGAAAGAGACCGAGCACATAACCAAGCTGGTCGAAAAAGCAGAGAAGACCCCGCCTGGTCAGCCGCTCGAAGGGCCGCAGATCAGCATCAGCCGCGTGCTTGAAATCATGGACGTGAGCAATGAACGCCGTGAGAACTATCGCGGACGCCCGACGATTGTCTTCGACTTTGTGGGCCGTAAAGACGCCAAGACCCACGGCCTGGCCGAGGATGCGTCAAAGAAGCTGAAAGGCACGCTGTGGATCGACGAAGCCGACCGCGTGGTCGCGCACATGGAAGTGAGCTTCGACGACAATTTTCATATCGCAGGCGGATTGGTTGCGAATGTGCAGAAGGGCTCAAGCTTCCGTTTTGACCAGGCCCAGGTCAACGGCGAAATCTGGCTGCCAACCGGCGGCGAAGGCAACGTGCAGCTTCGTCTGATGCTGGTCAAGGGGATTCGCCAGCACTTCACCGAACGCGACTACGACTTCAAACGCTTCCACGTCGAAACACAGCAAGGCAAGGACACCAAAGCCGTTCCGGACAAGAAGCCGTAAGAAGCGCGAAGAGGGATTTGCGCCGCCAAAACAGAAACGGCCGCCGGCATCTGCAAGCGGCCCGTTTCCCTTGAGTCTTGTCCAGCACAAAACAGCGAGCCTTAGCTGTTCGGTGGCTGTGGCGGCGGAGCACCTTCGCCGCCGGCGCCTCGCCGCTCCATCCTCTCTTTGCGCTGTTGCTGCCAGGCGGCAAACTTGGCCTTCTGGTCGTCGTTCAAGAGCGCCGCGATCTTTGCATCTGTGTCATTGCGGATCGCTTCCATTTGCTCACGGGTTGGCGGGGTTGCCTGGCCGGTCGCTTCAGTGGACGCGGCCGGACGGTTGAGCGCCTGAATCTTCTGCCACCGCTCGGCCAGCAGGCCCTTTACCTGCGTCTGTTGATCCGCGGTCAGCGACAAGACCTGGGTTAGTTGCGGTAACTCCCGTTCCGGACCGCCGCGTCCACGCATGGGGCCCGCGGGCTGTGAATCGTTCTGTGCCTGCAGCGCGCAACACGCGACTGCCAGCATGCCGGCCAGCAGCAGCGTTCGTCGTGCAAGCAAATATCCATACCTCAAATCAATCGTCATGCAATGCTCCTGTTGTGAATGGGAAAGTCGGAAAGGTGCTTCGAGGAAACGCGAGAAACCTGCCGGGGCAACGTGTGCGCCCTCGTCAGAAATTCTACCAACCGAACCTCGATCTTCCGTTCAAGAGCAGATTCGCCGGCGAAGGTGCTCATCCACCTAGACGAGGACTTCGAGGCATTCGTTGACGTGGAGGCGCGATTTGTTTTGCCTGGCCGAGGTGAATCTGACGTGTGTTGCATTTGTATCAAGTGAGAGCTTGGGGCACACGTTCCGGAAAAGCAGCTCCTTCGACTCCGCTGAAGTACGCTTCGCTCAGGATGACAGGTCTGTTGTCAACATGAGCATTCGACTCACGGTGCCACGGTTGGCCCATGCGGTAAAGTGGAGCTATGTTCGAGCGCAGCATCTCCATTCAGCGAATCGACGCCTCGGGTGCGGCCTACCCATGTCCTATTCGCCAGATTGACAACTTCGCCATGCGCAACTTCACCAACGATTCGGTCTTCGACGACACGCTCCCCGCCGCGGACGGCCTGCTCGAAGCTGGACACCGCGTCCCGCTCGATCGCTTGCAGGCTGCCATGGAAGACTGGTTTCGCCGCAAAGGCTATCTCAAACCCGAGGAGAGGCTCGAAGTGCGCGAATTGGGCGGGCGTGAGTTGACTCCGCGCGAAGTTGAACCGTGAACCATCCGAGGCACCGAAATTTAAAGTTTTCTGTGCTACCATTCCTTCGATCCACTCCATCTTCAATGCTTTGTTGGGCCGGGGTGACTCCTGTTCTAATCGAAGCAAAGGCCAAAGTTATTCATGCTGTTTCCCACGGTTGAATACGCGCTGTTCTTTCTCGCAGTGCTGGCCATTGCCTGGAGCCTCTATCGCTTCCCTCAAATCCACAAAGATTTCCTGCTTCTCGCCAGCTATGTCTTTTACGGCTTCTGGAACTGGACCTATCTCCCCCTGCTAATCGGTATCTCGATCTTTGCCGGGCTAGTTGCCCAGCGCATCCAACGCAGCCAGACCCCAACCGCCAAAAAGCGCTGGCTCATCGCCGGTGTCGTCGTATGCCTGTCCGCGCTCGGTTATTACAAATACACCAGCTTCCTGATGACGACGATGCTCCAGGTGTGGGGGCGTATCGCGCACCCGCCGCACATTCAGGTCTATTCGCCGTTGTTGCCGCTGGGCATCTCGTTCTTTGTCTTTCATGCCATCTCGCTGCTGGGCGATTGCTATCGCGGCAAGGTGAAAGAGCCTGTGCAACTGCGCGATGCACTGCTCTACGTAGCATTCTTCCCGCAACTCATCGCCGGCCCCATCCTGCGCGCTTCGCGGTTCCTGCCCCAACTGGCAGTGCGCAGAAATCCCAATCACATCCGCATCAACCGCGCATTTCTTCTGATCATC
>Ga0302319_10025858_pt1 | contig 10365 bp, 13 predicted proteins | sample Bog_T0_2_FD_203319 | JGI IMG/M metagenome (GOLD analysis project Ga0302319, IMG submission 203319) | Peat permafrost microbial communities from Stordalen Mire near Abisko, Sweden - Bog_T0_2 | ecosystem: Environmental > Terrestrial > Soil > Wetlands > Peat | place: Sweden: Abisko, Stordalen Mire...
GGGCCGCCATGTTCCTTACCCCAGGACAAGCCGGCCCATCCCTTCGCGTTCAGAATGCGCTGCCACCGCACGGTATCTTCCTTGCTCGGGCTGTGGCCGAGTTTCATGCGGTCGCGGATGTCGGCGGGCAGGTTGTCGCGGATGAAGGCGCGGACTTCCTCGCGGAAGGCGGTCTCTTCCGGGGTGAAGCGAAGATCCATGTTGGGGTTCCTCCTACTGGCGGGTAGGTTAGCGCGAGGGTGAGGGGTGGTGCAATGTCGGGGGGGACGGCATCGCTGGGGAGGGGCGCTGGGCGCGGGCCGGGCGCAATGCAGCCCCACATTTTTAGTACGGAGTTAGACAGCGGCCGGGGCCGCACCGCCATGGCTGAAAATGGCGCGGGTTGGACGGCCAGTGCGGACGCTCTAGCCCATCATCATGATAGGCTAGCGTAAAGTCGAAGGGCGGCTTTGGAAAAGGTCTCTATCTCATACGCGAATCTGCATCCCGCAACCCGCCGGGTGCCTGGGCGCGTCTCCACTTGAGGAGGGGGTCCTCTCGCCGACTAGACGACGCCGGTCAGTCGGGGCCGTTGCCGCGCTGGGCAAGCCCGCCTCTACCTCCGTTAATTGGCGTGGAACTCGAGAGCGGCCGACGGCGGCGGTTTAATTGCCGCGTCCGACGCGGCATTATCCCACGCGTTAAACGCTGCATACCTCCGATTTTGATTAATGTGCTGTTTGTGCGGAATCAGACCTTACGGTCCGGCCTCAATGCGATCATAAAGCGCTCATGATCTCCGACTCGCCCACCGCTGACCCGCTCGATTGCGAGATTGCCGTGAAGGCAAGCGCCATCATGGCGGCTGAACGGCAATTGGAAATCGACCGGGCAGAGCTAAGGGCGCTCCAGCGGGCCGCTACCTTGCGACCCGCCACTAAGATCAATGGAAACGCGCATACCGCCAACCGCGCTATTGCCGCCCTAACAGAAAGCGGCACCCACAATACTCGCCAGAGCTCGGGGGCGCTTGCACGCGGAAAGGCGCGCGGCAGCCTCAACCAGCAGTGGCGCGTCGTCATGGGCGGAGTCGTCGCCCAGGGGAATCAGTTTCTTAGCCCAGAAGGATGGGCAGCCATTGGACGCATGATGGGATACGATATTGACACAAAGCGCGCTGCTGGCTGGCTTAGACGCGGCGCTGGGATCGAAATGGACTTTATCGAGCGAAATGGCGATTCGTACCGCGTTACCGACGCCGCGATCGAAAGGTTTGGGTTGGCGGTTAATGACACGCAGCCCCCATTCACTAAAGTGGCGGCAGTCCCAGATGGAGGGACTGCCGCCCAAGAAGATCGGCTGTAGCTCACACTATGGTCCGATGGTGCCGGCCGCGGCCTGCACGACGTGCCTCACTCAGCCGACCCAGCGCTGCTGATCACACCGCTGGGTCGGTCGCAAATCGATTGTAGCCGAATCTTCGGATCAATCCAAGGGATAACCTTCATCCCGCCAGGACCGCGCCCGCGAGGGCGGGCTGAACACCTTTATTTGCTGACATGAGTCTTCTCCTATCCGAACCGCACCGGCTTCCCCACGAATCAGAACACGGGCCGGCGCGGTGTCGCCCGCACCAGCACATCCCGAACCTGGCACTCAAGGTTCAATCGCAGGCGGGCACGCGCGCCGGCTACGTGTCCACCTCGATCAGCGCATCTACCGTGAACGCGCCCTGAACTTCGGGCATCGCGAAGACCGGATCGCCCCTCGGGTTGAGGGACATGGGAAAACGCTTGATGCCACTCAACCTGATCCTGGATTACCCACAGCTTTGCCGCGTGCGTGCCGCCCGCGCGCGCGGCGCGGAGGCCAATCCCTTGCCACGACATCCTGAAATTAGTATAACCCGGCCAGCACCGAAGGCGCCGGGGGCGGCCGACCGCAAGCCGCTTCATTGGGTCGGGTCATCGATGGATGCACTGCGGGACATGCCGGAAGAGGTGCGGCGGGATTTTGGTCGCAGGTTGAACCTGGCGCAGCGGGGGCGCCTGCCACCAGGAACGAAGTCATGGCAGGGCCTTGGGGCCGGGGTGTTCGAAATGCTGCGAGAGTATGACACCGATGCCTACCGCGCCGTATATGCTGCCCGCTTCGGCGATGCGATCTACGTCCTGCACGCCTTTCAGAAAAAATCGCCAAAAGGCAAACGCACCGACACCCGCGATATCAAGGCCATAGAGGAAGCGTTGCGTGGCGCAGAAGCCCATTACAGAGCCACTTACCGACGGGAGGGCGAACATTGACCCACGTGCCGAAAATCACCGACAGCTCCGGCAACGTCTTTGCCGATCTCGGACTGCCCAATGCAGCCGACGAGGATACCAAGCTCGAACTCGCGGTCGCCATCAACGATGCCATAGCCGAGCGCAAGCTGCGGCAGGCGGATGCGGCGAAAGTGGTTGGCGGAACCCAGCCGCAGGTGTCCGCTCTGGCGCACTACCGGCTGGATGGCTTTTCGATCGGACGCTTGATCGACTTCCTGGCTCGGCTGAACCGCGACGTGGAGATCGGTTACCGGCCGGTGGCGGGACCCGGCCGCATCCGAGTCCGCCGGTTGGTAGACGCGGCTTGAACGAAGGGTAGCCGGGAGGGCATTTCCTTTATCGTCATCATCGAGCGGATGCGCCGGTGCATCACCTCAGCTACCCCTCCACCTCAATCACCGCATCCACCGCAAACGCCCCCTCCCCCTCCGGCATCGCAAACACCGGGTTCAGATCGATCGAGGCCAGCCGCGGCCCCGCCGCCACCGCGAAGGCCGACAGCCGCGACAGCGTATCCGCCAGCGCCTTCACATCCACCGGTTTCCGCCCCCGCGCCCCCAGCAGCAGCGGCGCCCCCTTGATGGATCGGATCATCTGCTCCGCCACATCCGGCCCGAAGGGCGCCCGCCGGAACACCACGTCCTTCAGCACCTCGACGAAGATGCCGCCCAGGCCGAACATCGCCACCGGGCCGAAGACCGGGTCGCGGTGGATGCCCAGGATGCACTCCACCCCGCCCTTCAACTGCTTGGCGACCAAGACGCCCTCGATCCTGGCAGCCGGGGCGGCGGCCTTGGCGCGGTCCAGCAGCAGACGGAAGCCGTCCGCCACACCCACCGCGTCGGGCACATCCAGCAGCACGCCGCCGATTTCCGATTTGTGCAGGATGTCGGGCGACAGGATCTTCATCACCACCGGGTAGCCAAACCGCTCCGCCGCCGCGACAGCCTCATCGACATGCGCGCACGCGGCCTCGGGGGCGGATGCGATGCCGGCCGCGGCCAGCAGCCGCTTCGCCTCGGCTTCCGAGGGTGTCGTCGCGGGCAAAACCACCGGCGGAACCGAGGGTGCCGGCGCGCCAGCCGGCGCCGCGAAGGCCGCCCCATACCGCCCCATCGCGTCGATCGCGACCACCGCTCGGGTCGGGTCCTCGTGCACCACCCAGCCATCGGCTTCGAGCTGGTCGCGCCCTTCCGGTGGCGTGATCACCGACAGCACATACAGCCGGTCCGGATTTTCGGCCTTCACCATGTTCAACTGCTCGCGGATCGACGGCCAGCGGCGCGAGGACGCCGTCATGCTGAAGAACCCCAGCACCGAGGCATAGCCGCCGTCGCGCACCATCGATTCGGTAAAAGTCTTCACCAGGGTCACGTCGTTCGACACCTGTGCGGTCGCGTCCACCGGGTTGCGCGGAGCGCAGAACGGCACCAGCGTGCGCAGGCGTTGTTGCGCCTCCAACGGCATTTCCGGCATCGCGAGGCCCACGCTTTCCGCCACGTCGCTGATCAGCACGCCCGCGCCGCCCGAAACCGTGATCACCCCCAGCGTATTGCGCGCCGGATAGATCTTGCGGGTCGCGGTATGCGCGATATCCAGCATTTCCTCCGAATTGCGCGCCCGCACGACGCCGAACTCGGCCATCACGGCTTCCGTCACAGCGTCATCGCCGGCGATCGAGGCGGTGTGTGACTTGGCCGCCTTGGTGCCGAGTTCGGACCGGCCGACCTTCTGCATCACCACCGGCTTTTTCGCCGCCCGAGCGGCCTCCAGCGCGGCGATCAGGCCGGCGGATTCGCGGATGCCCTCGGCATAGACCGCGATCACATCGACCTCGGGGCTTTCCGCGAGCCAGCCGATGCATTCGCCAACGGTGACGTCGCCTTCGTTGCCAGTCATGACGCACAAGGAGGCGCCGATGCCGCGGTTGCGCGCCAGCGTGTACAGGTGTGTGCCATAGGCGCCGGACTGGCTGGCAATGCCGATGCGCCCCGGCACCGGCCAGCCGCTGTCGAACGACGAGGAGAATGTCGCATAGTACGACCGGCGCGCATCGAACACGCCCAGACAGTTGGGGCCCAGGATGCGCATGCCGTAGGCGCGCGCGTCGGCGACCATCTTGTCCTGCACGACCGCGCCGGCATCGTCCATTTCGGCAAAGCCGGCGGTGAACATCACCACCGCCTTCACCCCGCGCTTCGCCAGGTCGATCACCGCGGGAGCCGCGACCTCCGACGCCACGGCGACGATCGCCACATCCGGCACCTCCGGCAGGTCGTTGATCGAGGCATAGGCCTTGATCCCCTGCACCTCGGTCCGGTTGGGGTTGATCGGGTACAGCGCGCCCTGAAATCCCTGCGATTTCATGTAGGCGATCGGCCGGCCGCTGATACGGGTTGGATCAGACGACGCGCCCAGCACGGCGACCGAACGCGGGGCCAGCAGCGGGGTGAGGCCGGAAAAACGGGTTGCGGCGGACATGGCGGCGGACAGTTCCCCAGTTTTTGTGACGCGGTCCTTTGGCGGTCCGCGTCTTCGGGGTCAGTCTGCCGCCGCAGCCCTTCCGCTGCAACCCGGCTGTCATGCGTTGTGGCAAGCTCGTGATCTGTCCGGGTTTCGTAGCTCGTGAAGTATCCGGTCATGTGGACCTCCAGGATGGAGGATTTGCCTGGACCGGGCACGCATTCTCGGCGGGATACGCCAGATGCGTTTCACGGACCTCCTCGGCCGCTCGGAGCAGTCTGAGCTGAGCCAGATAGAGGCGGCGGAATGGCTTGGGATCAGCGAACGCACCTTCCGCCGCTGGCGCGACCGCCACCGCGACGCCGGGCTGCCAGGCCTGGACGACCGCCGGCTGGCGCCGTCGCTGCGCCGTGCACCGGTCGCCGAGATCGAGCGGATGCTGGCCTGTATCGCGACATTCTACCGCGGCTTCGCGGTGAAGCACTTCCACTTGCAATTGGGCAAGCGGCACAACGACACGCTGGGCCACACCGTAACCAAGCTGCACCTGCACCGCGCCGGCCGATGGTGGGGATGATGCTGCACCAGGACGCCTCGCCGTATCTGTGGATCCCGGGCGACGCTCGCACGTATGATCTCGTTGTCACAATGGACGACGCAACGAGCGCGCTCTGCTCGATCTTCCTGGTGGATGAGGCGGGAACAGCATCAAGCTTTCAGGGCCTGCGCGAAGTCGTGGCGCGGCATGGGCTGTTCTGCTCACTCTACACCGATCGGGGCAGCCACTACGTCTTCACGCCCGAGGGCGGCGCTATGCGGATGACTTCGTGATCCTGTGCCAGACGGCGGCAGAGGCGGACGCGGTGCTGGTTCGGGTGAAAGCCTGGGTAGAGACCAACGGCCTGATCCTGCCTCCGACCAAGACCTCTGTCGGGGACTACAGGAAACCGAACCAGGGGTTTCAGTTCCTGGGCTGCCGGTTCGAGGCAGACCAGCGACGGGTGCGCCAGAAGAGGCTGGACGCGGTGAAGGATCGGGTGGGGTCGCACAATCCGCAGCCAGGGCAAAAGCCTCCGGCAGATCATTACGGACATCAATCCGGTCCTGCGCGGCTTGTTTGGGTATTTTCAACACGCTCAACCGGCCAGGGGGATGTTCCGGCGGATCGATCAGATGGTCCGGCGCCGGCTGCGTGCCATCCTGTGCAAGCAGGACCACCGGCCCGGCATGGGACGCGCCAAGGCCGATCACCTGAGATGGACCAATGCCTTCTTCGCGAGCCAGGGACTGTTCACATTGGCCACGGCCATGGCGGAAGCGAGACAGTCCCGATGAGGAAACCAGCAACTGGCGAGCCGTGTGCGGGAGAACCGCACGCACGGTTCGGAGGGGGGGGAGGGTGACCTTCCCGACCCCTATCGAAATGACGGCTCTGCTCGGCCGAAATGAGAACTGCTGATGTCGCCCAACCGCGGCTTGACTCCGGTGCCCGGCCGATCGTCATGCGCCGCACACAAACCGGAACAGCCAGGCGAACAGCGGTGGCCGGCGGGTTGCCGACGCGGCCGGCGACCGGGTCTGGTCGATCAGGTGCTCCAGCAATCGCGGCGAAACGCAGATCGGGGGATTGGAGGCTGCGAATGCGCCCAGGTCTTCGGCGGTCCAGGTTTGCCTGCTCATCCGAGGGCTCATGTCTCAACAATGTCTGACCACAGGGCCGAGCAAGACGGGTGCCAACGGATCAGCGCGCCATCACGGGCGGCCCACCGGTCTGGCGGGGCGGATATGTATGAAAACGCGGCATCCGGTGATCGAAAAAACTGCATCGCACGGGAGGTTCTGGTCCCGGCGCAAAACGCACTTATGCTGGCGGCAACCAAATTCGCGGGAAACACCATGACCCCCAACCCTGACACTGCCGCCCTCGCCACCTTGCGCCTGATCGGTCCGGATCCGCTGAACTGGGTCCCCGACTGGCCTGGCATCGACCACAACGTCGTGCTGGTCGGCGGCGGCCAGACCGGCAGCGCGCTCGCCTTTGCGCTCCGGCGTGCCGGGATCGGCAAGGTCACTGTCATTGATGCCGCGCCCGATGAGGATCGCGCCGGCATCTGGCTCACCGCCGCGCGGATGAACCTGCTGCGCACCCCGAAAAGCCTCACCGGTCCCGAGATCGGCCTGCCGGCATTCGGGTTCCAGACCTGGTACGAAGCCCGCCACGGCGTCGAGGCCTATGCGCGGATCGACCGCATTGCCCGCACCGATTGGGCGGCTTACCTGAGCTGGTACCGCCGCTTCCTCAACATCCCGATCCGCTACAACACCAGCCTGACCCGGATCGAGCCCGCCGAAACCGGCTTTCGCCTCCATCTGAACGCGAACGGCACCGCCCGTATCGAGACCGCGCGGAAGCTGGTTCTGTGCACCGGATTCGCCGGCACCGGCAGCCCCGCGATCCCCGCCGCGCTGAGCGACAACCTGCCGGCCACGCTCTATGCCCACACGGAACATGCGATCGACTTCGCGGCCCTGCGCGGGAAGACCGTGGCGGTGATCGGCGCGGCTGCCTCCGCCTTCGATGCCGCGGGCGTTGCGCTGGAGCACGGCGCGCACGCGGTGCACCTGTTCGCCCGCCGGACGGAGATCGCGGCGACCCCGATCACCCGGTCGCGCGGCTATCCCGGGGCTTACGACAACTACCACCAACTGCCCGATGCGGTGCGCTGGCACCAGGCGATCCGTTTCCGGCGTGCCGGATCGACACCGACCACGGATGCGATCCAGCGCGCCGTCCAGTTTCCGAATTTTCGTCTGCATCTGGGCACACAATGGCACGACGTCCGGGTCGAGGACGGCCAGGTGACCGCGGTGGGTGTCGCCGACCGGTTCGACTTCGTGATCGCCGGCACGGGCTATAAAGTGGACCTGGGCGCGCGTCCGGAACTCGTTGACATCGCGCCGCATGTGCTGCTGTGGCGCGACCGCTTTACCCCGCCGCCGGGGGAGGAGGACAGCGAGTTCGGCGCGCATCCCTATCTCGGCTCCGGGCACGAATACCTGGAAAAGACGGTCGGGACAGCGCCCTTCCTGAAGGACATCCACGTGCAGAATCCGGCCGGTTTCGTCAGCTTCGGCCTGCCAATCGGCGACGTGCCCAGCATGAAGCGGGACCTGCCGACGATTGTCGCGCGCATCAGCGCCGACCTGTTCGCCGCCGACCTGCCGGCGCATCGGCAGAGGATGACCGGTCCGGTGCCGCCGGATTTTTCCGAAACTTTATATTCCACCGCGATCCGCTGACGACACGGAACCATGGCGCGGGCCTGCCGGGCGAAGCCACCAGTGGACCTGTCCAGCCCGGCCGCGTATATCACCGCCCATGAACCTCGGCACATGGCTTTTCACTCGCCTGCACGGCCAGCAGGTCGGCACCGACCCGGCGGGCAACAACTACTACACGGAACGCAAGCCGCGTCCTGGCCTGCGGGTGCGGCGCTGGGTGGATTTCGCCGGCCCGCCCGAGGCCAGCGTGGTGCCGCCCGAATGGCATGCCTGGCTGCACTACACCACCGACGCGCCGTTGCCGGACACCGGCCGCAAACCCTGGCAGAAACCGCATTTGGCCAACGCCACCGGCACGCCAGCCGGCTACCGCCCCCCCGGGCACGACTACCAGGGCGGGCAGCGTGCGGCCGCGACGGGCGATTACGAAGCCTGGACTCCGGGCGAGTAGGGTCTGCCGATGGCGCGCCATAATGTTGCCGAGGTGCTGGCCGGCGCGGCCGTACTGGTCGTGGCTGGTGGTTTCCTCGCCTTCGCCGTTGTCCATTCCGGCCGCAGCGCGACAACCGGCTATCAGTTGAAGGCGCAGTTCGACCACATCGACGGATTGTCGGTGGGCAACGATGTCCGGCTGGCCGGGGTAAAAGTCGGCAGCATCATCGATGAGAGGATCGACCCCAAGACCTTCCTGGCGGTGGTCACCCTGACCGTCAGTTCGGCTTTGGAACTGCCGAAGGACACCAGCGCCGAGATCGACAGCGACAGCCTGCTGGGCGGCAAGTACATCTCGCTGTCGCCGGGTGGCGATAACACCATGCTGAAACCGGGCCAGACCATCACCATTACCCAGTCCTCGGTCAGCCTCGAACAGCTTCTTGGGAAGTTCATCTTCAGCGTGACCAGCTTGAACAATCCCGGCAAATCCAGCGATCCGCCCGCTGGGGAGCCGAAGTGATCTCGACCAGACCGCCAAAGCGCGCCGTTTCATGAGCCCGCGGCGATGGACGGTGCTGACGGCGCTGCTCCCTGGCATCGCCGCCGCACAGCCAATCACCGCGACTCCGCTGGCGCCGCCGCCCGCGGCCGTGCCGCAACAGCCGCTCTCGCCGGCGCAGACCGTGCCGGCGCAACCCGCGCCCCCCGCTGTCACAGCGACGCCGTCCGCGCCGCCCGCAACCGAGATGCCGCCCTGGCCGAATGTCTGGCAGCCGCGCGGGTCCGTGGTGCTTCACATGCTGGACAAGATCAATGCGCAGACCGCCACGGCCACAGTGAAAGTGGGCGAGTCCGTCCCATTCGGCTCCCTGACCATTGCCGTGCGGGCCTGCGATGTCCACCCCTCCGACCAGCCGGCCGACGCCACGGCGTTTCTGGTGATCACCGACAGTCACCCGGAGGCGCCCGGTTTCACCGGATGGATGCTCCGATCGGATCCGTCGCTATCGATGCTGGAACACCCGCTCTATGATGTGCGCGTCGCCGGGTGTGGCGGCTGACCATGACCGGCCTGCCGCCCTTTGGCCGGACCGCGCTGCTGCTGGACCTCGACGGCACCTTGCTGGATTTCGCCCCGACCCCCGAGTCCGTCCTGGTCCCGGACGGCTTGCGCGAGACTTTGCGCACATTGCGAGACCGGCTGGATGGCGCGCTGGCGGTCGTGACCGGACGGCCGATCGAGACCATCGACCGGCTGTTAGGCGATGCCCCCCATGCCGTCGCCGGCGAGCATGGTGGTGTGGTGCGTCACGCGCCGAACGCCCTTGCGGAGCGCCCCGACCTGCCCTCGCCCCCGGCCGCGTGGCTGGATGAGGCGGAGCGGCAGGTGGCGGCATTCCCCGGCGCCTTGCTGGAACGCAAGGCGCGCGGCTTTGCGCTGCACTATCGCGCGGTGCCTGCCGCCCGGCCGGTGTTTCAGGCAGCCCTGTTGGCGATGATTGGGGACGCCGGCCTCTTTGAATTGATGCAGGGGCACCTGCTATGGGAAGTGCGGCCGCGCGGGGCCGACAAGGGATGTGCGGTCACCAGCCTGATGCGCCGGCCACCCTTCGCCGGACGCCTGCCGCTGTTCATAGGCGACGACATCACCGATGAGGACGGCATGCGGGTCGCGGCGACCTTAGGGGGCGGTGGGCTGCGGGTGGACGCGGCCTTCGGTACGCCGTCCGGGGTGCGCGCATGGCTGCGCGAGGCCGCCGACCAGGGCGACTGGCCGGTTTTACCGGGAGGAAGAAACTATGCGGCTGACTGATTTTTCCGTCATCTCCCTCGATTGCTACGGCACCTTGATCGACTGGGAGAGCGGGCTTTTCGCCGCGCT
>Ga0302319_10025859_pt1 | contig 10365 bp, 5 predicted proteins | sample Bog_T0_2_FD_203319 | JGI IMG/M metagenome (GOLD analysis project Ga0302319, IMG submission 203319) | Peat permafrost microbial communities from Stordalen Mire near Abisko, Sweden - Bog_T0_2 | ecosystem: Environmental > Terrestrial > Soil > Wetlands > Peat | place: Sweden: Abisko, Stordalen Mire...
GCGCGGCATTCTCTGTGCGCTCTGGGGGATCCGGTTGCCTTACATACCCACGGAGAAAATGGGTGACCGCCAGGACTGCTGGGGGCTGGCGATGCCGAACCTGATCGCAGCCGCGGCATGTATGGTCGCCATTGCTTATGGACTGTCCAGGGATTGGAGCCCGTATAATTTCTGCATGGCCGGGTTTGCCGTCTGGGGTGCGTCGCAGTTATTGCTCGTGGCGGCAATCGGACAGCAGCGGACCCTGGAGAAAATGCGGGAAACGCTGGCGCGGATCCCGGCTTTTCTCCCCGTGGTGAAGAGATTGAGGAAGATCCTGATTGCAGGGCATGCGAGGTTTGTCTGGTTACTGCGGGAGGAGGGGGCATTGGTGGCGTTGCCGGTCATTGCCTTTGCACTCTATGTCAACCTACGGGCGCCCAACCGATTTCATGATGACACATCGACAGCACGTAGGGATCCCGGCGGGTTCTACGTGGGGGTTCACCTGCAATGGGCCGATGGATCGCCATTTCCTGCTTCCTTCGAGAAGCGAAGCAGCGAGCTCGGAACACATCTGCGACTTTTTCCGGTCGATCAGCAATGGGCGCCGGGAAGTGAAGGGCAATTCCCGGCCGGCGTAATGCGCGAGGCGCGCCGGCACGGAGCGGTGCCCTTGATCACGTGGCTGCCCGCGGGCAGTACATTCCCACAGCTTCGCAATGATCCTGAACTCAGCAAGGATCGGGGACTCTGCAAAGGTATTCTAAATGGGGAATTCGACGGGTATCTGACCAGTTACATTAAAAAGGTGAGGGATTACGGCGACCCCGTGCTGATCCGATTCGCCCCGAAGCCGGATAACCCCTTGATGCCGTGGTCGGCGGCTTACGGCAATTCGCCCGCCGAGTACGTCAAGGCATGGATTTATGTGAATGCGTTCTTTAGCAAACTGGGTGTAACCAATGTGGGATGGGTGTGGACCGCAACGTCACCAAAATCATTTTCGGCGTGGTATCCCGGAGACAGTTATGTCGATTGGATTGGCCTCGCGGGCGCGCCCAGAAATATGGAGTTCGCGGATTTCTACGGGTCGTACCGGGAAGCTATCGCGCAGCATGGGATGCCGGTGATGCTCGCAGATTTCGACTCGGCCGATCCGGGGTGGACGTCGCGGGCGCTGGCATTTATCTCGCAGGCGGCGCCGGACATTCATGGGTTGGTGCTGTCCGATCCGCCGGCGAGCGGGGAGGGGACACTATCCGCTGGGCTTGCGCCGGCGATTTTCCATTCGGCGCCTCCGGCGCCCATTGAATCTGAGACTACATCCTGGCACGAGCAGGAGCGTCCAGTGTATCATTCTCCGTTTATCGCGGGGGATCCGGGTCACTTCGCACTCACGATGAATGGCCAGCCCTTCTATGTCCGTGGGATTGCCTATAACCCCGGTCACGACTGGCGCGATGGCGATCTGCCGCTGACTCGCCGGGAATTGGAAAGTGATTTTGCTTCGATTCAGCGACTCGGGGCGAACACGATTCGCCGATATGGGGGCGGATGGTATGACCGAAATCTGCTGGCGGTGGCCGAGGAGAAGAAATTGCGGGTGTTATACGGATTCTGGTTTGAACCCGATGTCGATTACGCGAGCGACAGAAAACAACGGGCGCTGTATGAGGCGGAAGTGGAGAATGGCGTACGCCAATGGAAGGATCAGCCGGGGATTCTTGCCTGGTCGCTGGGGAATGAGGTCTGGGGTCTCCTGAAGCTGCATTATGCGCAGCCCTATCTTACTGAGATACGTCATGCGGAGGTGGATTTCGTCGAGCACCTGGCGGAGCGCATCCATGAGATCGATCCCGCGCATCCGGTTTTTACTGCTAATCAGCATGATTCGGAACTGCCGGGCGCGCTGGACGATTATTCAAGGGGGGCGCCTTCGCTCGACTTTACGTCCATCAATTCCTATTATGATCAGCTTATTACCACATTGCGCGATACCGCGGTTGCTTTTGATCCGAACCGACCCTATTTGATCTCGGAGTTCGGCCCGGATGGTTACTGGGATAAGTATCTGACAAAGTATGACACGGAAGGCGCGATCCTCGAGCCGCCGACGGATCAAAAGATGATTTCCTATGCGCGGGACTGGTCGATTTACACCGAGGGCAATCGTGGCGCGGACATCGGCGGCGTGGCCTATTGCTGGCGGGACCGCCTGGAGAAGACGACCACATGGTTCGGGCTCCACGACGTGGCCGGATTGCCGAAGCCTTCCTTTTTTACGCTGGAGAAATTGTGGACTGGAAGCACGGAGGAGACGCCGCGATGCATCACGCGCCTGGTTTGTTCCGCGGCGGCCGTCGCACCGGGGGCGACGGTGCATGCGAGCGTGGAGACAACCGGCGCACCAGGCGAGGCGTTGCGTTACCGCTGGCAACTTGCATCGAATGACTTCGATCTGGATTTGGGCCGGCTTCATGCGTCGGGTGAAGGCTCGGCGGTCGATGTCACGGTCCCGGCTACGCCGGGTTCCTACCGGCTTTACGTGAATGTCAGCGATGGCCACGCAGCCGATGAAGCGAATCTGCCGATTACTGTCGAGGACGCGCCATCCGCGCAAGTATCCGCGCGATGAGATTGCGTTGGCTGGCCGGAATCAGCGCATGCATGCTACTGGCCGGGAACGGAATTGCCGAGCCCGCGAGTTCGCCGCAGCCTGGGGCTTCGGTAGTGCTCGATCAGGCTGTTGCGTCAGTGTATTTGTCTGGTAACCACGACCAATTCGCGCAGGCCGCTGCGATGCTGGAAACTTACATGGCGACCCATCCTGCCGATCTCGCGAAGCGGAAAATACTGGGCTTTACCTATCTCGATAAGTTGCATAATCCGGCAAAGGCGCTGCCGCATCTGAGGGCGGTTGTGGATGCTTTGCCGAACGATGAGAAATGGCTGCAGCTTTACGCCCGCGCGCTTGACGAAACCGGCGATCATCAACAGGCGGCAGATGTTTTCGCAAAATGCGCCGGCCTTGGCGCCAGTGACGCGTGGGTGCGTTATCAATGGGGGGAGTCTCTCGCGAAGCTGAACCGGCATTCCGATGCCGCCGTTGCCTATGCCAGCGCGGTCGCGATTGATCAAAAGAGCGCATATTTGCGTGTCGCACTGGCTGGGGAACTGGTGGCGCTGGGCAGGATCAAGGAGGCACTGGATGCCATTGCGCCAGTGAGGCAGGATCCTGGTGCAAAGGGGATTCTTGCGCTCACCGTCCCCGGTGCGCCGAAGCCGCAATCACCGCTTGAGCGGGCAGTTGCGGCGGCCTATCAATCAAAGGATCGGGCAAAATTTCTCTACGCGGCGAAGTTGCTCGAAGTCCAATTGCGGACGCACCCGGATGATCTCGCGGATCGGAAGACGCTTGCGTTTACCTATCTGGACAAACTTGGCGATCCCCGCGCGGCGCTGCCGCATTTGCAACGGGTGGTGGAAGCCCTGCCCCGTGATGACGGATGGCGGGAATACCTGGCAAAAGCGTACGATGCCACCGGCGATTTCCATGGGGCCGCAATGGAATATCAGCGCGCGGCGGAACTCGCGCCCCACGATTGGTGGGCTTGTTACGAACTCGGCGCCGAGTTGAACAAGAGCAGGCAGTCCGCGCAGGCCGAAGCCGCTTTTCGCGAGGGCCTGGCACGGGACCCGAAGAATGAAATGATCCGGATGGAACTTGGGCATTTGCTGCTGGCACGCGGGCATTATCCCGTGGCGCGGGCTTTTGCCGCGGGGGTGGCGCGGGACGATCCGCGGAACGCGGATGCGGACGCATTCCTCGGGGATATGGACAGGATCGATTTCCACTTTTCCGCAGCCCGAGCCGAGTATCAGCTGGCATTGAAAAACCAGGGAGATTTTGCCGTCGCGCAACAAGGTCTTGCGACCCTGGCGCTGGATGAGCGGATGCAGCTAAAGGTCAGTTATTACTGGTTCCAGGATACATCCGATTTACGGCAAAGCGGGATATTCACCTATTTCACACCGATCGTCGATGGTCCGCTGGAGCTTTCCGTTTTTGCGAACGAGCTTTTCTTCAAGCGGATGACAAACACCTTCGTGGTGGATGGAGTGACCTATGGGACGCCTCCAAGCGCCACACTGGATCGGAACGAGAATGGATTGAATGTGCTTTGGCGGACCAATCATTGGCTGCAAATAGGCACCGGCTTCAGCGATTTCACGGTGCAGGCGCAGAATACGAAGTTTGGTGGCAGTGCCGCCATTTACGCCTCCCCTGCCGCGGCTTGGAACGCCTCAGTTTCCTACCGGTTGGATGCCCCGGTCAATGATAGTTACATCACTGCCAGCGACGGATACACCCAGGACGTTGCGGCAGGCAGCGTCGATTTCCGTTTCACACGTTCATTAAGCGCCGATTTAACGGGCGATATTGCGGATTACTCCGATCACAATACCCGGCGTGACGGGCTGGCTTCCCTAGCCTATACCGTGCTGCCAAATGCGTGGCTTACGGCAAGGCTGGAAGGGGTCTGGCTCGACTTTGCCCATGGCACATCGAATTATCCATCCCCAGGAAACTCGACTCTGTTTCGCCCGGTTCTGGAAACGGCTCCGCAATTAACGAAGTGGCTGTCGCTCGACGTGCGCGGCGAGCTCCCCTATGTCGTGCAGGACAGTGGATGGGGGACGGACATCGTCGCGGGTTTCCATATTCTGGACGGCGATTGGTTCGACCTCAGTTTCTACTACCTGCGGTACATTGTTCCCGATTTTCAGACGAACTACACCGGCAGCGGATTCAAAGTGGAATTCGCGTCGAAGTTTTAAATTCCCGGCTGCGGTAACGGGAGAGTGGATGATTGCAAGCCATCGGAATCCGCCCGCACGGCGATGCTTCCGGTTCCACTCGGGCTGGCCTTGAGGATTGCAAGGCACTTACCATTGTACGCGTGGCGATCGGGGCTCTGGAATGCAGTATGGTTGGTTGCGTCCCCGTTGTCCGTGGCGACAAGCTGCGCGGGGCCGGTTACGCTGAAATGGAGCGGGCTGGCGGCTTGGGGCGCTGGGTTGCCTTTGTTGTCGGTGATCGTTGCATCGACGTAAATAAGGCCGCCGCCGCCGGGCATGACTGGTTCTTCGCGGAGAATGATTTTCGCGGCCGGTCCCGCGGTTGTTTCGGAATCTTCGGCCCACTGGACTCCGTTCTTGTAGGCGATGACCTTCAACTCGCCCGGCTCGTACTTCACATCGTCCCAGCGGATACGGTACTCGCCCGGTGCCTTCCGTTTGCGGCCGAGTGAAATGCCGTTGAGGAAGAGTTCCGCCTCATCGCCCGAGGTATAGACATGCACGGGAGTGACCTGGCCCTCGCGGCCGGGCCAGGTCCAGTGGGGCAGGATGTGAGCCATGGGCAGGTCCGGGCGCCAATGGGATTGGTAAAGATAGAAGCGATCCTTCGGGAATCCAGCGAGATCGAAGATGCCGAAGTAAGACGAACGCGAGGGCACTGTGCCGCGGGGCGCTCCTTTGTATCTGTCATCAAATGGCGTCGGCTCGCCAAGATAGTCAAAGCCGGTCCAGACAAATTCACCCGCAACATAGGGGGCTTTGTCCTCGCCCCTGAACTCGCGTTCGGTTCCCGTGGCCCAATTGTCATAGGAGAAATCATAGGAACTTACCTGGAAGTTTGCCTGTCCACCCCTCCGGTCTTCCGTTACCGGGAAGAAGTATTCTCCGCGCGAGTTATAACCCGAGGAAGTTTCGCTCCCAATCAAGGGCTGGGTGGGATTGGCCGCGTGGAATTTGGGATACTCCTCCGGTTTGTAATTGTATCCGAAAACATCGACGCCCTGGCGAAACGCATTGTAGCCGCTGGCAATGGAATTGCATGCCGAGGTGGTGGGGCGTGTGGCATCCTCCTGGTGCACGAGGCCGGTCAGCTTCGCCGCCAGTGCCGGTCCCTTGGGTTTGCCCTGGTCGGGAATCTCATTGCCGATGCTCCAGAGGATGACGCTTGGGTGGTTGCGGTCCCGGCGCACGAGCGCGCGAATGTCCTTTTCCGCCCAGTCGTCGAAGAGCAGATGATAATCGTTCCGTGTCTTGCCGGTTTCCCAGCAGTCGAAGGATTCGTCCATGACCAGGATGCCCATCCGGTCGCACAGTTCAAGAAACTCGGGCGCCGGGGGATTGTGGGAGGTTCGGAACGCGTTGCAACCGGCCTCCTTGAGCAGGGTGAACTGGCGTTCCAGCGCCTGGAGGTTCAAGGCGGTGCCGAGCGCCCCGAGATCGTGATGGCCGCAGACGCCATGGATCTGGACACGCTTCCCGTTGAGCAGGAAACCGTTGTCCGCCGAGAATTGACTGGTCCGTATGCCGAAGACGGTCTCGTATCGATCCACGGGCTGGCCATTCACCAGCACGGTAGTGACGGCGGCGTAGCGATTGGGATGGTCCAAGTCCCATAGGCTCGGGCTGGACACGGTCGCGCTGGTTTCGACCGACTTCTGGAGCCCGGCAGGGACCGTTACTTGCACCGCCGGCATGCTTGCGACCGGTGCGCCCGTCGCGTGCCCATCGGAACCGCACGCGAAGATCTCCGTCTTCACCTCGGCGTCCCGCTGGCCGCCGTTGTTTTCCAGGATTGTGGTGAGTTTCAGGGTCGCTGACTGGGCGTTGACCTCCGGTGTGGTCATCTGCGTGCCCCAGTGCGCCACGTGGAGGCTGGATGTCTCCACAAGCCAGACATGCCGATAGATGCCGCTCCCGGGATACCATCGCGAGGAGTCCGGAGGGTTATCGAGCCGGACAGCCAGGACGTTTTTGCCATCCGGAGCGAGATAGGGGGTCAGATCGAGCCGGAAAGATGCGTAACCGTAAGGCCACCCCCCCACGAATCGGCCATTGCACCAGACAGTCGCATAGGCCATAGCCCCATCGAAATCGATATAGATCCGCCGGCCGCTACCGGCTATGGATGGCAGTGTCTCAAAATGCTTGCGATACCAGCCCACGCCCGCCCAGGGGAGCTTTCCCGTCGCGCCGGGTAGCTTCTGGTCAAAGGCCCCCTCGATTCCCCAATCGTGGGGAACATCCAGTTTCCGCCATCCGCTGTCGTCAAAATCCGATTGCACGTAAGGCACATCCGTCCCGATCTGCCTCGGCGTCGGTATCGAGGCGCTGCCGCTGAGAAAAGCCGCGCTCGAGGCGATGACCGCATCCTTGATCCGGGCGTAACTGAGGCTATCGCCGACCCCCGCCGGGTCGCCCTTCTGGAACCGCCAATCGGCGTCGAATGAAGTCCTGCTGCGGATCGGCGCCTGGTCGTCTCCGCGGGCGCGGCCAGACAGCCCCACGACAAGGGCGAGCAAAATGAGGAAATCGAGGAGATGGGGAGTGATCAGGCGATTCATGGCATCCGTGGGATTAAAAGGGGATGCCGACCATCGGGTGGACCATGGCGCGTTGACGGTCAAGCCGAAAGCCTGTTAAGTTACGGCACGGAAACGCCCTCGCAAACCATACAGCCCCTGATCACCACGCTGGGACGGAAACTGAAGCTCCTTCAGGCCCACGACCCGCTGAAACAATGGTGGTCCCTCGACGAAATGCGCTTCTGCGCAAAGTGCAATCACCTGTTCCTCGGGCGCGACATCCGGTTCTTCGAGGACGACCGGCAGGTGGTCCACTTTCGCTGCCCCTCATTCCAATGCGATGGGGGCTTCCACGATTGGGAATACCCCGAATTGCACCTGTGAGCCAATCCGAGTCCGCGGCGCACCGAGATCTGAAACGCCTGGCCCTCATCTGGGCGCAGGCGAACGGGTATCGGATCGCCGCCGCAGAGGTCTCGCTCCCGAACTACCGCTTCCGGCTCGATGCCGCCGCCTACCGCCCGGTGCGTGGGGCGATCGGCATCACCGCCGTCTTCGAGTGCAAGGCCTCCAAGCCAGACTTCCTGCGGGACGCCCGGTCGATCCAGGTGACGGCGGACCGGCTGAAAATTCTCCACGCCCGCCGCTCCCGCATCGAGGAGGAACTCCTCCTCCACTACCCCTCCATTCGCTGCGGCGATTCCCTGTTCCAAGAGTACCAGAGTCTCGACTTCGAACGCCCGGGAAATGAACGGTATCAACGCATCCTACAGGACATCCAGCGCCTGGCCACCGGCCTCCACGCCAACACCAAGTTCGACCGGCTCGTAAAGTGGGGAGCGGCCAACTTGTTCTGGGTCGTCGCCGATCCCGACATGATCGCCGAGCATGAAATGCCCGCCGGTTGGGGATTGCTGCTCCGAGAGGGAAGCGGGCTGCGGGTGGCCGCAAAGCCGACCCTGCACGAAGTCCCGGAGCCGGAGCGTCTTGCGTTGTTTCACCGGATCGCCCTCGCTGCGAGCCGGGCCGTGAACCGGGAGCACGGCATCGCCTTCGCAGATATACGGGGGATGGGATAGCCCGCCGGGCTGCTGTCTGGAAGCGCTTTTGCCGACGGAAAGTTTTGCAATACGGAACACAATTGGGAAGGGAATGGCACTGTTCCGGCTTCCAAGAATGAGACCCATTCATGGCCGCCTCAGCCTCATCCTGTTCTCCTCCCGAAGTAGCTGCTCAAAAGTTAGCAGAATGCGGGCCGATGCAGGAGACAGAAACGCGGGGACCGGCCGCGCCGAAGCGGCGCGAAGAGCGGAAAGTATTGATCCTTGACGACGACCCGGACCTGCTTGAAGTGTACAAAAAGATGATTAGCAGGCTCCCGAGCCGCCCGCAGGTGCGGCTGGCGGACAATGCAACCCTGGCCCTGGCGCTGCTGGAGGCCGAGCCGTTTGACCTTTTCATCACGGATCTGCGGATGCCGAAAATTGACGGCTTCCAGGTCTTGCTCAGTGCGCGGCGGCGCTTGCCGGACTTGAAGACCGTCGCCATGACAGGCGCGGCAAACGACCAATACCGGGCGCGGGCGTATGAATCGGGTATCGATCTGTTCATGGAAAAACCGACGACGCCGGCGGAGATTCGGATCTTCAGCGAATGCATCGAGTCGCTACTGCTGAAGGGAGAAAAAGAGGTGGGATTCCGCGGCATCCAGAGCAAGAGTCTGATGGATCTGGTGCAGATCGAGTGTCTGTCCCAGAATTCGAGCACGTTGAAGATCACCAGCGGTTCGCTCGAGGGCCGGGTGTGGATCGTGAATGGCAATGTCATTGACGCGGAGGCCCAGGGGATGCGGGGCGAGGAAGCCTTCCGGTACATCTTCGGGTGGAAATCGGGGAACTTTGAGTCCATGCCTGGCGATCCCGAGAGGGAGCAGACGATCTTTACCTCCTACGGGAGTCTGCTGCTCGACAGCGCGCAAACGCTGGATGAAGCGACAGCGGGCGAGGACCAGAAGTCGCCCGGGAGAGAATGGGAGTTCAAGCAGCTTGCCACCGTACGCGGGGTGCAGTCGCTGCTATTAATCCATGAGGATGGAGAGTGCGATTTGTGGGGCTTTGAAAACGCGGAGGGATTCGCGGCGTGGACGCACCGGGTATTGAGGGATTTTCATGGCGTGGGCGAAATGATGAAGACGGGCCCCTTGAGCGCGGTGCTGGCTGCGGGACGGGTGCGTGGCCTGGTTTTGCTATCGGAGAGAGGCCGCCAATTGATGGCCGGCATGGACCGGAAGATGACCGTGAAATTTATCCGCAGCTCGGGCAGGGAATTGGCAAAGCTCCTGGGCAGGGATATGCTGGCGGCGGGAAATGAGGTCGCGAACACTCCGGAGGCTTCCCCCAAACCGCTTGAGCCGGCCCACCGTGCCTGTGGGAGCTTTACGATATCGAACACAGGCAAAGTCAACGTCTCGACGCTGCCGGCCAGTTTTCCGCGGGTAGTGCTGGAGGTGATAGGGAAGGTGGTTCTCTCCGCGTTATCCACGGCGCGGGAACTGGATAGCCCGTTGACGGAGCTGGCGGCGGATTTTCCCGGGCTGGAAGTGCGAGCGCGGGATGCGGACGGGGGCGCGATCATTTTCATCACGCCGCAGGAGTTTTAGAGCGATTCAACTAATACTGTAGCCGTACTGGATGAGACGTCCCTTCAGGACTTGTACCGAAAACGGCTGATACCTAGGGCGCTGCCCTAGGCTGGAAATGAGACGGGCCTTCGGCCCTGGGATTGCTTCAGCTATTCATGGTCCGGACAGCGCTTCGAAGCCCGAGATGACATCGAACAATTCTTCGTCGATGGAACTCTGGCGCAGTCGATTGAAATTGCGCGTCAGCGTTACCAGCAGGTCGTCTATGTTTTTCTCTGCACGCTGCATGGCCACGAGCCGGCTGCTGTTTTCGCTGGCCAGCGATTCGGCGCAAATCCGGAATAAGGAAACGAAAAGATA
>Ga0302319_10025861_pt1 | contig 10365 bp, 8 predicted proteins | sample Bog_T0_2_FD_203319 | JGI IMG/M metagenome (GOLD analysis project Ga0302319, IMG submission 203319) | Peat permafrost microbial communities from Stordalen Mire near Abisko, Sweden - Bog_T0_2 | ecosystem: Environmental > Terrestrial > Soil > Wetlands > Peat | place: Sweden: Abisko, Stordalen Mire...
CGTTGGCTTCGTCGCCGTTTGCATCCTCAGCGGGCTGCACAACACGATCTGGATCATCGCTCACGGCGCTCCGCTTTGGAAACCTGCGTGGCTTCCGGAGATTGCCTTCCCCTGGCGCATCGCATTCGGGAGTGTCATCACATTTTCCATCGCGATCCTCTTTCCGACATCGCGCGCACAGCAGGAAATCGCGCGCGCACATGTTGAAAAAGGAGCCTGATTTCTCCCGGCTCGCGGGGATATGCGACGGTCCCAATCACCGGGCGTGCCAAGCGCGTCTTTTTTGTTTCGGCGCGTCATTTTCCTTGTACGCCAAAGACCCGGATTTTACCCTCCACCCCGCTCCGGGCGGATGAGCAAGGAGTGTGTGAATAACTTGTGAATAATACCCAGCAATTTCTCAGTGGTTTCCGGTGCCAGCGGCGAAGCGGATTCTCACGTACGCAAAATCACGGGGTCTCGTATTCATCGGTGTTCCACGTCGATGCGATTCATAACTTGCTCATTTCCAGCGAATTAAATTTCTATGTTTTTTGCCGGAAATTCATTCCCTCATCCGGCCTCTCTCTGGCGCGGTCGAAAAAGCGCCTCAATTGCACCATTCCGAATGTGACGATCCGGTGCCTTTCGCCTCGTGGATAAATCCTATGCAAACCCAGTTCCCTCAGAATTTTCAGGCCAACTTTCACGTCATCTGGCAGACCGTCGCCGAGCACATCGCGGCGCAGGTTTCCAAAGACACTTATCAGCGCTGGTTCAAGGATATCGCGCTGACATCGGCCAATGAAAACGACATTACGCTGAGTGTCCCGAACAACATCTACCAACTCTGGATCGAGTCCAATTATATGCCGCTACTCGAATCGTCGATTGCCTCGGTGCTCGGCGGGCATCGCACCATCCATTTCGCCACAGCCATCGCGGCGCCGAAACCCAACACCCATGCCCCGGAGGCGGAGGAGACGGCCGGAGAGGGACTGGAAGTTGACGCTCCGCCCTCGCGTCTGCACAAGACCGCCGAGCCGAAGACCGTTGAACCCAAGGCTGCCGAACCCAAAGGCCGCGGGCATGCACGCGAGACCAATACCGCAGCGGAGAGAGCCGCCGCCAGCGGGATGAATCCGCGGAACACGTTTGCGACCTTCGTGGTCGGCGCGAACAACCAGTTTGCCCACGCCGCCTCGCTGGCCGTCTCGCAAGCGCCGGCCCGCACGTACAATCCGTTGTTCATCTACGGCGGGGTGGGGCTTGGCAAGACGCATCTGATGCAGGCCATCGGCCAGCACGTCGCCGAACGCACCCCGGCGGTAAAGGTCATGTATCTGTCGTCGGAGAAATTCACCAACGAGTTTATCGACGCCATTCAGAACAACTCGCTGGTCAAATTCCGCAAGCGTTACCGCCAGGCCGATCTGCTGCTCATCGATGACATCCAGTTTTTCTCCGGCAAGGAGCGCTCGCAGGAGGAATTCTTCCACACATTCAACACACTCTTCGACGGCCACAAACAGATCGTCCTCTCCAGCGATCGTCCTCCGGCGGAAATCGCCAACCTCGAGCAGCGACTGGTCTCCCGTTTCGAGTGGGGCCTCACCGCCGAACTTCAGCCGCCGGACATCGAGACGCGCCTCGCCATTCTTCGCAAGAAAGCCGAGTCGCTCACCATCAAGCTCGAATCGAACATCCTGGAGTTCATAGCGCAGCGAATCCGCACCAACGTGCGCCGGCTCGAGGGCGCGCTGATGCGCGTGGCCTCGTTCGCGTCGCTGAGCGAGACAACGGTCGGCATCGGCACCGTCGAGCATTTGCTCAAGGACATCCTTCACGAGGAAAGCAAGCGGACCGTGACCATCGACCTCATCCAGCGGAAGGTGGCCGAGCACTTCGACGTGCGCGTGGCCGATATGACCAGCAAGCGCCGCCCGCAGAACATCGCCTTCCCACGCCAGATCGCCATGTACCTCGCGCGGGAACTCACCAAGTCATCGCTGGCCGAGATCGGCGAAGCCTTCGGCGGACGCGACCACGGCACCGTGCTGCATGCGCACCGGCTGGTCCAGGAGCGGATGCGGACCGAGGAGAAGATAAGGCAAACGGTTTCGTTTTTGGATTCGCACCTGAATCGGTGAGCGGAAAAGTGGACTTGGTGGACGGCATGGACGAGGTGGACGCCAAAATCGCATCCCGTCCGAACCTTCCACTCCACGCGCGCATCGCGTGCCTGACTCTTTTCGAATTTCCCCTTTTCCTCTCATTGACATGAGAGGACAATCGGCCATCATGCGGCTTTCCCCTCCAAGCCTGATTCCATGAAGCTAAGCGTAAGCAAAGAAAAGCTCCTCGAAGGACTGCAAACCGTTCAAAATGTGGTCAGCACCCGGACCACGCTGCCAATCCTCTCGAATGTTTTGCTCGAAGCGGCAGACGGCCAGCTTCGCCTCACGACCACCGACCTCGACGTCGGCGTGCGCGGCAGCATCGAGGCAGTCATTGAAAAACCGGGCGCGGCCACGCTTCCCGCGCGGAGGCTCTTCTCGATCATCCACGCGCTGCCATCGGCGGAGATCCTTCTCGAGGTCGATTCCAAGAGCGTCGCATCGATCCGCTGCGGCCCGAGCTTCTTTAAAATCCTCGGGCTGCCGCAGGAGGAATTTCCGCCGCTGCCCAAATTCGAAGGGGCAAAGACTTTCACGTTGCGCCAGAAAGACCTCAAGGACGGGCTTCGTAAGACCGCCTACGCCATCTCGACCGACGAGACGCGCTACGTTCTCAACGGCATCCTCCTTTCCTTCAAGGACAACAAGCTGACGCTGGTGGCCACCGATGGCCGGCGGCTGGCTCTGGTGGACATCGAGCTCGAATTTCCGCGCAGCCACGAGGTGGACATCATCCTGCCCACCAAGGCCGTCACGGAACTGGCCCGGCTGGTGTCCGAGGAAGGCGACGTGAAGATGAGCGTCTCGGAAAACCAGGTCGCCTTCGAAGTGGACGGGACGTTCCTGGTGTCAAAACTGATCGAAGGCAATTACCCGAACTATCGCCAGGTCATCCCCCCCGAGGCCAAGGAGCGGATCACTCTCGAACGCGAAAGCTTCCTGAACACCGTCCATCGAGTGTCGCTGCTTTCGAGCGAGAAATCGAACTCGGTCAAACTCGTGTTCTCGAAGAACAACATCGACATCATGGCCAATACTCCTGAAGTGGGCGAGGCGCGCGAGTCGCTCCCCGTCAATTACAAGGGCCGCGAATTTTCGATCGCCTTCAACCCCGAGTTCCTCATGGCTCCGCTTCGCAACCTGCCGACCGAGGAAGTCTTCCTCGATTTGATCGACGAAATGAGCCCCGGCGTCATCAAGGTCCAGAGCCCGTTCCTTTACGTGCTGATGCCGATGCGGATATCGTAGACTTTCGCATTGCGAAATCTCCGCGGCTCACTATCTTTCCACCCCCGCACGCTCTCGTGGCGGAACTGGCAGACGCGTACGGCTCAGGACCGTATGGGGTAACCCGTGGAGGTTCAAATCCTCTCGAGAGCACTAATTTTCCGGAGCCGTTGGATGTGGAGTCGGAGGGGTTTCTTCATAGGCCGATAGGTCCCATAGGTCGTATAGGGCCTACGCTGCGAAACGCGCATTCCGGCGGATAATATATGGCAGCACCCCCGGGTTTTCGCTTAGCCTGCCTAGGGGAAAACACGAACAAGTTATTATCATTTGACGGTCCTTTTTTGCCACGGTTCAATTGGCTGACGCCCCCCAAAAGAATGACCTGGCTATCCTTCCTACAGAGCTTTCTTGTCGCCCTCTCGGTTCTCACCGCGATTGGTCTCGCTTTCCTGATTCGCGTAATCTGGCCGCGCAAGTAGACTTTACCGCTCTGCAAGAACCCAAGTTCGTCCACTCCCTCTTCTCGTCCATCGCCGGACGGTATGACCTCGCCAATCATCTGCTCTCCGGCGGCCTCGATTTCCTCTGGCGCCGCCGCGCGACCGCCGTTGCCGCATCGTGGCATCCCTCGAGCCTTCTGGACCTGGCAACCGGCAGCGGCGACCTCGCACTGGCCATCGAGCGGGCCTGCCCGGCGTGCCAGGTGACCGGCGCGGATTTTTGCGAGCCTATGCTCGAGCGTGCCCGCGCAAAGGGCCTCCGCCGCACCATCGTCGCAGATGCCCTGCGGCTTCCGTTTCCGGATTGCTCGTACGATGCCGTGACCGTCGCCTTCGGCCTGCGCAACATGGAATCGTGGCCGGGCGCGTTGCGCGAAATAGCCCGTGTCTTGAACCCCGGGGGACGGCTGCTCGTGCTCGATTTTTCGCTCCCTGGACGGCCTCTGCGCGGGCCCTACCGTTTCTACCTGCACCGCATCCTGCCTCTCATCGCGGGCGTAGTGACGCGGGAAAAAACCGCTTACCAGTACCTCGGCAAGTCCATCGAGCGATTTCCCGCCGGGAGAGCGATGATTGCGCTGATCGAGGAATGCGGGTTCCGAGGCGCCGCGTGCGAGCCGCTCACCGGTGGGATCGTTTCGCTTTACACGGCATCGAAGGATGCACCGGTTACAGGCGCCCCCGGTGCTGGAGCAAGCCGGCGAGAAGGATGAGGCCGTTGTAGACCATGTGGACGCAGATCGGGGTGACGATCCAGCCCGTGATCTCGAAGCCGAGCGCCGCGAGCGCGCCCATGACGAATACGGGCAGGACGGAAACCGGAGGATGGCAAATGGCGAAAATGGCGGCACTGCCGGCGATCGACCAGCCGGCGGGGAGGGAGCGCCTCAAGCCTCGAAACACCAGGCCGCGGAAGATGAATTCCTCGAACAGGGGCGCGGCGATCACGGCCAGGAGAACGAGTAACCAGCCGCGGAGGTAGGCCGATGCCTGCTCGAGCCGCCGGAACCGCTCGAGCGCCGGGAAGTGCTGCAAGGCGAGGAGGTAACATAGGGCGACGGCGCTTGCCGCAAGGCCCATCGCCACCCCGAGCACCACGGCGCGCACCGGCCGGCCATCGCGCGGACCGGCGAGACCGACGGCGGAAAGGACATCGACCACGCGCGAACGCCAGAACATAAAGAGCGTAAAGCCAACAACCAGGGCGCCCGCGGTGGAAAAGGCCAGGGAAACGGCGCCGCCCATCGACATATTGGCACTGAGGAAGAAATAGGTGAAGAGGCCCTGGAGGACGAAGAACCCGAGCGCGGCCAGAAGCCCGTCGGCCAGCGAGACTCGCGGCGGCGGCATCGAGACGGCGTCCAGGAGGAACGGCGCGCGGTCGCGGACCTTCTGCCAAAGCGCGTAAGCCAGGAGCGAGGAGAGCACGATCTGGCCAAGGCGCGCCCAGGTCGAAGGCGCATAGAGGGCATAGCCGTAGAGGCTGGCGAGGATCATGTAGAGATAGATCAGCCCGGGCCGGATGCGCCGCTTGACCTCGACCTCTAGGGGATCGGTGGCGAGCATCCCCATGCCCGAGGCGATGAAGGAATAAATGATGACGCCTGCCAGCGCGACGGTGACGTAGGAGAGATCGACGGTTCGAAACTCGCCGATTTTCCATGCACAGACGGCGAGCACGGCGACGGCGTAGCAGAGCCCCAGGGCGGACCAGAGCAGCGTCTTGCGCAGCATGATGGCCGGCAGCGCCACGGGAAGGCCGTAGAGCATCCAGAGGGCATTGCCCTCGACGGCGAGCACATTGAGGCCGGTGGAAATCATCACATACGCGCCGACGGCGAAGGCGAAAGTCGCCGCGGCATGGAAGCTCGATGTGATGCGCTCGGCCATGCCGACATTGAAAAAGACCTGGAAGCAGACGATGAGCCCGGGAGCGACCAGCGTCTGGACAAAGAAGTTGCGGTCGCGCAGGAGGAGCCGCAAATCCTTGCCGATGATACCGGCAGGCAGGAAATCGCGGCCCGCGGCGACGCCGCGATCTCCGGTATAAACCGCGGGAGCCCCGACGAGCCCGTCGCGCACGAGCAAGGAGCAGAAGCCGACGGCCACAAGTACGATGGCGGCGCCACTGAAGACCTCGATCGCGGCAACGACGCCGGGCCGCATGGAAAACGCCGCGGCGGGTATCGAAAGCGGATTCCAGATGAGCAGCGGAGGGCCGGTCCGGGCGATGCGGACCGCCCATTGCATGGCCTCCTGGCTGCGCGCGAACGCGAACAGAAGGAAGAGCAGGACAATGCCGACGAGGGTGAAAAGCGCCTGAATATTCTTGAGCCGCCCGGGGGCGAGATTCTTGCGCAGCCAGGTCTCGCTGACGACGCGAACCGAGGCCATGACGAGGCCAAGGTAAAGGCTATTGCAAAGCGCGGCGGAAACAGCAAAGGCCCAGCCCACGCCGCCCGAGAGGTAGATCACCATCAACAGCGGAAGCGCGCCGATCCATGAAAAGGGGTCCACAATGGCATGGCCGAGAATTTGCGCGCCAAAGAGGGTCCGGCTCGAAACCGGCAGCGTGAAGAGCCACTCGGTGCTCCATTGGACCTGGCCGAGGTCCTGGTTGCGGCTCCCGAGCGTCCAGCAATGCCGCGCGCCCGCCAGGATAAGCAGGATGAGGCCGAGGGCATTGATGAGAACGGGCCGGAGGGCGGGATCTCGCCAGGCGAAAAGGCGTGGCACCAACGGCCCGTAGGAGCCGGAAACGATAGCGAAGCCCTTCAGGCCTTTCTGCTCATACCATTGGATGAGTTCATAGGCGTAATCGGCGCGGGACCCAGTATTGCCGGCCCGCGTTTCCCGGGCAAGAATCGTCGCGAGGGCAAATTCATCGACCGGCTCGCGCTGAAGCTCGTGGCCCGCGCGCCGGAAATCGTCGGGCGTCAGTTCGAGCCCGGCGAGATTATGAGGCACGCGGCCGGCGGCGAAATCGAGAAGTTGCCCATAGGTAAATGGATCGATTTCCACTCGCCCGGCGGAGTCGTGGGGAGGACCAAGCTCGGAGGCGAGCGTCTTCATGGCCTCCGAGGAGACGTTGACAGTGTTGAAGATGAAGACGGCCAGGATGGCGACGACGCCAAGCGGGGTGCCGACGCTCTTGCGGCCCGTGCCAGTGCGGGCGGCGGAGCTTTTCCGGCGCAGGCCGGAGGTCATGCGATTGCCAAACCGCCGCAGCAACAGAGCGGCGATAAGCCGGGTGACTTTGAAGAATGAGAGGGATTGCCGCGGTTCCATGAGAGGCGTCCATCCCGGAAAAGCGGGCGGTTACTTCCACTTCAAGACGACGCCGACGTATTCCTCTTTCTTGCGAAGGAGGCCGTCGTAGGCGGTCTTGATTTCCTGCGAAGGGAGAACGTGGGTGATCAACGGCTTTAACTGAAGGCGGCCATCGGCGATCCAACTGAAGATCGCGGCGAGCCGTGTTTGCAGACTGTAGACCAAGGCGTGCTCGGACTCCGTCGGAAGATTCCATTCCAGGGACCCCTTGATGGAAACCCAACGGTAGTGCGCGGCGTTGAACACCTCCGAGAGATTGCCCTCGACTTCGCAGCGCGGGCTCCCCAGGACGATCACTTCGCCGCCGTCCGAAGTCAGCTTCACGGCCTGCAAGGAAATTGCGCTGTGTCCCACCGCATCCACCGCGACCTGAGCCATCCTGCCGCCGGTGATATCGCGCACCTGCGCGGCGATCTCTTCCTCGGTCCCCGCGATGACATGCGGGATGCCGCATTCCTTTGCCAGCCGCCGACGGGTTTCGCTCGGATCGACGCCGATGACGTGGGCGCCGGTCAATCGAAAGAGTTGCGCGGCAAGATTCCCGACCATGCCGAGGCCGAACATCACCACCCACCGATAGTATTGCGGTTTCGATGCGTCCAGGCCTGCCATGGCCACCATTGCCATGCGCGCCGCCACCGCTTCATCGAGGTTCAGCCCGTCTGGGACCGGGGCCACAAGATGGATCCTCGCGTTGGTCGCAAACCGATGCACGGAAGCATGCGGTCCGTTGCAAAAAACTCGCCGTCCAATCAACGGCCGATAACGCTCGCCGGCGTCCAGCACGATCCCCACATTCGCATAACCCGATTTCCACGGATAGCTGCACCAACTGCCGGGCACGTAAACATTCTTATCCGCAGCGGTGTAATTGGCCAGCTCCGTGCCGGCGCTGATGAAGGAGCGCTCGGTTTCGATCAGGAGCTCATTGGGCTGAAGATTGGACGGATCGACCGAGAGGTCCTGGAGGGAAACCTGTTCTTTGCCCGTGATGACGACTTGTTTGATTTGCATGGGGTGGTGGGAGTGGAATGAGACGAGTTTGGGCGGAATTTATGAATTATGAAGTATGAATTCGTACTTCATAACTTCCCCTCCTCTCGATCTCCAGTAAGCGCGAAGAAGACCTCTTCGAGCGTGCTCTCGGGCGGGAGATTCGCCCTGAGCTCCTCGAGCGAGCCGGCGGCGGCGAGCCGTCCGCGATGAATGATGGCCATGCGGCTGCAAACTTTCTGGGCCTGATCCAGCAGATGCGTGCTGAAGAAAACCGTGCGCCCGGCAGCCGCCCTCTCGCGCATGATCTCATGCAAGGTGCGGGTGGCGAAGGGATCGAGTCCATTGGTGGGCTCGTCGAGGATCAGAAGGGCGGGGTCGTGAAGCATCGCGCAGATGAGGGCGAGCTTCTTTTTCATTCCCTTGGAATAATTGACGGCAAATTCATTGACGGCATCGGCCAGTTCCAGGCGCTCGAGCAGCCCCCCGGTGCGCCGGGCAATGTCGCCTTTTGAGAAGCCGTGCATCTCGCCGACGAAGCGGATGATTTCGCCCCCGCGCAGATAATCGTAAAAGACCGGCTCGTCCGGCAGGTAACCGACCCGGCGCATCACGTCGACGCGGTCCGCGAAGCAATCGAGCCCGCCGATGCGCGCGAAGCCGGTGGTGGGCTGGAGGATGCCCATGAGCATGCGGATCGTGGTGGTCTTGCCGGCGCCGTTCGGGCCCAGGAGGGCGAAGAGCTCGCCGGCGTCCACGTCGAGGGTAAATTCCGAAACGGCCGCGAATTCGCCATACCGCTTCGAAAGATTCTCGATCTCGACCAGTGGCTGGGCGCCGCCGAATGCGTTCACTTTGAAAAAAATCCCATCTCGAACTATAAACGCGCCCAAGAGGGAATCTACGACATGATTCTCAGGGTTCTACCGATGCGGTTCGCAGGCAGAGTACCGATTGTCTCGGGAGCCGATCCTTGGGAGAGTCTCTCGATGAGCGCTTCGGTGAGCAGAGCAGGCAAGGGATCCAAGGGCGAGGGTGGAAAGCCGTCGCTGACCTGCGCCATCTGCGGTCGCCGTTTCAAGCCGATCCAAACGCCCGGGTTGCACACCATTTATAGCATTTGCCCGGATTGCCGGCTGCACGCCGCGCCCGATCGGCCAAGAAAGGGTTAATTCAAGTCTTGGCCTCCCCTCCCCTGCGGGTGCAAGATGCCGCCATGCGAAAAGTCCTGAAATCCGATCTCCGTCCGCTCGAAATCAAGCCGCAGGAAAAATCCGTCTGGATTTGCATGTGCGGACTATCAAAGAACCAGCCGTATTGCGACGGCTCGCACAAAACAATCGGCGAAGAAGAGGCCGGCAAAGTGTACGAGTACGACGCGCAAGGACATCGCGTGGAGGGTTAATCCCGCGGACGATCACCTCGGGAGAGCGGCGGGCTCCAGCCGGCGCTTTTGCACGGCAGCGGCAATGAGGCGGATGTGCGCCTGGAAGTCGGGGTCCTCGCCTTCGAGAAGTTCCGGCAAGGCAACGCGGAAGTCCTCGTTGCGGCACCACTCCCGCATGTAATCCTCCCACGAGGACCAGAGGCGGCGGGTTTGCTTTGGCATCCGCGGCTCGTACACAAGAATGTAGGCGCTCTCGAAGATGGAGACCAGGATGCCAAAGAGGGCAGCCCGGCGCTCGACCTGCTCCTCGGTGAGCACACGCGGGGCCCGGTCTCGGTGGAGAAGTTGTAGGTCCGCATTATCAAGCACGAGCTTGAGGAAGCTCATGTACTCGTCGGAAAGGCGCTGGTAGAGTTCCTCCTCGTCGGCCTGGCGCTCCTTGCGGCGCTCGATCACATAAACGATGATGGCGAAAGGCAGGGCAAAGCTGTCCACGAAATAGAAGGTGAATTCGAACGTATCCTTCCAGTGCATCGGGCGAATCTACGGCGGCTCGGGGGAAAATGCGACCGTGGGCGCGGGCGGAGAAATCGCTTGCGAGCGGGGATCAATCGTTTAATTTCACAACTCCGCAGTGAACGGGGTCTTAGCTCAGTTGGTAGAGCGCCTCAATGGCATTGAGGAGGTCAGGGGTTCGAACCCCCTAGGCTCCAGTTCCCTCTCCAGAGTAAACTAGAGTTTTTGGAAGTTTTTTTCTGGCCGAGTGTGA
>Ga0302319_10025862_pt1 | contig 10365 bp, 6 predicted proteins | sample Bog_T0_2_FD_203319 | JGI IMG/M metagenome (GOLD analysis project Ga0302319, IMG submission 203319) | Peat permafrost microbial communities from Stordalen Mire near Abisko, Sweden - Bog_T0_2 | ecosystem: Environmental > Terrestrial > Soil > Wetlands > Peat | place: Sweden: Abisko, Stordalen Mire...
GTGGGGTTCGCGTGCACGGGCAACGCCAGGGCCGCGGCAAAAACGCCGATCATGCAAGCCCCGCGCAAGCGCAGAACAGTCCCCGACGTAAATTTGTGGTTCATCGGCTCCTCCTCCCGATCCAAGCAACCCTTAGGTTTTGTTTGCCCCGCCCAACACCGACCCGACCGCCCATCTTAGCTGCAAATACCGTACGCTCGTCAAGTCATCGTCATTGGGGGTGGTGGCCTCCGCAAAAGCACTTCAAAATGCGATTCGTCATTCTGAGATCCCCAAACCCTGCGGGCATTTTGTGCTGATTATGAACGCCTTACAAAAGGCGTCATGAGGAGCAAAGTCGAAGAATCAGTTCGGGCTGCCTTTTCTCAGATGTCCCTCGTTTCCTCGTTACTAAGTTTACTGCCCTCCGCAGGAACTTGGTAACGCAATTGTCGGCGAAGTTTTACTTCCTCCGTGGCCAGCCTTATCGATTCGTTCCCTCCGCCTCCCTCAGGATTTCAATTATCAAAAAGCGCTCCGCCATCCTTGTCTTTAGCCGCGGCAGCAAGCCGCGCCCTGTCGTTTTCACGTACAGTACCCCACTTCAACTTGGGTCGTTTATCGGCTCAATGGGGTCTCAGCGGTTGAAATTCACCGCAGGGACCGCCCCCGGTCGGAGTCTGCAATTCAATCAACGTGCGATCGGGAGCCAGCGTTGGATTGTCCCACCCGACTAATTCCAGGGAGGAACGGGGCACATAATGGGCAATGAGTGATCGCCGAAAACGGTCTTGTGACGTATTTCCCTGGGAGCCGTGGATAACCCTTCCATTGAAGAAGAGGACATCGCCGGCCTCCATGCGCAGTGAAATCGCTTCCATTCCCTCGGGTATGTCCACGTGCTCATTTGCAAAATAACGGGTCAGGTCCGCTTGCCCCGGGCACTTGACCTCGACCCGATGAGACCCGGGCACGATCTCGAGTCCTCCGTTTTCCGGATCAGCCGGATCGATCGCGAACCACGCCGCCATGCAATTACCTGGTTTCGTCTTCAGATAAAAATCATCTTGATGGAAATCCTGGCCACGGGCTCCGGGAGGCTTGAAATAGAACATCGTTTGCGCAGCCAAAGGATCTTCGCCGAACAGACAGCGTAAGATCGCCACCAAACGTGGGTTGAGGATGCAATCGACCGTCAAGGGACCCAACGGCAATTGGGAATGCCGATGAGGCTGGAGCATTCTTGGCCATGCCGACAGCGGGTCGCCCGGGGCGAACTTATAATGATAATCAGATAGTCCTTCCACAAAACCCGACTTCGCTTGAGTCGTGAATGTGTCTCGAATTTCATCAACTTGATCCTGGGAAAGGAATCCCCGGACAATGAGATAGCCGTGATCATTATAGAACGCCTGCTGCTCGGACGTGAGCCCGGCTTCGCCCTTTTGTTCCGGGTCGCGAAAGGCTGTTGGGCGAGATCGGGCGTCGATACTCATCGGACCGACTTTAGGCCGTCTTTCCGAAATAGGGCAAGGTTGAGTAGTGGTACAGTTTGAACTAGGGACGGCGCAGCTTCTTTATTCCGCAATAGATTTCCCACAAGCCCAAAAGTAAAATAACGAGCCCAGACAGGCGGGCGTAGTGTTCTGGCTGTGGATTTATCAGAACGCACAGACCAAGCAGAGAAAATATAAGCCCGAAAACGAGGCTAAAATGGGCGCCTTGTACTTTCACTTATCCAAGAGTGCAATGATTTCTTCTAAAGTCCAAACATGATCAGCAACTCCCGCTTCCATGGCCGGAGTAACGCGCAAGCTCTGGTGAATACGGCAGAAATTGTAATGCATGATCATGAGGTTATTACGCTCGCAGATGCTGGTAGAAACGTGCGCATTGTCAGGCGTGCCCATGATCTCCCTCCTCATCTGCTTTTTCATCTCTTCATGTTTTCCTGTCAAAATTCCGTTAATTTGGAAAATTTGGTAATTCCGTTATTTTCCCCTCTATTGAACCCAAGGTTTCTCTCCAATAATTTGCCATCCGTGCAATTTTGGAGCTCTAATCGGCACATTCCATGAAATCGACTTCTGCCTTGTTGATCTCGGCCTGCGGTCTGGTTCTTTTGCTCCTCCCAAACGACCCGCTGGCCGGCCTGACACCGGAGCAGGCCGAACAAGCCCTCGCCGTTCTTCCCGCGACCGACCCCGCGACGCCGGGTGCGCCGCAACTCGTTGACGCCGTCAAGGGGGTGCATCCGCGCCTCATGTTTTCCCAAGCCGAGATGGACGCGCTCAAGGCCAAGATCGGCTCCGACCCCATCCTGCAGAAGAGCTATGAGGGCACCACGTTTTGGGCCAAAGCCGTCAATTTTCCTCCAACGATCTTTCTCGGCGACCAGGATGCCTTGGTCAAATGTTACTCGGAGGCCCCGGCCCTGGCCTACGCCTACGCTCTCGACCACGATCCCGCCGTGAAGGCGAAGATCGTCTCCACCCTCACCCTAATGTTGAACGCCCCCTACTGGGCCAACACCACGGAACTCGATTCGAGTATGGGCGCCGCCTGCAACATGTTCATGTCGGCCCTCCTCTTTGACGCCGCCTACAACGATCTCGACCCCGGCTTCCGCTCCAGGGTGGCGGCAAAACTGTTCACCCAGGCGCGCCGCATGTATTACCTCGGTCACAAGCAGATGATCCCGGCGTTTCCCGGCAAGGGTTACTGGACCTCCGACCCGCAGCCGAACCATCGCTGGTATCGGGACATGGGCCTCGCGGCCTGCGTCCTCGCCGTGGCCAACGAGAAGGATATCGACGCCGACTGCCTCCTGCAGGGCCTCAAGGACGAGATTGACTTCGTCGCCAGGTGGTACCCGGCCGATGGCGACTGCCATGAGGGCGTCGGCTACCAGAACTTCGGACTCACTGCGATTTCCTCCGCCTTCACCATGATGGACCGCAACCTCGGCACCACCTACCTCAAGGACACCGGCCTCCGCCACGCCTGGGAGCAGCAGTTCTACTTCTGGGTTCCCGGCCGCATGAGCGATATCAGTTGGGGCGACGACCAGAACAGCCCCGGCTCCGATTTTGGCCACAATGATGCCACGTTCTTCCTCGGGCCGAAACTGAGCTGGGATCCGCTGGCGCAGGCCGCGGTGCTGTTGAGGTTGAACAAGTCCCTGGCGGGACCCAAGCCGCCCATTTTGCCTTGGACGATGCTCGCCTTCTACGACCCGTCGCTCACCCCCGGCGACGTCAAGTCGATCCCGCTCACCCGGCTCTTGCCCGACATCGGCGCGGCCTCCATGCGCGATTCATGGGACGACGATGCCGTTGTCTTCACCTTCAAGTGCGGGCCGATGGGCGGTTATCGGCTCAACCAGTACCGCAACACCGTCACCGAAAACGGCCACCTCCACTACATCAACGTCGCCCACGACGATCCCGACGCGAACGAGTTTGCCTTGGCCGTCGGTAACGGCTTCGCCTTCCATCCGGGCAATTACACCAGCCCTGATCATTCGAAGAAGCTCTCGGGCGAGCACAGCACGATCACCGTCGATGGCCGGGGCCAGGTCACCGAGGGCGCTGGTTACAGCCAGCCCATCGGCAACGAGGACATGGCCCGGTTCTCCTACCTCACCGGCTGGAAAACCGACACCAACGGCCGCGTCATCATCGAGGGCGAATCGGGATCAGCCTACACCGGCCAGGACTATTCCCAATTCAGGGCCGCCGGCAACAAGCTCAACCCCGCCGTGCTCAAGATGTATCGCCGCACCGCCATCTGGATGCCAAAGCAATACATCCTGATCCTCGACAACATCGTGGCGGCGGATGGCACCCACGAGATCACCTGGCACGGCTCGGCCCCCCTCTCGCAGATTACGGACGGAAAGGGAACGGTGACGACCGAAACCGGCACGGCCGTCCCGTTCCAGATCGTGTCGGACCAGGCCATTCAATGCGCCACCGTTCCGATGACCCTCGTGGGCCGCTGGGGCAACAACCCGATCCAGCAGATCCAGGTCACGGCCCAAGCCGACGCCGTCAAGTTCGCGACCGTGATCGATCCGTGGAAGACCAACCCCTCCGTAAAACTCTCATCCAACGGCGGCGCCACCCTGGTCGAGGTCACCGGTACCGGCTACGACGACACGTGGACCTGGCAGACCCCCAAGGATGCGACCACGCCTTCCGACATCGACGGCCAACGCGGCGGTGCCGAATTGATAGCCCTGACCGACGCCGATAAAGCACCGGCCAGGTAAGGCTCCCGGAGTGCGCGGGTTAGCGGTTAGGGTCCCTTTAGCCATTGCGCCAGCATCGGACTGGCGGGAATCCAACGGGCGTGAAGCTCTTGTGGCGTCGACGTGTTGTCCAACATCAGGCTTTCGGCCAGATAGATACGGCCGTTCGCGTCCGTGAAAACTAACGGGCAAAACTGCATGCCGGGCAGTTGATCGCTGGTCATTTTGATGGAACCCAGGTCGGGTATGCTGGCGAACGGAAAACTGGGCAACTCGACGGGAGTACCGTCGCGCAGGGTGTGCACCACTTCTGCCAGCAACGCCGCATCGGTGGTGGTGAGATAGGGACCGCCTTGCTTGGGGCGATAGGTGTCCATTTTGCGGAAGGTGGCGGTGCGCCAGTCAAACGGCTTTTGCTTGATGTTGCGATAGGGGACATAAGCGGGCATCTCGGAGCCACAATCGCAGGCAATGTAGGCGGTGACGGGCTGATCTGGAATGGAGCAGACCTTGATGACGCCCATGGAGCCGAGGTAACCGATGACGGTCTGCGGTTCGGGGTTGATCAGTTGCAACGCAGCTTCCTCGTAGTCGTTCACATAAACGTCGCTGCCGGTGGCCATGGTGTTGCGGCGATAGCCGGCGTGTGAAGAATCCGATTGTTCCATGGTGTAAATCGGCAGGAGGGACCCGGCGCCCGTCGTTTCCTCGTGACCGGCGATAAAACCAAACACCAAAGCCAGCACGAGCGCCATGCCCAGCAGGCCAAACCCGAATCCCGCCGCAACCAGGATGAACCACTTTTTACCGGACATAGATGAAAGCTTGCCGAAGCGACACCAATGTAGGTCCATAACGCCGCTGATAGCCAGCTCGTGGTGATGGCGCTCACCGGCGCCGATAAGGCGCCGGGCTGTAGCGGCAATTCCTGCGCGAAGCGCAATGATTCATGGGGAATCAAACTGGAATGGGCCGGGGGCCAATCTGTGACAGCCGGGCATTCACCCCTTTAAAGAATTTTGTCATCCTTGCCTTTATCGGCGGTGTAACCGCCGCTGGGAAAATATCATTCTGAGCGAGCGGAGTTGCCCTCCTTTATCCCGGAGGGATAACAGCAGAATAGCAGCCGGTGGTTGAGCAGCAGCGACACCACCGGAACACTCCGACCGTGCATCTCACCCCGGACAGGGGTGACAGCCGCCTAATTTAACCGCAACTCCTGCGGAGCCCTCGGTAAAACTCCAATTTAAAACCGCCGTCATTCTGAGACCCCAAACCCTGCAGGCATTTTGTGCTGATAATGAACGCCTTACAAAAGGCGTCATGAGGAGCGAGCGAAGCGCAGTCGAAGATTCAATTCTGGTGGTCCGGGTACGACAATACCGTCGCGTCAGCGACATAAAGCCAAGGGTCAAGTCGAGGGTATGGCCCAGGAGGGCATCCGCGCCTGTGTTGCCCGGACGCGCGAAGCGCGCAGGAGGTGATCCCCTTCTCTATCTCAAGTTTCCCAATTTTCGCCTTCCCGCTCTCATCGTCCCCCAACCCCAAAGCGGGTTGTGATCCTATAGCCCAGTGTTGCGAGGCACGAGCTACACGGGGTACGCGAGTTTTCCGGCCAACCCTGAAAGCGGTTGAATCAATCCATTTCTGGCGGTGCAACCGCCGCTCGCACTCTGTCATTCTGAGGAGCGGAGCGCCGCGGAGTCGAAGAATCAGTTTGGCCTGTCTCTTATCCCTCCATGTCTCCTTAAGGTCCTCCGCAGGAGCTGCCCTCCGCAGGAGTTCCGTGTGAGCTTCAGCCGCCTCCCCCAATCATGTAAATCGCGTTAATCCTGTCTAAAACTCTCCCTGGGGAATCCGCCCCGGATGGGGCGTCGGTTCTCATTCACGGCCAGGGAGCGTCGAGCGGGACGGGCGCTTGATTCTTCCATTCGGCGAACTGTTCCAGATTGGGAAGTTTGGCACGGTCGTTGAGGGCATCGACGAGCGCGGTGAGGAAATCGGCTTTGCCGGGAGGTAGCTTCGGGCGAAGATGCTCGATGAAATAAGCGACGTCCCATGGCACGGCCACCTCGCTGGCAACCGGAAGTTCTGGGCCGGTCAGGAGGATTTTCAATTGGCCGGGGAACGGGGTGTACGGTTCGGAACCGAGAAGGGCGACGATGTATCGAAGATAAATAATGCGCGGAGTAATGTTGCCGATGGGGGAAGCATTGAGTTGCCAGTTGGCAGCGAGCATTTCCTTTGCTTCCTGAAGCTTGCCCAGCAAGACGAGGGTGAGCACAAGGTTGTTGCGGCGGTGAATCGTCAGTACATTTGCTTCGCCTAGGACTTTCACCGTGGCTTTAACAAGGCGACTATCAATCGGTTCGGCCTCGCTGGCGTAGCCCCGTTTGCGCAGCTCGTGACTTTGATTATTCAAGTTTCTAAACGTGTCCGGGTTGCCAGACCGTAAAAACGAATCAACTAGGCGATTGCGTAAATCAGTCGCCATTACAAGTTTTTGCGATCGTCGATAGATAGCTTCGAGTATTGCAACCGATTGCAATGTGCTTGGGTCGTCTTTCCCCAAGGATTTCTCTCTTCCTTCCATCGCTCTCTTGGCGAGATCCTCGGCCTCCTCCAAGTCTCCTTGCATTAGTCTTATCTTCGCAAGGGTTTGGATGCTATCCAGAGTGTCGGGATGGTTTTCATTGCCCTGCAAATGTTCGGTCTTTTTCGTGATGTTGAGGCGCAGCAGCGCCACTGCATTTTCGACTTCCCCTTTTGCTAGTAAAGTCTGCGCCAGGGAATACTCTGTCATCAAAGTCCTCCAATGGAATTCCCCGGATTTCTTTTGGAAGATTGCCAATGCTCTCCTCAAAATTGACTCTGCCTCGATAAGATCGCCCGTGCCCTTGAGGCTGAACCCAAGGTTATGAAGCGTCTCTCCGAATCCGAAGTCACTTTCCTTGGTAGCGATACCTTCCCATACTGCCAGTGCCTCCCGATACAGACATTGCGCTTCGCGAGAATTTCCGGAGCTGTTAAGAAACAAGGCGAGATCATTTTTTGCCAGAAGTGTTTCTGGATGGGCAATTCCAAGACGCAGCTCTCTTAGCTTAAGGAGCTCCCTTTGGATCGGTATTCCCTCATCATAGCGGTCCTGTCCAAGATAGCAGAGAGCCAGACCTTCCATCAGCGCCATATTCCACTGGTCTCGATGCAGCGCCTTGACTACTTTCCAGAGCGCTTCGGCATGTGATACAAGCAGTCTCCAATCTTTCCATACTTCAAATCGATAAGCGTCTTTTGGCGCAAAATCCATGAGCAGGTCAACCGCACCGAGTATTAAGGAGTTCCTTTCTTCGGGCAGGATTTGTTTCTGTGTAATCTCCTGTACCAGTCGGTGTTGGCTAAAACAAGGAACCTCTTGTACGTCAATCCGCTTCAGCATGGAGAACGCTGATAGCTCCGCCAAGGCATCTTCAGGAACTACTTCAAGGTGGGGCGAGTGTTGCACGAGTTTAGCCAATACATTTGCTGATTTCGCGCTCTCAAGCATTCCTTGTGGCATCGGATCGGGTGCAAAGTAAGATAATAAGCGAAAGAAGGTCGCAGCAGATGGCCCTACTTCTGCCATCGTTGTGTCATAAGTAATCGCGACACTTCGGGGGGAATGCATCAGTCGGGGATCGAACCATTGCCAGACTCGCGTTTCACCCGCACGCCATCGATTTAAGTACTCAGCGAGAGAGCAGCGTTGACGTTCGATAAACGCACCTGCTTGTTCCAAGGCAAGTGCCAGTCCATCTAACTCGCGAGAAAGCGAGGCAGCTTGGCTGTCATCGTCCGGCATCCTTCGGCGGCGTGCTTGAGTTCTATCGAGAATAAACGCCTTGGCATCTTCGCTTGAGAGAACGTCTAGTTCGAGAGGTTCGACGCCTTTGCTCCAGTCATTAAGTTTTGACGTAATCAAAATATGTCCACCGGGAACGAGTGCCAGCATGTCCTCGACTGCTTGCGCGGCGGTTCGATTATCAACATTATCCAGAATCAAAAACCAACCGGGGTGCTCAACCAGCCAACGAATGGCTGCAGCCATTTTCACTTCCTCTTCCTGCCGATTTTGCTCAGGAAGATTAAGTACGAGCGGCCCCGTCAATTGAGCAAGATGTCGGCGAAGGTTTTCCGGCGAATCAGCAACCACAAAAAGAATGGCGTTATACTCTTCATTGTAGCGCCACCCGTATTCGACGGCGAGGCGTGTCTTGCCGACTCCCCCTAGACCGCAAAGTGCTTGCCGCTGGGTAATAGCCGCGGCGTGAGCGCCATTCGCCTGATGGCTCTTCGCAAGCACATGTTCGCGAATGGATTTAAGAAAAGATTCTCTGCCCTTGAAAAGTTGGCCAAGTGAAACATAAGGAAGGTTTTGTGGGTGCGCTTGGCCTGGCCCAGGCCGTCCAAATTGAATGTGAGCAATTCGCTGACGTAGCTGCTCTCCAGCCGAGAACCGCTCCCACAATTGAAGACCTGATTCTATCGCCCTCCGGTGGGCAACTTGGAGTTCCCGTAATTCGGCTTTTTCGTTCGGACGAGAATCAAAAGTGCAATCGTCATCTGCAAGAAACTGATAGACCGGCTTGCCGAGTCGGCGAGCAATATCGAGCTCCATTTGTGTGTAGGACCGACGCGGTTGGTCGGCGGGGCGCTCTGAAGGCTCTGCTCCATAAACAAATCCGACGAGACATACAACCGCATCGCAGGAACGGATTTTAGCTTCCAGCATGGCCTCTACAGTGCGATAGTCGGGTGGAAAATTCGTTTGCTCGACAGGCAGAATGCTGTTCGTAAGCAGGACCTCTTTGATAAGTTGGCGGTGGCTACCCAAATCAACCGATGTGGCACTAATGAACACTTTATGGGTTGGCTGCATAAGATAACTCTAGTTAATAGTTACATTCTCCCGCTTGGTCGAGCTTTTTGGCGCAGCAGCCGATTTTCCACCTCTAATGTCACGATCCGAGCACTCATCTCTTCAAATTTTTGCAGGCGCGTTAGGGAACTCATTGCTGACCGCCGAGACGAAGATGACACGCCGGGGTTCCATGGCGAGCAAGAGCTTATGCTCACCTCACCGTTAAGTCGAAGCGTAAAGGGATTGGCCTTGCCCCACGGACTATTTCTAAGAATTGCCGTGATAAAAAGTAACCGAAAGACCGTCCTGCTGATTGATGGACCGCTTCAATTCAAGCCGGACCACGCGCGTTCCTTTCCTTGATGGCCTTGGCCTGGAGCCGAAGCAGAGCGGCCTCGGTTTGACGATTTGTGGCCTCAAGCAAGAGGGCCAGATTATTAAGCGAATCGGCGACATCGGGATGGTCCGGCCCAAGGCTTTTTTCCCGAATTGTCAGTGCGAGGCGACTCATCGGCTCTGCTTCGGAATACCGCGCGAGTTCGCGCAAGGGACCTGCGATACTCGACGCGATCCAAGCGCCCTCCAATCGAGTAGATTCCGAGTCCATCCAATGTACGGCACAGGCGGCCAGAGGGGTGATTTCCCAACGGGAATCCTTCTGAAGCCAGTTGTTAAACAAGGCGCTACTGCGAGCTTTGCCTTGGGCCACCAAAAGGATTTCCAGTGCCGCCAGCCGCTCCTTTTGCGTTTGTTGCCGGACTAATTCCTGGACGAGTCGGTGGACGCGGGCCACGTTAAATTCGGCGGTCGGCTGGAGCAGCCTCAGCGACATCAACCTGCCGAGCAGCTTTTTCCACGGATCGAGGTAGCCCGGTTCGGCATCCTTTCCCAGTTCGGGAAATTCTTCCGCCGCCAGGGGCCGAAGCCAGGGCAGCATCACGAAATCGGCGGGCAACAGGGCCGCGTAGGTCAGGACCAATTTTTCGGGCGGGGAAAGCCGGGCGAGCGTCGGTTGCAGCGTGACGCTCAGCCGCTTTTCGTCGCGTTGCACCCGGACGGCGGGATCGCTGACGGCCACTTCAAATCCGCCCAGCCCCTCCCTCTCCAGCCGTGCCTGGAGGGCTAAGGGGTCAGTCCTGAATGGCGCTTAGATTAGGCCCAAGACTTTCTTGACCAAAGGCTTGCGTCGCCGGGTGTCGGGGAGGGTTGCAAAGAGAATTTGGCGGGAGAGTCTTTC
>Ga0302319_10025864_pt1 | contig 10364 bp, 9 predicted proteins | sample Bog_T0_2_FD_203319 | JGI IMG/M metagenome (GOLD analysis project Ga0302319, IMG submission 203319) | Peat permafrost microbial communities from Stordalen Mire near Abisko, Sweden - Bog_T0_2 | ecosystem: Environmental > Terrestrial > Soil > Wetlands > Peat | place: Sweden: Abisko, Stordalen Mire...
ACGACTCCAGGATGGCGCGGTCGCGGTCGAGCCAGCCTTTGGCGAAGGCGGCCTGGAGCATGGAGTACTCGCCGGAGACCTGGTATGCGCCGATGGGGACATCGACGCGCTCGCGGGCGGCGCGGATGACGTCGAGATAGGGCATCGCGGGCTTCATGAGGATCATGTCCGCGCCTTCGCCGAGGTCGAGGTCGATTTCGCGCATGGCTTCGCGGATGTTTGCGCCGTCCATCTGGTAGGTTTTGCGGTCGCCGAACTGGGGTGCTGAGTCGGCTGCCTCGCGGAAGGGGCCGTAGAAGGCCGAGGCGAACTTCGAGGCGTAGCTGAGGATGGGCGTGTTTTCGCAGCCGGCCTTGTCGAGCGCGGCGCGGATGGCTCCGACGCGGCCGTCCATCATGTCGCTGGGGGCTACGACGTCGGCTCCGGCAAGGGCCAGGCTCGCACCGGTCTTGGCCAGCAGATCGAGCGTGGGGTCGTTTTTCACCGTCCAGCCGTCGCTGGTTTCGGCAACAATGCCGCAATGGCCGTGGCTGGTGTACTCACACAGGCAGACGTCGGCGATGAGCACGAGCTTCTTCGCCGCGGCAGACTGCTTGATGGCGCGCAAACCCTGCTGAACGATGCCGTTCTGGTCCCAGGCTCCGGTGCCTTCTTCGTCCTTGGACTCCGGCAGACCGAAGAAAAGCAGACCGCCAATTCCCAGACTCGCAGCTTCTTCCGCCTCGCGGACGGCCTCGTCGACGGAGAGGTTGAAGACTCCGGGCATGGAGTTGATTTCGCGGCGCACACCCTCGCCGGGGCAGAGAAAGAGCGGATAGATCAGGTCGCCGGGCGCGAGGGTGGTTTCACGCACCAGGGCGCGCATGGATTCACTGCGCCGGAGGCGGCGCATACGCACTTGAGGAAAGCTCATGGACTAAATTGTAGGCCACCGGGTGAGGGCGTTTTGTGATTTGGGTCACCTAGCGATTTGAGCCGGTCTGCGGATTCCAGGTGAGCTGTTGGTAGAGCGTACTGTTTTGGTAGCCGAGCAGGACCACCATCGTCCAGATGCCGAGCGCTGTGCCAATCAACGGATGCAGCAGGTTGAGGACGGCGGCGACTATGGCGACGATGCGGCCCCACTGGGTGCGCTCGTGCAGTCCCCATGCGGCGATCAGGGCGAGGCCGACACGGATCAGGACGCTGACCCATACTGCGCCGAAGATGGCATGGCCAAGCCAATCGGGAGGGAGAGAACCCATGGATCCGTCGGACCAGGGGCCGTGATTCCAGTTGCCGAAATGGTTCGACAGGAAGGCGTGCAGGAAGGTCATGCCGATGACAGCGCGAAGCACCGAGTAGCCCGCATAAACCACCCACACCACGCTGAGCGCCCTGATTTTGCCGGCGTAGTTCTCCAGTTGGAACTGTAGCCCTGGAATCGCGGGAACCACGGGGGCGACCGGACGCCCGCATTGCGAACAGACCGGTTGACCGACGGCTAAAGCGTTACCACATCCGCTGCAATACATGGCGCCTCCTCACTCAACCTACTGACGATACTACGGAAATTCGGTGGAATAGGTTCCGCGATTATTGGATGCACGAATTGATGGGCATGGGGATTCTGTCCCGGACACAGCCCCAATGCAGCAAAGCGCATCCATTCTAGACAGACGGCAATTGCGGGGCAGTGGGGCTTTGCCGTATGCGAAGACAAATCAGACAGTACGAAGGAGCGAACATGTTAAGTGCGGAGAAGATCTACCCCGGCAATTTTGCCTCGAAAGGCCATCGCGAAGGGATGCCGGTGGTATTTGCCGTAGCCCTCATCACGATGCTGCTAGTCGTCGGCCTTTCCGGCTGCGCTTCAAAGCAGGAGAAGGCGCTGGAGCAGGCCAAGACGCAAGCGGCCAAGACAGGCCAGGCGCAGCAGGTTGTTTCGGTGGACAAGAACGGGATTACCACCACCACCGTTGTGCAACCGCCAGCACAGGGACAGACAATGCAGGCTACCTCGACGACAGTCGCTCCTCCCCCTGCCGGTGCAGCAGTTCCCCCGCCCTCTGGTCCGACGGTTTCCGCTATTGCTGTGCCCCCACCGCCTCCTGCTCCTGCGGCGGCCCCGGTGCCGGTCAACGTCACCATCCCGGCGGGGTCCTCCCTCGCAATCCGGATCGATCAGCGTATCAGCGTGAAGACCAGCAGAGCAGGCGAAAAGTTTACCGGCGAGGTTGTTGATCCGGTGCTCGGCCAGGACCAGGGAGTATTGATTCCGAAGAGTTCGCCAGTGAGTGGAGTGGTGGCTGAGTCGCATCGGCGCGGCCACTTCAAAGGGCGGTCCTTGCTGGAATTGCGGCTTACCTCGCTTACTTTGAACGGAACCGAGTACCCGCTGACAACCAAGGATCTGGCAAAAACCAAAAAGGGCAAGGGCAAGCGCACGGCGGCATTTATCGGAAGCGGCGCAGGCGTGGGGATGCTGGTGGGCGGCATCGCTACCGGGGGCGTCGGACTGGTGGTAGGCGGCCTGGTTGGCGGCGGCGCGGGAACTGCGGCTGCCGGACTGACTGGAAACCGCGACCTGGACATTCCCGCGGAGACGGTAGTGCACTTCAAGCTGGCGGATGACCTGGTGGTGCAGCAGTAAATGTGGGAGTGAGGAATCGTTGTTTGTTATCGGTGATTAGCTGCCAGGCGGCTGGGAGGTGAGATCACTTCCCAGCCGCCTCCGTTATACTTCTTCGCATCCCCACCATGAGGCGCCACGCCCTCATCTTCGGTCTCGTCGGCGGCCTGCTCATTGCCGCCCTTCAGTACAGCGAATACCGCTTCGTCGTTATCGAGCACTCGGTCGAGCTCTACAGCGGGCTTGTCGCCGTCCTCTTTGCGGCTTTCGGCATCTGGCTCGGGCTGCGCATCACCGGCAGGCGGGAAACCGTCCGCGAAACCATCAGGGAAACGGTGGTGGTGAAGGAAGTACTCGTCCCAGCGGAAGCGCCAGCCCCCGGACCATTTGCTCCGAATTCGGCCCACCAGCAGACCCTCGGCATCACCACGCGCGAACTCGAAATCCTCACCCTGGTGGCTGGCGGGCTTAGCAACCGCGAGATTGCCACGCAGCTTTTCGTTTCAGAAAACACCGTCAAGACTCACTGCGCCCGCGTCTTCGACAAGCTCGGAGCAGCCCGCCGCACCCAGGCGGTGCAGCGCGGCAAAGAACTTGGGTTGTTGCCGTGAAGCCCTGGTCCCCAGCGATGCCCAGAGGGCGCCCAATCCGTCGCTGGGGTGAGAGAGCATCACCCGAAAGCACGATTTCCGTTCCAAACATGCAAAATCATCCGAAAGAATGACGACAACCGGGCCCGCTACACCGCATCGTGACTCCATCCTCAGTCGCAAAAGGAGCCTCCAATGAAGAAAACAGTCCTCACCTTCGGCCTGATCTCGGGCGTCATGATCTCCGTCCTTATGGACACCTCGCTTCTGCTCGCCAACAAGATCGGCTCCGGCCACAGCATGCTGCTGGGCTACACCATGATGGTGGCGTCGTTCCTGCTGATCTACTTCGGCATCCGCAGCTATCGCGACAATAACCTTGCCGGCCAAATCTCCTTCGGCCGCGCCTTCGCCTGCGGCATCCTGATCGCGCTCATCACCATCGTTTGCTACGTCGCAACCTGGGAGGTTCTCTACTTCAACTTCATACCCCACTTCATGGACGGTTATTTCGCCGCGCAAATCCACCAGGTCCAGGCTTCTGGACTGGATCCCGCCACCACCGCGACGAAGGTCGCTGAAATCCAGCGCACTCAGCAGCTGTACCAGAACCCTCTCGTCAACATGGCCTACACCTTCATGGAGCCGCTGCCCGTAGGACTTATCATTACCCTGATTTCGGCTGCCATTCTCCGGCGCAAAGCTCCTCGAGAACCCGCACCAGCTGCCGCAGTTAGCGCCACATAAACGAAGAGACCGAGGCCCTTGCACAGGCCTCTCGTCTTTTTAGGTTTCAGGCGAATCTCTTCAGCAAATGATTTTCATCAGGAGGCAGCATGGCTTCAGTTACTGGCTTTGGCGGAGTGTTTTTGCGAGCGGGCGATCCAAAGGCGCTTTATCAATGGTATGAACAGCATCTCGGCCTGGTCAATTCCGGCGGGTCTTGGGCGTATCCGGCCCCGACGCTGCATCCTCACGTCGTCTTCGCCCTTTTCAAGCAGGACAACGCATACTTCCCCACCACGCAGAAATCCATGATCAATCTCCAGGTAGACGACCTGGACGCCGTGCTGGACCGTCTCATAGCCGAGGGTGTTACCGTCGATCCAAAGCGCGAAAAATACGACTTTGGAAAGTTTGGCTGGATCACCGATCCGGAAGGAAATCGGGTGGAACTCTGGCAACCCGCCGGGAACTGAAGAATGCCGGGGCTGCCCGAGTTTTTCCCCGGAAGTTAGTTCGCCGCGCAGCCTCGGGCGCGAAGGACTGTTCTGGCAGTGCGACAATTGGCACACGAAGGTGAGGACTCGAACCTATGAAGTGCATGGTCATGGCGCTGATAGCAGCGATCTTGCTGCCTGGTATGGGACAGACTGGGCCGGCTTCCGCACCCGACCCATTCAAGGGGCTTGGTTTTTTGGAGCAGACCTGGGAGGCGAATACCAACGGCTCGGCCGGGGTGAAAGCGAGTGGTACGTACACCTTTCGGCGCGAGTTGGGCGGGCATGTGCTGGTGCGCCATAGCAGCAAAGATCCGGGATGCAAGGGCCCGGCGGCGTTCGATTGCGAGCATGGGGACGTTCTTTACGTCTTCCAGGAAGCGCCCGGGCAGCTGCTGAAGGCCATTTATTTCGACAATGAAGGGCACGTCATCCATTACGACGTGACGACGCCGGACGCGTCTTCGGTGATCTTTCTGTCGGAGGCCTCGCGTCCAGGGCCGCAGTTTCGGCTGACCTACGAACTCAAGGATGCCGTGATGTCGGGCAAGTTCCAGGTTCGGGTGCCTGGGCAGACGGACTGGAATTCGTACTTGGAGTGGAGCGGTCCCAAGCGGTAAAGCGGAGGAAAGGGCAGGCCCGCTAGACCCTGAAGGTGGTCCCAACAAGGCGCTCGGTTTCGGTCCAGAGTCGGCTTGCCAGGTCGAGGTCGCGGGCTGCGAGGGCGATTCTCGCTGGTGCTGGATTTCCTTTCATCCCCATCATGCGGTCGGGACCGTAGTAGCCGCCGGGGATGACCGCGGGAGAGGTCGCGGCATAGAGGGTGGACAGCGCGCCGTGGGCGGCGTCCTGCGAGGCGAGTGGCTTGAGGATCATCTCCATGATGCGAAAGCTGATGGGCCGCTGCGTTTTTCGCGGATTATGGAGCGAGTGGAGGGTGTGAGCCAGAAGTCGCTGACCAAGGTGCTTCGGCAGATGGAGCGGGACGGGCTGGTGACGCGGGCGGTGTTTGCGGAGGTGCCTCCGCGGGTGGAGTACGCGATTACGGACGTGGCGCTGGAGATGCTGGACTTGGTGCATCCGCTGTGGAAGTGGGCGGCGGAGAATGTGGGCAGGTTTCAGGCGGCGCAGACGGAGTATGACGCGAAGCACAAAGCGGCAGCGGGGCAGGTTCGGATCGAGCGACGCTGAGGCATGCCGCAAAAGAACACGGCCCAGCCGGGGCTGGGTCGTGTCTATGGGGTGGATTTGCCTCCCTGAATTAGCGAATCTCGCCTTGGAGGACCTCCGGCCGGACATCCCCGATGGTGACGACAATCTGCTGCAACTCACCCGAAGCAGACGTTGCGTGGTTTTTGTCGCCGCTGTACTCGGCCGTCAGCACGTGGGTTCCCGCGCTGAGGCCTTTCAAAGTGATGGTGGCCGCACCGGACGAAAGCTCCGCCGTTGCCAGTTCAGTTTTTCCCTCGAACACAGTTACTTTGCCGGTGGGAACGGTGGTGTCAGAGAGAGCTTTCACAGCTGCCGTCAACTCGATGGGGGCTGCAGTGGTGGTTGGATTCGTCTTGGAAGCCAGGATGGTTCCTGTCTTCACCGAGGACGGAATCGTTTGGACGAGGACATCGACTGTGTCATTTACGGAGCTGTAGTCGGTGGAGTCAGTGGGGGTGAAGACCACCTTGATGGGAATTTCTCCCAGAGTGTTCAGGTCGGTGGTGGTGGTCGGTGTGCAGGCCTTGGCGGCTGTGGTTACGGCCACGGTGCAGACGGCAGTGGTGCTGGGCGGCAGCGTGTAGGTGAAGGTGCCAGGGACTGTTGATCCGAACGTTGCTGTGGCGTCCAGTTGGAGTGCGCTGAGTGCGGTTCCCTGATTGACAGCGGCCGGCGTGGCCCAGCTGATGGCTGGAACGACAGGGGTGACGGTGAACGGGTCAGCGGCGCTGGAAGTGGCAAGGTCGAACGTGTCGCCTGAGTAGGCGGCAGTGATGCTGTAGTTTGCCGCAGTGAGTGTTCCGCCACCGGCCAGTGTGTACTTGACAGCGCTGCTATAACCGCCGATTCCAGACAATGTGAGTGGTCCAACGGTCTTGTACACGGTACTGGTGGTGACGTTTTTGATGGTCAATGTGACTGTGCCGGTGGGGGGCGTGGGGCCGTGAACGTTGTTAGTTACCGTGACGGTGATCGGCACGCTCGTCAGGTAGGGATAAGCGGTGGTTCCGTTGGGCGGGTTGACAACCACTGTGGGTGTTACCGGTGCGGCTTGGCCGAAGCAGGAGAGATTGATCGTGTTCTGGAAGGTGGCTGTGTTATCGACCAGGGTTACGGTAGCGGTGAGCACCCCACCGGTTTTGGGGGCGCAGGCGAAGCCGAGCTGGCAGCTGCGCCCAGAGGGTAATGAAGTGCCCCAGGTGCAGCTGGTGGTGGCGGGATCGGCCACGAAGTCGGTGGGATCGGCGCCGCCCATGATCTGGTTCGAGACAGTGAGCGCATCGTTGCCGACGTTAGTAAGCAGGACGGTCTGGACTACCGAAGTATCGCCAACCAGGGTGGTGAGAAAGCTGAGTCGGCCTGCGGGGCCGATCTGGCGGATAACGGCTACGGGCGATGGGCCGCAGTCGGAAACGCACTCATGCGTTTTGACGACATCCGCAACGGCACTGGAGGGATGGCTGGCGGTTGTGGCCAGCCCATAGGGCAGGGTTGCGCCTGTAATGAACGACGAGGTGTAGATGACGCCATTGGAATCGACGGCGACACCAATTGGGTTGAAGATGCCGGCGTAAGTTGCGGGGCCACTGTCGCCGGAGTAGGTCGTGTCGAGACTGGGGCTGCCTCCGACGGTGCGGATGAGACCGTTGTAGTTGTCGACTCGACGGATCATGCCATTGTCGGTGTCAGCGAAATACATGTCGCCGGCGGCGTCAAAGGCGTATCCGCCCTGGTAGTGAGAGAGTTCCGCATTCTGAGAGCGAACGTTGTTGCCAGTCTTGCCGCAGAGGCCGCTTCCGGCCGCCACCCAGACGAAGTTATTGTCTGGAGCCCAGCCTTCCACCTGGCAGACCACGCCCTCGGCGAGACGGTCGGTATAGATGTCGTCGGAACTGTCGAGCCCGAAAGGGTTGCCAGGATTGATTCCGAGGGATCCGGCGGGCGGGAAGAAGGGCTGGATTGTGGGCGTTCCTTGGAATACCTGTTCGGGCGTCGCGTAGGGCACGTTGTAGAAGAAGTCAGCGTCGTTGAAATACAGATTCCCATTGGAATCGGTCTTGACATAGGCGGGGAATTGAAGCGTGACGGCTGCTGCTTCGCAGGTTGTGGGCGTGGTGCAAGCTGTGGGGGACGCAGCGCCCAACCCGGCATAGGGCTGAATGAAGTCGCCAGCCAACAGATCGACTGCATTGTTGGCGTATTCAGCGATGTAGACGTTGAGAAAGGGATCAACCGAGATTCCAACGGGCTCCTGCAGGAACGTATTGAGCCCATTTTGAGCGCCACTGTCCTGACTGGACGGATAATTGTCCATGGTGAGTTTGGTGGCTCCCCCGCCAGCGATCTTGGTGAGGGCATTGCTGCTGTCAAGGAAGTAGACGAGGCCGCTATCGGTGGTTTGCTGGAAGAATTCGTCGGTGAAGTAGAGGTTGTCGCCCTGGTCGACGGTGATGTCGCCGGGGGCGTAGAGGAGCGGGGTGCTGTTGACGTAGGTCTGGGGCACGGTGGTGATGACTGCCGGGGTAAAGGCAATGGCTGCGCCGAGAGTGTCACCCTGGAGGCCGATCACGTCGGGTTGTGCGAACTCTGCGGTGCCGATTTTGAGCTGGCCGGCGCGATGGCCAGGGCCCATGCCCTTGAACTCAACCACCACGGAACAGGTGTCACCTTCCGAGTAGGTCTGGTTTTCACTGCAGGTCCCGCCGTCGACTACCTGGAAGTCGTTGGTGGCTGTGATGGTTTTGACTGAGGTGGTTGCGTGGAAGGCGAGTTCAATGGACTCGCTGCGGGGCGTGCCGATCTGGGTTTTCCCCGTGAATATGTAGGCTTCCTGGGTAGAGCGCCCTGGGAGGGCGCGTTTTGCCACGGTGGGGTCGGAGACGGCCCGAGCGCCGGGGGCTGCGTTATGTTCCACCAGTGTTATACGTGCCTGCGGAACTGGGGTCGCCGCCTGCACATATCCGGCGGTGAGCACAAGCGCTGCAACGCCAAGAGAAGAGTACATCCGTTTCATTGAACCACCTCTAGATAGGAAGCGCGTGGGAGCGCCGATTAGGGAGTGCCGCAACTCTAAGTGGTGGGTTGAGTGGGATTGTGACGGAGGTAGGGAAGAAACATTTGCGGCATTGCTGCTCGCCGGGCATCAACGAGGCTCGATCCATCGCGCAGCGGAAACGGCGCCCACTCTCCCGCAGGCGAAGTTTGCGAAGATAAGCCTGAAACATTGTCCAACCCGAATTTCTTCAAGAATTGCTTTGACAGCACAAAAGAGCCGATACATAATCACGGTATGCGTGAAGAGTTGCCTTCCCCGGCTACTAAATCGATTTTTCTCCCGCAGAAGCGGCAATATGCCCTGATCATCTGCCCCATGCATTAAGACCTCGCTTCATCCTCGTGGCCAGTCCCGACCTTTTTGAGCACACGCTTCCGCTTCAGCGTGTGTTCGCAGCTTCCCCATGTGTCGCTGACCGGCAGGCTCTCTGCCATTTCCAAGAGGACTTAACGAGATGAGAAGCTGGAATAGACCAGGTGTTTTCGCGTTATCGGCGATGGCGTTGATGGCCGTTGGCGGATGCGGTGGAGGAGGCGTGAAGACTCCGACCCTACCCCCCGCCTATACGATCGGCGGCACGATTACAGGGCTCACTGGCGCGGGGCTGGTGTTGCAGGATAATGGCTACGACAACGTGACGGTGAGCGCAAATGCCATCAGTTTTATATTCCCCACATCGCTGAGGAGCGGCGACCCATACAGTGTCTTGGTGCTCACGCAGCCAGGCAGCCAGAACTGCGTCGTGAGCGGCGGCAGCGGCATGATCACCGGCAATGTCACCAGCGTGAAGGTCACCTGCGGGCCGGCTTACACAATCGGCGGCTCAGTCTTCGGCCTCAGCGGCACGGGGCTGGTGTTGCAGGATAACGCGGGCAACAACCTGACGTTGAGCGCGGGCGCGACCAGTTACGGCTTCAACTTCCTCGGCACGATTCCCAGCGGCGGCACGCCCTATAGCATCACTGTACTCACCAATCCCTCAGGTGAGGCATGCACGGTCTCCAACCCCATCGGCACTGCCACCGGAAACGTCGCCAATGCGGATGTCTCCTGCACAAGTCTCGCAGCAGTCACCTACACGATCACCGGCACGGTTACCGGCCTGAAAGGCCCAGGGCTTATCTTGCAGGATGACCTGGGCATCAACGACTACGACATCCTTCCGGTGAGCGCAAACGGCAGCTTCACTTTCGTTGATCCAGTTGCCAGCGGCGGACCATACAGCGTGTCTGCGCTCTCCCAGCCAACGGGCCGGAGCTGCGTAGTTTCAAACGGCAGCGGCACGGCCACGGCGAATGTGACGAATGTGAGTATCGTCTGCGTAGGCGAGTGGGCGTGGATTGGCGGCAGCAGCACTGTGGGCACGAACGGCGCGCAGGCCGGTGTGTACGGGATCCTGGGAACGCCAGACCCTGCAAACATTCCCGGCGGGCGGCAGCAGAGCCTGAGTTGGACCGATGCGTCGGGCAACGCCTGGCTATTCGGCGGATATGGTGAAGATTCCACCGGAGTCGGATTCGGTGGACAGCTCAACGATCTATGGAAGTTCAACCCCAAACTGGGCACCGGCGGCGAGTGGACATGGATGGGTGGCAGCACCGTAACGCCTCCCAGCACGAGCTTTGGCGCGGCCGGCGCATCCGGAGTGTACGGTACGCTTGGAACAGTCTCAGCCG